>Ga0268283_1000128_pt1 | contig 73098 bp, 62 predicted proteins | sample saktaG_13_FD_190140 | JGI IMG/M metagenome (GOLD analysis project Ga0268283, IMG submission 190140) | Saline water microbial communities from Sakinaw Lake, British Columbia, Canada - sak_2013_06_06_36m | ecosystem: Environmental > Aquatic > Non-marine Saline and Alkaline > Saline ...
ATCGAGAAGAACTTTAGTTTTCTAAAAGATCCGGTGATCGTCAATAGCATCTTTCTGAAAAAGCCTGAGCGCATCGAAGTGTTGGGCTTGATTCTGTTGATCTCTCTTTTAATTTGGCGCCTGATGGAGCGCTGCATGCAACAGTATGTCGAGAAGAACAATAGTAGTCCTGGGATTACAGGCTGGAAAGATCGACCCACCCGCAAGCCCACTGCTTTTATGATGACTACAAAATTCTCGTCTGTATTGCTCGTTAAGCAGGGCAAAGAACGCAAACTGGCACGAGCACTGAAGCCTGTACACATCGAATACCTCAAGGCACTGGGCCTAACATCGAAAATATTTATAGTTCCTTAGCAAAGCAAAAAAATACTCCGCTTCGTGATGTGAAGGGTGCGGAATGTAAGATATATAATCCGCGCTTCTAAATATACGTTACCGTATTTTAAATTTATCCGTGCTAAAATGATTCTTCTTGCCGAGAAAGGTCTCAGCAATGACGAAATTGCAGAAAGACTGGATACACGTCGTGAAATTGTTAGCATGTGGCGAAAACGATTTTTTGAGCAACGACTGGACGGCCTCGAAGAGCGTGTCCGCCAATCGGTAATATCTGCAACGATTAGCGATAGCACCATATGGCGATGGTTTCATGAAGATGCCATTAAGCCGTGGCAGTATCGCTCTTGGATATTCCCCCGTGATCCCCAGTTTGCCGTTAAGGCAGGACGAGCGCTTGCCTATATTGCCGGCATTGATGTGCACCGCCAGTGACATAGATGGAATAAAGATCTCACCAAAGCAAGAGGTTAGAATTTACTTACAGGGTCGTGTTCCCGTACATAGTCTATCAGTTCCCGGCCAAAGCCGGTTGTGGCCTTTATCAGGCTGTAGTCGTAGCGTTGATTGTTAAGATATTGAAGCACCAGCCAGTCCTGCCCTCTGCGACCAGGCTTGAGCCCAGCAAAAAAGAACCCCATTTCTTCATAGGCGGCACACAAGCCGGAAGTATAAGGTTGAAGCAGCGGCAGATAAAGATAAATCGTCTCCAGACGATCAACTCGCCAATTGCGCTGAGCCGTCCAAACCAGATGCGCGGTATCGCTTCCGTAGCTGAGGATAACGATATGACCTGACTCGTGATTGTCTGTCTTCAGTTTCAATTGTCCGCGTTCTGGCAGAAGGATTTCTCCATGGCTTTTGTCAAAAACTGCATTCAGCTCCAAATGCCGACAGGTCCTTTCCAGTATCTCCCAATGATGTATCGGCGCGTAATACGGTCCCCGTGATTCTTCACCGAATAGCTTGGTCATCAAGAAAAAGGATTCCCTGGCAACCTCCTGCCTCGGTATTGCGCGCATCGCTACTGGTTGCACTCTCGATACAAAGAGGGCCGTCTCCCGAAAGCCATGTCGGATAGCAGCCTTCTGGGAATAGACGTGTGTGGTGACCGCTGTTACAAAGACACCTCCAGCACCCAGTCTCAGTGCCTCACCGATCCCATGTTCCGATAGCGCGTTTAGGCAGCCACTCTTGCGATAGCGCGGGTCGACAAAGGCCGCACACATTTCGACCATGTCCGACAGATCATCAGGTGCCAGGGCATGGTGCCCTATTATACCGTATTCATTATGCACGACAACGTAACTGATCAGCAGGCCATCCTCGTTCAGCGATCGTACCTTTTCTGGGCTCCTCGATGTTTAACATGGGTGATCCACCCGAATCTACTCGACGCTTACGGGTAAGCCCACGAGTTGCTTCTTGCGAAACAGTTCACCAAAAGCCGCGCCGCTCAAAATCAGAACCGCCCCGATGATTTGCAGGAAATTCATGGTTTCTCCCAAAAACGCTGCCGAAAAGCACAATGCCGAAAGCGGCTCCAGATAACCGAGGATTGCAACCGTCTGCACTGGCAGATCACCAATAGAAGAAAAGTAAAAATAGCAGCCAACGCCGGTGTTTACGATGCCCAATAGCAGAATTGGGATCAAATTGCCCGGCGTATTATGGATAGAAAAGCCTTGCTTCAGGCCGAGGAAAACCGCAACCGTTATAAAACTTGTGATCAGTTGCCACATGGGATTTTCAAGGCCTGTGATGCTTGAGGCCTTTTTGTTGAAGATCACCATGAACGCATATGTGAATGCGGATAATATTCCGAAGACCAATCCCCAGGAAGCCTTGCCCTGTGATAATGGTTGCCCGTTCACACAAAACATGCCAAGCACCACGGCAAGAAATCCGAGAACTTTGACGGCCGTCATTTTCTCCTTGAACAAGATCGGAGAAAGAATCATGACAATCACAGGACCGCAATAATAAGCAAGGGTCGCAATACTGACGCCGACCTGCGCATACGCTTCATATAGAAACATCCAGCTTGCACCCATTGCCACGCCGGATATGATAAGGTTTAGGGAATGAAGTTTGTTCCTCCAAAACCGCACTTTCTGTCTGGAAGAGATAAATATCAGAGCCAGAAACAGACTGCCGATCAATGTTCTTGTAAAAACAATTTCGTAGCTGCTCAATGAAATATAGCTTGCAACGATTCCGTTGGAACCGAATAACAGCAGGGATACGATATATTTGGATATTGCTTTGTTTTTCATCATCTCGGCCATTATCAATCAAAAAGTCAAAAGGGAGCACCAATTGCAAAAGTTCCACTTCGACATTCCTGCGAATGCCTGAATCCTGTTATTTCAATTGGTTCTGAACTTTGGCTTCCGCCGGCGGATCGGTTTGGATGAGTTTTGAAAATAGCTCAGGGAACATTTTATAAATTTTCATAAAATATCCGGATCATCGGCATTTTGATCTTGTTTAAAAAAAACCAATTCCCAATCCCATAATACGATGTCGTGACGAATAATATATATATGATATGAACATCCCCCAGGATTTTAAAGTGGAGAAAAACCACATCTTAACGCTCAACAATTCTTGCATATTGTTGAGTCCAGCCATCTTTAAGGATGCGTATAGTATTGTTAATATTTCCGGATCGCCCAAAAGTCAAGAATTGGATAACAAGTCAAAAGTCGAGCCTTTTGACTCATCCAGTACTTTTCTGACCATTTTGATCTCAGGCGTATCAGATGATTTCTTTTCAGATTGATACCACCCTAATTCGTTGTATTCAATTGTCCATTATCTTCAGCCGGGTCAGTCAGTACTCGATTGATCGTAACTCTAAGCCCCTTAAGCTGATACGGCTTGCCCAGGAATACATTTGGAATTTCTGTATGTTCTTCCGCCATAACCTTAGTCTCGGCGTAGCCACTGGATAGTATTACTGGTATATCTGATGAAAGCCTTCGAAGAGCAGCCAGTGTATCCCAGCCGTCAATACGCGGCATCGTCAAATCGGAGAGAACGCAGAGGACATCATCCTGATGCTTTTGAAATATATCCACAGTTTCAGCACCGTCTTTTGTTTCAAGCACCGTATATCCCAGGCGAGTGAGCATAATCTTGGCCATTCCAAAAGTCGGGGTGTCTTCAATGACTTCAGCCCAGATACAAATACCTCTGAAACCGAATCCACCCACGCCGATCAACACATTTCCAGCCGTGCCCGCGATTTCCACCACGATGATGCACATGCGTTCAGTTTAATTAATAAAAGGTAAACCCCTGGCCTATGCCGGGGGGAACGTTAATTACGTTTCCATTGAAGATGAACAGCACCTGAAGCATCTGTCGCAAACGGATCAAGGACCATAGCCGGAGAAAATGTTTTCCAGCCATCAGGTGATTCGTATTCCAATATAAAACTTAGGGGAACTTGCAATTGTAACGACATTGCAAAATTTGAAGGCAATTGCACAGAATTTCCGAAGATAGTATTTAGCTGATCATAGTTTACCAGATAATATGTCCCGTTTGTATATGGACCAAAACTCCAATTAATTTTACCCAACGCATATGACATTTCAAAGAATAAATCCGCTGTATTATCAACCCTTCTCAAATCATCTTTTATATCTGGCCATGCAACTTGCAATAACTCATGATTAATATATTGGTAAACCTTTTGATGTTTAAGCATGCCACATAAGTATGGTTCAAAACAAACACTCGGTCCCAAAGATTTACTCAGTACATTTTGTCGCAGCCACTTCAAAGCTACGTAACAATATGACGCACTAACTGGATATATCAATGATGATTGATCGTCGGAACCACAAAGAACAAACTCGCCTTCTTTTCGAAAACGATCTGCTAATTGACTCTGATTGTTACGATATTCTGAATCAGTAGTTTTAAAAATCGTTAAGAACAGAGAGACAGTCAAACAAACAGCAAACACGCGGTAAATGACCCGATATGTATTATTTTTCCAAATGTTCAAGATATTGTTACCAATAAAAACAAATATCATGAAGGAGGGTATAAATAGATATCGTGCATCTAAGGCTTTAATAACCGGTACAATAGGCGCAAGAATTATTATAAACCATAATCCTAATACTGCATATGTATAGGATAATCGCTTATTGGTTGTGATAAGAACGCTGAAACATGCGATTACCATAACAGCTTTTTGCCAAAAATGATTAAACCCCATTATTTGGGCAACAGCCTCTGGAAATCCTATAAAATCAGTCAACCCTGGCTTCGGTAATAGCTGGTAACCTGAAAGAACATTTTCAAAACTCAACATGTAAGCACGCCATAAGATATAAAAAACTGCAACAAATATAAACGGAATAATCATTTTAAACTTCTTTTGGCCCGAACTAATAGAAAGGATAGGAAGTATCACCAATAGAGGAACATAGATCTCTTTAGCCGTAACAGCTAATAAATAAAAAAATGCTCCTGCGCATGACCAGCGATATTTGTTCGAACGATCAGCAACAACGTAACAATAATAGGCTGCTAAAGTCAAGGCAAACCCTTCAAGGTAATGACGAACCATTAGGGTTTGAACAACCGTGGCGCTTGGAACAGAAAGTGTAAATAGGGTCAAAATAATGCTGGTAAGAACAGGGTGAAAATATAGAGTTAATACTCTATATGCAGCTAAAAGGACAAGCGTGAATGAGACAATGTGATGCCAATAGAACCCTCTTGGCTCCAAACCAAACAAATGCCAGTCGAGCCCAAAAGAAAGATTAATCCATGGGGTAAAAAAAGACCCAGAAAAAGATCTCCAAACATCGGGTTTGTAAAAATGAGAAATAATTCCTTTTTCTATTGTAACCCATAAAAAAACAGGATCATCTCCCATCCACCAATATGTAATAACATTATGATAATGAAACCACAAAAATAAAATCGGAAGTAATGATGCTATAATATGAACATATCGTGTGTATTTTCCTGACGGTTTTTCATCAAAACACAATACTGCTTCAAATATATCTGATGGTCTCGTAAAAAATCGATTTTTTAGCATTTTATCAACCCCAACTTATTGAATTTATTCATCACCAAAAAATAGTTTTTGATTTTCTATGAGGCCATCATATTAATAAGGCGCATTAAACATCGTATTGCGGCCTCCAATGTTATTTATATCCCAGGAACCGCTGCCGAATCCGCCGAGGCCTGAGAAATTGATGGCTCATCACTGTTTTATATGGCTGATCCACCCGAAATATCTAAAACCGGATTTGAAAACTCATGCTTTCTTGCATATATCCTTGATTCCGGCTATCTTTAAGGATACGTATGGTATCATTCACTCTCCTGACCCATTCATCCAAAAATACCCTATGATAAAGCTGTCTGTTCTGTCAAACGAATCAACGCTCCGGATAAGTGATCATGCGGCACGGCAACTCATACGATTTGGAGGCGCTCTATGGAAAGAAAAGTCACTACCATTTAATCGTGCCCTTTGGGATGGTGTGCACAAATTATCCGGTATTCGATGTTCAGCCATCAGGATAAGGTACTATAACTCTTTTGGTACACTGTGACTTTCACGAAAAAGAATCATTGCTAATCGTTCTCACCAGGCATGGTCTGTACCAGTTTGGGGTCCGGTTGCTTTTGTGAGAAATCGTTTCCTTTTCAATCGGAGTACCAATAAATTTGGTGATTATTGCTACAAGACCCGGGTTTTCCAGTAGTGTCTTTGCAATTTTAAAATCTGATGGTTCAAATGTCATCAATCTCACTTTTGTCAATGGTTCTTCGTTGACCAACTCCCCTGCCTGTCTGGTTTGAATTTTACCCACTCCTGCGATGCCGGCGGCTCCATCATCTGCGGTTCCTGACCAGCCGGATACCATCCACGGTGTGTCACTCGCAGTTCTTTATAATACGCCGTAAAGTCGCTGACATGTGGCAGTATTTCCGCCCCCACCTTGGGATGATGCAACCCCTCACGCCAGGCCGTTTTTTCCACTGTCCCTATGATCAGGTACTCATTCCCAACGGATCCCGGATCATATTGGCAAAACATTTCGGTTAACAAATGCTCCAAGTCGTGTTTATGGACAATTAACAAATCACAAGTAGGACAGTATCGACACGTAAAGTTGAGAGCAATCGAATGCACCGGCTTGACGTGAATCAGCAAAGGAATTTTCCGTTGCCCCGTTTTATGCTCACAAAAGGGACACCGAGAAAATCGAAGATCGGGATACGGATTGAGCACAAAGCTGTACTTAGGCGACAGTTCACCGAATTGAGGCTTTTTTGTTTTTGTCATATCTGTCCTCTGACACGCTGATAGAAAAAATCGCGCTTATCTCAATTGCAGCCGGGATGGTCTTCCCTGTCATCCTGCCAGATTTTGGCATCGGCTGGAGCCCCAGGTTAGCCCTTGGACATTTCGACATCATTTTGCCTTCGGGAAATGCAGCAATCATCGTCTGACAGGGAATCATCAGGGAAAGAGGGTTATCTTCCAGGGGGATGAAACCAAATTGCCGGTAAAATGAAGCAACTCCAGGATTTTTCGCATCCACGAACAAACCGACAACACCTGCTGCCGTCCTGGCTGCAACGGCAACACGGCGCATGGCATCGACCAGAAGGAGCCTGCCGTAATTCTTCCCCTGGCAACCTTTGTCAATGGCGACACGTCCCAGTTTCGCTGCCGGAAGACGGGATCGTGGGAGCTTTTTCCCCAGACAGGCGGGCATCTCGGATATATCCACTTCCAGAAACGCGAGGGTGAAGAATCCGAGTATCCTGTGAGGGCTGGTGATTTCGACCAGAACATAGGTGTTGGCGATTCCCTTTTGCAGGTGTTGCCATGCCGTCTTTTGCAGATAGGCGTTGAGCACCGGTTCCCCACAGTCGAACATCGTTCGGTCATGGGTCTCGCCGTCCAGAAGACTGATAATCAAATCCTTTGCCATGTCAGTCCCGGGACTCAACGAGACGGGCATGGGCACAAACAGCTTCCAGCAGGATTTCATTCGGCTGCGGCGGCTTTGCCAAAGCATTCAGAAATGTCTTGGCATCCCGAGCGGAGAGCTTGATTGCCTCTGTGCTCTGCAATACTTCGTTTGCCCTTTCAACGGCAGCCTGGACGATAAACTGATTGATCGTAGCCCCGTATATCGCTGCCGCCCGCTCGATTATCGACCGGGTAGCGTGCGGCACCCTGGCAGTGATTCGGTCATTGGCCGGCTCATTTCCTTTAACTTGTGCGGCTCTCATATTGACACCCTTCCGATTTTTCTTGTACTCTACCATTGTGGTGACAATTTGGCAACAGCTTTCAGGCGTTCCTCATGTCCGGCTGCACTCGGGTGAAGATCCGCTATTTTTCGATCCGCCTCCGAAGGCAGATTGCCTTGCCGGTAATACGTACATTCAAAGCCGGTGACGGTGATTGCATCTTCAAAGCCGGCGATGATCGCACCCGTGGGTTCGTGAAACGTCAGCCGCATCAGGCCTTCCTTGCGTTCATCGCTTAGCACCACATAACGACTGGTAATGACCATGTAGGCCGTTCGGGTCTCCGCGCGCACACCGATTTGAATTTTTCCGTTGACAACGCTTAAATCCTGGGCGATCGCCGCGTCAAATCCAGCCTTTTTGATATAAGGAATGGAGACGGCACCATAGGCGACCGGAATGCCGGTGGTCGTGAATAACCTCCTGATAGAATCGGCTTATAACAGCTCTGAAACAGATGCGGATTTATGCATTGGGCAACACATAAAAGAACACCGACATAAAATGGCAAAAACTTCCGAATAAAACCAATAGATGGAATATGGCATGATTGAATTTTATTTTATCAATGCTGTATAAAATCGCACCAATCGTGTAGGAAATGCCTCCTGCAAAAAGCCAAAGCAAACCATTCAAAGGCAATTGATGAATTAATGGTTTTATGGCGAAAACGATAATCCAACCCATGAATACATACATGATAGTCGAAATTATATTATATTTGCCCGTAAAGAAAAGTTTCAAAATCAATCCGGTTAAAGCCAATCCCCAGGAAATGCCGAAAAGCACCCAACCGGTTGAGCCATTCAGCGTGACAAGTGTAAACGGCGTATAAGTTCCGGCGATAAGAACATAAATGGATGCATGGTCAAAGATATTCAATCTGCTTCTCAGCGCTACGCTTTGAGCGCTATGATAAATAGTGGAAGCAGCATATAATATCATCAAACTGAACCCGAAAATGCTGAAACTGACTATATGCCAGGCGTTGCCGTACTGCATCGCCCGAGCGATCAAAAGCACCAAAGCAACCATACTTAAAACAAAACCGATGGCATGAGAAACAATGTTAATTTTTTCTTCCATCGGCGAGTAGCATTTTATTCCCTTCATATTTTTCATTGAATTACACCACCACCTCGACCGCATGTTCCCGGCCATCATCAACCAATGCGATTGTACTTCCCGGTTGCACCACCCCATCCACCGTAACCGTCGCCGCTTCTTTTTCACCCGCCTGTTTTTGCATCACCTGAATATGGAGGCGACTGACATCGGATGCGGCGAAAGCCATGGTCAATTGTCTGAACTGCCTGGATCGAAGCATAACATGCGAATTGCCTGCACGTAAATGCTTTTGACAACATTCACGGCAGGTGATATCTAAAAATCCTTAAATCGATTTTTATCACCTCCACCGCGTCCTCCCAACTGGAGCCGACGTTCGTGTGCCGTACCAGAGGGGAAGAGGATGAGCATGAATAACGACGTCACGACCCTCGGTCAGCTCGAATCCCTCCTCTGGGAAGCCGCCAACATCCTGCGCGGCCCGGTGGATGCCGCCGACTTCAAAACCTACGTGTTCCCGCTGCTTTTTTTTAAACGCATCTCGGATGTCCGTGATGAGGAATACGCGGCGGCGCTGGCGGAATCAGGCGGTGACGAGGAATACGCACAGTTCCCTCAGAACTACCGTTTTCAGATTCCGGAAGGCTGTCACTGGAGCGATGTGCGTGTGGTCGCAACCAACGTCGGTCAGGCTCTGCAAAAGGCCATGCGCTGCATCGAGAAAGCGAATCCGGAAACGCTTTACGGCATCTTCGGCGATGCGGCGTGGTCCAACAAGGAGCGTCTGTCCGACTCCCTGCTCCGCGATCTCATCGAACACTTTTCACGGATCGCGCTCAGCAACCAGGCGGCGCAGGCAGACATCCTCGGCCAATCCTACGAATACCTGATCAAGAAGTTCGCCGACCTCACGAACAAGAAGGCGGGCGAGTTTTACACCCCGCGCTCGGTCGTTCGGCTGATGGTGAACATCCTCGATCCCAAGGAAGGCGATAGCATCTACGATCCGGCCTGCGGAACCGGCGGCATGTTACTGGAGGCCGTTCACCACGTCCGCGAAAATCAGGGCGATGATCGCACGCTCTGGGGCAAACTGTTCGCGCAGGAGAAAAACCTCACCACCTCCGCCATTGCGCGGATGAACCTCTTTCTGCACGGTGCTTCGGATTTCCAGGTGGTACGCGGCGATACCCTGCGCCAGCCGGCATTCTTCTCCGGCGATAACCTGGCCACCTTCGACTGCGTTATCGCCAATCCGCCCTTCTCTTTGGAAAAGTGGGGCGAAGAAGCCTGGGCCGGCGATCCCTACGGCCGGAATTTTGCCGGAATACCGCCGGCCAAGACCGGTGATTACGCATGGGTGCAGCACATGATAAAATCCATGGCCCCGGCCACCGGTCGCATGGCCGTGGTACTGCCGCACGGCGCGCTTTTCCGCATGGGAAAAGAAGGCGAGATACGAAAGAAGATTCTCCACATGGATTTGCTCGAAGCCGTCATCGGTCTCGGGCCGAATTTGTTTTACGGCGCCGGGCTTGCGGCCTGCATCCTCATCTTTCGTCAGCGAAAGACAAAGGACCGGAAGAAAAAGGTGCTCATCCTGGATGCCTCCCGCGAGTTCAAGAAGGGCCGTGCACACAATGAGCTGCTCCCCGAACACGTCGAGCGCATCTATCGATGGTATGACGACTACAAGGATGTTGAAGGGATCGCCCGTGTGGTGACCCTTGACGACATTTCCGGCAACGATTACAACCTGAACATCCCGCGTTACGTTGAGCCGAAGAATGAACAAGAAGTGCTCACGGTGGAAGAGGCCATGGCGCGACTCAAGGAAAGCGCCATGGCGGCATTTGCCGCGGAGGAAAAGCTTGTCGCCATCCTCAAGCGGGAGGGGCTGCTGGCATGACCCCCCGCATCACCCAGCAGCAGCTCGAATCCTACCTCTGGGGTGCGGCCGTCCTCCTTCGCGGGACCGTTGATGCGGGCGACTACAAACAGTTCATTTTTCCGCTGCTGTTTTATAAACGCCTGTGCGATGTCTTTGATGAAGAGACCCGGACCGCGTTGGCGGAATCCGGCGGAGATGCCGCGTTTGCCGCCTACCCGGAAAACCACCGCTTCCAGGTTCCGCCCGAAGCCCACTGGCGGGAAGTTCGCCAAGCCGCCAAAAATGTCGGCCAGGCGCTCCAATCCGCCATGCGTGCCATCGAGACCGCCAACTCCGAAAAGCTTTACGGAATCTTTGGTGACGCGCAGTGGACCAACAAAGACCGCCTGTCCGACACCATGTTGCGCGATTTGGTCGAGCACTTCAGCGCGCTTGAACTCACCCTCGCCAATCTGCCCGAAGACGAGCTGGGTCAGGGCTATGAATACCTCATCAAAAAATTTGCCGACGACTCCGGCCACACCGCCGCCGAGTTCTACACCAACCGCACCGTCGTTCATCTCATGACAGAAATGCTCGAACCGCAACCGGGCGAATCCATCTACGACCCCACCTGCGGCTCCGGTGGCATGCTCCTTTCGGCCGTGGCCCACCTGCGCCGCAAGAACCAGGAATGGCGTAACGTCAGGCTCTACGGCCAGGAGCGCAACCTCATGACCTCCTCCATCGCCCGGATGAATTGCTTTCTCCACGGCATCGAGGATTTTCAGATTCTGCGAGGCGATACGCTCTCGGAGCCGAAATTTGTGCAGGCCGACCGTCTCATGCGCTACGATGTCTGCCTGGCCAATCCCCCCTATTCCATCAAGCAGTGGGACCGTAGCGCTTTCACCTCCGACCCCTGGGGACGCAACCTCTACGGCGTTCCGCCTCAAGGACGCGCCGACTACGCCTTCTGGCAGCACATTCTGGCGAGTCTGGCGCCCAAGACCGGCCGCTGCGCCATCCTCTTCCCGCACGGAGTCCTCTTCCGCCAGGAGGAAGCGGAGATGCGGCGCAAGCTGATCGAAGCCGACCTCATCGAATGCGTCCTTGGCCTCGGAGCAAATCTTTTCTATAACTCGCCCATGGAAGCCTGTATCGTCATCTGTCGCACAGCCAAGCCCAAGGCTCGCAAGGGCCGAATTCTCTTTATCAACGCCGTGGGTGAAGTCACCCGCGAACGCGCCCAGAGCTTTCTCACCGACGACCACATTGAGCGCATCGTCGCAGCCTATCGGGACTTCAGGAACGAGCCCGGCTTCACCCATGTGGCGACGATGGAGGAGATCTGCGGCCGGAACGGCAATCTCAGCATCCCGCTCTACGTGACAGGTTCATCTTCCGTGATTGAAGTACGCGAGGCAGCCGCTGCTTATACCATGAACGGCGTCAACGGATCGGATCGGCTTTCCGAAGCCTTGACCGCCTGGCTTGACAGCTCACGTCAGGTCCGGGAATCACTAAAGACCATTCTGGAGACGAAACAATGAGCGGCAAACTTCGCATCTTTATAGAAATATATTAACCCAGTGAGTTAATAATACTTGACAGAAAAGGAATATGCTCATAACACAAGAATACGAAACTGTCCAAATCCTTTATTTTCATTCCCGACCATGATCCGGTTCCAAGACGAGAGGACGGCGGTTTAAACTGGTCCCTTGTCACCGCAATAAAAATTTTAAAGATAGAGGATAGAGGATACTCATGGTTGATACGATACTGAATCAATATGTACCGGATTACCTGGTTACGCCGGGCGAGGTGCTTGAAGAGTATCTTGAGGCCTGCGGCATGACCCAGGCCGAATTGGCCGCCAGGACGGGGCTGGCAAAAAAGACCATTAATGAAATCATCAAGGGAAAGTCGCCGATCACCACTGAAACCGCGCTGAAGTTGGAGCGCTGCCTTGCCCGTCCGGCTCACTTTTGGAATAATTTGGAGAGGCAGTTCCAGGAAGATCGCACGCGCCTTGCCGAAAATGAACGCCTTCAATCCCGCCTGGATTGGCTCCAAAAGGTACCGGTAAGCGCCATGATCAAACTGGGGTGGATTCCCAAAAAACAAGCCATGGTTTCACAACTTGAAGAAGTCTTACGATTTTTCGGTGTTGCCTCCCCTGAGCAATGGGAAACGGTATGGCGGAAGCATCAGGTAGCATATCGCCAGACGCAGCGATTCGTGGCTTGCGAGGAATCCGTTTCCGCATGGCTGCGCATGGGGGAGACCCAGGCCCGGCAGATACCATGTGAACCCTTTAACAAAAAGCATTTTGATGAGGCGCTGGTGACCATTCGTGGACTTACCAGGGAGGAACCGCAGGTTTTTCAGCCACAGTTGCTGAAATTATGTGCCGCCGCGGGCGTAGCCGTTGTTTTTGTTCCAGAGCTTCCCAAGATGGGCGTTTATGGCGCCACGCGATGGCTGGGAGAAAAAGCCGTCATCCAATTGAGCTTGCGCTACAAGAGTAATGATCATCTATGGTTCGCCTTCTTTCACGAAGCGGGCCATATCATCAAACATGGACGCAAAGACATTTTCATCGAAGGCAACGGTTTGGATGGAGAAAAAGAGGAAGAGGCCAATGTCTTTGCCTCTGACAAGCTGATTCCTCCCGCGGAATTAAACTCTTTTTTGGCAAAATGGAATGGCTCACTTGCTGAAATTGAAGGCCTCGCCGTCCGAATCGGCATTGCGCCGGGTATCATAGTAGGACGTTTCCAGCATGACAAATTGCTGCAAAACAATCACGGAAACAAGCTCAAAATCTTCTACCGATGGTCGGATAAGCCGACTGTATGAATACGTTAACGGTAACCCCCGACTGGGCCAAGCTGCCACTCTTTGACCGTAAGGGATGGAAACGAATGCCATTCGGAGCATTTGCGGACAGCATCAATGAGCGTGTCGAACCAAGGGATGCGGCTGAAGAAATCTATGTGGGACTGGAGCATCTGGATCCACAGAATTTGCACATCCGGCGCTGGGGCAAAGGCAGCGACGTCATTGGTACGAAACTGCGCTTCCGCAAAGATGACATCATTTTCGGCCGTCGCCGTGCCTACCAGCGCAAACTGGCCGTGGCCGAGATGGATGGTATCTGCTCGGCACACGCGATTGTAGTGCGGGCCAAGCCGGATGTGGTGCTGCCGGAGTTTCTGCCCTTCCTGATGATGAGCGACAAATTCATGAACCGGGCCGTGGAGATTTCGGTCGGATCGCTCTCACCCACCATCAACTGGACGACGCTCAAGCTGGAGGAGTTCGACATCCCGCCGCTCGACCAGCAGCGACGCATCGCGGAAATCCTCTGGGCGGTGAATGCGGTCATGGAGAATTGGCGAGAGACAAACCAAAATGCGAGAAACGCTCACGCTGTGAAGTTCAAGGCTATGATTCTGGGAGTTAGAGGTACTTATAAAAAAACCATCAGCGATATAGACGACTTTTCTCCGCCAAGCGGATGGTCGATCCGGTTTGCAAAAGAACTTGTTGCAAGTCCAATAACCAAAGGCGCAACGCCGTCGTCCCACCTAAACACTGAAAACGCCAGCGTCCCGTTTCTGAAAGTTTACAACCTGACATTCACCGGCGATTTGGATTTCAGCATAAATCCGACTTACCTCGAACCGCAAATTCATCAAAGAGATCTGAAGCGCTCACAAGTCCACTCCGGCGACATATTGATGAACCTGGTTGGGCCACCACTTGGAAAAACTGCGTTGATACCCGACGGCTTTCCAGAAGCCAACGTCAATCAGGCGATTGTAATCTATCGAATCGAAGATCATAAGATGAGAGAGTTCTTTTTAGAGTATTTGCGTTCAGACATAGCTCAGAAATGGCTTGAGCAACGCTCCAAAAAAACGTCAGGCCAGCGAAATCTGACATTAGCTCTTGCACAGGATCTTCCTGTTCCAATTCCACCTGCTGAAGTTATGTTAGAAGTGTTGAACACTGTACGTTCATTTTCTCTCTTTCACAGAAACACTCACTTTGTGATGAATGCTTTATCACGCATAGGTCAGTCAATAATCAACGGACTTTGGTGCTAAACCATGAGCTTCACCGCATTCAATAAAATCGAGCAGATGATTATTGCTGCGCCGATTGACGTGGGGAGCCAGACCGACTCGGTTTTCAAAACCGAGTCGGTCTTTCGTCTAACTGCCATGCTTGGAGCGGGCACAACGAAGGATGAAAATAGGTCATTTTCATATAAATAAGGATGGGTTATTGACCATTTTCATATAAAAAGGCAAGGAATAAACGATGCAAACCGTAATTCCTCTTGAACCCGGTGCCTATTACCACATATATAATCGCGGTGTGAACCGGACCAACATCTTTATCGAGGAGCACAATTACGCCTACTTCATGCAACTCTACACCAAATACATTGCCCCAGTGGCCAAGACATTCGCATATTGCCTGATGAGGAATCACTTCCATATGCTGGTGCGGATCAGGACAGACCGAGTCGGTCTAACTCCCCTGGATCGAAGTTCTGTAAGCAAAGCATTCAATAATTGGCTGAGCGCCTACGCCAAAGCAATAAACAAAGCTTACGGGCGCACCGGCAGTTTGTTTCAACATCATTTCGGCCGCTTGCCTATCACTTCTGACCGCTATTTTGTCGCACTTATTCATTACATTCATTTCAATCCACAAAAACACGGTTTTGTGAAAGACTTCCGGGAATGGTCTCACTCCTCTTATCGTGGGTTACTGTCCGAAAAATCCACCCGGCTTGAGCGAGACGTTGTCCTGGAGTGGTTTGGAGGGCGGCAGGCGTTTCAACAATTTCATTCAAAATTGGCAGATGAGTCATCTATCAGCACATTTATTGGTGACGACGACGAATAAGACCGACTCGGTTTTGAAAACCGAGTCGGTCTCGTGAGGAGCCCTAATGACATTGACTGAACTCCAAGCCCAAATCGCCCTCGGCGAAGACAGCAGCCGGCAGTTCAAGCGGAATGTCACGAATGCCGACTCGCTGGCTGCGGAAATGGCCGCCTTTGCCAATTCCGAAGGTGGCACGATCTTTCTGGGCGTGGCGGATGACAGTTCGCTTATTGGGTTAAACCGGACCGACGTGATGCGGATCAACCAACTGATCGGAAACGCGGCCTCGCAGCATGTGCGCAGCCCGCTCACGGTGAAAACCGAGAATATCGGCGTGGGAGACGAACGTGTCGTTATTGTGCTCACCGTTCCCAAGGGGCAGGACAAGCCCTATTTCGACCGCAATGGGGTGATCTGGCTCAAAAACGGGGCGGACAAGCGGCGAGTGAATTCCAAGGAAGAACTTCGGCGGTTTTTTCAAATGTCCGACCAGTTCCATGCGGATCAACTGCCCACAAGAGCGGGTATCGAGAAATTGGACAAGTTGCGGTTCCGGGATTTTCTGCGCGATGTGTATCAGATGGATTATCCCGATTCTGCGGCCGAACGGTTACGGCTCCTTCAAAACATGGATCTGGCAACCGATACGGGTATGCTGAATCTGGCCGGCGTACTTCTTTTTGCCGAACGCCCGGAGTGGATAAAGCCTCAGTTCATCGTCAAGGCCATCCGTTATCCTGGCAATGCCATTCACTCGACCGAGTATCTGGACACCGAAGATTTTTCCGGATCGCTGCGAAAGATCTTTGATGATTCATTGGCTTTCATCATGCGGAATCTCCACAAGGTGCAGGCCGGACAAGGCGTGAATTCTCCCGGTCTTCCGGAAATTCCGCTTTCCGTGTTTGAGGAACTGATCGTCAACGCACTGATCCACCGGGATTATCTGGTGAGCGCAACCATCCGACTCTTTATTTTCGACAACCGCATCGAGATCATCAGCCCCGGCCATCTTCCCAACAATTTGACCGTTGAAAAGATCCGCTCGGGCATTTCAAACATCCGCAATCCGATCCTGGTTTCCTATGTGGCCAAAGGTGTTTTGCCTTACAAGGGGTTGGGCTCGGGCATCAAACGCGCACTGGATGACTGGCCTGCGATCGACTTCACCGATGATCGGGACGGCTGCCTGTTCACGGCCACGGTTCACCGAAAAGAACGGGCGGATTCGGAGAAAACTGTCGCGGTTATGGATGAAGGTTCACTGAAAAGTTCACCGAAAGGTTCGGGGAAACGCTCGGAACAAGAAATAAGTTCCCAGAAAAGTTCCCAGAAAAGTTCCCAGAAAATCATCGATCTTATGCAGAGCGATCCGACGATCACTATTGATAGCCTTGCTCGGAGCGTGGGTATCACGGATCGGGCGATCAAGAAACAGATTGAAAAACTGAAGGCGATAGGCCGAATCCGGCGCATCGGCCCGGACAAGGGCGGGCATTGGGAGGTGGTCAAATGACGTTTACCGAATCCAACACCATCGAGCAGATGATCCTCGATAGCGTTATCCGGAAGCGCTCCGGCAAGCCGAAAGCGGGCGAGAATATGCCGGGCTGGGGGACTTCCCTCGGAAACGAATTGATCCCGGCCCGTTGGGATTACCTGCCGGCCGCAAAGCTTCCGCGTCAGATAGGGGACGTGATGGTGGAGCCCTGGGTGCGCGAAGCACTCGTCCGGCTCAACCCGGAAATCACCACCCAGCCCGACCGCGCCGACGAGGTCATCTACAACCTGCGGGCCTGCATTCTCTCAGTGCAGTCCGACGGATTGGTGCGGGCCAACGAGAACTTCATGGCCTGGCTGCGCGGCGAAAAGACCCTTCCCTTCGGTCCCCACGGCAAACACGTCAGCGTGCGGCTGGTGGACGCCGAACATCCCGGAAACAACCGGCTGACGGTCTGCAACCAGTGGACCTATCAGGCAGGCGCGGTGGAGAAGCGCTTCGACGTGATCTTCCTCGTCAACGGTCTGCCGATGGTCATCGGTGAGGCCAAGACACCCACGCGCAGCGCAGTGACGTGGTTCGACGGGGCGTTTCAGGTCAATGAAATCTACGAAAAGCAGGCACCGGCCATGTTTGTGCCGAACGTCTTCTCCTTTGCCACCGAGGGCCGCCTGTTCCGCTACGGCTCCATCCGCATGCCCATTGACATGTGGGGCCCATGGCGCGACGAAGAAAACCAGGAAGAAGGCCAGCTTCATCATGTCCGGGCGTCGGTTTCCAGCATGCTTCGGCCCGAAGTGGTACTCGACATCCTGCAGAACTTTACCCTCTTTGCAACGGACAAAAAACACCGGCGCATCAAGGTCATCTGTCGTTACCAGCAGTATTTCACCACCAACCAGATCGTGGACCGCGTGGTGAAGGGGTACCCGAAGAAGGGCCTCATCTGGCATTTCCAGGGCAGCGGCAAATCGCTCCTGATGGTCTTTGCGGCCCAAAAACTACGAATGCACCCGAGGCTTGGCAACCCCACGGTGATGATCGTCGTGGACCGCATCGATCTCGACACGCAAATCACCGCCACATTCAACGCCTCGGATGTGCCGAACATGGTCGGTGTGGCCACGCGCCAGGAATTGCAGGCCTTGCTTGGACAGGATGTGCGCAAGGTATTCATCACCACCATCCACAAGTTCGGCGAGGCCGGCGGCATGCTGAACGAACGTTCCAACATCATCGTGATGGTGGATGAAGCGCACCGCACCCAGGAAGGCGACCTGGGCCGCAAGATGCGCGAAGCCCTGCCCAATGCGTTTCTATTCGGCCTCACCGGCACGCCCATCAACCGCACCGACCGCAATACCTACTGGGCCTTCGGCGCCGATGAGGATGAGAAGGGCTATATGAGCCGTTACTCGTTTCAGGAATCCATCCGCGACAAGGCCACGCTGCCGCTCCACTTCGAAACGCCGGAAGTGAAGCTGAAAATCGACAAGGCCGCCATTGACGAAGCCTACAGGCAGATCACCGGCAATCTGAGCGAGCAGGACCGTGACGACCTGGCCAAACGCGCCGCCAAGATGGCCGTGCTGGTTAAGAACCCCGACCGCGTTCGCGCCGTAGTGAATCACATCGTCCAACACTTCCGGACCAAGGTGGAGCCAGGCGGCTTCAAGGCCCAGGTGGTGGTCTTCGATCGCGAATGCTGCGTGCTGTATAAGACCATTATGGATGAACTCGTCGGCGTTGATGCCAGTGCCATCGTCATGACCGCCGCGCCGGGCGACCCGCCGGAATGGAAGCAGCACATCCGCGACAAGGATGCCGAGGAGAAACTGCTCAATCGCTTCCGGGATCCGGCCGACCCGCTCAAATTCGTCATCGTCACGAGCAAACTGCTCACGGGATTTGATGCGCCCATTCTGCAGGTGATGTATCTCGACAAGCCGATGAAAGATCACAACCTGCTGCAAGCCATCTGCCGGACCAATCGCAACTTCGGCCAGGAGAAAACCCACGGCCTGATCGTTGACTATATTGGAATCTTTGACGACGTGGCAAGGGCGCTGGACTTTGACGAGAAAGCCGTGCAACAGGTCGTTTCCAATATCGACGAGTTGCGCAAAGCCTTGCCCGCACAAGTGCAAAAGTGTCTGGCGTTCTTCCCCGGCGTTGACCGGAGCATAGGCGGTTACGAAGGACTTGTGGCCGCACAGCAATGCCTGCCCAACAACGAAATGCGCGACAAGTTCGCGGCGGAATATTCCGTGCTTGGCACGATCTGGGAGGCACTATCCCCCGATCCGGTGCTCAGCCCTTATGAAAAGGATTACCGCTGGCTGACTCAGGTCTATGAATCGGTGAAACCGCCCAGCGGCAACGGCAAGCTGCTCTGGCACGCCCTCGGCGCCAAGACGGTTGAACTGATCAACGAAAACGTCCACGTTGCGTCGGTGCGAGACGACGTCGAGACGCTCGTCATGGACGCGCAGGTGCTGGAGGAAATCCTTAAAGACGTCGAGCCCGGCAAGAAAGCCCGGGAAATCGAGATCAAACTCATCGCCCGCCTGCGCAAGCACACCGGCAATCTTAAGTTCACCGCACTGGGCGAGCGCCTTGAGAAAATCAAAGAACGCCACGAACAGGGGTTTCTCACCAGCCTGGAGTTTCTGAAGGCGATTCTGGAACTCGCCAGGGAAGTCGTCGAAGCCGAGAAGGACGTTGATCCCGAGGCGGAACGCGACCGGGCGAAGGAAGCCCTGACAGAACTGTTCAATGGCGCCAAAGGCAAGAACACCCACATCATCGTTGAGCGGATCGTCACGGATATCGACGACATCGTGAAGAAAGTCCGCTTCCCCGACTGGCAGCAAACGAGCCAAGGCGAGCGATTGGTCCAGAAGGAACTCCGCCGCACGCTCCTCAAATACAAGCTCCACACCGACCAGGAACTATTCGACAAAGCGTACAGCTACATCCGGCAATATTACTAGGTGCTGCGCTGGCTATGATATTACCGTCAGGAAACGAAGAAAACTAAGGGCAAACTGGAAATCAGGATGACTGAAACCAAGGGGCAGGCCCCATATCAGGTCCGAAAGAAACTGAGGGCCCTTTTGTAGGGCCTTCAGTTTTGTACAGATCTATACCATCACTTCCACCGCATGTTCCCGGCCATCATCAACCAATGCGATTGTATTCCCCGGTTGCACCACCCCATCCACCGTAACCGTCGCCGCTTTTTTTTCACCCGCCTGTTTTTGCTTCACCCTGATGTGATAAATGGTTTCACGAAAGCGGTAGTGCACGGTGAAACCCTCCCAATCAGCGGGAAGGCAGGGCTCGAAAAACAACTTGTCCACTTCAAGCCTGAGACCCAGGAGTGATTCCACGATCAGGCGGTACATCCATGCAGCCGATCCCGTGTACCACGTCCATCCGCCCCGGCCCGTGTGCGGCGGGACGGCATAGACGTCCGCCGCAACGACGTAGGGCTCGACTTTGTACCTTTGGATTTCCTCCGCGGACTTCCCATGGTTCACGGGGTTGATCATCGCAAGAAGTTCCCACGCACGGCGGCTGTCACCCAATGCGGCAAAAGCCATGGTCGCCCAGATCGCACCGTGGGTGTACTGTCCGCCATTTTCCCTCACACCGGGGACGTAGCCCTTTATATAGCCCGGATTCAAGTCGGATTTATCAAAAGGGGGGTCCAAAAGCTGGATCAGGGCGTCGTCCCGGCGAACCAGATATTTGTCCACCGCTTCCATTGCCATCCGCGAATGCGCGATGTCACCCGCGCCCGAAAGAACGGACCAGCTTTGCGCGATCGAGTCAATCTGGCATTCCGGACTCTCTGCCGATCCAAGCGGAGATCCATCATCGAAAAAAGCCCGGAGGTACCATTCGCCGTCCCAGCCGTGTTCTTCGATACTCCGGCGCAGCCTGTCAACCTCGCTCTGGCATTGTCTGCTAAAGACCAGGTCGCGACGGAGCTGCGCGATCCCGGAAAACCGTTTGAGCACCTCGCATAGAAAGAACGCCAACCATACACTCTCGCCTTTCCCTTCCTGACCCACCAGGTTCATGCCGTCGTTCCAGTCGCCGGAGCCGATCAGGGGAAGGCCGTGTTCGCCGAACGTCAGCGCTCTGCGGATAGCCCTTACGCAATGATCATACAGGCTGGCTGTTTCCCCGGATCGGACGGGAAGTTCATAGTAGGAGTCCTCATCGGGATTGACCGGGCGGCCCTTGATGAAGTGAATCGATTCGTCCAGTACCCCCGTATCGCCGGTACTTTGAACGTAGCGGCACGTTGCCAGCGGGAGCCAGAGGAAGTCATCGGAACAATGGGTACGCACCCCCCTGCCCGTTGGCGGGTGCCACCAATGCTGGACATCTCCTTCGGAAAACTGGCGGCCCGCGCAGAGCAGCAGGTGCTCCCGCATGAGGCGCGGCTCGGCGTGGATGAGGCTCATTGTATCCTGCAACTGGTCACGGAAACCAAAGGCGCCTCCGGACTGGTAGTAGCCGCTCCGTCCCCAGAGCCGGCAAGCGATCGTCTGGTACAGGAGCCAGCCATTGGCAAGGAGATTGACGGATGGGTCGGGTGTTTCCACCTGGACGGCGCCGAGCGTGTGACTCCAGTATTGCCATACCGCTTCCAGCGCTTTTCGCGCCGCGCCGGAGTCACGGAAGCGACGCGCAAGACTTGCGGCGTCATCGGCATCCCGCCCGGCACCAAGGGTGAAAATAATCTCCCGCTCTTCCCCGTCGTCAAGATCAAAGGCCACCTGAATGGCTGCGCAGGGATCCAGCGCAGCCCCTACCCTACCTGAAAGGCGTGTCCGGATCATGGCGGCGGGGCGAGCGAGCGTGCCGTTGCGGCCCAAAAACTCGGTCCGGTCAGCACTTATTGTCCGGGTGGCATGATCCACATTAAAGAAAGCAACCCGGTTGCCGAATTCGGCATTGTAGGGGTTGTGCGCAAAGAGCGCGCCGCTTTGAGGGTCCACCTCGGTGACGACGTGCATCACTGTCTTGGGCCGCACATCCCCCAACACCCACTCCGCGTATCCGCTCACGGAGAGCCGCCGCGGACGGCCGGATTGGTTGCGCACCTTGAGCACCGTGAACTTGACAGGTGCGTCCATGGCCACGTACACCCATGCCTCCGAGCTGATGCCACGCTCTGTGTGCTCGAAGACGGAGTAGCCAAATCCGTGCCGGGTGACATAAGGCGTGGCGCCCTTGGCGGGATGCGGCATGGGGGACCAGAAATGGCCGCGCTCCTCGTCGCGAAGGTAAAAGGCCTCTCCGCCGGAATCACTGACCGGATCATTGTGCCAGGGGGTGAGGCGGAATTCGTGGGCGTTCTCGCTCCACGTATAGACAGGTCCGTTTTCCGAGACGATGGCGCCGAAATTAGGGTTGGCCAGCACATTGACCCACGGCGCCGGCGTCACCTTTCCGCCACCGGTTGAAATGACGTACTCACGACCGTCAGGGGTAAATCCCCCGGTTCCATTAAAGAACATCAGGTCCTCACGGGGCATGACCCCGACCGTGGGCGGGAGGGGACGGGAAGTGCGGGTCGGCGAAAGGACCGGGATTATTGGCCCCACGGGACCGCGGCGATCCATTTGTTCCGCGAGTGTTCCTCGGCTGTCGCTGATGACGGCACGGGCCACAGCCTGAAAGAGGATGTGGTCTTCCTCCGATATCTGTTCGGCATGCCTTACGAAAATACCGCCGGGCCGATCCGTCAGGTTGACTGCAACGCCGGCGGCAATGAGCCCCATGATCTGGTCGTGCAAAACTTGCCGGTAGCCGGCACGGTCTTCGTTCCAGATCACCAAATCGACGGCCAGTCCCTTGAGACGCCAGTATGCGTGGGCCTGGATGAGCTGGCGCACCAGCGCGATATTTGCCTGATCTTCAATCCGAAGCAGCACGATCGGCAAATCGCCGGAGATGGAGTAGCCCCAGAGGCCGGATTGACCCCGGAGGTTCTTTAAAAGGAGACTGGAACCGGCGCGAAGCGCGGAATTTGCGTATAGTATGGAGGCTGCCAGTCGCCCGTAGAGTTGTGCGTCGGCTTCCGTCGCGTTGATTTGCTGCAGGAGCACCTGTCCATGGGTCCATGCCAGCTCAAAAACGCGGTCGGCGAAATACCGGTCCTGGTATTTGGCCACCAGACCCGCACAAACATCGCGGGTTTCGCCGGCGCCGGTGACGATATTGATGGTTACCGATGCTTCCGGATCGAGCGTTATTTGACAACGGATGGCCACAATCGGATCCAGTACCGGTCCTTCACTGCCGGAGAGGGGAGACAGACCCCGCATGGCTTCGGGGGCGATCAACGTGTTTCCCCGACCGACAAATCGCATCCGGTCGGTCTCATAGGACATCTCGCCCATGTTTGCACCGTGCACCGCCATGGCATGAAACATCCATGGTGCCTGCTCGTCACTGGAACGAGGCCTGCGGGTTGCCAGGATCGCACTCTGGGACCTGAGAATCTCGGTTTGAACGAAGAGATTGCTGAAAGCCGGATGGAGCGCGTCAGCAGCCGGCGACGCCAGAACGACCTCTGCGTAACTGGTAACGTCGATGGACCGACGCGTCTTGGATCGGTTGGTAATGGTGATCCGGCGCAGCTCGATATCATCCTCGGGTGAAACAGCGATCTCCGTATGGGTGTCGAAGTCCTCGTCCCGACGGCGGAACTCTGCCCGGCCTTCGGAGAATATGGCTTCGTACCGTTTGGATGCCTTCAGTGCCGGCTGGTAGGCCGTTGACCAGAACACGCCACTCGATATGTCTCGGATATAGCAGAAAGCGCCCCAATTATCACAGGTGCTGTCTTCACGCCAGCGCGTCACTGCCATGTCGTTCCAGCGGCTGTAACCACCGCCTGCGTTGGTGATCATGACATGATATCTTCCGTTGGACAAAAGCTGCACCTCCGGTACGGGCGTATCGGGAGTCGTGAAAAGGCGTATCGGTTTCTCCTCCAGGGGTTGCGAAGCCTTATGTACCTCGGAGAGCGTTGCCGAGTAAAAGGCAGTGGCCTTCGGCAGCCGCTCCTGAAGCAGCAGTACGGTCGCCTGAATCATGGGATCCGACTCGAACCGTTTCTGCATGGGGCGGCCGAGCAGCAGACATGCGAGAGAGAGGAAACTCATCCCCTGGTGGTGGGCCATGAAGGATCGAACCACGGCGTTCGACTGGCCGCGGGGCAGGTGGGTTGGGGTATAGTCAATGGCTTCATAAAAGCCGTACTTGCCTTGAAAACCATGCAAGGCCAGATCCTCAAGATTCCGGCAAGCCGCCTCGGGCGCCACCATGAGCGCCAATGCCGAGGCGTAGGGTGCAACGACCAGCTCTGCGGCCAGCCCGCGTTTGAGACCCAGGCCGGGCACGCCGAAGGCTTTATACTGGTAGTTGAGATGGCTGTCGATCATGTTATAGCCCGATTCCGAAATCCCCCACGGCACGCCGCGCTTCTTTCCATAATCAATCTGCCTGGCAACGGCCGCCTTGCAGGTCTGGTCGAGGAGCGTCTGTTCGTAGGCCGGCATCACTAAAAGGGGCATCAGATATTCAAACATGGAGCCGCTCCAGGAAAGCAGAATCGGTTCTCCGCCGGCAGTGGTGAGAAGCCGTCCCAGGGCAAACCAGCTTTCCTGCGGGAGTTGTCCCTGTGCAATGGCGATAAAACTGCAGAGCCTGGCTTCCGAAGCCAGCAAGTCATAGTAACTCTCGTCCCTCCGGCTTTCGCTGACGTTGTAACCGATGGACAGAAGATGTCGCGTCTTCTCGTACAGGAAAGCATATTCCATGTCGTTGGCAAGTTCCCCGGCACGACGCGCAAGATCTTCGAGAAGGGCAATTCTTTCCCTCGCATAGCGGCTTGACGCAATGATGAGCCCTCTAAGCTTATCCAACTGCTTGAGCCCTCTCAGGTTATCAAGCTGTTGTTTCCCCTTGGGTGTCACGCACAACCGTTGCCTTTCCCCGATGAGGGGCAACACGCTATCATCCAGACAGGCCAACTGGCGCAGCGTAGGGATCTCTCCGAGATAGGGGAGCTCGTCAAAGGTCTGCTCCGGAGACAACGGCCCTAACCAGGGCGCAAATGCGGTCAGTTCATCAACGCCAGCCCGGCACTGTTCCGCAAGGGATCGCGCCCACCACGATGCCTCGCTCTCAGGAGAAGCCGCAAAACTACGGGCCACCTCACTGACGGATATTGCCAGCCGCTCAAGGCCCTGTTTCACAGCCCAAAGCGTTTCATCCGTCAGTAATGATCTCATTGACTCCATGTCCCTTGTGACTTGCGCAAGTTCCGCAGGTATGCGCTCTCCCGCAACATCCATAAGAATCATCGCCGTGTCGGCAAGACCGTCAAACAGGCGTCTTCCCAGCAGCTTCTCGTCAGGCAGCGCGAGCAATCCCGCCCGTAAAGTCAGCAGGCTTGCGGCCAGGTTCCCGCTGTCTACCGACGAAACATACATGGGCAGCAGCGGCTTAAGGGATTGCGTGTCGTACCAGTTATAAAAGTGGCCACGGTACCGCTCCAGCGCATCCATTGTCTGGAGGGTCTTCGCCGTTCTATCCATGAGGCGGGCAACGGAAATGTATCCGAAGTCACAGGCCGCCAGATCCGAGAGAAGCGATAGCCCCATGTTGGTGGGGGATGTGCGGTGAGCCACCACCGCCAGCGGATCTTCCTGAAAATTATCGGGTGGCAGCCAATGATCGTCGGGGCCGACGAAAGACTCGAAAAAAGCCCATGTCCTTCGGGAAAGCTTTCTCAAAAAAATGATCTGATCCCCGGTCAGTTGTGCACTCCGGGGACTCAGGGGCGTGCTGATCCACCAGGCGATCAGAGGAGAGGCAAACCAGAGGCACAAGATCGGCAGGGCGACAAACAGGGCTACCGGCCGTGCAAAAACGAGATAGCCCGCACCGGCCATGGCAATGACCGGTGCCATCCACATGCGCCGGCAGGACCCGGCAAGGTCTGTCCGGCGCGTGCGTTCGACTTCACCCGGCGGGTTCCATTCAAGAAGCCCCTTGCCTGAAACCAACATGAGCCACACGGTGCGCAGAATGGCAGCAGTGCTGGAAAATGCCTCATGAGGCAGACAGAGAAGCGTAAAACCGGCCTGGCCAAGGCATCTGCCGGTGGAGCAGGCCGCGGCGGCTAAGTGCTGGCTCATCAGTGCGTCGTCGGACTTTTTGAGAAAGCCCATGAGAGAGGTGATCAAAGAAGGAATCAGCACGATACCGATGACCGATACGGTATAAAACCAGGGAGACGGCAGTACGGTCCAGCCGAGAAAAAGAAGGAGGATTAATGCCAGAGGCGCCAGGCTGCGCCGGAGGTTGTCAAATATCTTCCAGCGGGATAAAGCGGAGATCGGATTATTCCGGGAGGATGCATCTATGCCGGGAACACGCGGGAAGAGCCAGCGCAGGATCTGCCAATCTCCGCGAATCCAGCGGATGCGACGGCTCACGTCCGCGCTGTATCTCGATGGGTATGCTTCGTAGAACTGCACATCACTGATGAGCCCGGACCGTGCATAGCATCCTTCAATAAGATCGTGGCTAAGGATCAGGTTCTCGGGGAAACGATCCTTGAGCACCTGCTCGAAGGCGTCAACGTCATAAATGCCCTTGCCGATGAATGAGCCTTCGCCGAAGAGGTCCTGATACACATCGGAGACAACACGGGTGTACGGATCGATACCGGCGTCACTGCCCCACATGCGGGCATAGCGCGACCGGTTCGCGCCGGGCAGGCTTGCAGCTACCCGCGGCTGAAGGATGCCGTATCCGGACACGATTCGCCCCCTGGCCGCATCGTAATGAGGACGATTGAGGGGATGGGTCATTGCCCCCACAAGCTGCCATGCCGTGTCTCGCGGCAGCTCAGTGTCCGTGTCCAGGGTGATCACATACTTCACCTGCGACAAAACTTTCGTATTTCCGACAATCAGAGGAAAGCCGCTCCCGGAGCCCCCGCGCAGAAGCAAATTCAATTCCGCAAGCTTTCCCCGCTTCCTCTCGTAGCCCATCCACATCCGTTCCTGCGGATTCCATTGACGGGAGCGATGAAAAAGAAAAAAAATGTCCCCTTTCCTCCCGTATTTCTCGTTCAACGCTTCCATGCTTTGCCGGGCCAGCAATAACAGCGGTTCGTCTTCGGCAAGTTTTTCCTCGGAAGCGTCCGAAAAGTCGGTAAGCAGCCCAAATCGCAGGTTTTCACCCCGGTTTGCCAGAAACCGGACTTCCAGAGCATCCATAAGCTGTCCAACATTTTCTGCGCTGGTAATCATGGTGGGGACCACGACCAGTGTGGACGATTCAGGAGGAATCCCTTTGGAGAAATCCATTCGTGGCAGCGGATGCGGTGTGGAAAGTCGTGTCGCAAAGAGATCGACCAAAGCAATGGCGAGCTGACTGACAGACAAAAGTCCGAGAATGCCGACAAGCCAGAGCAAAGGTCCGTCCACGTCCATGCCGTCTGAACGGGTCTCCGCCAGCAGACCGGCGGCAAAGATCCCTGCAAATAGCAGAATCGTGCCGAGATAAAGCGACAAAGGAAACCGGCGACCGGCTCTTCGAAGCAAATCCATTGGGGTTGACCTGACCCGCGCACGCCCTTCAAGCTGCGCCAGCCCCTTATCGATCAGGTAGAAACCCACATGGGTTGCGCGGTTACCGCCGTTTTCCCCGGCAGCGTCTTGTCGGGCCAGCCCGATCGCTTCACGGGCCACTTCCTTTTCGGAGAGTTTACTCTTCTTGGCGACCTCCTCCACGACGTGACGGTATTGATCACGAGTGGTAAAATCCATCCTGTCATAAACTCCGGCAGGGTCATCCCGCAGGGTTTGTTCAACAGCGCTCATTGTATCGACGAATTGGCGCCAGTCCATGGCGTTCAGGAAGCGCAGGCTCCCGATGCTGTTGCTGATGGAAAGCTGATCCGCCGCTTGTTGCTGATTCTCCGAATGAACCATTTGACCGATGGTCTGGTAGGACTCCGAGAGTTGCTGTTCGATCCACGTGAGGGGCAACGCAAGAGCGGCGCCCTGTCCCTGAAGGCGACGGGCAAGCTCGGCAACAAAGGAACTGACCATGGGCGGGTTTGACCGTGCCATATCGGCAATTGTCAGGATCAGGCTCTTCGGGTCCTTTTCCGCTGTTTCTGAAATCCTGTCCGCCCAATAATCGGCCCGGTTCCGGTCGATCCTGTCAATGGCAATCCGCGCTGCAACCCGCCTGAGATTTTCGATCAGCGCCAGGCGCAGCATGATGGGAATTGCCCATAATTCGCCCAGCCGCAACGTCGTAACCGTCTGGTAGGCGGCGACAAAGCAGCTGAGTCTCTCCGGATCCACCCGGCCGTCGCCGTGGGAAATCGTCTCCAGCGCAATGTCATAGACGCGGGGAAGTCCCTTTGATGGGCCGGTTTTCAGGCGGGGAAGTCCCTTGGCGTAACCTTTCGGCAGAAGCCGCTTCGCGGCCCGAATCTGTTCCTCGATCAGATAGAAGTTGTCGAGTAACCATTCCCCTGCCGGAGTAATTCTGAGATTTGTCTCCACGATCTCGATCACCTGATCGCGGACCTCAAGGAGAACTTTTTCGTTCTCGGCAAGCCTTGACAACAGCCGTTGCGGGACATGTTCCTCGCTCAAGGCGTGCAATCCTGCAAGGACTTTTCCGTGTTCCTCCATCTGAGAGGAACTGAACAGTTCCGACCGCAACGGCGTTTCGTCACCGGCGCTCGTTTGCGCAAGGATATTCCCGCGGAGTTGTCCCTTGAAATGAAACATCTTTGCCAGAATGGTTGGGATGGAGTACGTCAAGATAAGAATCTCCTTTTAGGGGGCCTGCCACCCCATGATCGGCACCGTGCTGATCCGGATTGACTATTCCAATTCCGATTCGATTTCGTCAAATGTATCCTCGATGCCGTACAGAAGTTTGTCAGCCTGGGCGAGCTTCCAGTCGGCGATATTCTCTTGAATGCTTTGATACTGGTTCCGGAGCTTCTCGCTATGCCGGAGAAGAACCTCTCTGAGCGGCGTTCCATCATGGCGGTAAAGAAGCTGATCCAACTGTCCCACCAATTCGTAGAGGGAAGGATTCCGGTTCGCCAGACTCGAATCCAGATATCCCAAATCGCGCGCCAGTTTGGGGTATGTCCCTTGCAGATCTTTTTGATAATAGGGACGTACTGTCACCGTCAGTTGCATGGTTTTGCTCATGGTTGATCTCCCTATGCGTATAGGTCCATAATTTATCGGGCTTGTTTCTGAAATTCCGGAAAAGTGAGGGTCTCCGGCGTCAAACATCTACTGGATCTTCTTGAAATCGATATACCCCTTCTCCACATCCGTGTGGATGAGCTGCACCCTGAGCCGGTTGCCCACATCAACACCTTCATGCCCGTAAAGCAACCGGCCTTCGACGGGCGGATGAAAGATGCGCACCCATGTCCCCTTGTCGGCGGCACCTGTGCACATGGCGTCAAACTGATCTCCGATCCGCGAAGAAAGCAGCATGGCCGCAGCCGATTTGGCAACGAGCCGCTCTACCTTGTTGGCATCATTTTCCTTCTCCGTGCAGTGCCGGGCCAGTTCCACTAGTTCGTCCCGGCCGTAGGGCATGGGCGATCCGTCCAGAGCTGCCTTCAGGATGCGCTGGGTAACCAGATCCGGAAAGCGCCGGTTGGGGGCCGTTGCGTGAGTGTAATCTTTGACGGCAAGGCCGAAGTGGCCGGGCGCCGTCTCTTCCGGGGATTCGACCACATATTCACCTGGGCCGAGCAGTTTGATGACGGATAGAGAGAGATCGGGAAAACGAATCGGATCGGCTGTTTTCCGCGCAGCCAGAAAAGTCGCCAGAGCCTTCGAATCCGGCTCTGGCGGGAGCTTTGAATTGTACTGGGCCGCGATTTCAACGATCCTGTCCCAGCGCCTGGGTGAACGAACCATGCGCCTCAGGGAAGGGACTTTTTTCCCGTGCAAAAAACGTGCGACCGCGCCGTTGGCCGCAATCATAAAGTCCTCGATAAGCTCTTTGGCCCGGTTCTTCTCATCCACCCGAAGATCCAGGATTTCATCTTCGACAATGATCGGTCGAGCTTCCAGCGTCTGGAGGTCCAAGGCGCCATGCTCATGCCGCAAGTCTTCCAATTGCTGCGCCACCCGGTCTTGGATACGCAGATTCTCCTCAAGCCCCGGTACGGCCGCAGCAGCCTCCGGGATGGGCCCCTGGCCTTCCAGCCAGGCTGCCACGCTACTGTAGGCCAGCTTGGCATGGTTCCGGACCCAGGCTCGATAGATATCCGCGCTTTGCATCTTTCCTGCGTCGCTGATCACCGCCTCGATGACAATGGCCGAACGGTCTTCATGATAATTCAGCGAGGTGAGATCCGTGGAGAGTTTCTCCGGAAGCATGGGAAAGATCTTGCCGGCCGTGTAGACCGAAGTCGTGTTCTGCCGGGCATGTTCATCAATAGCCGAGCTTTTCTTTACGATGGCGTCCACGTCGGCGACAGCTATAAAAATCTTTACCGTCTTATCCGGCAGGATTTCCGCCACCGTCAGTTGATCCAGGTCCAAGGAATCATCGTTATCAATCGATGCCCAGAGCAGGTGCCGCAGGTCCTTCCAGGGAGATTTCGCCCCCCATTCGACATGCGCAATCTTTTCCAGCTCGTTCAGGGCAGCCGCTGAAAATTCGACCAGAAACCCGCGTTCCGTCATCACCCGGCCCGCGATGCGCTCCAGGATACCTTTTCCCCTTTCATTCATGTTAGTTGACATAGGCTAATGGTATCCCTTTCTATTTTTTAATGTAAGTCCCCATCATCACCTGCATGGCCTTCACAATATCGTCGATCGCCTCGTGGACGCCCTCGGCGCCGGAACCGATTTCCGATGTTTCTTTCTTATCGATCCTGCCCTGAACTTCGGATTTGATCTTTTTCAAGTTATGCGCGTGAACTTCAAACTGGAGGCGATGCTCTTCCTTCATGTCTTTGACGGCATCAGAATTAATCTGTTTAACAAGTGCATCGGCCTCGGCCAGTAATTGCTCGATATTTTTGGATTCAATGTTTTTTTTCATGATGTTTCCTTTCTACAATTTTTTCTGAAGGAATCGACAGCTTCGATTCCTTCAGAATCTGAAACCGTAAAAATTTGAATTTTCAATGGTTCGCACAAGAGGCTTTTTATTCCGAGCAAGACGCTGAATCTCTCGGACCGCACATGTTGGTCCAGATGTTGGCGGGTTTCCCATGTCGAAATCAGGTTGAAAACATTATTGTCTTCGATATCATGGGAGATACCATAGCTCAGACATCCTTTCTCCTTTCCTGGCGGCTCAATCATTGAGAGAAGCGTTTGCAAAACCTCTTTCTGCTTTTCCGGAAGCACGTTCATGATTATTACGAGTATGATCATCATTTGAAGAGATCCTTTTCTCTTTGCCAGCCCCGAAGGTTCTTTGACAAAGCTTCCCCTTCAGTCTATCTGGCTGATCTGTTCTCAGCTATTTTTTTTCCCCGCGACCAGCAGCACAATGCCGCCCACGAGCGCAATCGCGCCGACGATCGGCGGCAACGGAAGCGTATTGCTTTTCTCCGTTGTCACTTTCAGTGGACCGATATCCACGACATTTTCTTTGGTCGTATAAGTGATCCCTTGATACCCAAAGGCCACGATCCCTATCGCAATTAGTATGACGGCAAGAAGTGTGGTTGTTCTCATTTGGCCCTACCTTTATATTGTCAATTTGCTTTATGTTATTTTGTTGACTACGTGATTCTCCGACCCTGAATGATATTGACCAGCACTACAATAACGGCAATCACCAGCAGGATATGGATAAACCCTCCCATCGTGTAACTGCTCACCAATCCCAGCAGCCACAGAATGACCAGTATTACAGAAATCGTCCACAACATTGGATTCTCCTTTCAATTTGCTTTGAGTTCACTTTACTTTTAAAGTTAGCCGGTATTCTAAGCCCCGGCCGGCTGTCTTGGAGAGAAACGCTGAAACGATCAGCGCTACTTGCCCAGAACTTTCTCAACCTGGCCCAGCTTTTCTTGAATTTTCCCGTCTAAATTTTCGACTTTGCCTTCGGCTTCCAGGTCGCGATTCCCGACCGCTTTCCCGACGGTTTCCTTGATCTTACCTTTTGCTTGGTGCATCTTGCCTTCTGCGTCGTTTTTTGTGCTTGGTTTCATGGTATTTCTCCTGTTTGTCTTTTGGTTTGCAACGAGCCTACAATCTTAGTGGGTCTTGGACCCGGTTCACTGGACGATCATGGTGTTGACAACCCTCTTTACGCCGTAAACATCGCTCACGAGTTTGGTGGCCAGGTTCCTTTCAGCCGCGTTCCTGGCTTTGCCCCCCAACTCGACCACGCCTTTTTTCGTCACGACAGTGGTGTTGATGGCACTGGTTGAACGATGAAACAGCAACGTCGTCTTGACCAGCGCGGTGATGGATGCGTCATCAACCGATTCGGTCACGGCATCCACTTTTTTGCCCATCGTTTTTCCGTCCATCGTTTTTTTACCTGGCTTCATTGCCACAGTTGACACCGTCATCTCGTTATTAACGGCTTTGACGCCTTCCACATCCTTGGCGTATTCGGTCGCCAGGTTCTTTTGGGCCATGCTGGTTGCTTTGCCGCGCAAGGTGACGGTCCCGTCTTTTGCCAAAACCTCGGTTTCGGTGGCGCTCACGCTCCGATGGAACAAAAGTGCGGATTTCACTTTGGTAATGAGCCATGCATCCGTGTTCACAGCAGGGGTTTCACCTTTTACTTCCAACTTGTTGTCCACGCTTTTAACTCCGGGCAGACTCGAAACCGTCTCCCTGGCCAATGATTTGTGGGATTCTTCGGAAACAGTCCCGGTCAAGGCGACAGCACCATCCATGGACTGGATTTTAATATCATCGCCCATGAGGTAGGTCTTGAACACATAAGACTGTTTTGCGGAGGATTCGATGCGGTCATCCGTCTCGGATGCGAACAGATTGACGTTGATAAAAAACAAAGAGGCCACAGTTACTATCAGTGCTAAGCAATACATTGATCTTTTCATAGTACTTTTTTCCTTTCTTTGATGAAATTTTTTGTAGTTCCCGGATTACATTTTCCGGACAATCATTTTTCCAGATAACTGGCAGGGCAAGCTTTCGCTCAATATCCTGAATGTTATTCCTTCGGTTGTTTATCTTTTGTACAAAACAAATTCGTTAAAGGTTGCTGGGTTTTGTAGATGGAGCGTTCACTGATGGACCCTGGTAAGGATGGGGGCAGTGAGGCGCCCTTCAAGAACGATCGTGCTACTATTCGTTCGCGACTTATTATATGTGCATTCTTTGTGCCAGGTTGCCAACACACATCGCATACCATCCATCATTTTGATTTTTAAGAATATATAGTTGGAAAAGCATTTGCGGGGCTGTCATTGACAGCCATAAAAAAGGGTCATATTTAACCAGTGGTCATATATGACTTCATTCTTAAATCCGGGGATATATTGTTATTCAGCAGCAAATAACTTACCGCGCTTGATTGACGGGCTCACCGGTCAATTTGTCGGGGTTGCGCTCCAGTTCCGCAATGACCTGGGCGCCAAGAAGCAAGATTACTGTTACAACCTCTATGCTGAGAAGTGCCACCACCGTTATGGCGATGGAACCGTAAATGACATTCACTATGGATATGGCCGCGTAATACCAGATCAGCACCCGGCGGGTGATCTCCCATAAAACCGCAGCGGTTATCCCCCCGATGAGTGCGTGACGAAACTTGACCCGCACAGCGGGCATCACCAGATAAATGGAGGTGAGTATCAGCACCTCCCCAACAATCCCCAGGACATACAGTGCCACCCCTGTAGCGCCCCCAAGGTTCAAGCTCCATCCGAGAATTGTCAAATGCCTGCTTTCCAGTGTCTCGATGGCACCCACAATAAACGACACCAGCCCGATACCGAGCCCCATCACAATGATATACACATAGGGAATAATTGCGGAGATGAGAAAGTAGCGGCGATGAATCCTGTCCTGCTGAAAAAAGATCACCGACATGGCGTTTTCAAGCATCGAAAAGGCCAGAGAACTGAAGAACAGCATATCAAGAAAGCCGATGATGCCGACTACATTTCTATGTTCAAGGAATGCCCGCACCTGTTCAATCAAAGTTGCCGCATAGCCGGGAATCACCATTTCCAGGTACGCTGACAAGGTGTGAATCAACTGCTGCTCTTCTATAAAATGCGACAGCACGATGGGAGCAAGGATTGACAGGGGCACAATCGACAACAGGGCATAATAGGCAACGGCGCCGGATAACAAAAGCCCCTGGTTGCTTCTGAAACCGCGCACGACGCGCAGCAGGAAGCGATAGAAACGATCCATCAATCGATATGCTTTTTGTCGTGTGTATTTTGCATTAGCAAGATACATGATTTTACTTTTTCTATCGACTACCGTCTTGAAACGTTATCAGTTGGAAATAACTCCATAGCTTGTAACCAGAAAGTAGGCACTTTCATCGGTAGAAAGAGCCGGAGCAAACTCTAAATCCACCCATAAATGAGTGCTTCCATCCGGTAGCCGAACATCAGGAATATGGATTTTTGAATCGTCGGATAGTGTTGACGCTGCACATAAATAATAAAAATTGTTTATAATACTAGAATCTTTCAATTTAAAAAGCATTAACGTCGGATACGTTGGATTGAACTCGTAAACAAAATCCGCCCAAAGCGATATTTTCCCCAAAAACGGATTAATATATGAGAGATAGGGTACATTGAGCAATAGATTTTCATCTATAGTTGCCGTACACCTTGTTGGCGTTGGCGCCTGTCCCCCACGAACGGCGCGGACGTAGTCGTAGCTGAGCTTCTTGTCGAAGCCGTCGCCGCTGTCGGAGAAGTTCGAACCCCACGCGAACTCCACATTGTTGACATTGGTAGTAGAGGTCCAATAAAAGGACGAAACAGTATCGGGGAAATAGGTGGTGTTAATTGAGGGATTAGCCCGACTGAAATCCACCAGGCTTCGCAACGCTCTTTTGGAGGGCAACCGCCAGTCCTTATAACCGCCAAGATTCAGCCCTTCACAATAGGCCAGCGCCTGTTCCCAGGTCTTGACGTTGGAAGGACCGGCTTGTTGCCACATCAGGCCTGTGGATGTGTCTGTTACTGTGCCATCGCCGTTATCCTTATAACCGCCGGACTGTCCCCCACGAACGGCGCGGACATAGTTGTAGAAAGACTTATGGGACCTGGTGGCGTAGCCGTAGGGAAAGTACACGCTCCACGCGAAGTTCGTAATGCTGACATAGGTAGAAGAAGACCAATAAAAGGACTCCTGGGTATTAGGAAAATAATTGGTACTGATGGCCCCCTCCAAAGCGATAATATCATAATTGATGATAGAGGCTATCTCCTTGATGGCGGGTATCCGCCAGTCACTGTTGCCGCCGAAGTGTGTGATGTTCAGGACATCTATGAAATACTTGGTATGCATGCCGCCGTAACTATAACCGGGATCGGAATCGGTTGGGTCGTACCAGGTATAGGTGTTATTCATGTCATGGATTGTTCCATCATTCGTCTTCGCCTCCCAGATCAGGCCGGTGACATTGTCCTTCACTATGCTCCAATCCGCGGCCGAATCCGGCAGTGTATTACCGCTGCTGTCCAGCTTGGTGTAGGACATCGGGTTGATGCTGTAGTTGGCGTCCTGTCCGTAAAATGGCTGGCCGGGTGAAGGACAAGGGATCTCAACGGTATTGTTATAGCATTTGCTTTGCCCTGTATCAGGTACCGGAGCGGCCCACACAACCGCTGTTAACATAAGGATAATAAATCCGAAAGCACTTACCCATGTTTTTTTCATAATGTTTTCCATTTTTTTTGATGTCTGCAAGGTTTGGTTACTCTGAGAACCGTTAATAACAGTGGAGCCCCCGCTATCCGTTCACTCATAACGAGCGGCATTACTTGCGACTGCCCGGATCAACTCAGCTTGAACACTGGGCAGCCGATGCGAAGCAATCCCCTTAGGGATGAATAATGATGGGCGGGAAAAAGATAGCGATGCCCGGCGGTGGCGGCGGTGCATAGATGACCGGCGGCGGGGTATAAACACGTCCCCTGTAACCATAACTGTAGCCATAAGGCCGATACGCCGGCTGGCCGTGCACATAGGGGTTGCGCTGATATCCGCGTCCTCCGTGCTCGTACCCACGGCCTCTTTGCTCGTAACGGCCGTTGTCATGTCCTCCCCTATCGTGATCTTTGGCAAGGGCCGGCGCCACGTCCATACTGCCGATCATTATGGATATAACAAGCCCCATCATAATCCTGCCCACTATGGTTCTATAATTCCAAGTTCTTGATGTTTTCATAAAGTCACTCCATTCTTGGGTCGAATCCAATCGCCTGCTTGGCGTCAATCGTTAGTTGTATATTTACGATCATTTCATCATGTGTTTTCCATGTCGCCCTGTCAGGAATATTGTATCGGTATTCTTCTTCTGTTGACCCGACATACTGTTATAGAGCGCCTCGAAAGGCGGGATGAACTTCTTCATTTGATTTAAATGGGCTTCGGCAATTTGACTGCGGAATTTCATTTGCTCAACAGCGTTCATGGTCATGGAGTTTTCAGTCCTGTCCTTGGTAAGGTCGTCCATGTCTTTCGCATTTTCCCGCATCACCTGTGTAAGATTATTCCATAATTCTTTCTGGGCATCGGTGATCTTTAGCGCGCCTTGAAGCTGTTTGATGCGGGCCTCGGTATGGTCGACAGCAGAGTCTCTATGAACTGCCGACGATTTCTTGCTGCCCGAGGCTGCAAAAGAAGGATTTACATCGGCGAAAAAGATAATGGATAGAAACGCCACCATTACAACAACGAGAGTAACTGGAAAAGCAACCTGATAAGCTTTTTGTTTCATGATCTGTCTCCTTTTGAATTTTGTCTTTAGCGCTTGCAAACGCTAAGAGCGTTATAAAACATTTTTGGGTAGTTCCCGGAATACTTTTGTTTCGTAGAATACCGTCTTGCCTTCGTGGTTCGCCTTTGATTTCATGCTCATGCTGCCTGGTTCCTTAGAAGAGTTTGGTTTTGACGTGATTGTTTAACTGCTTTATGTATCTGCATTCTTTGTGCCAGGGTTCCAACACTCAGCGTCATGCCATCCATCATTCTGAATTTTATGAATAATTAGCAAATATGCATTTACATGACTGGCATTAGCAGCCGTATAAAACAGGTCATATTTAACCATTGGTCATATATGACTTTTTTTCGGCATCTTTGGTGTGTTGGCTGGAAATGATAAGAGCAGGTCAAAATGATAATCGAAGTTTTCCCGGCGCCTGAATCGTAATAATTTTGAGAAAATCATCTGTTCAGCGCGGCGCCAACGGGAAATAACATGAACGTTTGGAGATGTTTGATGGGATAAGAATTTATGGTTTTCGGATGTCAAGCTTACGAATACGCGCGCGCAAGGTGCTGCGGTCGAGCCCGAGGATTTCAGCCGCGCTGTTTTTTCCGCCGACTTTCCAATGGGTCTGCTCAAGCGTCCGGATAATATGGTCACGCTCAACCGCTTCCAAAGTTTTTTGGCTGATGCTTAACCCCTTGGACGGCTTCCTGAGTTCATCAACCAGGCGCAGCTTGGGACCCGACGAGTTGATCACCGCACGTTCAAGAACGTTTTCCAGCTCCCGGACATTTCCCGGCCAGTGATAGTATTGTAACGCATTCATAACGCTCGCCGGAATCATTTCAATGGTCTTGCCCATCCGTTTGGAAATCTTTTTGATGTAAAAATCCACAAGAAGCGGGATGTCTTCCATGCGATCCCGGAGCGGCGGCATGGTAATCGGAAAAATATTTAACCGGTACCAGAGATCTTCACGGAAACGGCCCTTGCGGACTTCCTCTTCCAGATTGCGATTTGTGGCGGTAATAATCCGTGCATCGACTTTGATGGTGCGGGAGCCCCCCAATCGTTCAAACTCGCCATCCTGGAGTACTCTGAGCAGCTTTGATTGTAATTCCAGTGGCAATTCGCCGATTTCATCCAGAAATAGGGTCGCGCCGTTTGCGATCTCGAATCGCCCAAGGTGTCTGGATTGAGCGCCGGTGAAAGCCCCTTTCTCATGACCGAACAATTCGCTTTCGATCAGGTTTGAGGGTAGCGCAGCGCAATTGACTTTTACCAGAGCCCGGTTTTTGCGCAAGCTCAAGCCGTGAATGGCCCGGGCGACCACCTCCTTGCCGGTTCCCGTCTCACCCAGAACCAACACGGTGGTATCGCTGCCGGCAATTTGTTCAACTTTATAGAGAACATATTTAAGCCCGTCACTTCGGCCGATAATTTTCTCATGGTTGTTTTCCAGTTTTATTTCTTCTATGAGATAGGCTCTTTCCGCTTCCAGTTGATCTTTTAACTTTTTTATTTCTAAAAGTGCGGTTTCAGCTATTAATTTTCTTTTTTCCGCATCTTCCATTGTGACGACAAGATCGGCCGTCCGCTTTTTTACAAGTTCCTCAAGATCTCTTTTATAATATTCCCGCTCAGTCACATCCTCAATGGCCAAAAGGATCAGTTGGGTTCGGTTCGTCTTTGTGTAAATCCGCCTGGCGTTTAAATGCATTATCTTTCGGCCGATGGTTTCAAAGTCATATTCCACTTCAAAGTCATTGAATATGTCATTTCCAGGAAGAATATCTTCGAGTAATTCTCTAAGTTTTGGGATGTTCCATTGCCGGTTGCCAAGATCGTATATTAATATTCCCTCTGTCTCATCCGGTTTGATGTCAAACGTCTGGTAAAAGGAGCGATTGGCTTTAACAATCTTCAAATCAGAATCAAGAACCACTAAAGGTTCACGAATCGAGCCCATGATGTTGTCAAAAACATCAACAAAGGGTTGTATCTTTTCTTGATCAAATCCAGACTTCATAAATTGTTGTTCCATTTTATCAGATGGTTGATTGCTGTTCATTGTTACTACAGTTTGCACTGTTCATGAGTTTTATTGGGAAGATATCGCTCATAAGCGATAGTCTCCACTCAGCATGTTTATCATCAACCGGCGATGCCAGACCACCCTGAACTATGGATATCAAGATACAAAACCTAACCCCGATAGTAATATTTGATCCCTACCTCGTACGCTGTGGATGCTTCAACAGGAAGCTTCTTGCACCACTTTACCTCTCCTATTCTCATACCCGGCAATCTCTCATGATCCCTGTTGCAGGAATCTTTCAATTTGCTATACGCTATTTTGATTACGATTGCTGTTCCCACAAAGAAGGCTTGATCGGATATAAAAGACATGCCCTCCACGCAATGATTCACCAATTGCGCTTCAATGGAACATTTTGAATTAAAGATAGATACATGAACCGGAATCGGGTTTTTACCGTCCATCCGTTTGTCACTTTTTTTATCATTGGAGACAGTCATTTTTTACCCTCCTCGTATCATGCGATAGGATGTGGGGGAAGCAGTTAACACCCCGATAGCCCGATAAACCACATTTGGGAAGAACCTTATTCTGAGCTTTCATTTCTTCTCCCATCGTTTTCTGCATTTAATCGATCTTCCGGCTCTTTGAGGCAATAGCCGCGCCATTGGCAGTCCAGACGATCGCAGTATCCGCGTGCAGTGCCGAAACAATCCGGATTCCCCTCTATGCGCTGAACGCTCTGAATGAGGTGCGTTATATCCGGAAAATTACCACCTGAGCCATGAGTTGTGTTGCCCATCGTTGTCACCTCCCCCAAGACTTTTTACTGTGAACTCCCCAAAAGCAAGCTCTTAACGCATTTCGATTCGTGCCCCCTGATGTTTTATTGACCGGTCGTTCCTACTCCCTTTCTGGGCAACACCATCACATCAAACCAGAAGCAAACGAACCCTCGCAGATTTCAGTTTCACTATCAATCCTGTGGGATAGGTTTAACACTTAGCGGATGACCAGAACCGAACACGGCGCATAAGTCACTACCTTGACAGCCACACTGCCGACAAGCAGCTTCTCCAATCCGGTTCGACTTTTGTGCCCCATAACGATCATTTCGATGTTGTTTTTCTCAGCGTAACTCACGATGTTGTCTGCGGGAGAATATCCGGATTCAGTGACGGTTTTGACAATAACATTCGCATTTTCAGCAATAGCCTTTCCACGAGCGACAATTTCTTCAGCCTGTTGCGCAAACAATTCCCGCGATTTCAAAGAAAAATCTTCAACGTCCGACCAAACTGAATACGCCGAAAAAATTGTTAGTTCGGCATTCTCCTTTTTGGCCATATCCACTGCTTTCCTTAACGCCTTGAAAGCATAGTCCGAGTTGTCCAAAGCCGATAGGATTTTCATATCACACCTCCGTTGATTAAGTTTAGAAGGTTTTCATACACGAACGGGATGCACAATATTCTCGATAATCTTTAGTTCTCTTGAATGTGTTGGCCCAATCCCGGCGCCGGTCAGAAAGAAAGTCAAATTGACCTGTCGGGAAAGAAGTCAGGGAGCAGTCAATCCGCGAATGTCTGGACTGACATATTACCGTTTTAAGTCATTTTGTCCATAGAGGATGGGCTTCATTCTATCTAAGGGAATCTACCAGCCGGGAGTTTCCCCTATTTGTTTTCAGGAGAATCAATGCGGGGAAAAGGGGGGGGGGATTATGCTTTCCAGAGGTCTATGTCGATCAGGCCGATCCTGGCGGCATACCGCGCCAGATCTATGGCACTGTGCAACCCGAGTTTTCGCATAATACTGGAGCGATGGTTCTCTGCTGTTTTGGGACTGATGAAAAGCTTATCAGCGATCTGTTTTGAAGACAGTCCTTCAGCCAACATCACCAGGACTTCCTGCTCCCGAAGGGTCAGGGCGTCATACCCTGAAGTTTTCACAACCGCATTCTTCGAAGGCAAGGCGGCAAGTTTTTTTATCACCTGATGGGAAACCGACGGGTCCATATAATAATCGCCCTTCAAGACATGGTCTATTCCCTGAATCAACCTCTCTGAGGCTGATTCCTTTACCAGATATCCCGTGGCGCCGGACTGGAATGCCTTGACGATATAGTCGATCTTGGAATGCATGCTGACGACCATCATGCGGATTTTAGGCGAAAATTGATAAATATCCCCTATCAGTTCAATGCCGCTTTTGTCAGGGAGGGACAAATCAATCAAGATCAGATCCGGATTGATTTCCCGGGCCATTTGAAGTCCCTGACCAGCCGTGCCGGCCTCCCCAACCACTTCATATCTGATGTTTCGCGCGATGATTGTCTTGATCCCTTCCCGGAAAAGCGGATGGTCATCGATCAGCAGGATACGTATTTTCGTCGCCATTTTTATCCTGAAAAACAAATTGGGAGATATTGGAAGTGCAAAATGTTCTTTTCTCCGTATAAATTTCAGCAGGTTCTGTCAATACAAAAGAATTGAAAGCATTATTTTGTCCAGGATGGACCGGTCGTCCCGAGCAAACAAATCCATTAAGGCAGGTTTTTCCCCCTTTGAAAAAGGAGAGAGAGGATTTGTGTTTTCCAGGTTTGGCGAGATGATTTTCCTACAAAGGAATTTTGATAAATATCTTGGTGCCTTTCATCGGCTGAGACTGAATTGTCATCTGGCCATGAAGCAGATTGACCCTTTCCTGCATGCTGCGAATGCCCATCCGTTTTGTGGCGGCGGATAAAAGCTCCTGAGCCTTCACATCAAAGCCCCTGCCATTGTCCTCAATGCGAAGGATGATGTTCGGGGATGATCCCAGCAGCAGGATGGTCGCATGGTCGGCATCCGCATGTTTACGGGTATTGTTCAGACCTTCTTGAATCAACCGGTAAATATGGATTTCCATATTTCCATCCAGGTCAATTACCGCCATGCCGGCCGATTGAAAATCAACTTTTACTTTTCCGTTTTCGGAAGCTTCCTCACAATAGACTTCAAGTGCCTTCACCAGTCCCATTTCATCCAGGCCGGGAAGCCGTAAGTCATAGGCCAGATTCCTGACAGCCGCAATGGTCTGAAAAAGCAGGCTGGAAGATGCTGCCAGTTTCTCCCGGTGCGCAGGGGATGTCATTGATGGATCATTATAAATCGTATCGCAGTTGATTTTCAGCACGGAAAGGTTCTGGGCGATACTGTCATGCAGCTCACAGGAGATCAGATGCCGTTCATTTTCCTGGGCCTGTATCAGCATCTGAGAAAGTTCGTGGATTTTTTCTTCGGCCTGTTTGCGCTCGGTAACTTTCCAGACTGCTTCCATCAATAGCGAGACCTGAAGGATATCGGGCTCCTCATAATCGTTTTTTTTGTTCGCCAAGCCGATAACGCCGACGATGCTATCGTCCTTGAAAATCGGGATCGTTATGAACTTTCTAAGCTGAACATGGCCTTCAGGGTAACCCTTTTTCAGAGGGTTGGCGGCTTGAAAATCGTTGACGATAATAGGCCGACGCTGTCGGACGGCCTCGCCCCAGATCCCGATCTTATCCAGCTCGTTACAGGTTGGCGAGCTGGCAATGGCGCATTCCGGCATCACTTCCTTGGACCATGTGTTCAGGACAAACTCCTTACGATTTTCATGGTAATAGTAAATGTAACCGATCTTGCTTTCGGTCAGTTGAATGGCTTGATCCAGCGCATAATCAAGAAAGCCCTGGATGGTTTCGGATGGATGTTGCAGAATATCCACCAGCCTTCTCAACCGCGATTCGTTTCGCTGGATCTTTTCCTCGGCCTGCTTGCGCACGGTGATGTCGCGATTGTTGGCTCGCCGGCCCAGGAACGTCCCGTCACGGCCGCGCACGATGCAGCAGGCATGAGCGATCCAGCGCACTTCACCGGACCGCGATACGATGCGGACCTCTTGCTCGTGTGATTCAGGACCCGGACAGGTGACGACATCCATATGATGGACGAATTGATCGCGGTCATCAGGATGGGTGATGGTCTTCAACAGATCAGGGTCTTTTTCGAATTCCTCGGCCCGATAGCCCGTAATCCGCTCGCATGATGGAGAACAGTAGATAAAGTGCCAGTCAGGGCTCATCCAGTACTCCCAGTCATACGTGAAGTTGGCTACCGTCCGATACCGTTCCTCGCTCTGCCGCAGCGCCTCCTCGGCCTGCTTGCGCTCGGTGATATCGCGGACGAAGACGAAAAAACACATGTCTGATTCCTTGACGAATTGGGCGCTGATCTCTACGTCGATGATTGTGCCATCCTTGCGCCGGAGTCGGGACTGCATGCGGGTACTGCCGGCGTCCATGGCCGTATATATATGACCAGCAACCTGTTCCGGCGATTCGGCTGCCTCGATATCCGTTACACTCAGACACAGAAGTTCCTTCTGCGTGTACCCCAGCATTTTTAAGAAAGTATCATTGGTATCCAGAATCCGGCCTGAGCTGTCAGCGATATAAAAACCGTCGAGTGATGTCCCGGTAAGGGTTTCATACTCTTGTTTCTTGCTTTTTCGCAAAGTGTCGATCAACTGTGCCGTGATCCTCTGGCCTTTCAGATAGACCACAATCAGCACCATGATCACGAGTGAGGTAAAACCGGCGCCCCACATGAGAACGGTGCGCTGCAGCGACATTTCGCGCAGCACATTTCCGGTCGAAGCTTCCACATAGACAATGAGCGGCGTTTCTTCATTATGAATATGCTGATAGGCGGTGACCAGTTCTGCGCCATCAAGGTCGGTGCGCCTCAAAAAGACCCCCTCCTGTCCTTTGAGCATTGTCACTATCAGTTCCGGCGGGAGATTTGTCCCCTGCACCTTGGCAAGATCGCGGGAGCGACTGACCACCGCGCCACCATGATTGACGATGGTAATCGTGGTATTCTCCGAAAGTTGCAGGTGAGGGCTAAAATTGACCAGAGATTGCTGTTTGACCGAAATGCCTATTACCCCAAGAAAGTGACCCTGCCTGTCGTAAATCGGCCGCGCAAGTGGCAGGGAGTAGCGACTGGTGACCCGGCCAAAAGTCGGCTCATCGATATAAAGAAGATCCTTGCCGCCATCGGCAAAAAAGCGAAAATATTTTCGATCACCGAGGTAAAGGTGGGACTTCACATCAGTGGCATCAGTGGTATCAGTATACGCCAGGTAACCATCGCGATCCACCAGAACCACCAGAACCTCGCGGTCTGACAGCGGGCCGCTGCGTAACAGATGGATGTTTTCGGCGAAACGCTCCGGGTCGGCGGCATACGAGTCGCGCAGAACGAGCAAGGAGTCATCAAACTCGTGTAATTGTCTGTTGATGAGGGATTCTGCAATCCGCGCAAGATCAGAGATGCGGTCGCGGAAAAAATCCATCCGCACCCTTTCCCGGCGATCCGCCTCCCAGTTTGCGGCAAACAGCAAAGCACCCGCTATCAGTAACCCTGTTACCAGCCATAGTGCATTACGCCAGCGCTCACGCAGCCGCTGATTTTCGTTGTAAGTTGTCATGACTTGTCCCTTTCCAAAAAGAAAGGAAAGTATCTCTCTTTCAGTCTTTGCTACATGAGAATTTTCCAGAGAAAAATCGTATTGATGGTTTCGTTTTACTAGGGAAGAAGACCGTACACAAAACAGGACGATATAACCGTATGATCGGCAGTCCTGAACAATCACATCACTTTCGGAACCGCACCGCCAAAACCTTGTAGTCGCCGTAGTGGGAACGTATCTCCGGGCTCTCTATGCCGCTGCTGGTAAAGCAGTAGGTCCACGCATACGACGAACCCGATAATTCCGCAGTCCAAACCCATTTATCCTTTACATGAAAAGAAGGATGGACTTTATTGCTTGACGATGGGTTATACAAACTCCCCAGTTCTTGACGAGACGGCAATCGCCAATCACTGAAGCCGCCTGCCCGAAGATTTTGTGCAAAGTTATCGGCCTGATCCCAGGTTATATCCCGATCAGGCGCAGGTACCCACATGAGTCCCGTTCGGAAATCCACTATCAACTCCCCTTTGGAAAACATGAAACGAACCGCCCATTGAGACGGAAGATTTACGGTCTGTTCCTCCTGGCCAGTTTGCAGCGTTGTTTCCTCGGAAAAGAAGTCATCTGCCTGCGCTGCCAGAACATAGTGGGAAGCTGGAAAGAGTTTCTCGAATCGAAAAATCCCATCCGCCCCCGTTGTCGTCTCAAACTGTTCATAGCCTTTCATCGGTTGTACCTGTTTGGCTACTATCTTGAGGTTGACCAGCGGTTGTCCTTTGTCGTCCACGACCTTGCCTTCAACGGTGGTGATTGCCGGTTTTACCATCATGGGAGCGGGAAGAACCAGCGCTTCCCCTTTCGAACCGCTCTGTACCGTCATTTTCCGATCCGTCGTCCATCCCCCCTTATCAAACTGGGCACGCAAGTTGGTTGGATCGTATTGTACCGTCATCATCTGCATGTTTGCCCAAGCATCGCTCCAGGGTAACAGGGCATATTCGGATGTGGGGAAAAGTTTTCCAAAACGAAACGTTCCATCCGAGCCCGTAGTCGCCTCAAACTGTTCATAGCCCTGGATGGGTTGCAACTGACTGGCCACCACTTTAACGTTTGCAAGGGGCTGCCCTCTGCCGTCCACAACCTTACCTTCTAACCCGGATTTTTTGCCACAACCCATAACGAACAGGCTGGCCAGCGCTAAAAAAAACCAGAACTTAAGAACCTTCATTAATTGCCTTCCTTTGAATATAAACATGAAAAAACGAGGAAAAAGTAGAATTTGATCCCTAAAACCTGCAATCGATTTTTAGAGAGTACAATCCAAAGGCATGGGGGAACTGCATGACAACTTTATCATCCCCGAGATCGGAATGCCCACGCGCAGAGACTGCCCGCAATAACCATAGCGATCCATGAGACCCAGATCGGCATTTCGAGGGCCCCAACGTTCACCGGCCATTGATTCAGGGCCCGCACCGCCTGAAGCACTGCAACCACGCCGAAGAAAGTACCTGAAACGACGATATACTTATTTGACATTCTCGGGCATCCTCTCCCTTTAGTAACACCCAACGCAGCTTAGAGATTATGCGATTCGTAACTGCGCAACCGATGCTCGGGCATCTCCTCCACTAATGTCCGGAACGATTCTTAGTTCCAGTGCCGTCACCCCGACGAGATCGACCGTGTAATCTTCAAACTCGCGCGTCATGCCCGGCGGACTAAAGTTATATTGCTGACGCACAATCTCCCGGTACGATTGACCGGCATCCGGCGACCACCGCAACACGAACTCTTGCGTGCGCGCCCGTTGATCCTCGTGAAACAGTAGTTGAATGCGCCTGACCCGCTGCGACTCGTCAAACAGAAAGCGGATCGTCTGCTCCCCGGCTTGTGCTGCCCGCCAACCCGATCCGAAGCCGGGTATCAGCGCCGCCTCGATCGGGTGTGCCACATCCTCGGACGTGAGTTCTACTTGCGCCAAGTGGTGCAAGTCTATCCAACTTTGATCGACGGGTGGGACATTTTGAGAATTCTGAATAATTATCCGCTTGCGCATTGACCTTCCTCTTACACATTTCTATGTTACTGGTTTTTCAAATCCGTAACACATTTATTTTATGGAATATCTCTGTGAAGATAGTCCTGGTAATCTGTTACGATTGTTGCATCTTTCTCAGAGATCTTCGGCATAAATTCGACAGGGCGCGCCCAATGCCGGGCGCGCAACCCGTAATAAACCAAACAGGCTTTCCGGTGATCGCTAATTTGCTATTTGTTGTTGCCATTGTCGATTCTCCTTATTGCATTATTGCATTTATTTATAAAATGCATTCTTTGTGCCAGGTTTCAAACCCTCAGTGTCACGTCACCCATCGTTCTGATTTTTATGAATAACTAGTTAATCAAGTATTCACAGAGCTTTCATTAAGAGTGGTATAAAAAGGGTCATATTTAATCGGTGGTCATATATGACTTTTATTCGGCATCTTTGTTGTTTTGGGAGGCAAAAGACAATGGCAGAAAATTTATGATTTTTCGAATGTCGAGTTTACGCTTACGAGTATGAAAGGTCCTACGGTTGAGCCCAAGGAGACTGGCCTGATAATGGAAATGGTTGCTTGATTGACGTTCGTCGGAATCGCATCTTTTTTATTCAGACTGTACTACCGTCCATTCGGTTACGGATATTGTCAAACTCGGCCTCAACCGCTGTGAAGGCATTGATCACCGCAGGGTCAAATTGCCGCCCGGCGCCTTCCATGATGATCTCGCAGCATTTCTTGTGGGTGAAAGCAGGTTTATAAGGGCGTTTGGACCGCAATGCGTCGTAGACGTCCGATACCGCCATAATCCGGGCGGATAGGGGGATATCCTCGCCCACCAGTCCGTCGGGGTAACCGCTACCATCCCACCTCTCATGATGCGAGCGCGCAATGGCGATTCCCATATTGAGAAAGGCATTTTTCGGATATTTGCTGCGCGCGGTTTGCAGGGTATTTGCCCCGATGATGGTGTGGGCCTTCATAATCTCGTACGCCTCCGGGGTGATCTTGCCCGGTTTCAGGAGGATGTTGTCCGGAATGCCGACCTTGCCGATGTCGTGGAGGGGCGAAGCGTGATAAATGTTTTCAACAAAGGTGTCGTTAATGCTTTCCGCATAGCGGAGGTTCTCCCGCATTTTTTCGGCCAGAATTTTGCTAAAAGTCTGTGTGCGCTCGATGTGATGCCCCGTGTTATGATCCCGTGATTCAGCCAGCATTGACAGCGCGCGGATGGTGACCAGTTGAGAGTCGGAGATCTCCCGGACCTTTTCTTTCACAAGTTCTTCCAGATGGAGATTGTGCTTCTTCAATTCGAGCTGCAGCCTTTGCAGGCGAAGGTGAGTCTCCACACGAGCGTAGACCTCCTCGAACTGGAACGGTTTGGTCACGTAATCCACCCCTCCCACCGAAAAGGCCTTGACTTTGTCCGTAGTCTCGCTCAGGGCGCTGATGAAGAGCACCGGAATCTCCTTGAGGACTTTATCGGCCTTCAGGCGTTCGCATACCTCGAAACCGTTCATCTCCGGCATGTTGATGTCCAGCAAAATGAGAGCAGGCTGGCTCTTGGCGGCGGCGCGCAACGCCATTTTGCCATCGGGAAATGCCAGCACCCGATAGCCTTTGGCTTGCAGCATCTCCTGCAAAAGATTCAGATTGGCCGGCCTGTCGTCCACCACCATGATAGTTGTTCTTTCCGGTTTCCTATTCATTGTCAGTTCCTTTTTCCTCCAGCCAGCGGCTGAGTTTTTCGTATTCGTAACGATTGGCCAGATCCTGCAGCACACGGGCAACATTGCTGTCAATTTTTTCCACCTGGGCGATCAACTCCGTCAAATGGGCTATGTCGCCTTCAGCCACGTCCTGCCGCATGGCCTGAATCAGCTCATTCGGCAGTGCGGCCAGTGATTCCGGCTTTAGGGGCGACGGTTCCGAATGGCCCTGGATTTTATCCACCTCATCGGCAAAGACATAGGGTAGCCCCAGACTTTTTCCCAGCACCTCAAAGAGTTCTTCCGGCCGGAAAGGTTTGCTCAAATAGGCGGACACACCTGTTACCAGGACATGTGCTTCCTGGTCTTTAAAGGCGCTGGCCGTCACAGCGATGACGGGGGTGGCGCGGCCCGCTTCCGTGGCCTTGATTCGTCGGGTGGCCTCGTAACCGTCCATGACCGGCATGCGCATATCCATGATCACCGCATGGGGCACCCAGCGCTCGAAGACATCTATGGCCTCGACGCCATTGCTCGCCTCTGCGACCTCGAAGCCAACGGGCCGGAGCAGTTCGCACACAAGGGAGCGGTTTTCCGGCATGTCGTCCACGACCAGGATTCGAAACGGCCCGGCGCCGGGTTCTATGCCGACAACGCACCGCAATGCCGGTTTTTCCTGATCGGCAACACCATCGGCCGACGCTATCAGCACTTCGAACCGAAAACAACTGCCCTTGCCCACCTGGCTCGCGACCGTGAGCTTTCCGCCCATCATTTCAACAACACTTCGGCTGATGGCCAGCCCCAACCCGGTACCGCCAACCTTCAGCCCGGCTTCAGCCTGCTGAAAGGCACCGAAGAGGCGGCCCATGTCCTCATCGGAGATTCCCGGTCCGGTGTCTTCCACCTCGGCCTGCAGGCGCAGAGCTTCTTTGCCTCCCACGGTTTTTCCTTCGACCACCTCGGTGCGCACCCGCACGGCAACTCCGCCTGTTTCCGTAAAATTGACCGCGTTTCCCATCAGATTGAGCAAGACCTGCCGCAGCTTGCCCTCGTCAGCGGTCACGTAGCGCGGCAAGCTTTCGTCCCTCTCCATAAGAAGCTGCAATTTCTTGGCATCGGCGCGGGGACGGAATGTCATCTCCAGGCCGTCCAGAAAGTTGTGCAGGCAGAAACTGGCTTCGTTGAGGGTAGCCCCCCCGGCCTCGATTTTGGACATGTCCAGGATGTCGTTGATCAGCTTCAGCAGGTGCGCCCCACTGCGGCTGATGGTCCGGACATGTTCGGCCTGTCGGGGCGTGAGCGAGGGGTCGCGCTCCAGGACTTGGGCAAAACCCAGGATGGCGTTCAGGGGCGTGCGGATTTCGTGACTCATGTTGGCCACAAAGGCGCTCTTGGCCCGGCTGGCTTCTTCGGCCGCTTGGCGAGCGATCCGATCTCGGTCTGCCTGCTTGTGTGTAGTGATATTTTGGAGTGTGATAACGATAAGCGCAATTTCCCCTTTTTCATTTCGCACGGGAACACAGGTATAACTGCCGTCCCATTCGAGATTGCTCATAATATTGTGCGAATGCGTCTCATAATCCCGGACGTAGTCGCCTCGAATAGCGCGAGACAGCGGCCACTCATCAAATGGCATGATCCGCCCGTCCGGATAGCAAAGTTCCCACTCGTTTCTGTATTGATCAATGCGCACAAGCTTATCGGCTACCGAGGCAAAGCCGTGGAATCTCAGCGCAGCAGCGTTCATCCAGATATCGGCACCCTGGCTGTCGCAAATAACCACTCCGAAATCCATGTTCTCAAGGGCCGCCGTCAACTTGGCGCGCTCTATCCGGATCGCATTATCCGCCCGCTTGCGCGCGGAGATATCACGGATGTTGCACTGGATCACCTTGCGTTGGTCCACGAGGTAAACATTGCTGACAAACTCCACGGCGATGGGCTTCCCATCGAGGGTTTCCAGCGGCAAATCATCGTAACGGATGTATTCGTTATCTTGCAGCGTCTTGAAAGCGTCCTTGGATGCGGCAATGTCTTTGAATACACCGAGTTCCCAAATATGTTGCCCGTATAAAGCGTCGTATGAATAACCGAGTAACTGCAACAGGAAAGGATTGACATCAACCACCTTGCCTGTATCGGCATCGAGAATCAAGATACCGTCTTTGGCTGATTCAAAAAGCCGTCGGTAGCGCTTCTCCGAATCTTGCAACGCATTTCCGGCACTCTCCTTTTTCAGCAATGTTTCTTCCAGCAGCACAATTCGTGTGTTCAGTTCGTTGTTGGCGATACGAAGTTGGTTTTCGACATTTGTGTCTGACATAGTCACAACCTCCATAAATTTGTCTCCGGGCTACAATAATTAGATTGATCCGTATAAAAAGTGGAAAGTTCGAACTGATGCACGCGCAGCTCGTGGAGCATTTGTCGTGCTTCTTCGGGCGGTAGGGCCGCGAGGTTTTTTAACGACAGGGCCGCTTTTTCCCGGACGATCTCTTCCGCCTGCCGGCGTATTTCGGTGGCGGAAGCACCGACGCCCAGGATGCTTTCTGGCTTCGTTTGCCTTTTCGCGGGATGTATTTTCTTCATAATCCTACTCTCACAAGTCGATTCGTTATTTCTAACTTTTTTACTTCAACATCTCCTTGATCAGATCCGGAAGTTCCCGGTGCGGAGCCGGACTCATGGTCGTTGTTGGAAACCCGTTCACACCGCCGCTTTCAGCCGTTTCGAAAAAAACGAAGCTCAGCGCGCAGGCGTTCCACCTCATTGAGGAGCTTCGACACGGTGTTGAGCCAGGCCAAATCGCTGCGGTGAACGGTTCGCAAGTGCTCCATCCGCCGTACGGTATAGATCGCGTCTTCCGTGAACTCCATCACCCCGTATGGTGGCTGAAAGACAGGTCGCACAAGGCCGGCCCGGCAATAGATCAAAAAAGAACGGCGGGAGACACCCGCAAGATGAACAGCGGCATCGAGACTGTAAAAAAGGTTTGGCTCCGGCTGAAACAGCTCAAGAGCAAGTGACGATGGGAAATCAGCAATAGTTTGCTCACTCATGATGCCCTCCTCGGGTTGAATGTAGATATGGCGGCCAATGACTCCCACAGTTTTTTTTCCTCAGGCGTCAGATGCGACGGGACATGAATGGACACAATGGCAAACAGGTTGCCGCGCGTTCCGCCGGCCGTGGGCAGACCCTTTTCCCGCAAACGAAACTGCCGTTCGGCCTTCGTGCCCGCCGGAATCTTCAAGGATACCGCTCCTTCAAGCGTGGGAATGTGGACACTGGCGCCCAGCACCGCTTCCCATGGAGACAGCACCAAATCATAATACAGGTCGGCATCGCGCACACGGAAGTCGGGGTGCTTGGCGAATACGACCCTCAGATACAGGTTTCCCGAGTCGCCCCCGCCCATGCCTTCCTGTCCTTTGCCCGCAAGCCGGATGAGCTGTGCTTCCCGAACGCCGGGGGGAATTTTCACCCGCAAGGTCTGAATGGCGGATTGTCCTGCGCGCGGATCAGCACGCTGCAGCCTGATCATGCGCGTCGAACCTTGCAGGACTTCGTCAAGCGTTACCAGGATGTCGCTCTCGATGTCATGGCCGTGTTGTGCGACTGTCTCGCCCCCCATCCCAGGTTCTCCCGTTCGGCTGAAATGGACAGAATCGTCGGATGCGCGACCATGACTGCTGAAGAACTGCTCGAAAAAAGCACTGAAGCCCGTCCCATCGAAATTAAATTCCGACGCCTTTCCGGGACCTCCGTCAAATCCGCCTTTCTGCTGGGTTGTCTGCCGTTCAGGACGGTTCCAGTCAGCTCCCAATTCATCATACTTGCGCCGTTTGTCCGGATCGCCGAGGACTTCGTTGGCCTCGTTGATTTCCCTGAACTTGCCTTCAGCCTTGGCTTTGTCTTTCGCAACATCGGGATGAAATTTGCGGGCCAGCTTGCGGAACGCCTTCTTGATTTCCGCGGCGGTCGCTTTTCGATCCACACCAAGGACCTGATAGTAGTCCTTGAATTCAACTGACATAATTGCCCTCCATGCGAAATTCTTCCCACAATTCCCGCATAATCTTACTCGCATGGTTATCGTCGGCTGTACAGACTCCATTAATGAAATTTTCGGTCGTTCTACCGACGAAAGCAACATGGCCTTTTTCATTCAGCCAGTCTGCAAATTCCTGTGAATAGGGTGAGTCAACAGCGATTTCGATTTTATGCCTCGTATCTTCTTTCATCATTCCCCCTTGTATTTATGCGTATTCATGCTGTCAACGAGCTGTGCTCGCTCATGTACTTCAAGTCATCAAACCATAACGATCTGAGATAAAAACAACATGGCTTTCTCTATGGCCATTTTCTCAATGACTGCAATGTCGGTAACATTTTTATTAACATATACGGAAACAACGGCGTCTTTATGCGGGTCTTCTTCATCATCATGAAAGACAACAGAGACAATCATGAATTGTTGAAGCGCAAATTCATTGTTCATATTTATTTCTTTGACGTAAGTTTTCACTGTTTTTATTCCCTTCGCAAGCGGTTTAAGTGGTAGAATTTCGTTACCCGTATCAATTGACTGCCATATCGGATATGCCTGCTGCCAGCAGTGCGGCGAATTGTTCGGAGACCAGGGGCCGACTGAAAAAGTAGCCCTGCCCCTCTTCGCAGTGACGCGCCTTCAGGAAGGCCAGTTGAGCCTGTTTCTCCACGCCTTCGGCGACCACTCGTTGATTGAGACTGTTGCCCATGGCGATTACGGCGCTGACGATGATGCCATTGCCATTCGTGGAACCAATGCTCTGCACGAATGACCGATCGATTTTGAGAACATCGATCGGAAACCGGTTCAGATAACTCAAACTGGAATAGCCGGTGCCGAAATCGTCCACTGCCAGTTGCACCCCCATATTCTTGAGCTGCTGAAGTATCACGGTGCTGGACTCGGCATCGCACATCAATACACTTTCCGTAATTTCCAGTTGCAGGCAGCATGGCTCCAGCCCGGTTTCGGTCAAGATGGCGTGCACACCCTCAACGAAATCCTTGCTGCGGAATTCCAGTGCAGAGATATTGACTGCAATCGAACCCGGCTTCAGTCCTGCGTCTTTCCAGCGCTTGGCTTGCGAGCATGCTTCCCGCAACACCCAGCGGCCGATCGGAACGATCAGGCTGCAATTTTCCGCTATCGGCACGAAGCGATCGGGCAGCACCACGCCCCACTTTGGATGTATCCAGCGCAGCAATGCCTCGGCACCGGTAATCATGCCGGTATCCAAATTTACCTTGGGCTGGTAATGCATCACGAATTCCTGCCGCTCCAGCGCATGCCGCAAATGGTTTTCAATGACTTGCCGCTTGACTGCGCGAATGTTCATATCGTTCTTGAAGAACTGGTAGTTGTTGCGTCCTTTTTCCTTGGCGTGATACATTGCGGTATCCGCATTCTTGATCAGCGATTCCGCATTCTGGGCATCCGATGGATAAACGCTGATGCCGATACTGGGAGTCACATGCAGCTCGTGCTGGTCAATGAAATGCGACCCTGCCAGCGCAGCGATTATCTTTTCGGCGGTCAAGGTAGCGTCTTCTGCGTACTTGTCTTCGGTCACCAGTATCACGAATTCATCACCGCCCTGCCGGCTTACCGTGTCGGAACTGCGCACGCAAGCGCTTACGCGTTGCGCAACGGATTGCAGCAGTTTGTCGCCGATCGCATGTCCGAGCGAATCGTTGATGTGCTTGAAATTGTCCAGGTCCAGGAACAGCAAGGCGAGATGTGTGCCGCGCCGTTTCGCCAAAGTGATCGCTTGAACGATACGATCGTTCAGCAGCACGCGGTTCGGTAACTTGGTCAGGAAATCGTGTTGGGCCAGATACGCCATTTTCAAGGCCATTTCCTGCGAGGCCGTGATATCGTGAAATACGATCACCGAACCGGTAATTTTTCCGTCCCAATCATGAATCGGCGCTGCGGAATCTTCAATCGCCACTTCGCGTCCATCGCGCCGTATCAAGATCGTTCCCGTAGTCAATTTCATCGGCTTGTTTTGCTGAAGTACCACTTCGACCGGATTTTTCTTAGGTTGGCGCGTCTCTCCATCGATGATTTGCATTACTTCGCCGATTGGGTGCCCGCGCGCTTCTTCCCTCGACCAACCGGTCATGTTTTCCGCCGCAACGTTCAGATAGTCGACATTGCCCGACATGTCGGTGCCGATGACCGCATCGCTGATTGAGTTGAGTGTGATTTCGGCACGTGCTTTTTCCAGGTAGAACGTTTCCTCGACTGCTTTACGCTGGATAATGATGCGCAGTGATTGCGGCACCAGGTAGCTTCCGAAGTGACCTTTTGACAGATAGCCCTGCGCGCCGTGCTGCACTGCTTCCGTTGTGAGCATTTCGTCATCCAGTGCGCTGAGCGTCATGATCGGCGTGTGCGGCGCGGTGGCGAACAGCTTGTCGAATGTATCGATGCCCTGGCTGTCGGGCAGCGACAGATCCGCCATAATCGCATCGATGCCGCCTGCATGCAGCCGCTTGAGCCCGTCGGACAGTTGCGTCACCCATTCGGTGGTGAATGAACCGTCTTTTGCCTTGCCGAGCACATCCTGAAGCGCTTTGGCGTCGTTGGCATCGCCCGTGATAATCAGAACTCGATTCGCCATGATACTGCTATATTCCTTTCAACCGAAGAAACCCGGAGTGCGGAGCCGGTCTTCCTAATATGGTGCTCCATAGTAAGAATATATTTCCTTTGCCCAGTACGGGTCCGCCATGTTGGGCCAATTGGCCTTAAGGACAACACCGCATTTGTACAGGATATCAATTGTGTTGGGGCTCTTTTACTTGATGATCCCGTATTTCTGCAGATTGGACTTGATATAAGCCCAGTGCAGGGCCAAATGGATCAGCGTCATGACAATGAACATCAAAGCCGCCCATTCGTGAACATCCCGAAGAAAATGCCTGAGAAGAACCGAAAACCCCTCATGGGCACCGCCACCCCTTGGCACAAACAGCCAGTTTATCAAGCCCGTAAGGACCAGAATCGCGAACAGTATGAAAGAAATGATATTAACGAACCAGAGTTTTTCTGCCTTATTCATCGACATGACGATCCCTCCAAATAGATCAAAGGTTGGATGCTGTTTTTGTGAAATTCATTTTTTCCTCAATCGAGTTGTTGTGAGTCGGGACTTATTTATGTCCCCACGCGTTTTCGAAGGTGCTCCCGCAGATAGGACCGGTCGCCCATCATGTGCAGGAGCGGACCGTGCACCGCCATTTCCACGATGGTGATGGAAGCCACCGGCATATTGATGCGATCGCGGTAACGCCCCACATCAATGCCTATCAGGTAACACAGCATGATCCGGGTCGTGGCCTTGTGAGAGACGACAAGGACGTTACCTGCACTGCAGGTTTGTTCAATTTCCTCGATGACAAGCGAACTGCGCCGGGCGACATCGATACCTCTTTCCCCTCCGGTTGGCGCATTCCACCCCGGATCGGCCAACCAGCGCACATAGCTGTCATGAAACTCGTGATTCACCTCTTCAGGGGTTTTTCCTTCCCATTGACCATAAGCGATTTCCCTCAGCCCATCCTTGAGTTGCACGCGTATTCCTGTTGCCTCGCAAAACGGTTTGGCCGTGGCCACTGCACGGCGCAGCGGACTGGAAAAAACCGCAGCCCATGGCAGCGATTTATAAGTATCGGCAAAATCTACCGCCATCTGATGCCCTTCCGGGGTTAAATCCGGGTCAAGGGTGCCGCAGTAACCGCCTGTCAGGCTGGATGTGGTTTCCCCATGTCGCAGAAAATAGATGGTTAAACTCATAAGTCTGTCCTTTCTCTTTCCAGCGCCGTCACTTTCTCAAGGCGGCGTCTGAACCGTTCGACCCCCTTGAAACGGGCGTTCAAAAAAATCTGGACCAAATCCCAGGACAGGACAGATCCGGTGACCCGGCCGCCCAGACACATCACATTCATGTCATCGTCCTCTACTCCCTGATGGGCGGAGAAGGAATCCGTGATCAACGCCGCGCGCACGCCGGGCATCTTGTTGGCCGCAACACAGGCCCCTACCCCGCTGCCGCAGATGGCCAAGCCCCGAGTGACCTCACCGCTTGCCACAGCCCTTGCCAGGGGCACCACGAAATCCGGGTAATCATCCCCTGGTACCAACTCATGGGCGCCGAAGTCCACCACCTCATAACCGGCGGCCTTGAGGGCCGCGGTCAATTGCACTTTCAAACCAAACCCACCATGGTCTGCTGCAATGCCAATGAGCATCATTTCTCCTCTGCACTCAGCGCTTCGAACGCGACATTATATTCGCCACGACACGCAGCCCGGTTGCACCTGGCGCGATAAACCAGCGCTTGCTGTGCCGCTGGCACATTAGCTTCCTTGCCTTGCCAAATCTCTAAAGCCGGCTGCTGGATGGCGCGGGCAAACGAAAACGCCAAGGCCCAGGGCAGTTTCGATTTGAATCTATCATTCATGGCATTCAAACGGGCCGAAGCCAGTTCACCGGATTGACCGCCCGACAAGAACGCAATTCCCGGAACGGCGGCCGGGACCACTCGCATGAGACACCTGACCGTGGCGTCGGCCACTTCGATCACCGATTCCTGCCTGGGGCAGGACAATCCCGGAAGCACCATGTTGGGCTTAAGGAGCATCCCCTCCAGCATCACCCGTTGCGTGTAAAGATGGTTGAAAACCGTATGCAGGACTTCTTCCGTAACCTTGCGGCACTGCTCCAGGGTATGTTCGCCGTCCAGGAGCACTTCCGGCTCGACAACAGGGACCAGTCCGGCTTCCTGGCACAACGCGGCATAGCGGGCCAGCGCGTGCGCGTTGGCCTCGATGCATCCCCGGCTGGGGATGCCGTCGCCCATGGCAATCACCGCGCGCCACTTGGCAAAACGGGCGCCCATTTGAAAGTATTCAGCCAGGCGGTCACGAATGCCGTCCAGGCCTTCTGTTATTTTCTCACCTGGGTGACCCGCCATGTCCTTTGCCCCTATGTCAACCTTGATACCCGGGATAATTCCCGTCTCGGTGATGACTTTGATAAATGGCGTGCCGTCTTTCTTCCGCTGGCGGATCGTCTCGTCGTAGAGGATCACGCCACTGATGCACTCACCGATGCCGGGCGTGGTCACAATCAATTCCCGCCAGGCGCGCCGGGCCTCCTCGGTCTGGGGAATCCCCAACCCGGCAAATCGTTTGTTGCAGGTGGGGTTGCTTTCATCCATCGCCAGCAGGCCCTTGTCGCCTGCGACCAGCATCTTTGCGGTATCTATAAGTTTTTGTAGATTCATTTGGTATCGCTCCATTTCCAGTTGCGGATTTCCGGCATGTCCTCGCCGTGCTTGTCGATATACTGCTTGTGCGCGATCAGCTTGTCCTGTACGACCTTCTTCAGTTTGGCGCCGCCGGCGCCCAACTGCGGCAGCCGATTGATCACATCCTGCACCAGGTGGAACCTGTCAAGATCGTTTAAAACCGTCATGTCGAAGGTCGTCGTGATGGTGCCTTCTTCCTTATAGCCCCGGACATGCATGTTTTTATGGTTGGTACGGCGGTACGTCAACCGGTGCACCAGCCAGGGGTATCCGTGGAACGCAAAGACGATCGGCTTATCTTTCGTGAATAACGCATCGAAGTCTTGATCGCTCAGCCCGTGCGGATGTTCCGTATTCGGTTCCAGCTTCATCAGATCAACGACATTGATCACCCGAATTTTCAGATCGGGCAGGTGGCTGCGGAGGATGGAAACGGCTGCCAGTGTTTCGAGCGTGGGCACGTCGCCGCAGCAGGCCATCACTACGTCCGGTTCCACACCTTGATCACAGCCGGCCCATTGCCAGACTCCAATCCCTTGCGTGCAATGCGCGACCGCGGCATCCATGGTCAACCATTGGGGCGCCTGGTACTTGCCCGCGACTACGACATTGACGTAATGCCGGCTCCTCAGGCAATGGTCCCAGACCGACAGCAGGCAGTTGGCATCCGGCGGAAGGTACACTCGCACGACTGCGGCCTTCTTGTTTACCACGTGATCGATGAAGCCGGGGTCTTGATGGGTAAAACCGTTATGAGCCTGCTGCCAGACGTGGGAGGCGAGCAGGTAGTTCAGCGATGCAATTTTCCGCCGCCACGGCAATTCCGCGGTCACTTTCAGCCATTTGGCATGCTGATTGAACATCGAATCGATGATGTGAATAAATGCTTCATAGCTATTGAACAGCCCGTGCCGGCCCGTGAGAAGATATCCCTCGAGCCAACCTTCACACTGATGCTCGCTCAGCATCTCCATGACCCGGCCGTCAGTTGCAAGAAACTCATCGTTCTCTTCTGTCCGGGCTTCCCACTGCCGGTTGGTAACCTCAAAAACGGCGTTCAACCGGTTGGAAAGCGTCTCATCGGGACCGAATATTCGGAAATTCCGTTGCTCCCGATTGAGATTGGCCACATCGCGCAGGAACTCTCCCAGTATGTGCGTATCTGCGGCCTGAACAGATCCTGGTGCCGGCACATTCACCGAGTAGTTCCGAAAGTCGGGCAGCAGCAGGTCGCGCAGCAGCAGCCCGCCATTTGCGTGCGGATTGGCGCCCATCCGCCGGTCGCCCTTAGGCGCCAACTCGGCCAATTCCGGTATGAGTCGGCCATTTTCATCAAACAGTTCTTCTGCCTTGTAGCGCTTCATCCAGTTTTCAAGCTGTTCGAGATGCTCGGGATGCCCGGAATCCACCAGGAGCGGCACCTGGTGCGCTCGGAACGTGCCCTCTACTTGCAGGCCATCGACAACTTTCGGTCCGGTCCAGCCCTTGGGTGATTTCAGGACGATCATCGGCCAGCGCGGCCGAGTGGTGTCTTTCTTATTACGTGCATGGCTTTGGATTTGCCGAATGCTATCGATGGCCCTTTCCAAAGTACCTGCCATGAGTTGATGCATCTCTTCCGGCTCGTCACCTTCCACAAAGTAAGGCGTCCAGCCATAGCCGCGGAGCAACTGGTCCAATTCCTCATGTGTGATGCGGGCCAGCACGGTTGGGTTGGCTATTTTATAACCGTTGAGATGCAGGACAGGCAGCACGGCGCCATCGGTAATCGGACTCAGAAATTTGTTGGAGTGCCATGCCGTGGCCAACGGTCCTGTTTCCGCTTCGCCGTCACCGATAACGCAGGCAACTACCAGTTCCGGATTGTCGAACACGGCCCCGAAGGCATGGCTGAGCGAATACCCCAGCTCGCCCCCCTCGTGAATCGACCCCGGACATTCCGGTGAGACATGGCTGGGAATTCCTCCGGGAAAGGAGAACTGGGTGAACAGTTTTTTCAGTCCGGCCTCATCCTGGGTGATATTTGGATATACTTCGCTGTAAGTGCCTTCAAGATACGTGTTGGCCACAAGTGCGGGGCCGCCGTGGCCGGGACCGGAAATGTAAATCATATCCAGGTCATATTTTTTTATGATCCGGTTCAGATGCACGTAGATGAAGTTCTGCCCCGGCGTTGTCCCCCAATGCCCGAGCAGATTCGGTTTCACGTGAGACAGTTGGAGCGGTTCCCGGAGCAACGGATTGTCGTACAGGTAAATCTGGCCGATCGACAGATAATTGGCGGCGCGCCAGTAGGCATCCATTTTGTGGAGCAGTTCCGGGGAAAGTGTTTTGGTCTTCATGGTTCAATTCTCCTTTTTCATTCAATATCAAGAACGCGGCAAACCGTCTTGGCGATCATCAGTTCTTCGTCCGTGCGAATGACGCGGACCGCAACCCGGCCAGTTGCTGCGGAAATAACGCCTTCATTGGCCACGTTTGACTTTTCTTCGAGTTCAATCCCCAGAAATCCCAGCCCATCGCAAATCCGGGCGCGGACCGTGGGCGCTTTCTCTCCGATGCCGCCGGCGAACACCAGCGTGTCCAGCCTGCCCAACGCCGCCGCAAATCCGCCGATCCATTTTTTGACCTGGTAGCAGAACATCGCCACCGCTTCTGCCGCCCGCACGTCCTGCGTTTCACGCTCGAGCAGGTCTCGCATGTCGGAGCTGGTCTCCGATATGCCGAGCAGCCCGGACTGGAAATTGACCATCTCGTTGAATCGTTTTGCATCGAGTCCCTCGGTGCGCGCCAGATACCAAAGCAGTCCGGGATCGAGATCGCCTGAACGGGTGCTCATCGGCACTCCGGCAGTCGGGGTGAAGCTCATGCTGGTGTCCACGGATTTGCCGCCATACACCGCCGCAAGGCTCGCACCATTGCCGAGGTGGGCGAGGATGATCCGGCCTTGCGCCGCTTCCGATCCGGCTATGCGGGCCAGTTCTTCCATTAAAAACGCATACGACAACCCATGAAATCCGTACCGCCGCACTCCCTGGGCTTCGTAGCGGCGCGGGATCGGCAACAACCGGGCCACGCGCGGCAGGTCATGGTGAAAAGCCGTGTCGAAACATGCCACTTGGGGCAGGTCGGGAAATCGGCGATGAAACGCCTCGGTCAACAGGATCTCCTCCGGCAGATGCTCGGGATCGAAGGGACTGAGCATCTGCAACTCCTCAACCATTTCCGCGGTGATTCGCTGCGGCTGGCTATACTTCGGCCCGCCATGCACCACGCGATGCCCCACTGCGGTCAATGCATCATGCCCGCTGCGCGCCTCGATCCAATCCATCAAAGCGCCCACCGCCACCGTGTGATCCGGCGCCGTCACCGGCCGCGAAAAGTTGTCCGCCGGGTCCAAGCCTTTCGCCCGAAAAGTGGCATCCGGTAGTCCGATCCGGTCGATCCCGCCTTCCAGAATCCGTTGAAGCGAGTCACCGGACTCGAACATTGCAAACTTGATGCTCGACGAACCGCCATTAATTGTCAGGATGCGTGGGTTAGCCGGTTTCATGGATGGGTCTTTCGTCATTGTCGATTTCTTCATCGTCTTTTCTTCCATCTATTGGATCAATGCTGCCAAAGGATTCGTGCATCTTCCAGAGGGATCGCAACGCCTTCGCAGTACGGTATCACACGCACCGTATAGTCCGCAGGCGGGCGGGCCGCGGTCACTGACGCGCTGTAAACGGTGGCGTCCGACGCGCCGGCCGGTTGGCCAAAGCGCTTCATCTCCTGCCGCACAGGAGCTTCATCGTTCATTCCGTCGGCATAAAGCTCCACCCGCACCGCCTCCGGATCAAGGTCATTGAGATAGACCTCAACCTCATACATGTGCTGCTGGTCTTTAGTCTCCACTTTCACTTCGCCGAAGCGCAGCGTGGCCCATTTCTGTTCCAGGCTGTGCTGCCAATTGACCATTTGACTGCCGATTTCCCCATTATTGACAATGCGCAAATGGTAGGCGGCAGCAGCCGGGAGATAGTATTGCTCGGTGTATTCGCGCACCGATCGGTTGGCGGAGAAGCGCGGCGTTAATCGCGCCATGCTTTCCCGCATCCTCTTGACCCATGCGGTGGGAATGCCGTTCTCGTCCCGGGTATAAAACTCCGGGATCACCTCCTGTTCGAGCAAGTTGTAGAGCGCATCGGCTTCGACAGCGTCCCAGGCGGGATCATCGTCATGCTCCAGGCCGTCCCCCAACGCCCACCCCACTTCAGGCGAGTATGCTTCCGCCCACCAGCCATCCAATTCCGAGAGATTGATGCCTCCATTGACAAGCACCTTCATGCCGCTTGTTCCGCTGGCCTCCCAGGGCCGCTTTGGTGTGTTCAGCCAGACATCTATCCCTTGCACCAAGTGCCCGGTCAAATGCATGTCGTAGTCACCCAGGAAAACGATATGGGGTTGGACTTCCGGCCTGCGGATGAAATTTATCCATTCATGGATCAAGGCCTTCCCCGCCCGGTCGTCGGGATGGGCCTTGCCGGCGATGATGAGTTGCACCGGACGATCGGGATTGGTTAACAGACGAAGCAGTCGCTCCGGGTCGTGCAGCAGCAGGTTCGGCCGCTTGTAGGTCGCAAATCGTCGCGCAAAGCCCAGAGTCAAAACATTGGGATCAAATAAATGTTTCGCTCCGTTAACCGCTTCGGGCGTCGCGCCGGAAGCAGCCAGTTCCCTGGACAATCGCTCGCGAGCATATGCAATAAGAGACTTGCTGGCGGCAATGCGAAATTGCCAAAAGCTGGCGTCCGAAACGCTGCGAATATCCCTCTCCAGGGTTTCCGTCGTTCCCAGCCAGCGGTCTTTTCCGCAGGCCTTCGTCCAAAGATCGTCGGCTGCGGCAGAGTCCCAGCTCGGCATGTGAACGCCGTTGGTCACATGTTTGACGGGCACTTCGTCCGCCGGCCAGTGGGGAAAAAGAGGCTCAAAGAGATGCCGGCTGACTTTCCCGTGCAAGCGACTTACGCCATTCACTACCCCGCTTCCCCGGATTGCCAGATAAGCCATGTTGAAACTTTCAGACGCGTCGTTCGGGTTCTGCCGGCCCAGAGCCAGTAAATCGCGAAGTGTAATGCCGAGCTTTTGTTCGGCATAACCACCTAAATATTGCGCGATAAGGGCCGGATCGAAACGATCAAAACCGGCAGCCACTGCCGTGTGGGTGGTGAATAGGTTCCCCGCTCGCGTGACGGCCAGCGCAACTTCAAAGGACTGCGCAGTCTCCTGCATGTAGCTTCGGGCGCGTTCCAATACGGCAAAAGCCGCATGCCCTTCATTCAGGTGACAGACTTCCGGCTGGATTCCAAGCGCACCCAGCAGTCGCCACCCGCCGATCCCGAGAAGCAGTTCCTGCTTGAGGCGAAGTTCCTGACCGCCGCCATACAACTCGCTGGTGATCCCTCGATGAACGGGGAAGTTCGCAGCATCATTGCTGTCCAGCAGGTAAAGCTTTACTCTGCCGACCTGAGCCTGCCAGGCGCGCAGCCAGACCGAGTAACCGGGCAAAGCGATTTCCAACCGCAACCACTCGCCGTTCGCCTGGCGCAGCGGCGTGATCGGCAACTGTCCGGGGTCGTTATACGGAAAGAGGGCCTGTTGCACGCCGTCCTTGTCGATCACCTGGCGAAAATAGCCTTGCTGGTATAGCAGTCCCACACCAACCACCGGAACGCCCAGATCGCTGGCGGCTTTGAGCTGATCGCCAGCTACATTGCCTAGCCCGCCAGAGTAGATGGGCAAAGCTTCGCTCAGCATGAATTCCATACTGAAATAAGCAACGCAGGTTAGGCAACCCTGCGAATGATTCTGCTGAAACCACGCGGGCGCCTCCACCGCTTGCCGCCTGGTCTGAACCAGGTCATCTATGTTTTTGCGAAAGACGGGATCAGCCAATACACGCTCGATCTGGTCGCGCGAGACCGTCTGCAGAACAACCCAGGGGTTCTGCGTGATTTCCCACAGTTCGGGATCAAGCCGCCTCCACACATTGTCGGTAGCATGATCCCACGAGCAGCGCATATCTAGGGCCAGCTCCGCCAGGGAATCAAATCCCTCGATTTCCGTGGGCAGAAGGCTGTATAATGGGTGGCTGACACGTGTTTGTTTGCTCATGGCTTCTCCTCCGAATTTGTTCCGGACCGAATCTTCGAATATATCCATTGTTTGAGGTGAAGTGGACCCCTCCATCAAGACAATAATGAGTCGAGTTTAAGAGGGTAACCGATCAATCCGCAACGGAATGGCACTGCCCCTATTTCTACTTTTTCTTGAGGTATTTTTCAGTCTTTGAATTTATACACAATTTTTATTCCACCACCTCTCGCTGTCTGATATATCTCATCTGGTGTGCTATAACCCAACGATTGGAGTGTTCTTTCCGTGTTATAAAATTATTGTTTTCATTTTTCGTGCATTTTATCTTTCAATCTGTGAAGTTCATGCTTTGCCATTTTGCTTAACGCATCTAAATCGTTCTTAAGTTTGTCTATTTCTTTATTAATCTCTTCTTCTGACATTAAACCATGACTTATTAAAATAAATTTACCTGTTGCTGTTATTTCTTCCGAATACGTATTAAGCGAGAGAGATACAGACGGGTCTAAAGGTATATCGCCTTTCTTCCATGCGTGAAGGGGGCTGTAAACTGTAAAACGATGCATAAGTCCTCCAATATTATAGTATTTATATTGTTGCAATTATTCGATTTATGAAAATCACCTTATTACAATTCAGTACGTCGCTGACGGTTCAGTCTCATCAATTTGATATTGGCTCACAAGATACCAGCGCATTCTAACCGGTCTTTCAAGCAGATAGCCGGTATTCCTGGACACTAACAAAAATGCAGGGGCACCTGGGACGCGAAGATCGTCATGAAATTGGAACCGTGAAACATGTACCGGTCGATGCATTAACTTTCCGGGATGCACAAGGCTTATCTTCTTTCATCACGTCCTCAGTCCCTGTCATGGTCATGCCCCTCACCCCTGTCATGTCCTCCGCCTCTGCCTTGGTCATGACTCTCGCCCCTGTTACGATCTTGCCTTTCACCCCAGTCGCGATCAGCATATCCCCAATAACATCCGCCAAAAGATACAAGCATTGTCGCCAATACCATTCCCAACATAATGATTCTCTTCATTTCACATCTCTCTCCCTTGTTCCAATTTGCCATCCTATTTACTGAATGGAGAAACGGCCAACAATCATCTAAAGACATTAAAATTTACCCGACTTTTTTCTATTCCATCCAGAAGGGCGGAAATAGCATACTGCAATGTCAGACTTGCACCTTTTTCCGGCGTCGATTGTGCGTATTTTCCGGTTATGGACGATCCATGGCCTTTGAAAGTGATGTTTGAGCCATTATTCGCGTCAAACTCCACCTGAAGATCGATTTCAAATTCATACTTCTCTTTGCGTTCCAGGGAATCGGCGCGCAGGAATTTAGGAATCGCCACATAATCGTAACTCCGCACCTGGGCGTGTTCCGGATCATTTGACAAAAGCATCTCTCTCGCCCTGGCTTCGCTTCGCACCGGCCATACATCAACCTTGGCAAATTCGATCCCAAAGGCTTTTCTCATTTCCAATTCCGCTTCCCGGCCAAGGTGGTAACGGATGCTGCCTCTCTCATAGTTGCCGACATGATCGAAGCTCTCAAACTCGGCTGGAATCAGCAGCAGAATTTTTACCGGTATTGGCGGTCTGCCATACTGAGAATAATCCACGGGGGTCAGGGCGTATTCCTGAGCGTTAGCACTTCCACGATAAATTATCCTGTCCGCGTTCCTTGATTCTTCAATTCTTGTAACCCGGGGAAACACCCTGTTGATCTCATCATCGAGCGCATCAAGTCTTCCAAGAAGACTGTCCCACTCATCCCGGTAGACACTTCTACCTCTCAGCGCAGAATAGTCGGTTTGAATAACTTTCAGTTTCGTCAGAAAACTCTGGGACTGATCGGGGGTCAGCGCGCCGGTTTTTAGCCCGTCCCCAATCTTCTCCTGGATTGCAACTATCTTATTCTCTGCAGTTCTTTGATCATCTGGCCATGTTTGAATTGAGGCACAGCCCGTAATCAAAATCAATCCAAAAACCATTACTGCTGTCAAATAGCCAACGCTTTTTATTTCTTGGTTTTTCATTTGCCTCCTCCATTCTTTAAATGTTCAATCATTTGAATAGCTCACGTCGTACGGAGTTAGAGATAAATATAGATGGGCAGGGAAATGATACGAATGCCCGGCGGTGCAATTGGTGAATAAATGACCGAAGGATGGTGGAAACAAAGCATCCAATGAGAGGAATCTCCACCCGCAGAGCGGGTGGCTTCAGGAAGCCCCCCATAGGGGGGCAATGACATAGGGAAAGCCACACTATCGGCATAAATGCCGAAATATCTCCCCTACTTTTTTCCGAAACTTTCCATACAACTTCTTCTGCCTGTATTTCGGAACAAATACCACGTGGTATTTGCAATCCCATCTTACATGCGATAAACTTTCCCAATCATGCATAGGTTCATCCTCCTTCTTTCCCATTGGAGCTTTCCCGGAGGATGAACCTATATTATTTCACACCGGATCGGTAGAACCTCTCCGGGTTCTCCACCAGAGGTGGAGGTTTTAGATTATAAAATAAATTGCAATTACTTACGTTCAAAGGTAAACTTCTGTCCTCCTATGGAAACCCCCAACATGAGACCTCCATTAACGTGGACAAAAGTGGCCATGCCATTGACATAGCCGGTTTTCGCTTGGCCGCCGCCGCGGGGGCCGGCACTGGCGCCTGCAGTGGCACCTGTGGTTGCGACCTGGGCCTCGGCTCCCGCCGTTATGGCGACTGCCTGGGCAGTGGCGTTAAATTCGAACTTGCCGCTGGTAAATGCATCATAGGCCCGTTTGTCTTTGAAGAAGATAACTTCACTAAAGGCTTCACCGCCGGCCTGGAATCCGATCGATCCCTCGATCACCGTTGATTTTCCCATTACTTTGCCGTGCTGGTAGACCTGCCCTTCTCCATAGGAACCGCCGATTACATACGCGCCTTTACCGATAGTTGGAAAGACCGCGTAGCCATATGAATTCTTGAAGAATTTTGCCACGACGGGTGAATCCCGAAACATGGTGATAGTACTTGAATAATCCTCAGCATTCGCAGCGATGGATACGCTGGCTATCCCAAAAATTAATGCGACAATTAATAAAAATGATAATTTTTTCATTTCCGTACTCCTTTCAATTTTGAGGTTATTTGCGTGAAGCATCAATAAAATATTCCCACTGATTTCATTTATATATTTCCATTTTTTACCATGACTGTTTTTCTCTGGTTTTGATATCCTTGCAGATACCTGAGCCTATTGCGAAAGTCCAATATAGTCATTTCAACTATTACGGGAATCCTTATAATAACATTTCCCGAATTTATGTTTTCGTGAGAATTGCAGTTTTTCAGACTTTTGCAAGAGGCTCATCGTATTTGTAATAGATGCATTCTTTATGCCATGTATTCAACACACTTCATCGCGTAGCCCATCATTCTGATTATTTTGGATAATCAGCAAAAAATGCGCCTACAGAGATGTCATTAACTGTCTTAAAAAAGGGTCACATTTAACCTGTGGTCATATATGTCCTTTTTTGTCTTTAGAGTGTCATGGGGGGGCCGATGATAAGAACGGGGAAAAACTTGAACGTTCGGATTTTTCAATGAATTAAACTGTCTGTCAATCATAGTACCAAGTAATCCGGTATGTGCTAGAGTAGTTTTTGTATAAAATCCTTGTTTTTCATAAATCAGGTTTCGATTTCTTGTTTTGGAAAGACTGTTTCCAAAAGTTCTTTTTCCGGCATGTTCGAATAATCTTTCATTAAGTGACGTACAATTTTCTTTTTCAATTCATGACCTAAATGTTTTTCGAACAAACCATAAAAATGCGGTGACATGACAACAATAGCCTCATCGAATTGATTGGTCGTACGTGCATGATCCAAATAATCCACGATTTCTTTTGCGAAACGGGTATTTTCATTATCCTTAGAATTATGATCTTGTGCGAAAGTGCCTGTAGATGAACCTGAAGCGTAGCGCCCAGGATGCTCAGTGACTAAATCATGGGTCTTTAAACGACCTTCTGGATGATCCAATTCGTGATGCAATTTAAAGCTATTATTTTTGCGGCGATGTTCATAAATTTTTGCTTCTGCCGCACCAGCTATGACAACCCATGATATAATTTTGTTCGATACCATTTTTCTCTCCCTTATTAATAAAATCGCCTTTTACAACTGGGCGTGTTCAATACAGCATGTCATGACGGTGAAACGAGCGATCATCTTAATGACCTATATACATTTAGAGTCGTCTGTCCTTGCATATCCATCGGGAAATCAGCCATGCGAGAAACCATTTCCAACGCAGAGAATTCCTTGCGCATCTCCTCGAGCTTTTTCGTAGCGGCTTCGTAAGCATTGTTGCCAAGAAGAAGTCGGTGTGGCGGATTCAGGGACTCGGTCGCCTTTACGATTACGTGTGCCGCACGAACGGGATCTCCCGGTTGTCTGCCGGAGATGGCGTGCACTTGATTGCTCCATGCGCCCGCCATTGCAGCGTAATCGCTAATTTGCCGCTTGCTTTCGTTCGCCGAACGCCCGGCCCAACCGGTGCGAAATCCACTCGGCTCAACAAGCATCACCTTGATGCCCAGCGGTTCCACCTCCTGCCAGAGTGCTTCGGACAAACCTTCGACCGCAAATTTCGTCGCGTTGTAGTAGCCGATCGACGGAAAAGAACGAAGTCCGCCAATGCAGGAGAGATTGACGATGAATCCTTTGCGACGTTTGCGCATTCCAGGCAGAGCCGCATGAATCATCCGGCTCAGACCGAACACATTGATCTCGAACATTCGGCGCACTTGATCTTCCTCACTCTCTTCAACAGATGAGAAATAGCAGATGCCAGCGTTGTTCATGAGCACATCGATGCGACCAAATTTTTTCTCAGCTTCCTTGATGGCCGCATCGATTTGACCTTGATCCGTGACGTCGAGCTTGAGCGCCAAGGCATCTCCGTAAGCGGCCAAGTCGATTACGTCATTGAGATTGCGGGCAGTCACCACCGCACGGTAGCCGCACTCGAGCACATGCTTTGCAAGCTCGCGGCCGATGCCGGTCGAGCAACCCGTAATAAACCAAACAGGCTTTCCGGTGATCGCTAATTTGCTATTTGTTGTTGCCATAGTCGATTCTCCTTATTGCATACCTCTTATTCGGCATCTTTGTTGTTTTGGGAGGCAAAAGACAATGGCGGAGGAGGAATGGTCCGCCCCCACCCATGACGGTTAATTCGACGGCTGTGTCTTATCATCCCGGTCCACTGACCCAGTATCCTTTACGATTGTAGTGTCGATGCAGCCCAGTCTCGTAATCCCGAGTCAGCAGAGACGCCTCTGTGTATTCCGGTGACTGCTTGATGGTCTCGCGGAGAAGATTGACAAAGACTTTCGACTCGCTCCAACTAACGCGCTCGATCCATTGCGGTGAAACCAGGACCTTTTTCCCCGGCCACCAGTTCTTTGTATCGATAATTAGATAACGAATCGCCCATGTCTCATCATCAATGATAAAATCATCGACGTGGCCGATCTCGCCGTCTGCGGCTTGGATGTGATGGCCACTCACATCATGAGTGCTGCGCAAATGGGGATCCCACGATTTCTCACCTTGGATGGATTCGCTCCACTTTTCGCGAGCACGCACAATGTCGGGATAAACTCCCCACATGTATGGGCCGCCCCAATAATTCGGCCATCCATAATACCCGTAGTAGGCATCCTCGAATTGTCGCGAGACGGGCTTGTCACTGTTCAAGGATGGGCTGTCCTCAATTTGTTTTTTGGTTAAATTGATGGTGATGTGTTGCTCTTCTTTAATCACGGCGACCAGCGCATACGGGGAAATCAATACTTGCCTGCCTGTAAGCCAGTTTCCCGTGTCGGCGACCAGATAGCGAATCGCCCAGTGCTGGTCATCGAAATAGAATTCTTTGACCTTGCCTATTTCCCCGTCAAGGCTGTCCAATGTGTAACCCTTTAGGGTTTTAACTTTGTGTAGCATAATTGTAATCCTTTCGTTCTTGTAGCTTCGTTTTGTTCATGCTTTTCTTGAATTTGCATTCTTTGTGCCATTTTTCAACACTCAGCATCATATCGCCCATCATTTTGATTTTTATGAATAATCAGTAATAAATGCATTTACGGGACCGTCATTAACAGCCCTGAAAAAGAGTCATATTTAACCAATGGTCATATGTGACTTATTTTCCAACATCTTTGATGTATTGGATGGAAATGATTATTGCGGATTGATAATATAATATGAACATGAAATAATGGTCTTGGGGCGTATAACCCAGTATCGCAACAATATAATGTATATATTCTCGGATCCATTCACTTCCCGGCTGCGGCCAGGCTGAGCCGAAAGACTGCACTGTCGATACAACCGCCTTCCGGGTCGATTCCAGGCATATTCCGGACTCGATCGGACATCATTTATCTGAGGTAACAAATCATGTCGTTAATCGAAAAGATTGAAAATGTTTTTCCACAGTCATCCGAAATACCCGTCGGTCTTCGTCAAGATATTCCTTTTGCGCAGACCGGATATCTGATCAATGGTGAGATTCGAAAATGGGATGGTCCCCAACAGCAGGTCTTTTCTCCGGTGTGGGTCAGCATTGACGGCCTACCCAAACCATTTCCAATCGGCGCTTATCCCCTTTTATCGGAAAAAGAAGCGCTGCAGGCGCTCGATGCGGCTGTATCCGCCTATGATCACGGCCGGGGTTTATGGCCAACCCTGTCTGTGGCGGAGAGAATCCATCACATGGAACGCTTCGTTTTCCGCATGCTCGAACAAAAAGAGCGAATCGTTCAGCTTCTGATGTGGGAAATCGGCAAATCCCTGAAGGATTCCACCAAGGAATTTGACCGGACCATCCTCTATATCAATGATACAATGGATGCACTTAAGGACCTGGATCGCATTTCATCGCGATTTGTCATTGAGGAGGGGATAATCGGCCAGATACGGCGCGCGCCGATGGGCGTCGTGCTCTGCATGGGACCGTTCAATTATCCCTTGAATGAGACCCTCACCACCCTGATACCGGCCCTAATCATGGGCAACACCGTCATTTTGAAGCCGCCCAAACACGGCGCTCTGTTGTATGCCCCAATGCTTGACGTTTTTTGCGATGTGTTTCCCAAAGGGGTGGTCAACATCATTTATGGCGAGGGACGCAGCATCATTCCGCCGTTGATGATGTCCGGCGGCATTCATGTACTGGCGTTGATCGGCAACAGCAACACCGCGAATGTTCTTAAAAAACTTCATCCCAGGCCGAACCGTCTGCGCTGTGTGCTTGGACTGGAAGCCAAAAATCCAGCCATTATTTTAGAGGATGCCGACCTGGATCTGGCCGTGCAGGAATGTCTGCTCGGATGCCTCTCTTTCAATGGCCAAAGGTGTACCGCGCTGAAAATCCTGTTTGTGGCATCCGCCATCAAGGATGAATTTCTCAGCCGCTTCGCTTCAGCGGTCAACAGTGCCCCCTTTGGTATGCCCTGGCAGGAAGATGTCTTTATCACCCCGGTGGCGGAAAAGGGTAAAACAGACTACCTGCGGGGCCTTGTGGCGGATGCGCTTGCCCAGGGAGCAACTGTGGTTAATGAAGCAGGCGGAACGGTTAATGGCAGTTTTTTCTTTCCGGCTGTTTTGTATCCGGTAAGCGAGGGAATGCGGATTTACCGCGAAGAGCAGTTCGGGCCGGTGATTCCGGTTTTACAATTCAACGATATCCGGGAACCCATCGATTACATGATCCATTCGGTATATGGCCAGCAGGTCAGTATTTTTGGCAATGACCCCGATCAAATGGCGCAACTCATCGATCCGCTGGTCAACCAGGTCTGCCGGGTGAACATTAACAGTCAGTGCCAGCGTGGTCCGGATATATTTCCTTTTACAGGTCGCAAGGACTCTGCAGAGGGGACGCTTTCGGTTTCAGACGCCCTGCGCGTTTTTTCGATCCGCACGCTTGTAGCAGCCAAACAGACAAGCCTGAATAAAGAGATCATCACCAGCATCGTCAAAAACCACCAGAGCAAGTTTCTTGCGACAGATTTTATCCTTTAGATTTTCAGATATTCATGGCAGGAGAACCTATGATACAAATTGAATCCATCCCTGAAAACCTCTCCTTTCTGCGCAGCGCCGTAGCGACTTGGTTATCAGATCAGCAAAATCAGGATATAACTGATCAAGATAAATCCACGCTGGAAGTCTTTGCAGCATCCTATGATGTTGACCTCAACAATATGACCCATGAGGATATGGTGTTGCTTGACCATCGCATTGAGCACTGGGATGAATAATGTTTTGGAAAACATGGAAAGAACCGCTCATTGATGTTTTGAAAGTGATTTAAATGCGGTTCCATGTTGGAAACCCACTCACACCTCTGATTTCAATCGTTACCAGGATGTCGCTCTCGATGTCATGGCCGTGTTGCGCGACTGTCTCGCCTCCCTTCCCACATTCTCCCGTTCTGCTGAAACGGACAGAACCGTCGGATGAGCGACCATGACTGCTGAAGAACTGCTCGAAAAATGCGCTGAAGCCCGTCCCATCGAAATTATCCGTTTAGCTTATGACCCGATCCGACTTTTCTATGACGTATACCATATCATTTCTCGTTTCCTCCTTTACCCCAAACTCAATTCTTTCTTGAAATCTTCCGGTTCAGGAAAGACAAAGACGTCTTCTCCGGAAAAACTGAATTCAATCACGTCCCCTTCATGGTATTTCTGCTTCAAGTTTTTGCCCTTGATGCGTTTATAGGCATTGACGATATTGCTCTCCACATTGATCCGGTATTCATACAAATGCCCCAGAAAATTTATCAACTCTATCCGGCCGGAGAATCTTATCTGATCCGGGTGGGGATCCAGATGAATTTTTTCAGGTCGAATGCCGATGACTATCTTGTCCTGTAATACTTCATTGGGCAGTTGAAGCATTTTGCCGTCGATTTCTACCGAGTGCGACGATTTCTTTCGCGCTTTGAAAAAATTGCATTTTCCGATAAAGTTGGCGGCGAACATGGAATTGGGCTGGTCATAAAGCGCTTCCGGGGTGCCGGCCTGCACGATCTCGCCTTTTCTCATTAATATGCAGTAATGTCCGGTTAGGTTTTTGCATGAAGGTGTTGCTGATCGTGTTTTTTGGGGACTTGGGGATCTGGCGAAGCTTCAGCAATGCGAAGCTCGTTTTGGATATTAATCCGCAATTCCCTGACTCT
>Ga0268283_1000129_pt1 | contig 72991 bp, 81 predicted proteins | sample saktaG_13_FD_190140 | JGI IMG/M metagenome (GOLD analysis project Ga0268283, IMG submission 190140) | Saline water microbial communities from Sakinaw Lake, British Columbia, Canada - sak_2013_06_06_36m | ecosystem: Environmental > Aquatic > Non-marine Saline and Alkaline > Saline ...
ATATAAATTGTAATATAATACGCCAGCAATTGCGTGACTAAATTTTGCTGTGGTGTTCTTTACTGCTTCTGTAATTGTTATCATAATTATAAATTTAAATTTTTATTAAAGTAGCTAACTGGTTAGCTAGTATATGCTCCGTGAAGCTAAACCAGCTAACATTTCAACCACTATTTGTAGAAGATAACAGAATCGAACTGTTTCCATGTCTTTGTAATAGACAGACGCTACCATTACATCAATCTTCTATTTTGTTGAGTACTATCAACAGAATTATGGTTCTGATGATAATAATCAACATTTTTTTAATATTCGACCTTTACACCAACCCTCATTAATGAATATAGGCAAGTCATCATTTTTTATTTTTTTATTAATACCATTTTTTATTATCCAACATGTACTAAATTGCGAATTTTTATTTCCAATACCATGATTAATTTTTATTTCTTTCATTAATTCAATAGTTTTATCGCTATGATGTCTTCCAGTAAAATTATCATATTTCATTTTACCAAGTTTATGATTTTTAATCATATTTTTTTTTGAACTATTAGATATTTTATGTCGATATTCATCATTTTTCCATTGATTTAATAAATATTTTGATGCACCATGTCTCATTTTTATTAGATGTTCTTCTGATATTAAACCACCTTGACCACCAACCATTATGTTCATACAATCATCTTTTGCTATTTCATTTAAATTAACTATTTCTTTTTCACGTTCAACTAATGATTTTCTATCTGAAAGAAATTCAATTATTTCAACTTTATGGTTTTCTTTTCCATATTTAATAATTGATCTTCTTAATCTTTTTCCAGAACCCATATAACCATCTGTTAAATTATTGGTTGAATGCATACCATAATAATATTTATTAGTAAGAATATTAGTTGTTTTATAGATAAAATGAAATTCTTTTTCTTTTCTTGCCATAATATTTATTTCAATATAAATACTATGAAGTACAAAAAAGACCTAGGGTAACGCATGGGGGATTCGAACCCCTCGAAATCACAGAGGATGCCACCTTGAAAGAGTGGATGCTTTGACCGCTTGCATAATGCGCTATTTATATCTCATATCATTTATGAGTGACTAAGAGCACCACCGATGGGATTCGAACCCACGATCTCAAGCGTGACAGGCTTGCAGGGACGACCAACTCCCCTACGGTAGTATTATATTAGCAGTGCGTGAGGGTGCTGACCCCTGACCTTCGATGTGACAGACCGATGTACAAACCGCTATACTACACACACTATGTTTATTATCCAATATGTCAAAGAACCTCTCCTAACAAAAAAAAGACCCAACTGTTATTGTCGGGTCTTTTCTATTTGAAAGGAGATTGTAATATTTTTATTACCCGACAGTATATAGCTTATCCTCTTCATCCCATAATAGGACTACCGCTAATGCTACCATCAATATGTCGAGTACGTTTTTCATTATTTCTATTTCTTATTTGTTATAAATATTCTGCAAATATACGCATTAAAATCATAAATACAAATGTTTTTAAAAAAAATTGTTTATTTATAATAATTCTTAATAATTCATCATTAATACGACCCTTTTTTCATTCGGGTTCTATCTCTTCTTTCAATCCAACCATTTTCTTTAGTTCGGCTTTAATTCTTTTAGCGTTTTCACCCCGATAAGAACTTGCATTTGAGAGAAAATACAATACAATGCTTTTTGCATCATCATAACCATATTTATCGTTTACACTATTTAAACTTGACATTGCATCCAAATAAGGTTTTGCAGCATAATTAACGTTTCCCCAATCCCTACGAATTTCACGTGCAATTTGTGATAATGTTCTAGGTTCACCGCTAGGAATACCATTATTACTAGGCTGTTTGTTTGGCATATCGAATGGGTCACCATCGTACATTTCATTTAGTCTAGGTTTAAATGTCGGGTCTAATTTACTCATAACTTCCATTAGATATTCTCTTGTGTTTTCTTTCTTTTTCATGTTAAAATTTTTATTATAAATACTAATTATTTTTCCGTTGTTTTTCCGTCAAATTTTTCTTTACTTTCTGATGCTTCTTCTTTGGTTTTAAATACAATACCATCTTTATGATTTGGTGGAGTGTAAATGGTGTACATTTTTAATGGTTTGTTCCCAGTATTAATAATATTATGTTCTGAACCAGAAGGAATAATTATTGCATCACCATCAGTTACCGAATATTCGTTACCATTAATAATGCATTTACCATTTCCAGATTCAAATCTGAAGAACTGATCAATTGTTGGGTGAGTTTCCATACCAATTTCTTCTTTGGGTTTAAGAGTCATTAAGACTAGCTGCATGTGTTCACCAGTATATAATACTTTTCTAAAGTCAGTATTATCTAAAGTATCTTTTTCAATATTGGAATGAAAACCTTTTTTATTAGATTTTTTAGTTTCGTTTAATGTTGGCTTGAATGATTTATCCAATTTGCCCACCATTTCAAAAAGTAATTCTTTGGTGTTACGATTTTTCATTTAAAAAGTTTTATATAAATACTTAACTTACAACGAAAAATAATTACAATTTAAGCGATTTATAATAACTATCAAACAACGATTTAATATTAAGACTTCCCACAGGATTCATTGAGTGAATTAAAATTGTTTCAGGAAGGTCTAATTGATTATCAATACAATAATTAATTAACCATTTTGCACAATCATAACCAGTTTTTTCGGTATCTTCATCGTATGGAGGTGGTTTAACATAATGTAAATCAGCCAAATCATGATCGAAGGAAATCATTTGTGGCATTCCCTTTTCTGTTACCGTTTTCACAAACTCGTCATAATTTTTCACAACAGTCCATCCAAGTAAGTAGACTTGATTATAGGTGTAGTCAAAACAAACTTCTGGATTGCGGAAGTCGTCTAAGAAAAGATTATATATCATATTGATGGTTTTACTATTTTCTCTACAGTTATTTTAAATATTGGTCGATAACAATGTGGTTCACCAGTGCTTTCACAAATTACAAAAGATGAATTTGTTTCTAAATGCGTATGGTCATATAAAACTGCTGATGTTATATGCGTAATATCATGATACAATTCTTTAACAACATGCTCTTTAATTGATTTTAAAATATCTTCTGCTTCCATATTTAACTAATGTTTCTTTTGGTATTGTCTTTTACATTAATAGTAAATTTTGGTATATAACCATCTTTAACTTTCTCCAGTATAAAAAATGAAACATCATATTGCATTTCAGTGGGATCATACATGGTTGGTGATGTAATACATTTGTAATCTTCACTCAATTCTCTTTCGACATGCTCTTTAATTGATTTTAAAATATCTTCCGCTTCCATAATTAAGATTTTTTGTAAAGATACAAAATTAAAATTAAATTTCAAAGCATATTTAAAATGTCCCAGAAATAGTTTTAATTAGGGACATGTTTTGTCGCATTTATTACACACATTTGTGACGAGTTTTGTCGCAAATATAGTAATAATTTTCCCTCAAAATATTGGATAACAAGTTAATAATAAGGGAGGTGCAAGATTTATTTTGCGCACCCCCCTTGGCTAAAATGGATGCCCCACGTGGACTTGAACCACGACTCTGAGGTTCAAAACCTCATATGCTAACCATTACATAATAGGGCAATATGGGGTGAAATGGGGGATTCGAACCCCTCACCAACACATTCACAGTGTGTTGTGCTACCGTTACACTAAAATCACCATATTAAGGGTGAATGACGGAGTACGATTCCGCAACCTTCTGAACCACAATCAGACGCTCTACCAATTGAGCTACAATCACCATATCACGAGTTTTCATAAAACTCTAAAAATTTTTCAATTTCATTTTCAATATATTCTTTACCTTCTACGGATTTAATACTTTTCCATATTATTCTATAAACTATATATCCATTCTTTTTTAATACTTCATCTCTTTTTTCATCATGCTCACCTCTATATTTATGTTGACTTCCATCAATTTCCAAATCAATATTTTTATCTTTAAAATAAAAGTCCAAGAAATAATTACAAGAATCATTCAAACCCAAGTCTCTTTTATTTACTGGATGATTATGAATATAATTAATATTGTTGTTATTCAATACGTTCATAAAAAATTGTTCAGGATAACTAATTATATTTCTAGTTGCCCAACCCTTTAATAAACCATCTTTCGCTAAATTTTTCATTATAATACTACTCTTATTACGTTCCTCTTGACTTAAGTATCTATAAGTTGTTGAACATTTATTTGAACAAAACATATTTTTACTTTCCTTTTGTAACTTTGTTAACTTATCCCCACAATGTCGGCATGATTCAATCACAATACCATTTGGTTTAAATTTCCTGATAAGTATTAAACGACAATTATCTGAGCAACATTTAGCTCTACTAATATTTCCACTTAATGTTTTTAGAGGATTAAATTCAATATCACAAACGACACAGTTTCGTAATTTTTTCTCTTGTAAAATTTTTTCTTTAATATGTTTTATGTTTACATATTTTTTATTTATACTATTCCTAATTTTATTTTTAGTTTCATCATTAAGTATTCTATTTTTATTATTATATGTGGCAGCGCAAGAACTATTACAAAATTTATTTCTATTGGGTATTATTTCACCACAATTTAAACAAGTATTTATTTTCTTGTTTAAGTGGGACAATTCAATATTATTTTCAATAATAAACTCATTTAGTTTATCATATGCAGATTTATTTGCATATCCGAAATATTTTAAAAGCATTTCGTTTTTTGATTTAGATGTTGCAATAATTTCAAACAATTTTTCTTTTTTCATAACATTTAATTTATTATAAATACTATGAAAGTCGAAAAAATACAAGTCGAACTATTAAATATTTCAAAGAACTTTTTATCGTCTAGGTGACAGGATTCGAACCTGCGGACCACTGTTTCCAGAACAGCGTAGTATACCAACTGCAATACACCTAGTTATTTTTGTAGCGTAGGTGAGATTCGAACTCACGAGTTTTCCACATCCCAAATGTGGCTGGGTGACCGCTCCCAAACTACGCTATGTTAAACGAAAAAACCCCACTCTTGCGAATGGGGTTTACTAATCCTTACTCTTTTCCTCGAAAAATTTAGATATAGTTTCCCCATTCACCATCATGTGGATGTTGTTGGGGTTGGTGTACTATACTAACTAAATTTTTCATCGCTTCTAAATAAATTAAATCTCTATGCAAACATATGCATTTAAAATCATAAATACAAACGTTTTTGAAAAAAATTAAAAATATTTTTATTATTGTGTTTGTCCGTAAGCAATATTATATGTTTGTGCGTATTTTTGTTTAATAAATTCTCTTAATTCATTAAAAAAATTAGGTACTGGATCAGTATCTGGCATTGAGTTTAGTTTATTTACTGCGAATTCTATGAATTCATCTTCAATTCTATCATCCAATAAAACAGAAACTTCTGAATCAATATTTAATAGTTGCATAAATCCTGTTGGTGTTTTGGGTGCTGCTTTTGTTTTCGGTCCAAGTAATTTCTTAAAAACCTTCCAAGTATCATGTCCAGTAGATGCAGCACCTGCACCGCCCATTGCAACACCACCAGCAACAGCAGCTAACGCTCCACCAGTTCCAATTGTTCCAGCAACAAAGCCAGCAACACCTATTAATCCAACGACACATTTTAAAACGTCCACACCTGAACTTTTTGCCTTAGCAAGTGCTTCTTCTTTACTTGCTGAATGTTCATAAATATTAATTGCTTCTCTCAATTCGCCAACACTTAATGTGTTATCATCAATAAATGAAGGGTTTCTTCTGTTTGGTGTAGGTGCTGCCATCTCCTTAATAATAAAATCGGGGTTAACTCTATGCATTACTTCAAACAATCTTTCTTTATTGTTTTTCATGGTAATTTTATTTAAATCCCATTTTCATCATCATGTCACCAACGACTTGTTTAACCTTCATAATGCTTATTGCTGGGTTTTCTGGTTTATATCCCAAGCCAGAAAACCAAACTCTAAATGCTTCAGGAAATTCCGTTGCCGTATTAATTCGTTTACTTGCACTTTGAACAGTCGAAGCATTCTGTGTTGCCCTACCCAATGTTTTGACATCTGAAGGCTGATTTGGCATTGCTGGTTGTGTTGGTTGTACAGGTGCTGAACCAATAGGTGATTGTGCTGATGTTGCACCAATTTGTGATGCCTCATCGATTATGTTTGATTGGAATGTTGGGTCTATTTTAGATAACATTTCAAAAAGCATTTGTTTTGTGTTTTCTTTGTTTTTCATTATGAAAATTTATAATAAATACTATATTTATAAACAAAAAATTGCACCACATAACATGGTGCAATTATAATCATTATTGTCAAGCATTAAAATTTTACGTAACCACTATCTGGCAATAAAATTTTAAAAATCATTCCCGATTTCCCAGACATAGCCTAATTTATCAATTAAGCAATGATTTTTCATATATAAATACTGAGGTAGTATGAATTTTCGTAATTAGACCATCTTTTGATCACGTTTTTTTATTTTATTTGTATTTTATATAGTATTTATAAAAAAATGATAAAAATGATAAATAATGATATTATAAGAATAATAACCGAAGAAATTTCAGAATTTGATTTTCTTGGCAATGATAAATATCAAAAAGAAAACGAATCCATTGATTTGCTAAAAAACGAAGAATTTCAAAAACGATTTATTTGTGATGCACTTTTAAGTAAGAACAATATAGGCATTAATATTTATGATTCAAGAATTGGTGGTGATTGGGAGAATGATGCTGAGGATGCATCAAGGCTTACAATCGAATATATGACAAATATCACGTATCAATATGACAAAGAAAAAGAACCAGTTAAATTTAATTTAGATTTTAGAAGTGATGGAATTCAAATAAGCAAAGGAGAGAGAGAGGATTTTGCCACATATGATACACCAGCATATGGTGAAGCATGGTTTAATTATTTTAATTGGGGCGATATTGAGGTTAGCATGTACACCGATGATGGTGATGATGTTGATTTTATTGCATTTAGAAAAGCACCTGCAAAAATTCAGACATTATTTATTAGACATTTTACTCAAGAATATATAGGCGAATACACTGGATTGGAAATTCGTACATCTGAAATGAAAAATAATATTCAAAATACACCATATTGCTAATTTGTCATGAATGAGCAAAAAGAAAAAATATTAAAAAGAATTGATGAACTTATTGATAAAAGACGAGGAGAATTATTAAAATCGTTTACATTTATTCACGAACTTAATGATGGAATCGTTCTTCGTTCATTTAGTGAATGGGACAACTGTATTGATAATAAAAATGTTAAATATATAGTAATCCCCAATAGAAACGATAGTGACGAAATTATTATTTTAAATTTTATTCCCAAAGGTACTGAATTGGGATATAAAATTTATCCATATATTCAAAGCGTAACCATGTTAAGCGGTAAGATGGAATTAAATACTGGTGAGGGAACATCATTAATTGATAGTTATAGTAAAATAGTTTTAGAAAACAACGAGTTTGGGTGTATTGCTCTTGAAGATACGTATGCTATGACATCTAACAAGAAATAATCACCATAAATTTTCGGGGCATTTAGATTCAGGACTTCTTACTTTTGCTGGTGTATAACAACCACATTTTTCGCATATTTTATGTTCAGATGCAAAATATTTACATTGGTTACTTACACATATTACAATTCTTTTTTTTGCCAATTCCTCAACTTCAGGATTTGGGAAAGCCAGATTTTTCCAGCCAGAATAAATTTCAGATAACATACTCATAACCTAACGATATATAATTCTACCCCCCTTACTTACCACAATATTAGGATTTTGTTTGGATTCTGCCAAAGCATTGTGTAATATTTCTGGAGAAGTTAATGCATTAGCATAAATTCTTAATTTTTGAATACCCCCAATAAAACCTGAATTGAAATTCTGTTCAATTAATAAATTATTCTTTCTATCATCTTGCACTAAAATGTCTGATGCTGTATAAGTAAAATCTTTTATAAATAATGGTGTATTAATATTTAACTCATCACTTGTCTCGATTAACAACCCAAGCGATATAAAATGTTGACCCGTATTATTGGTAGTTCTGAACACACTTTTTAATTTGTTCCAAACATTTTGACCGCCCACAACATTATTATGATTAGTATTGCCAGATAAATTAGTTAACGTTGAATAGTCATAATTAATTGGGTTTCCAGAACTATCCAAAACAGGTAGACCAGATACCCCATAGTACATAATTTTATTAGTATAAATGTATTCATATTCCTGTCCATCTGGAAATGGATGTAAACCAAGTGCTTGTAATTCTGCTATGGTTAAATTTGACATTGGGAATAAATATTCTGTATCATAAAGCACATTAACATCAATAGTATTGCTATATGGTAAAATCGAGATTTTATTGTTTACAGCATTACCGTTGCTATCAAGATTTTTAAAAAATCCATTATCAAAAATTGATAAATCCACAGTATAATCCCTGTTCGATAATACTGATATTGGGTGATTGAATTTGATATAATATGTATTTCCAGTATTTCCAGTACCGCCAGAATAATTAACACGCATAACAGTATAGTCAAAAGTATTACTATCGGCACTTAACACCAAGTCGGTAACAGGAACATTATTTTCTTCAACAATAAAATTACTATTAATATAACTGTTGCTCTGACCACTATATATATTATATGTTTGGTAATCGTAATGCCACGAATGTTTAAGACCGAAAGAGCCACCACCCCAACTAATTGAGTATGGTACACCAACTTGTTTTTCTTTTTGATTATTGAATGGATGAAAATAAAACTCAGGAAAGTTATTTATTATCCAAACAGCTCTGCCGTTGACATAAAAGATCATTTTACCTGTTCTTTGTTTTGCACAATTAATCAACGCTGGGTCTGTAATAATACTACTTGGCGTGAATGCAATGTCGATTACAGTAAAGCCTGTTGCAGTAATGGTTGTTGGTGATGAATTGGTTATAATAAGTCCATCGTTATTAATATATTTGTATGCTATTTTTCTATCTGAAGTTATTTCAAATGAAATTACATTATTTTTTATATTATCAATTTCAGGTGCTTCAGAATATACAGTAATTTTATCGTCTTCAGGTAATCTAAATGCTTTTTTGGTTTCTTCTTTTCCCATAAGAGCATTTAAATAATTATTTTCACTGGTCGTTACACCGCTCGTGGTTGTTAATCCAGTAATTGTTTCTCCAGAAAAATATGGATTATATTTATCTTCAGCACGTGCTCCCATCATATAAAATATGCCGTGTGATTCGGGATGTAGATATAATACAGTTTCAATTGTTATTCCATTATTATATCTTGCTGGAAATAATTCATAATTATATCCTTTTAACTTAAAAAATCCTTGTAGGTATCCACCATTCAAATTAAAATAATTTCCAGTTGTACTTGTTATACCTGTTATTGGTAAATATTGTGTTGTTACGGTAACACCGCTTGTTTGACCTGTTGTTGGGTTTAAAACATTATTATACCCAACCCTATACATTGAGAATAAAGTGTCATTTGGTGTAAGTGTAATACCACTCCACATTATGTTTGTTCTGCCGTTATCAAATTCTGTTAATCCAAAATCAATTAAATTAATATTATCTGAAATCGCCCCACCCCATTTAGTTAGACTGATTGTTGTCAAACCTGAATTATAATTAATCCATGATTTATCATTAGTTAAATCTATTTGGATTGCCAATTCATCCGTAATTATATCGTTTAAGCATTCTAAATTCATTTTATACAAGAATTTATCATAAATACTACAGTACTTTAATTAATAATCTCGTATTTATATAAAATGATAAAATTAAACGTTTTGTATTATGATTAAAGATAGTAAACAAAGATTGTTTGAGATGATGAACAGAGTGGCAAAGATGCCATTAATAAGCGAATCCGAAATGCTATATGAAATAAATCTAGAAACACTATTTAATGATTTAGAAAATAAATTGACTTGTATTAACCCAGAGGAATTTGGGGAATATCTTAACTTTTTAGCAAAAAGACAGAAAATGTCTCCCAGTAAAAGAGAGGAATTACCGATAGACCAACCTCGAATTCATGCGTCAACAATACATAAAGCAGGAGAACCAAGATTGGTAAAGGTTAGGGGTGTAAATAAGGGTGAGGGAATTTTTAAAGATTTAAAATTCCGTGATGTCGGTTCGCTAAATCTTAGTGGCGAAGAGTATGACCAAATAGTACGAGCACTTGGTGACTTTGACGTTGAGAGATTTATTAAAGAGATTTCTCAAGAGCCAATTACCATCGTTGATGCAAACGATAAAATGGAAAGGTCTTTCACAGAAAATTCTGTTACGTATAACACTGGAATACCTGCATTTAAGGGATTGATTTACGACAAAAACAAAAATAAGTTTATGTATGTCACCACCTGTCCCGGTGCAGGTAGTTGTATCAATCCTTGTTATGCAAGACATGGTAATTACATCAAATATCCCAATCCATATTTACGTGCTACTCAAATATTAAATTATTTATTAAACGAACCAGAACTATATGAAGCAAAAATATATAGAGAACTTGAATCACTATGTAAAAAACACGGCAATAATACAACAGTATATATGAGGTGGAATGATTCTGGTGATTTTTTCACACAAGTATATTTTGACATTGCAATGAGAGTTACTGATAAATTAGTGGAAAATGGATATAATGCTAAATCATATGCATACACAAAAATGGCAAATGTGTTTCTCACTCAAACACCTAATTTTATGGTAACATTCTCAAGTAATGCAAGCCCACAACAAATAGACTTAATAAAAAAAGCGGGTGCATGGGAAACCGCCAAAACTTCCAACTTTCTTCCAAAAAAATATTTTCACGATTTATTAAAAAAGAAAATGGTAAAAGGAAAGGTTGGTGAAGAATATGATGTTGACGAAAACGGAAAAGTTCAATTTATTGACGGAATTAATGGTATTAATGAATTAAAAAGAAGAATCGCACTAGAGGCTTATCCCAAATATAATATAAAACCTGAATCAATATTAACATATGACCAAATGATGGATATTGAGCCGAAAGAAGGTGTATTCTGGAACGTTGTTGTAATGCCAACTGGTGATGGAGATATTGAAGCCCGTAGACCAGATGTAAGAAAAATATTTTTATCTCAACATTAACAAGTATTTATATAAAAATTTAAAATAAAAACAATTAATTATGAAAAAAGATAGTAGAAGTAGGTTATTCGAAGTCATGGGTAGACTCGATAAAACATTCAAACCTAGATTGAATGAAGAATTTGAACAAGCTAATCCAGTTGCATTTGCCCAACCAATGGGTGGAGAAGAAGTTCCTGAAAAAGAGGAATTAACTGTTGAGGAGAAATATGAAGAATTGAAAAGCAAGGTTGAGGAATTGTATGCTATGATTCATGGTGAAGAGTCTGAAGAAGAACCAGAGGGTGAAGAATCTGTGGAAGAACCAGAAGAAGAACTTACCGAAAGAAAAAAATGGAATTTCGAAAAGAAAAAAGGTGAAAAGGATGATGATTCTGAAGAACATGAAGAAAATGAAACACCTGACGAAGAAAAAAAGGAACATGAAAAAGGTGGTTACGAATTTGGTAAAAAAGAACAAAACGAATCAAAACCAAAAATCCCAGTAAACAATATTGCAAAAGTAGGCAAATAATAATTGTGATGGTTGAGAGTAAAAAGTTCCCACGTTCGTGGTCAAGTAGATATTGGTCAAGGAACAACATTTCCGATGCATTAAAGGAAGCTGTTGAGCCTAATAGTGTTGATGTGTCATCAATACAAATGCACGATAATTTAAATCCTCTTATTTGGGACGATAATGAAAATTTAAAACCAGAAATTAGAAAAGCTTTATTATTAAACGCAAAAAGATTTATTGAGTTTTCGGATGTTGAGAATCTTAAATTTAATGATATAATACTTACTGGAAGTCTTGCCAATTTTAATTATAACGAGAATTCAGATTTGGATATACACATTATACTTGATTTTAATCAAATTTCAGAAAATAAAGAATTTGTAGGTGATTTTTTTAAATTAAAAAAGCAGTTGTGGTCAGAAAACCTTTCAATTCAAATAAAAGGACATGATGTGGAAATGTATTTTCAAGATAGTGGAGAACCTCATCACTCAACAGGTGTTTATTCTTTAATGAAAGATGAATGGGTTAGAAGACCAACTAAAAAGATTATAAATGTTGATAGTGCAGACGTACAACTAAAATCATCAGATTTTATGAACGCAATTGATGATTTAGAATCAAATAAGAGTCAAAAGAATTTTTTAACACAATACGAAAAAATCAAAAATAAAATCAAAAAATATAGACAGAGTGGACTTGATGAAAAGGGCGAATTTTCTATTGAGAATTTAGTTTTCAAAATATTAAGAAATACTGGCTATTTAGAGAAAATGGTTAAATTAAAAAATAATTATTTAACTCAGGAATTGAGTGTTGATGAGATTTTAAATCCAGAATTATGAAAAGATTTATAGTTAAAAAACAACAATTAATTGAATATGTCGAAAAGAAAAAATCCGATAAGGTTTTTTATGATATATTGGAGCATCTTAATAGGAACGTGAGTTTGTTAACTGAAAATGTTTCTCATAAAAAAGCCAATCAATCTGTTATTGACGATTATGTGAGAAGGAATGTGATAACACAGAAAGTTGCCGAAATGCTTATAAAATATAAAATTACGGATGAAACAGGACAAATAATATAATATCAATATTTTTTTGTAACTAATTAAGTATTTATAAAAAAATGTAAAGTAAATAATAATATATTTAAAAAGATAAAGATGAAAAATCACACTTCGAAAGATGCGTTTTATGAGAGAATGCTGAATTTAGCCGATGTTAATAAAGCCTCAACAAAAGAATCAACAAATCGTTCATTAGGTACACTAATTGATTATAAGAGAGCTGCAGATGGTGTTGCTTATGCAATTATCAAAGAAAATCACCAATACTATGTTAAAAAAGGTGGTATTAAAAGTGATCCAAATGTGGCAGATTTTGCGTATATTGGGGGATTGGGAAATATAACAAATTTCCAATATAAATCATTGGCAGAGGCAGATAAACAAAGAAACATGCTATTTCACACAATCACCGAAGCTGTTTCGTTGAGACCAAGCAATACTGGTAGCAAAAAAAGATTAAACGAAGACAGGGCTGGTGAAGAAATTGGCAACGCTGAAGAAAAGTTGGGTGATTTAGATGCAGCAACTGCAGCAGCAGACAGTGCTGGTGTTCCACTTGCTCCAGATGGTGGTGATGAAGAAATGGCTGCTGGATTACAGGCAGAACCCACAGGTGAAGAAATGCCTGATATGGGTGGCGAAGAAGTTCCTGATATGGGTGGCGAAGAAGTCCCAGATATGGGTGGTGAAGAAGATGGTATGGGTGGTGAAGAAGTTCCCGAAGTTCCAGCTGATGATGTTAACAAAGAACTTGAAAAAGGAATTGGTAAAATAACAAATACAATTAGAAAAACTGAATTAGAACCAGCACAAATTAAATCATATCTTAAATCATTTATTCAGGCGTTCAAAGATAAACTTCCTGAACTTGAGATTGAAGAAAGAAAAGATATTGCAAATTTAATTATCAAAATTGTTCCACCTGAAGACATTGAGGATTTGGGGACAAGTGTTGAAGATACTGACGTAGAAGAGGTTGAGGAAGGAAAATGTTCAGAATGTGGCAGATTTACAGAATATGCCAAATCAAGAGGATATAATACAGCAGAATCACTTATGGAATGTGGTGAAGAAGAAGTAACTAATTTAGTTAGTGGTTATGCTAATGCCCACAATGATGGCATGAATGATGGGGATATTGATGGTGTTGCATTGGTAATTAAAATTGTTAATCCAGAAATATTAAATAAATTAAAAGGTGATTATGGTCACGATGAATATGCACAAAAATTAGAACCACAAGTTAATGCAATGTCTGAAGCAACCGAAGAAGAAAGTGTTGCTGAACTTAATGAATTATTTGGTGGATTTGGTGCTGGTATATCTAGAGCAGCTGGTGGTTTGGCTAAAGGAGTTGGCGACATTGGAAGAGCTGCAATGGATAAAGCAAAAGAAGTTGGTGGCAATATTAAACAAGACTATTATAAGGGAGTTCAGAACACTAAAGTTGACCAAGTAACTAAATTAGCCAATGAATTAAAGACAAAAATCGAAATGATGAATGCTGCAACATCCAAAGCGGGTGGTCAACCAATAGCACCTGAGCAAGCAGCACAAATTGTTGGGAATATAATAAAAGGAGCACCTGCTAGCATATCAAATAACGTTGGTGCACAAAAAGCATGGGGTATTGGTGGTAAAAACGCATTTACAGGACAAAAACTTGAGGAAACTGATCCAGCATATACCGAAACACAGCCACTATATGAAGATGGTGATGATTTAGAAGGTGTTGATGATGATGTTGAAGTTGATAATGTTGACGGTGAAGATAATAACTTTTTCGCTAAAGATTCTCAATCATTAGGTGCTGCTGTTGCTAAACCAGATGGTGCTCCAACAACAATAAGTGTTATCTCTCAAAACGGAACTAAAGTTGATGTTGGTTTAAATGAAGTATTTAAACAACTAAGAAAAGCAATGAACGAAGCCAAAGCAAAGAAACCTTCAGCTGGCTTATCAAAAGAAAAGAAATCTGATGTTGTTAAGGCAGCAAAAAAAGGTGAGGATATTGGTAAAAAGGGTAAGGATTTTGAAAAAGTAGCAGATAAAGCAGCTAAAGAATATGGTAGTAAAGAAGCTGGTAAAAAAGTAGCTGCTGCAGCAATGTGGAAAAATGTTAAAAGAGAAAATGTTAAAGAAAATTTTAATCCCAATAATAGTCTTTCTCTAGAAAAATTGAGAACCGAACTTTCTGAATTACAACACGGGTTAAAATTATTAAACGGTTCATTTTCAAACGCATCAAAAGACACTGCATTTAATTTAAGAAATGCAGATGAAAATCAGACAGCTTTTTATGATTTTATCGAAGACACTAATTACGACCCAAATTATTTTCACGGTAAGGAAATATATAAAGATATTGCCGAACTTAAACGTAAATTAGGTATGACCGAAAACGCTAAAAAATCAGCGAAACCAATTAGCGAAAGCGAAGCTAAATTAAGAAAATATATTCGCAATCGTCTTATGGAAAACGCTGGAATGAAAAAAGCAACATTGAATGAGAATGAAAAATCTGTAACATTAAAAAAACTTGATGAAGCGATTGACAAACAATTCCAATTGTATGGTAATACTGTAAAAAAAAAGATTTAACTGAGGGATTTAGTCAGATTGAAATGGGTGAAGGTGCTGAATTTGTTAATTATCAAAGGGTTTTAGGTAAATCAATTGAGAAAACAAATCAGATGATTCAACAAGCAAAATCAGACGGCATTGAAGCAATTGAACCTGATGGTACTTGGGAATCCGTTTATGAGTTTGATAAAGTAGTTCTTATGAATACCAGACTTAAAGTATATTATAAAGAATATAACGGAAGAGGATGGGAAAATAAGGTTGATGAAACCAATCTAACTCAAGATAGACTAAATGATTTTCAAGATACTAAATACGTTTTATCTTGGATTAGAAGAAGTATTAAAAAAGGATATACACGAGATCGTCAAAACGATGTAAAACAACGAAAGATTGATGCTAGAGATGCACAAATGTAAAAATAAAAAAGCCACTAAATAGTGGCTTTTTTATTTTCTCTGTATTTATGGAAAAATCTCAATATGAACTACGAAGATAATAAACTAAAGCTAATTTTCATATTAAAAATTGGGTATAATTCGAAAGAAGAAGGACTTTATGAATTTATATTTTCATTGGATGAAACTAATATAGATATGGAAGGGTGGTGTTGGGATATTTCACCCGCTTGTGATAATGCTATGCCACCAACCGAAGAATATATTAACGCTGTTTTTAATTTAAAAACAAGTTCTTTTGATTTATTCTGTTTACATGAAGCTGTTGATAGAGAGTATATGCATGGATATCATACAATTCATGCATTAGCATTTGAGGTTGAGAGAATTAATGATGAAAATTCTGGATTTAGTGATTACGAAAAAATGTTTGAAGGAAATAATGATGATTTGCCACTATTGGTTTTTCATTATGGTATGACTTTAACAAAAGTTAAAGACATGTTGAGTGCCAGAAAGATTATTTTAAAGAATAATGAATTTATTGAGACCTCTTCAATAAAATTTTAGTAATTATATTTGCACACTCCAATTAAGGAAGTTGCGTGGCATGGTGTATCAATAATATATCATGCCTCGCTGTTTTATATACCAATAGTATTTATTATAAAATTTTATAAATGAGACGATATTTATCTGATGAAGAAAAAGAAGCCGAAAAAATAAAAGAATTCGAAGACTTAGTACCCGAACATACCCCCGCAATACCTCTCGACCTTCAAAGAGAAAAGGAAAAAGAAACAGCCAGAAAAAAAGCAGATGAACTAAGAAAGAAAACGGGAAAGGTTGAAGCATACGTTTATACGAAAAACGGTGTAACTAAAAAAGCAAGTGACTTAACAATACCAGAACAAGAATTTGAATATATCCATTGTGCAACAGACCCAATATATTTTATTGAAACATATCTAACCGTTTTTGACCAAACACATGGCACGGCAGGTCAAATTGTTCCATTTAGATTATTTGACTTTCAGAAAGACTTGATTAATACGTATTTGGAAAATAGATTTATTATAGCAAATAAATATAGACAGGCGGGAGTCTCAACAACAACTTGTGCATATATCGCATGGTATATAATGTTTAACGCAAATAGACAAGTCGCAATCATTGCAGATAAATTAGAAACAGCACGTGATGAAATTATGAGCGATGTGGTTTTATTTATTGATTGCTGTCCAGCGTGGTTGAGACCTAAAACTGGTAGAGAAAGTAACGAAAAATTCAAAGACACCCAAAAATTAAAAATTTATGATAACAATTCAAGATTAGGTGCATTTTCCGCAAAAGGTGGTCTTCGTGGTATGACACCGACTTTGATTTTTTGGGATGAAACTGCGTGGACAGAAAAGGGAGATAAATTTTGGACTGCCGCTAAACCAACGTTGGGTACTGGTGGTGGTGCTATTATGGTTTCAACACCATCTGGTCTCGATGCAGTTTTTTATAAGCATTTTGACGGTGCACGCAAAAAAGAAAATAGTTTTGTTGCCGTTGAGTTATGGTGGTATAATGACCCCAGATATAACAAAGACTTGTGTTGGATAAAGAATAAGAGTAAACAAAATGAAATAAGATTTCAAGACGAAAATTGGGATAAAGAGAGAAGGATTCAATTAATGGATGATGGTTGGGAAGCAAGTTCACCTTGGTTTGAAGAACAAGTAAGAGATTCAAATGGGGATATGCGTAAGATAGCTCAAGAGTTATTATGCAGTTTTTTGGGGTCAGGTGATAATTTCATTGCTGAAGAATATTTAAAAAGGGTTCAAGAAGAAGAAATTAAAACACCAATTCGTCAAGAATACATGGATAATAATATGTGGATTTGGGAAGACCCATTAGCTGGTGAAGACTATATCATGGCAATTGATGCGTCTTCAGGACATGGTGAAGATAACTCAACAATTAACATATTAAAAACAATTGAGATTATTGAAGAAAGAGTAATTAAAAAGGGTGACAAAATAAAAAAGGTTAAAATCAAAAGACATAAAGTTGAACAAGTTGCCGAATATTACGGAAAAGTAACACCACAAATGCTTTCTGAAATTGCATATCAATATGGAAAAAGATATAATGATGCATATTGTGTTGTTGATATCACAGGTGGACTTGGTATACAAACTATTGAGAAATTACTTGAAACTGGATACGAAAGTGTTCATTATGCAGAAGTAACCCACAAACCATCAAGAGATAGGCTTCAGGGATATGTAAAAAAAGGTCATAAAACAATGGGTGATGGTGCTACAATGATCGTGGATTTGATACCCGGTTTCTTTATCGGTAACAATCGTGCTTCCGTCCTTCTTGAATTGCAAAGAGCTGTTCACTTGGGAGATGTAATTATTAGATCGATTAGGCTATTGAATGAGCTAAAAACGTTCGTTACAATTGCTGGAAATCGAGTGGCTGACCATAAAAGATCATTCCACGATGATTCAATTATGGGTCTCTCAATTGGCTTGTATGTTCTTAATTTTGATATGGCTAGGTTTAAGCAAAGCAAAGGCATTTCAGAAAAATTAATTAATGCACTTTTAACAAATAATGACATAAAAGAAATGGAAAGAAATGGTGCACCCAAAAATAAACCGATGATGTCACCAAGCAACTCATCTAATTTAAACCCATATATTGTAAATGCATGGTTATTTAATGGTTTGGGAAAGAAAAATGGAATTTAGAATGTATTTATATTTAAAACATACTTTTCAAAAAAATTTCAGTATTTATAATAAATTATAATATTTTATAAAATGGCAGAGCAAGGAAAAAAGGGAACAATATACCAAGAATTAAACGCAATTTTAAATCTTGATGGATTTGGCTTTCAAGATCAAACACAAGCAGTTAATTCAACCATACCAACCAAAGAAACTAAGGTTATTATTAAAGGTAATAGTCCAGAGGAAATCCAAAGAAAGGGGTTAGAATTACAGCAAAAGAAAGAACTTCAAAGTAAATTCTTTAGAACTACTGACAGAGGATTTCAAAAAGCATTACAGTATGAGGCAGCAAGACTACCTGCATATATAGATTATGAAGGAATGGAATATTATCCAATCATTTCAAGTGCGTTGGATTTATATATGGAGGAAGCTACTACTATTGGTGTTGACGGTAAAATGTTGAATATTTATTCCAATAAGGAAAGAATAAAATTATTATTGGAAGAATTTTTTTATGATATTATTAATGTGAATGTCAATCTTCCTTTTTGGGTAAGAAACCTAGTGAAATATGGGGATAATTTTATACTTTTATATGGTGAGAACAAGAAAGGCATTTCACACGTAAAGCAAATGGTTAATTATGAGATAGAAAGATTTGAAAGAATTCAAAACGGAAAACCAAGCGTTAGATTTAAAGAAAGAATGACGGGTGACGAATTCAATACTTTTGAAATTGCGCATTTTAGATTATTGGGAGATGATAAATATTTGCCATATGGCTCATCAATTTTAAATAAAGTTAGAAGAGTATTTCGTCAATTAGTTATGGCAGAAGATGCGATGTTAACATATCGTATTATTCGTGCTGGAGAAAAGAAAGTGTTTAAAATTGATGTCGGAAACATTGACGAGGATGATATTGAAGATTATATTTATAAAGTAGCAACCAAATTTAAAAAAGTTGCACAAGTTTCTCCAAATGACGGTCAAATAGATTATCGTTTCAATATATTGGGGAATGACGAAGATTATTTCCTACCAATGAGGAATTCGAACTCACAAACAGGTATTGATACATTAGAAGGTGCTAGCAATCTAGATGCCATAGCCGATATAGAATACTTGAGAGATAATTTATTCATCGGGCTTGGTGTCCCAAAACCATTTCTTTCATTTCAAGATGCAGCTGGTGCAGGTAAGAATATGGCACAATACGACATACGTTTTGCAAAGAAAGTAAATCGTATTCAACAATCAATCATTCAGGAACTTAATAAAATGGCAATGATCCATTTATATTTATTGGGTTACACTGGTGAAGATTTAAATAATTTTCAACTAACATTAACAAATCCATCAGTACAACAAGAATTATTAAAATCCGAATTGTTGCGTGATAAAGCACAAACATATACAGAATTAACTCGTGGAGAAGCGGGTATAGCAGCAATGTCACATACAAATGCAAAACGTTTAATTTTCAATATGAGTGACAGACAAATTGTCGAAGACTTGAAACAACAGAAAATGGAAAAAGTTATCATGCAAGAACTTGTTGATGCACCCGTACAAATTAAGAAAACTGGTTTATTCGCAGATATTGATAAGAGATTTGCTGAACCAGAAGGTGGAATTATTGGTGCACCTTCAGGTGGAACAGAAGCTGGTGGTTTACCACCAATGGGTGGTGGAGGATTACCACCAGCGGGCGGTGAAATGGGTGGTTTACCACCAGCAGGTGGAGGAGGACTACCACCAGCACCAGCGGGTGGCGAAATGGGTGGTTTACCACCAGCGGGCGGTGAAATGGGTGGATTACCACCTGTTGCCGAAGGTAAGTTGAGTGAAATAGAGTTTACAAAGCATATTGAGAGAACTGTTTTTGGAAATAGTATTGAGCCAGAACATAAGAAATCGATTAAAAATAAAAAAATCATAAATGAGAATAATGAAACTAATAACAAGTTAAATAACAATGCCCAAAAAATGATTAATGAAATTGATATTTTATTAAAAAATTCCACAAGTATTAATACAAAACAAAAACAAAGTATTGCAGAAGATATTAATTTTGAGGATATTGAAGATATTGATTTAACCGAATAATTTAAGTATTTCACTAATATATAAAATATAATAAACATTTACAATTAAATATAGTATTTATAATAAATCAAATTAAGTCATATGAAAAATATCAACTTAGGAATTGTTAATTTCATGATTTCAAATAAATTGAAAGATTCTTATTTTAACAACAGCTTGATTGAGGAGTCAAGAAAACTAACTTCCAATTTTATTGATGTTATTAAAAATTCTCCAATATTGCAATTGGAATTCAGGGTGTTTAACAATATTGAAAACAAGCATATTGAAAACGATGTGACTGCAACTCGTTATATCGATCAAAACATTAAGTTATTTGAGATATATACGATTCAAGAAATTAATGAAGAGCGTAAAAAACTAAACCCATTTATTTTTGAGGTGAATATCTCAAATGATGATAGTAAAATATTGTTATACAATGCTATAGATAATTTGATTAAAGAATCTCTTAAAGATTATGTTGATGTAGATGTTGATTGTATTCATGAATCATTCACAACTGTTTTGAATCATATTAAAGAGCCAAAAAAGATATTGGTTGAAAATGTTGAGGTTCAGGAAATAAATGAAAACATTATTGAAATTGCTGTAAATAAATTCAATCAAAAATATGAGTCATTAAATGAAGACGATAGAAATCTATTTCAAAAATTAATTACTTATAACGATAAAGAAAAAGAAGAACTTTTGGAATACTATAAAGATGAAAATCTATTAATTTTAGAAAAAGTAAATAAAGACAGTGTTAAAGATAATATCTTAAAAGCAATTCAAAAAATAAAGGAAACTAAATATAATAAGTCTAGCGTGAATGATGATATAATAGGTTTATATGAGTTAAAAAAAGAGCTACTTTAAGTAGCTCTTTTTTTAACCATCCCCCCTATTTTTTGTTTCTTTAATATCAGCTTCGAAGTTGTTAAATGGTTTATCCATTCCCAAATCATATCCAAAATAATAACCCTTTAAATTTGAATTATTTTTATTTCCCAGCATATTAAATATTTTGTAAACATAATCGACACCCTCACTCTCATAGCCAACAATATCACCCTTTTCCCCTCTAAATAAACTAGCAGCAGTAATAGAGTCGGTATATGCAGGTCTAATGAACCCCGGTCCTCGACTATACCCGAATAATGCATTACTTGTTAATGAACTGTGCTTATTTGCAATACTTTTCATATATACAAATTGTGCTTTAATCATAATTTCGGGATTGTCTATAATATTTTGGTGCATTGTTGCTCTATTTAACTTTCCCTCTGGGAATGCTACTTTGTAAGCATTAATACTATTTAGATTGCCAGTAAGCCCCTTAGTAATAGCTGCCTTTTCTTCGGAAGTAAACGAAGAACTACCATTTAATATAATATCAAATACTGTAGTACTTAAAAATTGACTAATACCCGATGCTGTACTTGTTTTGGCATAATTCCATATAATATATGCCGATTCTTGATATGCTTGTGCTGCAAGAACATTTGCATCCATTTGGTAAGTTTGACCGAATTTATCATACCAACCAATCAGAGCTTCGGCTAATTCCCCATTTGTGGTGATTAATTTACCATTATATTTTGAATTTGACACCCATTCTTTGTCAGGTAAAGTTTTTGGTTCACAATAGGGTAATACATAACTATTCTTACCCCTAATTTTCGAAGTACTACTGTCACAAGCTTTTTTAATAAAATTTTTACCATCAACAGTTAATTTTACATATCCCATATTATTGAATTTTAAATGTATACATTGAATTATATTTAGCCTTATTAGCATTACTAACAGTGCCTTTGCCAGCAGTAACACCACCACTAAGTTGACCAGCAGATGCACCACCAATTGTTGAGGTGTCGTTTGAGTCCCCACCATCATACCCAATGATTGCAGAAGGACTTAATACTCTAGGTACAGGAAACTTAAGAATTTTTGTTCCAGAAAATGATGTCATCATTTTATTTGGCTCAATTGTATGTTCAACAGATAATATTAAATATGCCCCGTTAAACATTGGTATATTATCCAATTGAAAATATTGTGTTGGTTGAATCATAACGTTTCCAAAACCAGTTATTGTTGCCTTATATGCTCTATTTTCATATACATTATATAAGTTTTGCCCTTTTGGTATTGGCGCATTTAACTTATTATCACCAGCCAATTTCGAAAGAATTTTTAGTGATTCATTGGTTTCTGGAAACTCTTTACTATCTATCTTTATGTCAGTAAACATTGATTGATTTTGTTCACCAAATCTTACTCTAAATGCTCGAACTTGTCTATAAAAATTGAATCCACTGCCTTCAACCTGATTATCATCACTTGCTACTGGCATTTCTGGTTTTGTGTTGAAGTCTGAAACATCCGTAGTTCCAATATTTTCAATACCATCTTCTTTAAACCCATTATTAATGTTGCTAGGATAACTTGATGTACCACCAACGTACATGCATATATATGCTGGTGTTTGTTCAATACCACCATTTGGGTCTATTCTAAAGCAATCTTCCCACGATTTCAAGTCATCTGTTCTCATAAAATTTTGAATAGGAAAAAACACAAACCCATTTTCGGATATTATTCTAGATAATACAGTGAAAATTGAGATTGTAGTATCTTCAGCCAATTCAATCAGTGATTCAGCATTTATTATTGTATCACCAATAGGATTCATTGCTCTATCAACAAATGCAAATAAATCAATCAGATTTTTACCGTTTTTTGCAAATGGGTAGCCTTTACTAGATTTTGAATCTGGGTTACATAGCCACTTATCATTAATATTTTTAAACGAATAATACGTCTGATTTATAATATCCTCATCCCCAGTTAATTTTTTATTTTCTTCTTCAGCTTCTTTAGTTTCTTTTTGTTTTGCACCTATTAATTCAACAACCTTGGGGAAAAATATTTTAAAATATTTGTCATTTATGGTTTTAATATTTTCATTATTACCAGTTTTTTTGGCTGCCAAATCATTTATTGTTTTTAGTGACACATATGCTAAGGGTGTTGTTATATTTTTAAAAGTATTTTGACTATAACAAAGAATATTTGTTTCACTAATCAATGGTTGTAGTACTGGCTGGAAAAATGTCCCACCCTTATCTTCTTTTGATGTTGGGTTTAATAATATTTTATATGAATCGATCTTAGTTTTTCCAGCTGTAACCATTATTTTAACCTCTTCATATAATTTAATTAGTTGCGGATGGACATCATTTTTGTATATATTATCAAAAAATGAATCATATGCATTTTTAAACACTTCTTTATCTTTAATTGAGAGATAATTATTAACATCGTGAATATCGGCAAAAACAAATAAACCTGCACTATCTAAACCCTTTCCAGAGCCTGTAAGATAAAAATCTTTTAACTGATTTATAAAATCATCGCTTGCATCGACAAGTGCACCAATATATGCAGGGAGATATTTGGGAACACCAATTGCTGCTGGGTTTTGAAAAATAACTTCGTTTAAATTTTTTGGGACAATATTAAATGGACTTAATGTAAATCCAAAATTAGATAAAAATAATAGTGCACCTAATTTTGATGTTGATGCATCAATAGGATAACCAGATATTAATGAATCATTAAATAACGCATCATCATTATTATTTTTCGATAATTGGTCTGCCCATACATCACATACATTATTAAAAAAGTCCAAACTATTTGCAAACGAATAAATATTTCCCCCAATTTTGGAAATGTCCGAATTACCATTATTAAGTAATAAATTAATTGATTCTTTTGTAGAATGATAACCACCGCTTTGAATAACTATTTTATCGGGAGGACCTTGTGCTCTTTTAATTAATAATGTGGGTGCAATATATCTTGTATCAAGATTAACATTATTATATTTAACAACTTTGTCATTAACCACTTTATTGTCATTAACACAATCATCTATAATATATAATACATTTTCATTTGAAAATACGTATGATGCTTCTGGTAAAGTGCTTTTAAATATTCTACTAAACCAAGAACCCTTTACACCACTAGCAAACTTATCAATGGGTTTTGTACCATCATCCGTTGGTATTTGTTTTTGAATATCGGCATTATAAATCATTGAGCCAGAATAATTTGGATGGTTTTTGTCAACATACGCATTGTTAATTACAAATTTACTATCATTTGGGAAGCCATATACATCGCTAAATTCAGCAGTATCCAAATCAGCATAAAATTGATCAACGGATTTGTTGGCATATTTTGACATAAATTCTTTCACAACGGAAGCATAATTTGTTTGGGTTATTGACGTAGCTAGGTTAGTGGCTTCGGCATTTGCATATAATTCTACATATGTTTGACTTGCATCACTATTACCATAAAATTTCTCAGGAAGTGAACTTTGTGTAAGCACATAGAATCTATCTAAAATAATTTTAAGAATTTGTGTTATTCTCTTATCAGGATTAAGATTAATTGATTGTTGTCCACCGCCAGTACTAGTATCAATACCAGCATATGGACTCGAAACATTACTACTTGATAACTTAGAATCTAATGGTGATATTGGAAACCATTTATTTGTACCGTCAGCATCTTGCTCAGATTTCATGTTAGCAAGTGCATTTACGTTTCTTTGAGTTGTGAAAGTTTCAATAAATTTATTAACCAAAATACTTTCGGGAAATGGTGTGGGTAATAATTGATTCAATCTGGTGGGTGCTACTCTTTCTTCTCGAAGACCACCAGTTATTTGTTTTTTGTCAATTATCAATGGAAAAGAATATATTCTCTCATCAGGTTTATTACCAGAATCATTCATTTGGCTTCCAGCAATTATTCCCCTATTGGCACTATCATTATGATGCCCCTCTGCATCAAATGATGTTGATCTTAATTTATTGAAAACAGTATCAACATCATTCAATAGAATTTTAAATATATTATAGATTGTTGGTCTCATACCAAGCTCACTTAAAAACATACTATTAATTTTAGTGTTAATTGTTGAGCTAAGTTCAGTTTTATTTTTATTTAATTCAATTTGTTGCCTATATAGTTTCAAATAAAAAACTGTGACATCAATTGCAATATATTTTGAAGTTACTTCAGTATCACTACGATTGTCTTTAATATTATAGTTGTTATTAAAAACAATTGGTTGTGAAACATCGGTATCAACAAATTGAATTGTCCCAGCAGCATCTTTTGCCCTTTTTAACAATAACGCTCTGTATGTTTTTAATATCTTATTTATTTCCGTTGAATCATTGGATACAAGTGGTGCTCTATTCACACCAATCATAAATCCAATATATAGCCTATCATTAATTTTTGAAGGCACGGTATTTGTTGAGAGTAATTCTATTCGAGAATCATAATCAGATAATTTTGTCAACTGAGTTATAACCGATTGTGCGTTTATTTCGGTTGGTGGATAATTTAAAACATTTGATATAATTAGAGTGGATGTTTGGTTTGCACTATATGCGTTTTCAGATAGAGACACATCATTAACAAAAATGTATGGAGTACCCTTTGTACCTAAATCACTTTTAAAATTACCCAAAATTCCCAATATAGAAGCATTTTGACCAATTTTAGCTAGGGTACTGTCATATTGTTTGGTAATATCATCTGTTTTTAATTTATTATTTATTGCTGAATATAAGTTTTTAAACTTTAATATTAATTCATTGGTATTTCTTGGTGGTAAATTAGGGTCTGGTGTTAATGTAGTACCAGCATCTATCAATGGGAAGTTAATTGAGTACCTGAATAATATATCGCTCAATGGTGCATATGTTATTGCAACAAATTGGGCATCGATTATAAAATTACCATTATCTGCTTTAAATTCTGTTGTATATTTAACCAAATGTAATTCATAATTCAAAGTCTTTCCATAAAATCCCTTAATTTTTAAATTAAAAATTGGTGGTGGAAAATCAAACAATACTCTATATGGTGAATTTTTTTGATTAAAAAACGATAGTCCCCTAATGTCAACAAATTGTATATTAACTTGGGGAATAAATGATGTGTTGAGTGATGTTTTAATACTAGTAATACCAAATCCCTCGTATTGTGTTTCATTTCCAGTACTACCATCATAATAATTCGTAGTAAAATTTAAAAAATTTGGGCTATCTGTATTTTGATTTATACCCAAAAAATTAACATTTAGAGTATTCTCCAATCCAGTTTTTTCTGTTGTAAAATTATTACCCTCAGTAGAAACTATTACACTTCTTCCCTTTCTTTTTGCAGTTAATTCTGCGAATATATGCATATCCTGATATTGAGGTATTGCATTGATTAGGTTATTATTTATGTTAACACTATTAGGGTCTTCGATGTACACAACATTATTGGTAGCCATTTTATTGATTTTTTAATATAAATACAATATAACAGAAAATATGAAATTTGCAAGGATATTTGAGAAAATCAGACTATTTATTAAAAAAGAAAATAACAACATTTTTAGAACTATTCCCCTTTAAAAATATAATGACACTATTACAAATCGCTAATCAGAATTATCAAACATCACAAATGAATTATCATACAGTGCTTTTATATTTTATTTTTGGCTTATTAATTTCGAGTATAATCTTGTTGTTATGGCAAGTAAATAAAAAAATAATAGAAAATAAATTATTAGGGCTTAAGCATGTTGCCGAAATAAGTATTATACGAAAAGATCACAGTGAAGCACTTGAGAAAATAAGAATAGAGATGCTTAAACGTGAAGAAGATAAAAGTCGTCAATGGATTGAATCTGAAAAGGAAACGTTACATATATTGGGTGGTGTTTCTACGTTATTAGACTTAAGTGATAAATTTGGTAGAATTGAGTCAGAAAAAATTATGATGATGCTTGAGCAAATTCAAGATAAGATCGAAAAAATAATTAAAGCCGAAGAAACTTAAAACCATGTCAAAAAAATTAGAAAAACTCAAGGAAATAAATATATTAATTAGTAATATTTTATGTGATTTGGAGATCAAACTATTCATTGAAGGCGATAACACTAAAAATAAAAAAATAAAAAAAGATCGTGTTAATCCGTTGTGTGGATAAAATGATAAACAATACTATTTATATAGAAAGAAATTTAATATGAGCAACATATTACAAGCAGGTCAATTGGGATTTGGAATTCTTATTGAATCAGATTCTGGGTATATAAGTAGTGACCTAAACCCATCAATAATTACCGAAGGTTTTGTATTAAAACCAAATGAACCAGTTTTAATTAATTGTATTTTACAAAAATGGGGTGTAAAAAATAAAAATGGTCGTATCTATCCTAAAGATGTTTTAATTCCACAAGCCAACGAATATCAGAAATTAATCGATACCAACAGTGCGGTAAGCGAAGCCGATCACCCCGAATCCTCTATCATTTCACTACAAAACATCTCTCACATGGTCACAAAAATGTGGTGGGGTAAGGGCGAACAGGAAAATGTTTTATATGGACAATTAAAAATAATTGTATCTCCCGGTTTTATCAAATATGGTGTTTGTTCAGTTATTGGCGATAAAATCGTTCTTTACTTACAAAATAAAATACGTCTGGGGATTTCATCACGTGGTGTTGGAACACTTAAAGAAGTTAATGGTGAAAACTTGGTTCAAGCAGATTTTGAGTTAATTGGCTTTGATTTAGTTTCATCACCAAGTACCTTGGGTGCATTTTTATTTCCCGAACAAAGTGGGGAAAGTAAATTTGGAGAGGGATATACCGTGAAAAACGGTTTGTATTTGAAAGAAGATGAATTAAAAATAATAAATGCAACGAACAAATTTTTATTATAAAAATTTGCATAATATAAACATAATTCTTTAAATAAACAAGAATTTTATAAAAAAAAATACTTTTTCACAAAGATTACGTATTTATATTAAAATTATAGTATTAGCACGATAATATGATAACATGAAAGACGAGAAAAAAACATCAATAATTAAAGAAGCCATAATTGATTATGATGCAATTAGGGAAGCTGCAAAAATCGATGCTAAAAACAAATTAGCAAACGAATTTCCAGAAAGTTTCAATAAATTATTAAAAGAAGAATTAAATAAAAATAAAGCTAAAGAGTCTTATAAAAAAGTAGACGAAGCACAAGAATCTGAGAAATCAGATGTATCAAATAAAGAAGAGTCTGATATGAAAAACGAAGCAAAAGAGACTGTAAAGGTCGTAAAAAATGAGGATGTGAAAGTAACATCAAAAGGCGTTCAAATCACTAATACCGTTGGTAAAGGCTTACCTTTCGGGGCAAAACCAAAAAATGTGGAAGAAGATGTAAAAATCACTGACACTGTGGGTAAAGGTGATCCTTTCAAAAGCAAGGCAAAAATCGAAGAAGATAAGGAAAATGATTTTATGGGTGATGTGGAGACTAAAACTCCCAATCAAGCTAAAGGTGCAACAGCAAAAGGTGTTGCATTTCAAGAAAAACCAAAAAAATCTAAAAGCATAACCGAAGACTTTGATATTACCGAACTTAACATAGAGGAAGCATTGGATGGCGCATATGACGATGATGTAATCACCGTAGATGACATCGAAAATGAAATATCAGAAATGGAAGGTTTGGGTGAAGAACTTCAAGACATGAGTGGATTACCTAGACAAAAAGGTGGTTCTGCTCTTGGTAGAGGTGGAGATGCTTACACTAAACTCATTAACATGAGAAATGAAATTGATGAAATGATTAATGGCATGAAACCTGAAGAAGAAGAAACATATACTCCTGAAGAAGAAGTTTATGCACCCGAAGAAGAGGAAACATATCTTCGTGAAGACGATGTAATTACGGATGAAGATATTGATGCTGTTTTAGGTGGTGTTAGAGAAGAAGAAGGTGTTGATGAAGCATTGGGAATTTCTCACGCAGCAAATAAAATTGAATCAAGTGCACATCTCCCGGGCAACAATTACGTTAGTCCACAACAATTAAGCAGAAGACGTGAAGGATTACAAGAAAGCAAGAAAGTTAGTGATTTGATTGAGGAAAACAAGAAATTGACCAAGAAATTAAACGAAACTAAAAAACAAAGCCAAAATGTAAGTACTCTGGTTGAAAATTACAAATCTGCATTAGAGAAGTATCGTAATCAGTTAAAAGAAATGGCTGTATTCAATACCAATTTAGCACATGTAAATAATCTTCTCGTCAATGAAAGCTTGGCATTAACTCAAGACGATAAAATTAAAATTATCAATGAATTCAAAAAAATTGATAACATCACCGATTCACAGAGCAAGTATAAATCTTTCTTATCAGAAATGAAAGAAGGTAAAAAAACTTTAACTGAAAACATGGAGAAAAAAGTATCAGCTTCTATACAACCTTCTTCAAAACAAATGATTGATGAAGTGGTGGAAAAAACTGCCTACGCAAACGATAAACATATTCAAAAAATGAGAAATCTAATCGAATACGTAGAAAACAGAGGCAAAAAAATAATTAAATAAAAACCTAAAATTTAATAAAATGGGATTTTTAACAGAAAGCGCAGAAGTTGGTAATATTGGATTAAAACAACTTCGTGAACAAAGAGAAATTACAACAAACCGTTGGGAAAAGATTGGTTTGTTAGAAGGATTAGACGGTAACGTAAAAGAGAATTGCGCACAGCTTTTCGAAAATCAGTTATCTTATATGATTAACGAATCTTCAGATTCAGCTAACTCAGGTCAGTTCGAAACTGTTGCATTCCCTGTAATTCGTAGAGTATTTGCTAAATTGTTAGCAAACGATATCGTATCGGTACAGGCACTTAATTTACCTATCGGTAAATTGTACTACATCAATCCTAAAGCAAGTGTTAGAGTTCAAGACGGAACTCATACAACTACTGCAGGTTATCAACAAACATCACCTAACGGTGCTTATGGAAACGCAGCTAGTTTGCCAAATACATCAAGAACACAATTCGAAACTCGTTCATTATATGATGCATTCTATGCAACAGAATATGCAAACGAAGGAACTTCATTATTTGATCGTTCAAAAGGCGATATGTCTGTTCACACTGGAGCAACAACTGGTACTTCTTGGGTTGCTGGGGATAAATTCCTTTCAGTTGTTATTCATGGCTTCTTAGTAGCTGACTCAGGTAAATTGGTAGGTCCTGCAGGTGTTCAAATGGACACTGAATCTTTCCTTGCTAGTTTGAAAATTACTTCTGGTTCTGATTTCGTAGCTCCAGCTGGTTTCACCGAGCAAAATCTTCCCGCTGGTACTTCCATTCCTTTCAACGTAAAAGTTCAAAAATACGGACAAGCAATCGTTGACAAAGCTGGAAATATCGTACTTGTACTTGATTTACAATATGCTGGAACTAATGGTTACCAAGCAATGAGTGCAACTACTACACCTGCTTTTGCATATGAATACAGAAGTTATTCTGACCTTGAAGAAGATTCAAGAATGGCTGAAGTTACTTTCCAACTTGACCAAGTTACTGTTTCTGTTGAAACACGTAAAATGCGTGCAATGTGGACTCCTGAATTAGCACAAGACGTTTCTGCATTCCATAACATTGATGCTGAAGCTGAATTAACAGCATTGCTTTCTGAGCAAATGGCTGCTGAAATTGACCGTGAAATCTTACGTGACTTACGTAGAGGTGCTGCTTGGACTGCTCGTTGGGACTATAATGGTCTTCGTAGACAATCTAATACATATTACGGAACTCAAAAAGACTGGAATCAAACATTGATCACAAAGATCAACCAAATTTCAGCTCAAATCCACAAAGCAACTCTTCGTGGTGGCGCATCTTGGGTAGTAGTATCTCCTGAAGTTTCTGCAGTATTCGATGACTTGGAATATTTCCACGTATCAAACGCAGGACCTGAGCAAGATAAATATAACATGGGTATCGAGAAAATCGGAACTCTTAGTGGTCGTTATATCGTTTATCGTGACCCATATTCTCCAGCTAATACAGTATTGGTTGGTCATAAAGGAACAAGTATCCTTGAAACCGGTTACATTTACGCTCCATACGTTCCAATGCAGTTAACTCCTGTAATGTATAACCCATTCGATTTCACACCAATACGTGGTATCATGACTCGTTATGCAAAGAAAATGGTTCTTAACCGTTATTATGGTAGAATCTTCTGCGATGGTCTTCAGACTTTCGGAATCGGTGACTTACAATAAGCCATTAAATAAATAATTAAAAAAAGGTTGCATTTTATGTAACCTTTTTTTATCTTTGTACGTGTTTATGCATAAACATATAATAACCATATGAAAAAAATAGAAACATCTGATTCAATTTTTCTGTTTCTTCAAGAAGAAGCAGATATTAATATTCTCTCTGATAGAGAATCCGTTAAAAATTTACAGAATAACGACAAAAAAACATTTGTTTATTATTCTACGGAATTATCAAAAAAAGAAATTATAAGAAAATCAATCAAATATCATAAAAACGAAATTCTTGAGAAAATTTTTGCCAGAAAATGCATTATATCTGAAATAGATAATATTAATAAAAATCGATTTTTAAACCAAAATCACATACAAGGAACAGACAAATCAAACATATGTTACGGAGCGTTTCACGAAAATAAATTAATTGCAGTATTGGCGTTTGATGATAAAAGAACATTTAGCGGTGGAAAAACAGAAAACGAATATGAATTATCAAGATTTGCCACAGATAATAAATATATTGTTATGGGTATTTTCCCTAAAATGTTAAGTGCTTTTATAGATCAGTATAAACCAACTAAAATCACAACATTTGCCAATAAGAGATGGACATTAAGTAAGGATAATATATATTCAAAAAATGGTTTTAAATTAGTAAAAACATTACCCCAAGATTATCTTTATTATAAAAACAATAAAATATTTCACAAATTTAATTTAGGCAAATCGCAAATCAAATTAAAATTTCCAAATGTTTTTGATGAAAAGAAAACAGAATCTGAAATGGCTGAAGAGCTTGGGTATTCTAAAATTTGGGACTGTGGCAAATATAAATATCAACTATTTCTAGATTCAACACAACACGTTATATTTGGTTTTATTTATAAAATTACTAATACAATTAACAATAAAATATATATTGGTCAAACGACAAGAGAATTAAGCAAAAGAATCGGTGAATATAGAAAATCTATGTTATATGATAATGTTAATTGTAATCAACATCTATATAATTCATTTAAAAAATATGAATTTAATAACTTCAAATTTGAGGTTATTGATACAGCCAAAGATTTAAATGAATTAAATGAAAAGGAAATAAAATACATCAAACAATTTAATTCAAACAATAAGGAGTTTGGGTACAACATTGAATTGGGAGGTAAAAATGCAATTCCCGATACCGACACGCTTGAGAAAATGTCTAGATCACATTTAGGAATTGTTCAAAGTGAACAATGGGTTGACAGAAGAATTGCTAAGGCAGGTAGTGAAGATGCTAAAAAATATGGTAAATTAAAAACTGAAGAAGAAAGAGAATATTTATCAGTAAATTCCCCTATGTTTTGGAAAGGTAAAACACGTGACGAAGAAACTAAAAATAAAATCAGTAAAACAAAACTTGAAAACGGGTTATCTGAAAAACAAAAATCTGTTATTTGTAAAAAAGTTTATAAAATAAACAAAAACACCAATGAAATTATTAATGTTTTTGAATCCACATCACATGCATCAAAAATTGAGAACGTTAATCAATCGACAATTTCAAGATGGTGTGCAAATAATAAAGTTGTTAAAGGTATGCAATGGAGATATTAATATCATTCCTCATCGATTGTAATACCTTTAATAATTCCAAATCCTTCTGCAATGTTCTCATATGCATCAAGTCTGGTTTTCATAGATGCATAAGTCTTACCTAATAATTTTTGAATTTCGGCTAGATTAATATTCATTGAATATTTTTCTTCGCTAAACATAACCCATTCTTTGTTATGGGGCTTAAATTGACCCATAAAAATAATTTGTTCATTTAGTGGATCAAAAGTCACCATAATTTTTTGATTATCCAACAATAAACCCGTTTCCTTATCTTCGATATTAACTTTCCATCTCATGTTTTAATGTTTTAATTTTTTCTTCTAATAATTCTTCGTCTTTAACCATATTACCTGCACAGAGTTCACTACCATAATCTTCCCACATTAACTTATGTGCAATTTTCATTAATATCAATTCTGCTTCGAGTTGTTTAATTTTTTCTTTCATATGTCATTCAATTTTTTTATTTCATATTCTAATTGAGCATTATAATCAAAGTTTTCAAAATTCTTCAAATCTTCAATCATTTGTTTTGAATAAATTAGAAGAAAGGTTGTATATTGATCTGGATTAAATAAATCTTGACTAACAAAAGAATTATCAGTCAAAACAACATCATCACTTTTTTCAATTTCTTTATACGCCTTTTTACGTCTTTCTTCTAGAAATAACTTTGCTTCTTCAATTGTACTAAAACTATTCTTTCTCATCTGACCAATCTTTATCAATTATTAATTCTAATTTAGCTCTTGTAATCGCAACATATTTTAAGTTCATTTCTTGTAAATACTGCCAACTTCTCACATTTGGTAATGGTAATAAGTCAGGTCTTATAATAAAGACACGATTTGCTTCCAATCCTTTAATCTTATGGACTGTACTCAACACAATGCCCTGTATTTCATCTGTAAATATTACTTTAATCTTCGCCTTCAGATCGGGAATACTAGTGCTTAAACGGGCTAAAAACAGCAATGTTATGACTTTATCTTCAAGTGCAGTATAACCACTATGTTCATTTGGATTTATAACGCCATCAGACTTTAAATCTTTTCTAAAAGATAATAGTTCATGCTCCCAAAATGTTTTCAGTTTATCGATATTATTTATTTTCCCAATTAACTCAATTAAATGTACACCAATATCACTTCCCTTAATTATTGCTTTTTTATGTTGAGTTAGAAATTCAAAGAATAGTTTAACCAATGGCATTGTTGTTCTACAAATAATAAAATCACCGCCCTCTGCTTCATTCAATGCGCTACCCTCTCTAACTAAACCCTCTGGTGCATCATCCAATGCTTTAATATCAGGAACAATTTCTTGTGCTTTTAAGATTACGTTTTTTGAGCATCTAAACGAAACTGTTAACGGTAGTATTTTAGTATTTGGAAATTTTTCAAACCATTCAAACGATTTATCATCTGCAGCATTGAAACCATAAATACCTTGAAAGTTATCACCAAAAGCAAATAGTCTTCCAGTAATCTTTCCACTTAATTTATCCTTCTTTAATATCTTCTCCAATATTTTTATTTGACAACGATTGAAATCCTGTGCTTCGTCCACTATCACATAATCTTGAGGAAACATCCAAATGCTATTATCAATTGCGGGTAGATAAATCATATCGGTATAGTCATATAATTTTCTATCATTAGTGGCATCATCTAATACTTTAAGTACTCTCTTTATGTCACTAGCCTTCTTGATGTTAATATCATATCTCTCTGCAACATATGGTACAAATTCGGGTTTAACTGTTAGTGTTAATCTGCAAAGATTAACCAACTTTTTTATATTGTTCAAATAGATTGATATTTCTTCCTCATCATCAAATTCTTCCGTTAATTTCCAAGACTTTGACTTTGCTTGAAGTATTTTATCAATTTTAAACTCATCAAACTGAATCTTATCACCATATTTTCTCTTTACAGCAGCATTGCCTAGTCCATATGTGGTGTAACAACGGATGTGTTCTGGAAGTTTTGTCTTTAATTCCTCTTGAATGTGCTTATTAAAAGCAAGAAAGAGTATTGATTTATCTTTGGGTAATAACTTAGAACATTCAATTGCCGTGTAAGTTTTACCACTACCTGCACGAGCCTTAATTAATAAATTTTCATGTCTCTTTTTAGTGAACATGTAAATTCTTTCCTGTTCAGATGTTGGTTTATAACTCATAATATGGTTGATTTGTATATCTTTTATCTAAATAAATTTCTGAATCATCATGTAATATTCTAGGTGATTGAACACCAAATATTATTGTATATTTAATTTTCATTTCATCCAAATCCTTTAAAATAGTTGCCTTAGTATTTTCAATGCTCCAAATTGTATTAGCATCTTGAATACCCCTCATTGTAATTAAAATGATATTATCTCCACAAGCATTTAATTTAAACAGTGTATCTAAAGCACCATTTAACCATTCGCTAGTATGATAATCTACAAGCGTCCCATCTATATCGAAAATATGTGCTGCCATTTATTTGATTAATTTTCTACATGTTACATAAAGAATATAAAAATCTCTTAAGGGTAATCCTTTCACAGTGGTTTCGGTCCATTTAATATTAGGATTACCATGTAAATCAGAAGCATATGTTCCAATCACAATATCATCACCAATGGTTAAATCTTTTTCATCGGGTGTATAATAATTGGGGTTATACACTAGCCTTTGAAGATGATGTGGATTAATGTGTGCTTCCTCTGGTTTTATCTGTGGAGCATTTAATTTCCAACTATCATCCGTTATCATTTATCGTTTCCTCCAATTCCTTTTTAACGTCTTGCCAATATATACGCATATTACGATATTTATCATAGTTTTCTGTATTACTAATAAAATCATCAAATATGTCACTAAATGAAGTAATAAGTTGATTTACTGTTTTAATGGCACATTCAATTGAATCGGTTTGATTTAATCCGACTTCTTCAAACACTTCTCTCCATAATTCTTCTGCTTTCTCTTTTGGTGTCATTTTAACTCCTCCCAAACATCATTTTTATATTCATAAATTTTTTGTTCATCGGTAACAAATATTTTTAATCCATCTGATTTATAAAATATCTTACCATCTTGGACAATTGGTTTATCTTCAATTAAATCTCTTTCTTCAAGAGTTTTAACGATAATATTATATTTTTTATCAAGCATCATATCTAACTCACCCATTGCTTTCATATTATTAAACAATATTTGAGCCATTTCGTCACCAATTTGACCCAATAAGCGTACTGCGACATCAATCATTTCTGCGGTATGATTGTCAAATTGCTGACTTTTACGTGCATACACACTTTGGAGAAAATACCTCGATAGTTCTAACGCAAAGAACTTATCTTCTGGCTTATCCACATAATCTTCTGATAATTCAACACATGGTCTACCATTATCATTTAATTTAATTTCGTAATCAATTTTGAGCATGATGAAGTATTTATATAATATAATTGCAAATATAACATATTATGGCACTAATAACAACAGTTGATAAAAATAAATTATACCTACATGTTAAACATGAATTAGGTTATCCATTGAGACCGTTTGAGTTAAAGGATGAGATGATGGACTCGTATCTTGAAATGGTTGTAGAAGACTATTCTTCATTAGTTAATAACTGGCTAATTCAACAACAGTGGATTGGTCTAGAAGGAATGAACAAAGAAACGGGCGACTTTCTGTCTGCATTCACCAATAAGTCGAACCACTATATGGAATCATTCACATATGCATATTCAAAACAAGTTGGTTTAGGCACAAACGCACCAGCTGCTGCTGGATGGGAATTAAAGCGTGATTTTATTGTTACAGAAGAAAACACACAACACTATACCATACCTGCAAATAGAGAAGTCAATGAAGTGTTATGGGAAACACCACCATCAATTGACGGTGGATTAGTTGACCCATTTGCCATGAATGCTTGGTCAAGCGGTATTATGGGAATGTCATATTTGGGAAGACCCTCTATGTACGTTCAACCAACATATTCTACTCTTTTGGCAGCACAAGATAGAAGAATGAAGCAAAGAATATTACAATCTATATTAACTTATAGAATAACTGGAACTGCAAATGGTGAAAAAATATTACATTTGTACCCCGTGCCCGGGGATCGCCATGAAATTGGCAATACTTGGGGCAAACATTATGCTGGTAGAAAGGTTTGGTATTGGTATTATGACACAAATGTAGATAATAGGGATAAATGTCTTGAAGAAAATTCTGATATTGTAAGATTACCATCTGACCCACCAACAAAAACTTTGGAGTGGGGCAAAATGAATGATGTTGCGCATCAACAAATTCGTAATTTACTTATAGGTAAGGTAAAAATGGTAATTGGTGGAATAAGGGGGTTCTATACGGGCGAACTTGGGGTTGCTGAAAAGCAATTGACAATGGATTATCGTCATTTACTTGACGAAGGAACAAAATTAAAAGAAGATACAGAAAAATTGATATTAGAACAATTAACAAATTTGAGTCAGGTGGTATTGACAGAAAATCGTTCTAAGATTGCAGAAAACGTTAATAAACATTTGGGTTATCAGCCTCCAAAATTTCCAATTATAGCAATATAACAATGAACAATAAACAACGATTATTTGAGGTTATGGGCAAAGTAAACTCAGATTTTAATACGAGTAAACCAAAATTCATCATTCCTGTTGGTATTTCAGGAAGTGGTAAATCTACGTGGATAAATACACTAGAGGGACAGGGTTACGCAGTAGTTTCTCCAGACGATATTAGAAGAGAAGTATTGGGAACTGTTAATGATCAATCAAGAGGTGGTGAAATATTTCAAATTGCATATCAAAGAGTTGCGGATGCATTAAATATTGGCAAAAATGTGATTTTTGATGCAACAAATGTCGGTTCTTCGGATAGAAGAGAAATGTTAAAATATCTTAAGAATAATGTTAATGTTGATTTTGATGCTTATGCAAAAATATTTGATGCAAATCCTGAAGTAAGTAAAGAAAGAATTAAAAAGATATTGAGGCTGGTGTTGATAGGTCAAACGTACCTCCAGAAGCAATCGATAGACAATATCAAAAATTTACAGGCGGATTGGGTAATTTGGAAACTGATGGTTATAAAATAATGACATAATGAAAACTAAAAAACAAATAATCGACCTTGAGGGTCAAAGATATGGTTTATTTATGACAGACAATTCTTTTGATTTGGATGTTATGTATGGAAGAAATTTCTTACAGACAGATAATGGACAAGAAGTTATTATTCATAGAATAAACATAATTGAGACCAAATCGCATGCATTATATGGTCAAGCAAAGGCTAGAGATAAAAAATATATGTCACCTGTTAGAATAAGTGTGATGGTTAACATTGATGAAGCTAAACAAAGTTATTATGGCGAAGGTAAGGGTGGAATTACTCGTGATGATACTGGCAACATTTCATTTGGTGTTTATATAAAAGAACTTGAGGAAAAGAAACTTGAAATTAACAGGGGTGATATTATTGAATATAACATGAGTGGTGAAAAGAATAGATATTATGAAGTTGAAAATGCCAATCTTATTGCTGACGAAACCAAGAAAACTATTGGTGGGTTCAAAAATTATTGGCGTAGGGTAACTGGAGTGCCTGTAAAAGAAGATGTTACCCCATTTTTAAGTGAAACAAAGGGAAATTAATAAAAAAGAGGATTAATATAATCCTCTTTTTTATTCTTCATACATTTCAAAGATTTCATCATCGACCCAAACAGGTGTTTTTTTGCCCACATATCCACCATCAACATTAAATTCGAAATGTTCTATTGCTTGTTCCAATATTTCATCGTCAGTTAAAATTTCGTTTGATGTTTTAATATACTCTTTTATATCATTTACAATTATCTCAATACCTTTTGTTCTAGAATAACAAACAACAGTTGTACTGGTTTTTTTATTGTAAGACACACCAATTATTGCATCATCAAATCCATCTGCACACAACAATTCCTCATCAGGATAATTTTCGGCTAAAATTTCACGTTTATTCATTTATTTTATTTTTAAATGTTTATTTTTAATCTTCTCTAGTTCTTCAATAAGTTTTTTATGTTGTTCTTTTGATTGAATACCCAAATCATCACCATATTCTTTAAATATATCGATAACAAAGATAATAAATTCTTTTTCTTTATCCGAAATATATGTTCCATTTTTTAAAAAGAAATATATTGCAAATGAAAGAAATAGAATTATTAATGTTAGTAATAATATTAATATATAGAGAATTATCATTCAATGTGGTTATAATTAACTAATAATACATTTCAATTAATTCATCGATAATTGCATTTATTTCATCGTCATCATAATCCCAACCAATATTTCGACATTTCAATACAATTTCATGCACTGGTGTGCCTTCTAAATATTCTGTGAAAATAAAACGCCACGAATCTTCAATAATAAATTCAATTGAGGTTATCATATTTATTTTTTTAAACCAGTAAATAACTCCGCTTTAAGTGTTGGATGTGATTGATAATTTAACAATTCAAAATCATTAATGGTTAATGATAGAATATCATCTAAATTATTTAATTCTTTATTAATTTTCATTGTCGGTAATGCATATGGTTCTCTGGAGTGCCTAGGTATGTGATAAATATCAAATTCACGATGCCAATCACCTGCGAATGGATATAAGTCAACAATACGTCCCCTTTCTTGAAGAATTTCACTTCTTTCATTCAAAGTTAATTTCCTTCCAATTTGCTCTTTAGCTGTTTCAACATGACTTACATATAAATGAGTATCGCCACCAATCCAATTTGCAACACCTGCAATCATGTTAGATGCTTTTGCAAATATTAGTAACATTAACGACATTGAAGCAATGTTGAAGGGAACACCCAAAAATGAATCGCAACTTCTTTGGTACATATTTAAATCTAAATAGAATTTAGGAATGTTGTATTCATCAAGTTGTTTGGTTTGCCAAAACATTAAAATATTAGGATGTTTTATATCAGCAATATTTATTCTTTCTTCCAAACTCAATGGTCTAACAATAAACTGATAAAGCAAATGGCATGGTGGCAACGCCATTTCGGGGAAGTCGGCTTTATTCCACCCATCAATTACATGATATCGTGAATATGGATTTGTTTTCAATCCATCTAACACATCTTTAACCTGATCGACACCATTTTGATTTCTCCATTGATAACCATAGACCTTTCCTAAGTCACCAAGTTTATATGTAGAATCACCGCCTAAATATCCTATGTTAATATTATGAATAAATTCTTCCATTGTGAATGGTCTGATTTTATTTTCAATAATATCTTCTTGAAGATAATCATATTCTGGTTCAACCAAAGTGCTTATGTATTTTAAATACCATCTGTAAGCATCTCCATTCCAGATATTTACGTTATTATCGACAAGATATTTAATATTTGTCTCGCCACGTAAGAACCACAGAAGCTCATGTACAATACCCTTCCAATACATTTTTTTAGTTGTAAGTAACGGAAAACCATCTTTCATATTCATGCTAATATCGGCTTTTGAAATACCAATAGTATTTGGCATATTTTCCCTTCCACTTTCCTTTTCAACACCATTATCAATGATGTTTTGTAATAAATCTAAGTACTGTTTCACATTAACTAACTTTTTTCTTTGTTTCAATTCTCTCAATCTCACGATTAATACGTGTGATGTCTGAAGGAGTTAAAACGATCATGTTTTCTGTTGTTTTGCCATTAACCTTTTCTGGTTTAGTCCCTCTTTTAAGTTGTGCTTCAAATTGTTTTCTAGCACTCTCTCTTCTGATTCTAATTCCTGTTGTACCTTTCATAATTATTTAATTTAAATATTAATTAAAATTTCTTTCGGATTAAAAATACCTCTAATCATAACACTTCGTGTTCCATCATACATATAATCTTTAGGATTATCTAAAATATCATCCAATGTTTCATGTAGCAATATTCTAAGTCCATCTTCAAGAATATGGTTATTTGTCATAGTTGTTAAGTCTTGAGCCATCGCAGGACTCCAAGATAACATAATTCGCCTATTTGGTGAAAAATCTGTTTCGTCATAAATAACAGGACTAATACTTGCACCATTTTTTACTGGTGTTGTAAACGATTTTACGTCCCACGTTAGTGGTGATAGATAAATTTCATATAAATAAACCTTTCCAGTTAATTTAGTATCTTCTTTTACCGATATGGTTACAGAATCATAAATATTTTCATCCACATCTTTCATTGAAGGGGTGTCAATTATTATAAGTTCTTTTACATCGTTAAATTCTTCTGTGTGATAGAGAAGAATGTCTTTTATTCTTTCCAAACCCTTCGATTTGATATTACCGTCCGAAATTTCGGATAAATCTGAAATAAATTCTTTTATTTTCATTTATTTAATTTTTAACAGTTTACATATATAATGAAATTCATTAATGGATTTGCATTCACCATGATATTTTTCTTGATCGTTTATTGCTATCCAAATTAATGGTGGTTCTCCAACACATTGAAGATAGCCAACTTTATTTTCTTTCTTTCCAAAAACCCCATGTGAAACAGTTTCTATCCATCCTTCGGCTTCTATTTGCTCTTTGGTGAGATAGGGAGTTCTAAGTAAACCTTCTCCTATATAAAACTCAAGTCCTTCAAAATCAAGATATGTAACAATTTTAGTGGGATACCAATCATCTCCTGAAGAGGCATAGTTTTTTTCAAATTCATATCCAAATCTAAAATCAGAAATTTCTGGAATAAAATAGCTATTCACGTCACAATTATTTTCTTTATATACTTCACAAACTAGTTTGCCTTGATATTGCCCCGCTATGTTACCATCAACAACACCTTCCAATAATCCTAGTTTACGCCATCTTTCTGTAGTTTCTTCTTTTAATTTCCTGAGTTGTTCTAAACCAATATTTTTCATTTTAAGTGCTTTAAGGCGTTTAATATTTCATCCTCGTTCATCGTATCCAGATTATCAACAATGCCCGTCATTTCGGCTATTTTGTTATTTAAATCGTCTTCAAGACTTGTGTTTGAGTTTAACAACTCTTCAATTTTAGAAAGAGCAAAAGCTGCTTGGAATCCTTTGTCTATTTCCATTTTATGTTTATCGAATTCTGCATAAAACTTTAATATTGGCTCAATTAGCAACATTAGATTTTGGTACTGTTCAATGCTATTCATCATCATCGGTTTCTTTATTTAAACGTTCTTTGATTATTTCTCTTAAATCTTTAACCTCTTCTGGATAAAGTGTGAATTCTTTACGGGCGGGATATGAAGTCTTATTATTTATTTTTTTATGAAAAAAACTACCGTGAGATTCGGCTTCTTCAAATTCTTCATATAATTCTGGATTAACATTTCCATAAGAATATGTATGTCCTCTACTAAATGCAATATATAATCTTTGCATTTTAGGGAAATATGTTGTTTTTAATATATTATCTGATTGAAATACAGATTCAACATATCCAACTTCGCCATTCTCTTCCTTATGTTCTTTCCTCTCAACTAACATAGCAATTGTTTTAAGTAGGCAAATATAAGCAATTAAATATTAAAAACAAAGAGTATTTATATAAAAATATAATTAAATGGGATTTCCTAAAAAAATAAAATATTTCCTCGATGTCAATCCACCTAAGATTGGTACTGAATATCTTAAATATGGTTTTGATAGAATTGAGGAACTTATGCGTGAAACCGACACTAAAACCAAGTATCTTCCAAGAACAATTTTGCTTGAGGATTTAGATCAAGCACTTTTTGACTATGTTAATCGTGACGGTATGAAGGCTGTTATTGATGGCAATGCAGTGCCTGTTTTTTATTTGGATAATGATAGGTGGGGAGAATTTTCTAAAACGTGGAAGTTTACGGATAACGATAAAAACGTACCAACTCCATATGTTACAGTAAGACGCACTGAAAAACAAGCTGGTACTAGACTTGGTACTAAATATCGTATTCCACAGCCACGTAAGTTCAGATATATGGATGTGCCCATTCTTGATAATGGTGAAGTAATATATCTAAGATTTAAAATGCCTGAACCAACAAATGTTGATTTAATATATGAAGTAGTGTTATTTACAAAATATAGAGTTGATGTTAATATGTATGACGAACAAGTGCTTAAGAATTTTGCTTCCCGCCAAGAATACCTAGCAATTAAAGGCAATCCAGTTCCTTTATTGTTTGATGGATTTGCAGAAGCAAATTCCATTGAGAATATCGATGGTGACAGATTTTTTGTCTCAAAATATACCTTAAAATTACTTGGTTTTATTCAAGACGAAAAAGATTTTGAAATCGTTAAAACAACAAGAAGACCAAAATTTGGTTACGTTGTTAAATAACTGTATAAGAATTTTCGCTATATTGGTATGTATTTCCTGTGGGATAATTTTGGTTAACGTTATTAATATTAGTAATAGTATTATCAATTCTATTATTATATTGAGTACTATTTATTAATTGTTCTGCGTTTATATTTGGGGCTGATGTGCCGACAATTTCCCACGTTTTATTCACTAAGTCTAACTTGATTTTAAAATACATTTTTTCGGGTGTACTAATTCCAATGTTGTCCTGATTATAGAACAACACAGCATTTCCATATTTGGCATTATAAAATGTAAATTTAGCATAACCATTTGTAGTTGTACCTGTTTGTAACTCAATATATGATACGGGAACATACAAATTATATAACTGATTAATGGTGCTTGAATTAATAGTATATTGAGATTTATTACCAATTTTAGTTAAATAAGTTGTAAATATTTTCGTTTGAGTATTAACATCATATGTATTATAAAAGTCTAGAATAAAGAAACTATTAAGCATTGTTAAGCTATTACCATCAATTTCGGCTTGACTAAAACCAGCATTAATAAATGATGTGTTATACGTTGGAACACTTGGGATTACTGATATTCCAGTACAACTTTGGTTTTCACCTGAACAATTATAAGAATATGTGTTATTACAAACTATTTTTACTAATCCCAAATTAGATGTTGCCGAATCAATTGTAACAGTAACCCCGCCACCCTTTCCATTAAGTCCCATATCACAATCAATACCACCACCCACAACTATTTGTGTAACATCACTAACACCAGTAATTGTATATGTTCCCGTTTTTGTTTGTGAATCTGATTGTGAGTTTGGATAATTACCGCCAGATACTGAAGCAAATATGCTATCAACTGTAATAAAACTAATACCACCATTGATTGATATATTAAAATTGCTTGTAGCTTGTGCTGGGTCTTGACCACTAGTTCCAACATTATCGCAGTTTGCATCAATAGTGTATTTAAATGTGATTGAAAATATTTGTCCACTACCGTAATTTACAGCTAAATTTGTGATTGATAGAGGATTAAAATAAATTTCTGTTGGCGTGGAATTATTAATAATAACACCGTTTGAATTATAAAAATAAAAACTAAATATTGATGTATCTACAACTGGATTTAATTTAAATTTTCTCTCTTCAACATCAACAATAGGATTTACCAAATCAATAGCAGTATATTCTGTTAAGTTATCAATTTCTTGCTGACTTCCAAGAAAATCATCATTTGAATCAAAACTAATTTTTAAATTTAAGTTTTGTCCAATACTTCTTAATTTTTCACGAATTATTGGCATGGCATTCCGATATTATTTATATCACCAATTGGTGTGTAATTAATTATATTTGCATTTCTGCTAAACCATACCTCATTAAAACTTGCAAGTGTGTTTCCATCTGTTAAATCTGGTGTAACATCAAAAACTATATTTGTAAATAAATATCTTTTTTTATTTACAAACGGATAATCGACACCAATACCACTCAATGGGTCAAAATATCCTTGCGGTAATATATCTCTCCACACATAATTTCCATCACCAAGTGATGTTGCATATAAAGGAATTGATGTTGCTTGATCATATGAAGTGCTCCCAGTATTTGCAGTATAAATATCATCGCTTAAATATCTTAGTCTTAATGGGATAAATGGGTTATATTTCCAAACAAGAGATTTACTATCATACGGGGTTTTAATGTAAACAGTTTGTCCAAATAATTGTGTTTGAAGAAATTCAGATTTGGTATATTCAATTAAATCACATATTTTATTGTTATTTAACGTTTTAACAAAGTCTCCAATATTTAATTGTGTTGGTAGGTACGATATTTTTGTATACGTGCCACTTATTGCCCAGTCAGTGAAATTCATTGTTTCAATTGGATTGGGCAATGTTGAGGGTTTATATTGTGCATATAAATATAATTCGGTTGCTGGAAATATTAATTGATCGTAATAATTTGAAACATCAATATCGACATTAAAATTATAAGTATATGCTTGTTCACCATATACATTATTTGAAAATCCAACTGGAAATATTTCAAATTGAGTGGGTGTTGCAATAACTTCAAAACACCTTACTATTTTAGTGATACCATCAACAGTTGCACCACTAATATATCCAGTATGTGATGGTCTAACCAAATAAAAATCAAATGAATTTAAAATATTTTTTGAATTAGTTGTTTGTGGTAAAAAGAAATCTTGAAATTGACTATAGTTGAGCTTTAATCCATTTAAAAGTGACATGTACTCAATTTTACCATATATTCTATATACGGGGTTAGCTTCTCTCTCAGCATCAAATATATCTGTCGCACTAAGTACGTTTCTAATGTCATATTCAGTGATTTCGGCAGTCTTATTAAATAATTCTATCTTATCATATGAATCAACATTAACAGATGCAATATTTTTATAACTATTGAGTAATATTTCCACTTTTTTATTTTTAACTATAAATACCAATAAAAAATTTTATATGAGACCAAGTTCATATAGATATTGTATACAATCAATATCACCAAAACCCTTATAAAAATAAGTATGTTGGTCTTTATTGTTATTTGGAATTCCATTAATTTTACCACCATTAAATGGACAGGGTGATATCCATTCAGCAGGATTTGGATTATATATTCCGTTACGATATTTACCTGTCAGTGCCGTTTCAGTCCCCGTATTATATTTAATTCCCCTGTTTGCGGTCTTCAAATATGTGATATCCGTTGGTGGAATTTCAATTATGTCAGTCCAATGTAAATCAGAACGTGCAAACCATTTGGTATTTATATCACCGCCAGCAATTTTTTCTGTGTTATCATCCAAAAAATAGGCATTAAGATTTCCACCCAAATATTTTTGATATGTGAAATTATCTGCAATACGTATGTCTTTAACGAAAGAATATCCATTAACAAGATAACCACCTTGTGGTAGGTAGATACTTAAATTCATCCAGTTTGCACCAAAGCTATTAACGTTTGTATCATTAACCCCATTTGAAGGATAGTTATATTTTGAATTAGTCACAACAATATCGCTACCGTCAATAATATCGCCAGTTACAATAATACCAACATTTCTATGTGGACTTTGTGTGATATTATTTAACTCAGTGTTTTCTAAAAATTGATTATTTTCGTTTCTTTGATCAGTATCGGGAGTATTGCTATTAAATGTAGTACCGTGAAATTTACTTAATCCATAAAATTTACCATACTGAAATTTATAACTTTGGTTTCTCCAGTTATTAGTATATGACGAATTTTCGATAGTATTAAAACTTCCGTTTGGGTTGGCGTGCTGAGGAAATTTGAATTTATATCTCATTGGGTCAACGGTTGTATCAGCACCAATTGCACTTGTTACATATATTGGTTTATCATCAATTTTCATTTCAATAGTTACAAACCCCCTAAATTCTGTGAATATTCCCTCGATTGAATTAGGAGAAACATCCAATTTTTCGCCCAATTCATTGATTATAACTTTTTTTCTATTACATGAAATAACATATACAAAATTTCCGTCTTTTTGATAAACCGAATAATATGTTGGGTCTAATAATACCATATCGCTACCATCTGATTCGACAATACCAGTATCAATTTGATGATCGGTGATGTTGGGTGGATAATAATATATTTTTTCGGTAATTTTTCCTGTTCTTTTTGTGACCATTCCAACATTACCGTTTTTAACGGTGTTATCATCGCCAATAATCATATAGAGTTCTGAAATACGCCTTGAACTCATAGTATTGTCGCCCCATATAGATTCACCGCCATCAGTAAACGCATTACCAAATATTGTAAATGATACGTTTAATGTCGATCTAACTCTAAAGTCTTGGCGTGTAATCCCAATTTCAAAATTAGTAGTATCCCCCCAAAAAGGAATTATATCCACAGCTACTTCTCGTGTCTCAATGTTTGGTAGATCATCCAAATCACTACTTGGTTTTATTTTACTGTTATTATCCGTAAATAAATTTTGGGAATATCCTAGATTTGTAACCATTGATGCGGGATTCATACTAAATTCACCAATATCTGTAATATCTACGCTCATATGTACTGTTTGTGTTCCAATTGGTACACCAAATATCATATAATCACCAGCATAATTAGTTAATGCGGTATATTTATAATATTTCTTATATACATTTAAATATGGTGGGTTTGTTACAATTTCTTCCTTGATGGGAAATGAACCAAATGGTTGCTTAGGTAAAATTTGTTTTGTGACTGGGTTTTTTTTACTTACCCTTGGTAATAGGTTATATCTCTTACCATCACCGTTTTTATCTGTTGGTGATTTATATGGATAAATGCTTGTTATTTCTCCATCATTAGCATCTGTATCAGTCAAAGGAATAAATATACTTATTTTGGCATTTGGTAAACCAACACCACCATTGGCAATAACCCTTCCAATTAGTACACCATAATCAGAATTAAAATTTTGATATACCTCATCAACATCTAATTTCATTGTTAGAAATTCAAGAGTATTAACATCTTGTTCGAGCTTTATATTAATGTGCATATCTAAACCAACATTGCTCGTATTTCCAGTTCCCAAATAAATTCTTTGCGATTTATTCATGTGATAAATATTTTTTATAAATACTAAAACAAAGGAAATCTTACCAATAGAAATTATTTTCAATTATTTTTAAAAATAATTTTAGTAAAATTTTGAGGAATTTAGACGGCAAAAAGTAAAATTTCTAAAAATTTAAGATAAAAAAGTAAAAAAACATTAAAATATGAATTTATAAGCAAGAATAACAGGACTATAAAAATATATAATGTTCACCTTTTGAAATATTTTTTAGTATTTATTGAAAAAGCAATTAAAAGGCTGATGATGGAAAATAATAATAAAAATATTAATAATTAATAAACATGGCAGAATTCGTATTTACCTCTCCGGGTATAAAATTTAGAGAACGTGACTTAACATTCGTTACGAGAAATGTGGGTATAACGACACTTGGTGGTGTTGGTGAAACACTTAAAGGACCCGCCTTTGAACCTATTTACATTCAAGACAAAACCCAATTTTCAAACAGATTTGGTGCTCAGAGTGTAGCTAAATTATCAAATGGAAATCCCCAATATCAATTACCATATGTAGCTAATGCATATTTAGAAGAATCTAACCAAATGTGGATAACAAGAGTATTAGGTTTAAGTGGATATAATGCTGGCATGGCATGGGCAATTACGTTAGAAGCGGGTGTTGACCCGATAACAGTATCGGCAACAACAGCAACAATTTTTGAAAATGTGCCGTTTACTAATTACGCTTTTTTAGGCGTTGGAATACAGGCAATCGGTAACACTGGTACAACATTTTTAGGTTTTGATAAAATAAGCGGAACTAATTTTACTGGTAGGTCATATAATTTTATTGTCACATCATATACGGCAGCTACAGGTGCTGGTGTGGTAAGTGGTGTTACTAGAGTATTTGTTGGAACTGAATATACGGCATATAAAAATATGGTGTTGGCAAAAGTTAGAAGTAGAGGTACTACTTATGACCATGTAAATTTACCAACATCTGTTAGTTGGGGTACAACTGGTCTTACACTACCACTTTCTGCCAATACAACAACTTTAGGTACTGGTAATTTGTTTGGTACATTTAAATTGATCGCAACAAGCGGCTCAACAGCACAAACATATATTGCATCATTAAATCCTGATGCTAGTAGTTTCTTACCAAATGTAATTGGTTTAACACCAAAAGACAAAACAACTAAAATTTGGACTGAAGCAGTATATCCCGACTTAATTAAAAAACTTGATGGTGGTGGCGATACATATCCAACAGGATTAACTGCATTTGGAATATCTGGTGTTGCACCATATGCTTTTGGCGTTAGCAGTTCTTTAATTAAATGTGAATCTAGTTTTTTCCGTAATTATAAAACACAGTTTAAAACACCTGAAACACCTTGGGTTGTATCACAAGTAAAAGGTAACAAAGTAAGCCAATTAATGAAATTCATAAGTATTTCTGATGGTGATGCAGCAAACCAAGAAATTAAAATTAGTATTGCTAATATTAATCCATTAACCTTAGAGTTTGATGTACTTGTTCGTAGTTTTTATGACACAGATGATAATGTAAACATTTTAGAATCATTCACAAGGTGTTCAATGATTATTGGTCAAACCAATTATATTGGACAACGTATAGGTACTTCTGATGGTGAATATGACTTACAAAGTCAATATATTATGGTTGAGGTCGGTACTGACATTACTGTTGGTGATTTCCCAGCTGGCTTTGAGGGATATTTATTTAATAACTACGCTGTTTCGGCTACCACAACTGGAAGTACTTCTGGAATTATTGCTGGTATTACACCAAAGATTTTCTATAAAACACAATATAATAGTGATGAGAGAGTTAAAAAAGTATATTTAGGTGTTTCTGAAAATGGATATGATGCTACGGGTGTTATCGGTACTGGAATTAATCAAAATTACTTCAACTTTAATGGTCAAGATAGCACTGGTAGCCATGTTAAAACAAAAGGATTCCACATGGATAAGTATGCATCTGGTGTTACAGAAAATGGTTATACTTTTGATTGCGGTGCTGGTAAATTTCAAACCGCAGATGACGTTACCGATCCAACGTTAACATACTATGACATTAACACCAGAAAATTCACATTAGCACCTGCTGGTGGTTTTGATGGCTGGGATGTAAACAGAGGTACTGATGGTGTTGGCTATTCTCGTTCATATGGTGATAACTACAGTCTCAATAAAATTTGGGATGGCGTTAATGCTAATGGAAACCCAACAAATGACTTTCAAGCATGGCAAACAGCAATTAACACATATTCAAATCCTGAAGAAGTGACGATTAATGTATTTACGACACCGGGTATTAACTGGTCAGATCAAAACATTTTAGTTCAAGACACAATCGAAATGATTGAACAGCAAAGAACCGATACACTTTATGTAATTGATACGCCAGATGTAAATATTCCAACAACAGTTGGTGATGGTGGTAAGAGTGATGTTATTGTGGCACAAGATATTACCGATTTACTAGATAATGCTGGTATTGATTCAAGTTATTCTTGCACATATTTTCCTTGGATTCAAATAAGAGATACTCAGAATAATGTTAATATTTATATTCCACCTACAGGTGAGGTTGTAAAAGCAATGGCATTTACTGATAATACTTCATTCCCTTGGTTTGCACCAGCTGGTTTAAATCGTGGTGTAACTGGAGCAAGAAAATCCAAATATAAATTGTCTCTTGAAGCTCGTGATACACTTTATGCTGGTAGAATTAACCCAATGGCTGACTTTGCAGACTCTGGAACAGCAATTTTTGGACAAAAGACACTTCAAGTTAAAGCAAGTGCACTTGACAGAATTAATGTTCGTAGATTATTACTTCAAATTAAAGTACTTATTGCAAACATTGCAATCAGACTTGTATTCGAACAAAATGACCAAGCAACCATTGACCAATTCTTAGCAAAAGCAACTCCTGTTCTCGATACAATCAAGAGAGAAAGAGGTTTAACCGACTTTAGAATTAAAATGGATAATAGCAATAACACTCCTGAAACAATGGACAGAAACGAACTTTATGGTGAAATATTCTTAAAACCAACACGTGCTGTTGAATTCATTGGAATCACGTTTACAATCACACCATCAGGTGCATCATTTTCAGATGTTGGTGCATAAATAAAATTTTGGGTGAGTTAATAATTTTAATTCACCCAAAATTTAAAACATAAATAATTTATATTTGATTTTCAACATGTAAGTATTTATGATAAAAATAAGATTAAAATTATTAAATAATAAATAAAATGGCAGGAGAAATGATAAGGGGTATTCCATTTGAATACGAACCAAAAAGGGTTAATAGATTCTTTGCGGAATTCTCAAATGAATTAGGTATAGAGGTCTGGAAAGTACAAAAGTTCAAAAGACCCACAATGAAAATCAATTCAGTACAAATTGATTATATGAATGAAAGAAATTATGTTGCTGGTAGATATAACTGGGAATCAATGAGTGTTACATTCATCGATCCAATCGGTCCGTCCACCTCACAACAACTTATGGAATGGGTTCGTTTACACGCAGAATCACTTACAGGTCGTATGGGTTATGCTGCGGGATATAAGAAAAATATTCTTCTAAAAGCATTAGACCCAATTGGGGTCGAAGTTGAAAAATGGTTCTTGGAGCAGTGCATGATTACCTCAATTGACTTTGGTGATAATGATTATGGAAGTGATGAATTAACAAACATAACTTTGGAACTCCAACCTTGGAGATGTATTCTTAACATGTAATCAGATTGTTAGATGTTTAAAAAAGCCACAACTTAATATTGTGGCTTTTTTATTTCAACATAAATGAAATTATGCTGCAATTTCTTCCATTCTTTTATTTAAAATTTGGCTGACATAAAATTGTCTATTTTTAGTTTCGATAATTTTATAATTATCATTATTATGTGAAAACCAAACTAGGTAAGATTTTCCTAATTTTATAGGTACGTTCTTTTCAATAATTTGTTTATATAATTCCAACTGTAAAGAATATATTTCCAAGTCAGATTCTTCAAGCATATATAATTCGTCTTTTAAATGTCTAGATTTACACTCAGAAGTAAATTCTTTATTAGTTTTCCAATCCCATATTTGAAATTCATTAGTTTTCACATTATAAAATAAAATATCCAACATTCCACCGATTTGTGTTTCTTCATCATAAAGAACAAATTCGGTTTTAATTGGGATTAATTTATCTTGAACATCGTTATAAAAATTATCAACGTGTTTTTTTGTAATTTTATATTCTTCTTTAACTGGGTCAAAACCAAATTCATTTAATATTAATTGTTTAGGATATTCAAATTTTTTGTTTTGAAAAAGATTTTCGGCATAATCGTGAATTGCAGAACCTTTGATTGTTCCTTTCTTATTAATAAAGTTCCATGCTCTTAATATTTCGGAAGGTTTAAGATTAAATTGATTTCCCTTGTATTCAGACCAATATTCCCCATTAAATTCTTCTTGATATTTATGAATCAGAGTAGTAACTGAAATTAGTTCTTTATTATTAACGTAATATTTATGAGGTTCGTCATAAAATTTTACATTATTAAATGCGGTAAATAATTCGCTGGGTATATCTATGGGAATTTTCATCATGCAAACTTACAAATTAATTAATTAATCACAATGTTTTTTTGTAATAATGAATCAAAATTAATTTGTTCCAAATTATTAATGATTGCAGTCTTATCTGCAGGTAAATTAGAATATCCATGAACATGGCTAATTAAAGCATTACGCATGATATTTAACGCTTCCACCAAAACATCCCCTCTTACCATTGGGTGTCCTTCAGAAAAAATTCTTTCTCTGTCTTTCTGTACTAAACGTGCTGGTTTAAATTGTGGATTACCTTCATGTGAAATTAATGCAATTTTATCGCTCATTACAATTGTGCTACTCTGATATGCAGAAACTGTAGCATTAGTAGTACCAGTTTTGGCTTCATAAACAAGACTTATTTCCGCTGGATTTTTTGTGTTAAGTTTTAATATATTATCATTTTCATGTTTACCAGCTCTAATATGTACCTCATTTATGCGCAATATAACATCAGTATTTATTTTACCAACGATTGCCACATCGGTTTTAAGAGGAAATACGCCAACTGCATCTGGATATGTAGATACTGCTGGTTCTGGTATTGTAAGTGCCACATTGGTCGTTGAAAAGGCTGTATATATTGAATCAAACCCAATTCTTTGTGGTTGTGATATAACGCTTCCAAGCCAAAATCTGCTTCTTTCAGGATATTTCATGTCTTCAATAAAAACCCTAACCATTTCGCCAACTTGTGGATAAACATGAAAAAACTTTGGAAGTAATGGATAACAATAAGGTAAATCAGCATTAGATGTTTTATTATCTAACCCCAATATTTTAACCTGAATTCTTCCACCATCAGTTGAATCCTCAATAGATATTACTTCACCATAATATATTGTTCTGGTGACTTGAATATTATCCTCTCTTTTAAAAGGATTACTAGTTTGTATTATTGGTTTGTCAAACATTATCTATTTGTCATTTCTTCTATTAATGCAATATAATTTTTTTCTATTTTATCCAATACCTCAATTTTATCATTAATTATTCCATCTAGATCATCAATTTCACGTGTGTGATTAATAATCTCCTGTTTTAATGCATCGTGTTTTGCCTTAGCGTCATTAATCATTTTATTCAATTCGATTAATGTATATATACTTAAATCTTCCATAATAATATTATTGTATTACCCCAAAACCTTTAATATATCCAACTGTTGAGCCAACCACCGAAACAGGTCCTGCAGGTGAAATACCTGCCGCTGTCAAAGCTATCCCGGGCGGTACAGCCACGCTAATGATAGCATCCTGTTGAAAAGCATTTACAATTTCCTCAATCACAATTCTCCACATCAATTCTTCTGGATTATCAGCTCCTGACGGTAATGTCCCAAATGGTATACCCGCTTCAGGCTTTCTAGCAATTATATTATTAGCTATTGTTATTGGTGATAACCCATTACGCTTAGGCACACCAATTAAAATAATCGCTGTTGGGATCGGTGGTGGTGGACCGGTCGGTAATTGTAGTATTTTACTAATACCGCCAACAACAGCTTCGGGATTATTAAAATCAATTGCCATTTTAGTTTGCTTTTAACTCTTTAATATTTATCCATTTCCAACCTAAAAACAGTTTTGTTGCAAATCTTCTAAACCAATTTGGTTTAGTTGTTGTTGCAAGTTGTGTTCCACTAATATTTCCATCAATAAGATATACACCTAGGAATTTCTTATTTATTTTTTGATCTACTATCATAATATATAACTTTAAATTAAGATTATTAATTTTTATTGCTTATCCAGTACTAACTTTTGGGATTTTTATTGGTAGCAAACTTTTTAATGTTTTTTTATATTGATTAATTTTTTCTTTTAATATTTTTTTAATTATTGGTACAAGTAATAACATTAAAACTTTTTTTACTAAATTAAATATATATTCAGTAACCATTGCAACAATTTGGTTTACATTACATTTAATAAAAGTTTTAAATTTCTTTAAATCATCTTTTGCACTACCAACTATAACTTGACCATTATTTTGTAGTGCACTAGTAATACCTAAAAGTGTGCGTACTTGTGGCGAAGTTGTTAATGATTTTGCTAACGTTTGTGTAACATATTGAATTATTCTTTGAAAAAATCCATCTTTAATTGATTCTTTATTTTCATCAGCCACAGCTTGATCAGAAATGCTTTTGTTGATACTGTCATTAATTTGATTACCAACATAAAACGAGTCAGTCGATCCAGATACGTTTGATATTATTGTGCTTAAATCATCTAAAGATAATTTTGCACCATATACACCACATCCCATATCGTAATTAACAACCCCGTTAACCATTTCATTTGCTTTTGCCAATAATTCTTCATAATCGTTTGGTAAAAGTTCAAAAGTATCGTTATCATCAGTAATTAATTGTTGAATTAGTTTATCAACAATTAGTTCTTGATAAACTTCATCAACAGTTTTATTTTGATTACTAGTGATACTTCCATAAATTCTATCCATCACATTACTAGTAAACTCTTTTTTATTAATAATCGTTAACCCATCAATATAATTATTTGTCCAAGTCCCAATTGTTGTTGTGGGGTCTCCTTTAAATGTTATATTATCAGTAAGTGAAGTATATGTCATATTTAAACCACCAATACTTGTTGTGCTTTCATTTTTAATCGCATTATACAACAAATTATCAAAATTGGGCTTTATTTTATCATAAAGTAAATTTCCACTTTTTGAATCTGGGTTTGTTTTTAATTTACCATAAACATCGATGTTTTTTACTGGTATATTATATCCAGTTGTAGTAAACGCTGTAGGTAGTTCATCACCAGAATTATATTGTGTCGCTTGTTTTTTTAAAGCATCCTTCATTTTTGGTTCAACCTTATCAATAAATTTTGTAAGTAATTCACCAGTTAATTCTTGAAGTGCAGCTGTGCCGACAATTACTTTCAAAGTATCTAGTAAAAAAGGAACAATATCTTTTTTATTATTGATTGACGGGAAAATGTTTGTACTTTTCGTTTTATCAATAGTTTGCATCATTGATGTATATGAAGCAATTTTAGTAAAAATTTGTTTTTTGTCGTCACTTAAACTCATTGCTTATTGTCTTTGATTTTTCTTTCTATCAACCTCTGTTTGAACAAAATTTAATAATTCATTTCTTCTATCCATTGTTAATGTTCCAGTTTCTTCAGATTTTGATGTTTCGTTATTGTTATTAGATTTATTATCAAAAACCACTTCTTTCAAATATTTTAACAACATTATTTTTTGGTCTTGATTTTTTGCTTCGGCAGCAATAAGTTTAACAATCTGATCACCAATTGCAGCAACTTCACCACTTTCTTTTACTTTAGTTTCCCATTTACTGAAAAGTCTAGTAATTTTGGCTTTGATGTTATGACTTTCGTCATAGATTTCCTGAAGTAGTTTGTTTACACTCTCTTCGTTGAATTCTAGACGTTTACGGGTTGGTCTTGGCATTTTATATATGTTTTAGTACTTATAAATACTAATTAAATTAATTTATATTAGTCATCTAAATAATCAATTTTCTCAATAAAATAAATATCTTTAAATGGTTTAATTGCAATTCGTATTTCCTTGGTTGATAAACTTGTTTGTTCTTTTAGAAAGAACAATATTTTATTTTTTGCAAATTTGTTTGTTATTCTTTTATTATATCTACCATCGGGACTATCTTCCATAAATAATACTTGCCAATTTTTTAAAACATTAACAATTGCATCACCAACAATGATTTCATTTTTTTTCATTATAGTATCAGTATCTATCTTAATTTCAATTTTACTGATAACACAGTTAATTAATTTCTCAAGCTGGTGTTGGTTTTCCAATTCAATTTCATAAGAATATTCATGATTCTCATTAATTTCATCAGCATAGTCATCAAAAGATAAATTAATCTTCTTTTCGGTATAGCTTTTTTTGCTATGGTCTTTATAGTAGTTTCTGATTATCGTTTGACAATAACTAAACGCTTTTGAATAAAATAGTCTATAATTATTCATATCATCCTCCAATACCAAAGAATTTAATTTCTCATTAGCTTCTTTGATAAACCAAAATCTATTATTTATATCTAATTTAGTCCATTTAATTGTACCACATTTATTAATTTCAATAATAAATGGTCTGTATTTAATCATGTGCTCAATCAAATGTGTAAGTGCATTAGACTCTACCTCATTCATATCATAATTACCAATATGTATGGGGTAGCGTCTTAATATTGACTGAATCATTTTCCGAAATGGTTCTATAAGAATTTCATTATATATCCTATTTTTTTCTTCGAGTGAATTTGATTTGATATATTCTAAAACTGCTCTTTCTTCCTTTTCAGCAAAATATGGTGCATTATTTTCATTTTCCTTCATTTAAATAAGTTAAACAAATAATATTATTAATTCACAATTTGTTTGTGAAGTCTTGACATATCAATATTTCTATCCGTCAAAATATTTGCTTCAGTTGTTGCCGTATCAAACCAGAATTTTCTTTCATTTGCTGACATGGTTTTTAAGTAATTATCAAAAAGACTATTTTCTCTTGTTGCAAGGTGTTTATATCCAATTTTTGGTATTGAAAATACTTTACATGCGTTATTTAATGCCCTAAGTAAAAATTCATACATGAAGCTTAATTTAATGTTTGATTTATATCCCCCAAGATTTTCAAATTCGGATTTCTTAATAATTGCACCAGATATTTTGAAGTCAGTATATTGTTTCAATGCGTTTTGATTTAAATAACCCATTTCACCATTTTCGCCAACAAATTGTTGTGCCCATACAGTTTCATTGGTTAATTTAATACCCTCATTTTTTTCATTAACCTCAATCATCATAGTTAAAAAGATATCAATATTAGGAAACGACTCAACATATTTTGAACCGTTTTTAAAATATGTTGTACTGTATTCATCATCGAATTCAAGTACCGAGAAATATTCGGTTGTTACAGATTTTACAGCAAGATTTACTTGAGATTGATAATCTGTTTTACCTTCATTTTTGAGATATGTAATCTTTAAATTAAAATACGTGTGAGACTTGACCTGTTCTTCTATCTCAGGAGCATATACAATTACCAAATTAGGTAAATTAAGACTACCGTCTTCATTAATGATATTTTCTTGTTTAAGAATTGATTCAATTGCTTTATCCAAATAGGTCTTAACCTGTTCGTTATATTCGTGAATTGGGATTATTACTGTAATATTCATTTTTACGTTATTTATGTCTTTAAATTTTATTTTTATACTTCTTTAGCTGGTTCAACTGCTTTTTGCATTAAAATTATCCTATCATTAAGAAATCCTTGATAAACTTCAGTTAATTGATTTTCGGCAGCTTCTTGAGTGTATTTTGCAACCACAACATCCATTGATTCATATAGTTTAGCATCAACATTATCATCTAAGAATTTAATTAAAACCTCACCAACTAATATTGGCAAATCATAATAATTATCTGTCCAAACACCCGCACCCTCAACGACATTGCTAACAATTCCATTTTCGTCTCTCACAACCATAAATTCTGGCATAATATCTGGTCTTAAACAAATTGGTACTACGCCTGATTTCATACACTCTAAAGGAAACGTACCAAAAGATGCAATTCTATCAATCCAAACTGCAGCAAAATTGCCTTGTAACCTTTTTGCAAAGTCAACTCTGCGCATTGCTTGTGGTGGTTTGCTTTTTGTGAGCATTGGGTCAAACGTTACCCAACTATATTGTGGATATCTGCTAAAGAATAGTTTAACAAGTTTAGAAATTTCGTTTGCATTTCTACCAATAACCGAAACAACTGGTTTTTGTGGCATTTTTGATTTTTCAAAATATTCTGGTATACCAATATTGTATGTTTTAATGTTAAATTTATTAATACCATAAAATGTTTCAACCCACTCTTTAAGTGTTTGTGAGGTTGTAATAATATCATTAATACCAAAAGATTTCCAATCAGTGCCCGGTATTAAACTATTCACCATATAATCAACAGATTGCAATAATCCAATTCTTATACATGGCAAATTTTTGGTTTGTTCCATAACGTTTGAATACACTTCAGGAATGATCATCACGTCTTCAGGTCCGACCATCAGTTTAGGGTCTGACATTGACATGTGTTTAAAACCCGTTAATTCTTTCTCAATCCAAGCGGGAACAACATAGTCACCCTTTTCAACCAACATAATTACTTCATATCCCATATTTTTTACAACTGTTGCATGGAAATAAATTTCATACACACTTGCCACAGGACTTTGTGCTTCGGGTACAACAAATAAAAATTTTGATTTTTTTTCTGCCATTTTACCAAGTGATTCTTTAATTTTCTCAATTTTTTCTAATTCAGCCTTTTGAACTTCATTATTTAATACTTCGCTCATTTTTTTAATTTTTAAATTTAATTATTTTTTCAAATTCTGGATTTTCGTATAATTCAGCAATTTGTAATATTTCTAAAGAACCAGATTTAATGTTTTCATTATATGGTCTTTTTACTTTAATTAATTTTTTTCCCCAAGGAGCACCTAATTGTAATATCTCAGGGTCTGTTGTAATTAATACATCAATATCTTCCCACATTTCAGTTGCTTTATCAACAAAACGAATATTTTTAAATCTAGATGTCATCTTACTTAAAAAGAAAAGTGTTGATGGAATACTAAATCTATTTTCAACTGAAAATAATGTAAAATCTACACTATCACCATATTTCAAAATAAAATTATTTACATGTAAATCCATTTGCTTATACATAATCGGTGCTGACGCATGAATTTCAAAAACAAAATCTTCATACATAAACCTATTATATACTTCTCTTGCAGTTAATTTAATCTCTTTAGGTGCTTTAAACAAAAAAGCATCTGCTGGTGCTTCACCAAGTTTTTCATCGTGTTGATAATCCAAAGGATTAATGTCTTCGGGAAGATCACCCGGTTCTTTCAATTCTTTAATCACCTCAACAGTATCTTTCCAAGGATAATTTTTAAAAAAATCAAAAACATATGGCTGATCAGGAACACCCTCATCGGTGAATTCTTGACAGAAGAATCTGTCAAATTGTAACCATTTTGCCCTGAAAACCTCATTAATATCAATACCCACTCTTATTTTCTTACTCATTTTTTAATTTTAATTGTTCCAATTGATATTGGAGTGATTCTTGTAATTTTTTCATTTTTTCTGTATGTTCAAAAATTAATTCACTATCTGTAATATATTTTGGGTTTATACATTCTATTTTTATATTGGAGGCTTGTACTGGAATTGATATAATTTCACCCTCAAACGTGCTGGGAATAATTTTTTTTGTTACGTTTGTAACAAAACTAGGTATGTCTTCACTACGCACTCCAGCAACCCCAACATATATTACAAATATTTTAGTTTCCATTTTTTGATTCATTTAACAGGTGCTTATTTACTTTTACATTTTTATTAAAATATTCAAGATATTTGGTTTCAATAATATCAATAAGTGGATTTCTAACATTTTTATCTGCATTACTCATTTCGACAATACCAAAATTTTCGGTATCACTAAACATTTTAATTAAATGTTTTAATGAACTATCTGTCTTATTAGTAATATCAATTTGATTTGTATCACCCAACATAATTAATTTACAGTTTTCACCAATACGTGTCATTAAGGTGTGTGAATTATCCATTGAAATGTTTTGAACTTCATCACATATAATTAAACAGTCATCAAGAGTAACACCTCTCATGTATGTAAGTGGCATTGGTTTAACAATCTCTTTTTCAATTAAAGATTTTAAAGCAATACTTCCAATAACTTTTTCCATATTAACGTAAAAACTCATTAAAAACGGAAGAAGTTTATCGTCTAATGTGCCTTTAAGATAACCCAAATCTTCTGATTTTAATGTGGTTACCGATTTTACTAAATATATTTTCTTATATTTATTTTCCTTTTTTCTTATAAGGCTTAAGGCATATGCAACAGCAAGAAAAGTTTTACCTGTACCCGCTCTACCACCACATATTGTAATTTCATTATTTTTAATAGAATTTATTAAATTTTTTTGACTGTCATTTTTTGCAGTTAATTTTATTTCAGCTTTTATTATTTTACTAATATCTTCTTTAACTCTTGAAGAATTAATTTCACTATCAGATGATACTAGTTCCTGAAAATCCTTTTCTTCCTTAACTCTATCCCTACCCATATTTAATGTATTACTTTAATTGATTTTTATAAAATATTATTAATTATAACCATTAATACGTAATTTAATTAAAAATCTTGAATTATGTTACAAAATTTTTTTTATAGTATTTATTGAAAAACTATAAAATTTTATAATTATGGAAAATAATAAATTACCTCAAAGAGAAAGTGTTTCAGATGCATTAAAAAAATATAAAGAAGCGAATGATAAAGTATCTGATGAATCACAATATGTAAATTCAGTTTCAAATGTCTCAAATGTTTCAATTCCAAAACCAACATCATTCAATCAACAGGATTTTGAAAAAACAATGTCTAAAGAAACTGATCCAGATTTAATGATTTCTTATGAAGTTGTTAAATTGCCATCAAAAGGTATGTTTTATTCACATGGTATTTCTGAAGTCAATGTCGAATATATGACTTCAAAAGACGAAGATTTATTAACTACACCATCATTAATTGAAAATGGAACTGTTTTAGATAAACTTTTAAAAAGAAAAATTAAAACTCAAGGAATTAATATTGATGAATTATTAACGGGCGATAGAAATGCAATCATTTTATTTCTTCGTACTTCGAGTTATGGCTCAGATTATACCGTACAAGTAACTGACCCAAGATCAGGTATACCGTTTACAACTACAGTTAATTTATTAAAATTACATTATAAAGAACCTAAAGAATTTCCTGATGAATTTGGATATTTTTCTGTAGAACTTCCTATGCGTAAAAAAACTGTTAAATTTAAATTATTAAGTTCAGGTGATGAAAATTTAATCTTTAAAAAAGCAGAATCAATTAAAGAAGTGTATAATGAAGAATTTAGCCAGTATAACACAATGAAATTAAAATCACACATTGTTGCGATTAATGAAAAGGCTGATAGGTCATATATTGACAGATTTATTGATGCAATGCCTGCTTTAGATGCATATACCATTCGTAAAAAATTGATGGAAGTATCTCCAGATGTTGATATGAATTATGAATTTATGACCAATGATGGCTATAAATTTTACACAAGTTTAAGTGTTGGTGTAGATTTTTTTTTCCCTCAAATTTAGCGGGTGAGTATAAAAAGATGGTTGATGAAGAAATATTCATATTAACCAAACACGCTAAATTTCAGGCAGATTATATAGAAAAACTCCCAATATATCGTAGACGACATTTTTTATATTTACTTCAAAGAGAAAACGAAGAAGTTGAAAAAATGCAAGACAAAGCAAGAAGCAAGAATAGTAGACCAAGGTAATAAAAAATCTTGGTCTTTGTATTTATATATAAATGTTAAATTATTATGGCTAAAAATCCCACTTCTGTAAATGCAGGTAATCTCAATAAAATTAATGAAGCTTTAGAAAAACAAGCTGAATTATATTCTAAAATTGGTGCAAAAGAAGAGGCTATTTTTTTAAGACAAAAAATGGCTGAAAATAATAGAACTGCTATTAATAAATTACTTAAAGAACAATATGAATTAACCAGTTTAATCGGTCCTCTCTCTCTTGATGAAATACAGCGTTTAAAAGATATTAAAAAATCATTGATTGATATTTCAAAAGAACACTCTAAATTAATAAGTAGTTTAAAAGTTGAAAATGAATTATTAAAAACTGGTATTACGTGGAGACAAGCGGGTGTTAATTTAGCTAAAGAAATGGGTAATCAATTAAAAATTGGTTGGACATATTTACAAGCACAGGATAAAATAATAAAATCAACAATTCTTAACTTAGGAATGTCTGGTACTAAAGCAGCGGCAATGAGATTATCTTTTGAACAATCCGCACAATTTGCTGCAACTTTGGGTGCTAATTTGGAAGATATTCAAAAAATAATGGAAGGTTTTGCTGATGAAACTGGTAGAGCACGTGCATTATCAGCTCAAATGGTTGAAGATGTTGTGACTATGGGTAAAGGCACTGGATTAGGTATTGAAAATGCAACTAAACTTGGTGCTCAGTTTGAATATATGGGTGTTGATGTTAAAAATACAATGAATTTTGTACAAGGTGTTGTAGACACATCTGAAAGAATGGGTGTTAATACAACTAAAGTATTAAAAACAGTTAATGATAATTTTAAAAAATTAAGTACTTTTACTTTTCAGGGTGGTGTAAAGGCAATGGGTCAAATGGCAATGAATGCCGAAAAAACTAGAGTAAGTTTAGCTACCGCACTTAATGTTGCCGAAGCAACTAGAGGATTAGACCAAGTTATTGAATTAGGTGCTAATTTACAGGTAATGGGTGGTGAGTTTGCTAAAATGGACCCATTCCAATGGTTATATATGGCTCGTAATGAACCAGATAAAATGACTGAAAAAATTTCTGAAATGACAAAGGGTATTTATACACTTAAAAAAAATTCAGATGGTACTTTTGAAAAATTTATAAGTCCTGAAGATAGAGATAGACTTGCAAATGTTGCAAAATCATTAGGAATATCACAAGAAGAAATATCACAAATTGCACAAAGAAGACTTGATTTAAGTCTTTTAGATAAACAAACTGCTGGAATGGGTTTAACTAAACGTGAAAAAGAATTAATTCAAGGTGCATCCACAATGAATAGTGCCACAGGTAAATATCAAGTATATTTAGCTGGAACTATGACAGATATTAGTACCTTAACTAAAGAACAAGCAAATTCATTTGCTAGTGAACAAGTTTTACTTAAAGAAAGAGCAAAAGAAGCCTTAACTTTTGATGAAGCGTTTAAAAACACAATAAATGCATTAAAAGCAGCATTATTACCTTTATTAAATGTGGTTAATGGGGTATTAAAAGTAGTTAGACCAATTTTTGATGCAATAAGTAAATTTGGAACTGGTGGTGCAATAGCAGCATTAGTTGGTGGTGCTCTTCTTTTGAAAGGTGCTATTTGGGGGATAACTAGATTGACCGAGAATTTTGTTAGTAAACTCCCAATGTTAAGTAAAATCATACCCGGTTCTGGTGGTTCTGGTGGTGCTGCTGGTTCTGGTGCTGCTGGTGGTAAATGGTGGCAAACTAAGGCAGGTACTATTAGAAAAGGTGCACCAGAAATGATGAAAGCAAAGGGAATGTCAAACCTAGCTACTGGGGGTGGTATTGGTGCTGCTGCTTTAGGTACTGGCGCAGGTGTTGGTGCTGCTGCTGCTGGTATTAGTTTATTGGCAGATGCAATGAGTAAATTGGATGTTGAAAAAGCAAAAATTTTACAAAACATAGTAATCACAATTGGTTTAATTACAGGAGTTGGAATTGCAGCTGCTACCACATTAATGTTTGCTGCACCATCAATAGTTGCTTTTGGTACAGCAGCGGGTGCAGCATCTATTGGTATTGGTATGTTAGCAATAGCATTAACACCGATTGGTCTTTCAGTTTTAGCAATAGGTGCAGGTATTGGTCTTGCAACAGCTGGAATTGGATATATGTTTACAGGAATTGGTAATTTAGTAACAGGAGTTGGTAATTTAGTTACATCATTTTCTAATTTAAAAATAAGTAGCGAAACACTTACAGCAATAAAAACAATTGCACTAAGTGCACCAGATTTTAAAGTAGTTGGTGATAGTTTTGCTAATATAAACGCAGCATTATCTGGAAGTAAAGATGATTGGGTTGCTGTTCAAAATGCAATTACTGCAATTAGCGGTGCAAACATATCTGGTGGTGGAATGTTAGCTGAATTAGCAAACCTATTGAGAAGTCCATTAAAAGTTGAATTCACCGATAAAAATGTTGCTATCGTAAGTAATATTACAATGGAAATAGATGGGGAGAAATTTATGCAAAAAGTATATAATGTTAATACTTCAGTACAAAAACATGCAGAAGCCAGAAATGGAACAAGTGGACAAAAATAAATTTAAATAGCTAATTATCAGCCATTTAAATTTATTTTATTATTTATTTAATTGTTAATATTTGTTAATAAAAGTTAAATATTAATATTTTTATCAAAAACATGGTAATTACTAACTTTATTTTTTGTAACTTTGACGTTGCTTTACGCAAGCGCACAGCATAGCGTACTGACGTACACTACACAGCCACGCACCGCACGCTACTTTCTTCAGTTCTGCGAACCAAAGAACAAATTTACAAGATTTGTTATTGAATTTTTCAAATCCAATTAAAACTTGACATGATAGGGTAGCTATGCTCATTTTATAAATAAAATTCAAATTAAAAATCAAAAGTAGTAAAATAAATTGAATTAAAAATAATTATTGTAATTAGTACCCAATTTTTGTTTTGATAAAAAAGGATGATAAAAATTTTTGGGTTTTGGAATGGTCTATCTCAATGTAAAAATACAGTAAATAAAATCAATATGCAAGTATTTATTTAAAAAAATTAATGGCAAATACATCTGGTATTCCAACTTCAAGATTATTAACTAGTACGGAGGCTTTGAGAAAGACATTAGCTGCTAGAAATATTTATGCACCTGATACTGAATATCCTATTAATACTCAAACTACAGTTAATAAAACTGTTGATGCTATTAATAGTGTTATTGCAGGAATAACGCCTTTCAAATCAATCAATCTTGAAAATACTGTATTTGGTAGAATTGTAACAAATCAAACCCCAATTTCAACAATTGGTTTGGCTATGCTTGCTAAACAAATGGCTTTGAACTCAATGTCACATGCTTCTCAGCAAGTATTACCAGTATTAAATTTAAGTAATGTTTTAACTGGAAAACCAATAATATCATTTAGCAAGAATTATAATATTACGGTTAAATCAAGCACAAGCTTTTTAGAAAAATTAAGTCATATTGCTGCATATTGGTATCCAAATAGAGATTATCCATTTAAGCCAACCTCAACCAATGATGATTATATCAAAAATAGTGGTAAGGGACAATTAAGTTTAATGTATACAGCTATTAATAGAAATCCTTATAAACAGGGTAAAGTTGGCGATGTTTTTTATGAATATGCCGATGCTGTAAAAGTGCCAATTAACCCAAGAGATGTAATTTATAATATAGGTAATAAAACCTTTTTCAATTATAATGATAATAGGGAATATCCTTATTTAAAAACAGTACCTAAAGAAAGCTCAATTGCACAGGCAAATGCTGGAATGAATCAGGCATATGTTTTAAATGGTTCATCAATACAAGAATATGCACCAACAGCTGAGTTTATTGACAATAATTTTGGAAGCACTATTTCTAAAGTATCTGACGAAATGTTAGATGAAGGATTTTTAAACTTATATTCTGACTATAATATGAATAGTTGGGTTGGTGATAATACTGAATTTAGTGATTTAATTGAAAATAAAGTTGTTTGGGGTAGAGATGGTGTCACTAAAGAAACTGCTGCAATAACATCTGGTTTACAAGGTCTTTCTAGCGGTGTTTCAGTAGTTCCTCAAAATTTATCTAGTGGATTTAACATAAACGCTGGTTTATTAGAATATACGAGAAATCTAGTAAATGCTACAGAAGGTTCTGTTGTTGATATTACAAGAAAAGCATATTTAAAAGACGGTAAAATTGCTGGATTTAATGGTTCTGCATTATGGAGAGCACCCTCAACGTCATTTCCTGAAAATGTTGGAAAAGTTGGTTTACGTCAACATACAGTACTAGACCAATATGATAGATTTGCAAAAGCAATTAGATTTAATGGTAATAATTTATATCAGGGAAATCAAGATTCTGTAATATTCAATTCAGTATTGCCACGCATACATCCTGTTTTAAATAAAGAAGGTGTATTGGAAAATAAAAATATGATGTTTAGTATTGAAAATCTTGCTGTAAGGGTAATTAGTAAAGATGGGTTTGGTATAATTGATGATGAATATGGTTCACCGATACCAGCGTCAGAGGTCGGACCGTTCAACGGACGTGTTATGTGGTTTCCACCATATAATTTAGAAATTAATGAAACTGCAACAGCTAAATATGAATCAACGGTAATGGTAGGTAGAAATGAACCTATGTATAACTACATGAATTCTGAAAGAACTGCAACATTAAATTTTTCTTTATTGGTGGATTATCCACCACAATTAAGAAACTTTGCTAATAGTGAAACTGCACATAAAGATATTGCAGAGTTTTTTGCTTTTGGAGGTAACCCAATAGCTTTAGCTGGTAAAGGTAAGGGTGATTCTGAGTTAAGAATAACAATACTTGAAGAAGAAATAGATAAAATTAAAGGTGGTAAGGTTACTGAACCAAAAATTAATGTACCTACCCCAATTTCAATATATTTTCCGAACAATATTCCAACAGTGACTGATAATCTTAATACAATTATTGATAAAATGTATAAAGGAGGCAGTGGAAATTATCATTATGAAATTATTCCTAATTGTGAATCAAGTGATGGGGGTCATTATGCACTAAATAGACCAGTCTATTTAATTAGTGGTATGACACAAACATTTGATGATATAACAGGAAAATTTGTTTATTATGCACCAACTTCTCCATCGTTTTCGCAATACGACTATTCTCCAATCAATCAAGATGGATTTAGTTCTGGTTTAAATTTGAATCAGGTTTTAAAGGATGTATATGATAATGAAATACTTAGAAAATATTATAGTATTAGGGTTGTGGGGGGTGCATCAAAATTATATATTGAAAACGGTAAAAACGGTACTGAACCAAAATTTAATGAAGCTTTGGGTCAAAGAAGAGCAAATGCTGCAAAATCTCTTGTAGAACAAAGATTAATTGGAATTTACGATAAATCAGCGACAGAATTAGGAATTGATATTATCACCTCAACTTCGGGTAGTATGATGGCTAGTTTATCTGGTGCAACTGCTGCTGCAATTCCATTAATGAGTACTAAATTGGAGAGATACGCAGATATAAATATATATCGAAATAGTAGGACTTTTGATGAAAACGCAAAAAAATTAACTATAGAAGAAGAAGAAACAATTAAACAATTACAAATTGAAATTGACGTTTTAACAACTCAGATTAATAATGCTAAATCACCAAGAGAATTAATTTATAACGAAAGAAAGGCAAGTGAGACTGCAATTTTAAATGGTTTTAAATCAGTTACTGGTAATCATTTGTATCCAGCATTTCATTCTCAGACACCAGAAGATTTTCATAAAAGATTAACATTTTTACAACAATGTACAAGACAGGGTGCAGCTAAAAGATATGATGTTGTAGATGAAAACGGAATATTAAGAGCAAAGAATTCGGTTTTCGGTAGACAACCTATATGTATTTTAAGGGTTGGTGATTTCTTTTATACAAAAGTGATAATTGAAAATGTTACCTTTGATTATACTGAAGCACCTTGGGATATGAACCCCGAAGGTTTTGGTATGCAGCCAATGATAGCTAAAATTACATTACAAATGAAATTGATTGGTGGTCAATCGTTGAAAGGACCGATTGATGCACTTCAGAATGCTGTTTCGTTTAACTATTATGCCAATTCATCTTATAGTTCAGATGGTATGTATAAATTGCCTTCAGACCAAGCAAATGCGCAGTCTTCATACATCAACGGCATTTTAACTACCGAAAAAAATAGTCTAATGGGGGCATATGATAAAAAACATCCCAAAAATACTAACACTACTGTAATTAAGGGACAAACAACCGTTAATTATGAATAAAATTTAAAATAATTAATTATGCCATACGTAGATTATAACAGATATTCAATATTAGCAAATGACAACGGTACAACAGAACTAATGCCTTTTGTCAATTTACCAATTAATCAAAGTGACAAATATGAAAACTGGAACACTGAGTTTAGTAGATTGGATAAATTATCACAAAAATATTATGGTAATCCGTTTTATGATTTTTTAATATTATATGGGAATAATATTTATGTTAGTGAGTTTGATATTCCCGATAATGCTGTGATAAGAATACCTTTTCCATTAAATAAGGTTAAGGCAGATTATGAAGCAGCTTTAACCTTATTTAAAAAACAATAAATAATCCTTGTAAATTAAAATTTAATGTTTTATATTTGCGGTTGAAATATACTGTAAATATATAAATATGAAAACGAATGTGATAAAAAATTTTTATTATGAAAAATAGAAAAATAATTAAAGTCGAAATTCCACAAGCGATATGGGATGCAGAAATGTCAATTTGTAATCTTATTTTCTCAAGACCAATATTAAGAACTTGGATGGAAAGTGTACAAGAAGTTATTAGTAAAGTTAACGAAGCAAATAATAAAAAATAATCCTTGTAAATATGTAAATTAATTGTTATATTTGTGGCTACATAATTATAACAATATGAAAGATAAGATAATAGTTGTTTTTTCTTCGCACTTAGGTGATGAATATGACAATAAATTCATTAAGCATATTAGTGATACCATTGGAGTTAAGCATTCGGTAGATGCTTATCCTAACCTCAACCAATTTAGTTTACCTGAAGTCTATAATTTGGCAATAAAAGAAAATAATGCCAAAAATGTGATATTTGTGTTTTGTCATAATGACATTACAATTAAGACTCCTAATTGGGGAAGATTATTACTTACAAAATTTAATAGTACTAATTATTCAATTATTGGTGTTGCTGGTACTACATACCTTAACGAAAATGGTGTTTGGTGGCATGACAGAACAACAATGCATGGCGTTGTTGAGCATACCGATGGAACAAACACATGGGTTAATGAATACTCAAAACCACGTGCTGGATATATTACACCCGTTGTACTAATTGATGGTTTATTTATGGCTGTTGATTGTAATAATATTGAAAATCAGTTTGACGAAGAATTTAAAGGATTTCATTTATACGATATTAGTTTTTGCACCCCAAATTATTTGGCAGGTGTTGAAATTGGTGTTACAACTGACATAAGAATATTGCACCAATCAATAGGTATGACTAATGACCAATGGGAATTAAATAGACAACAGTTTGCAGAAAAGTATAAGGAAGAATTACCAATTTCAATTAATGATTTTAATTAAAAATATTTATGATTAGAGTAGATAAAATAGATGGTGGATTACCAATAAGTGTAATAATTCCATTAAGTAAGAATAGAAGAGACTTTTTTGAAACCATGACATTACCTTTGATTGAGGCAAATAATGTTAATGAGATTATTATTAATGATGATGATGGTCGTGCACCTAAAAAAAGGAACAATGGATTTAAAAAATCAACACAACCATTCATTTTCTTTTGTGATGATGATATTTTACTTCCATCAGATTATATTGAATCTTTATATAACACATTAATAAAGAATCCTGAAGTTGATTTTGCTTATACTGGCTATCATGGAATTGTGTTGCACCCAGAATCACACCCAATAGGAGGTAATTTTCAAATACCGAACATTGAATTTAGTTTAAATGCACTTAAAAGGGGAAATTATATCTCAACAATGACATTAATGCGCAGGGAAGTGTTCCCAATGTTTGATGAAAATTTAAAAAGATTGCAAGATTGGGATATGTGGTTAACTATCTGTAAAAACGGTGGTAAAGGTATTTTAGTACCAAATTTAACCTTCTATGCGTTTTACCTTGATTCAGGTATTACATCTAATGATAATAGTGAAATTGATGCTCTAAATGCAATAAGAATTAAACATCAGATTTAAGTATTTATGTCATGAGGAAAAATTTTGATAACAAAGAGATTGTAAAAAAAAATATTGAAGATAGACATAATAACGTACTTTTTTTAAATGGAAAAATTAATCAAATGAGTGAAAGAGATTTAAGAAGAGTTAATTCTAATGATATTGTTAAAAGCCCAATTAATAATGTTGTTGAAAATTTCTCCAGTGATATTAAGAAAAAAGTGGTTGTTGAAGTTCCATTTAATGATAGTACGTCTGGTGGGGTTAATCGTATGTTAAACATTGCAATTGAATTACCTAAATATAGCTCAACTAGTGGTGGTGTAAGAGAAAGCATAAAATTATCTAACATTATTCAACATAATGTGGTAGTTCGTTTTCAAAAGCTCACTAATGAATATCCCCAAATATTAAACACTTGGACTGTTGGGTTACCAGATCACACTTTCCCTTCTTGCGATGTTTGTATCACATATTCAGATACACCATATTTATCTGAGTTAATTGCACTTCCACAAGTTAAAAAGGTTTTAATATATATGTTGTCATATGGAATGGCAATAGGACGAGAACGCAAAAATGTTTTAAATAAAAATGTTACGGTTATGTGTTCCACAAAAAAAATTGAAGACGCAATATTGTTAGAAGGTGTTAAGGTTCATCGAATAGGATTTGCTTTAGATATGGATGAAATGTATAATGAGAATTTGTCTCGTAAGAATTATTTAGCAATAATGTATCACCCAAGCCAAGACAAAAAATATTCTACGGCAGTATCTGTTGCGGATATTTTATATAAAAATAAAATAATTGATGGTGTTATTACGTTTGGGGTAAATGACTCATATAAAAACAATACTCACCCTAAAGGTCTTATTAAACATTACCCAAATGCAAATAGAGACGAAATTCGGGAAATTTTTAATACGTGTAAATGCTTTTTAATGCCTTCAATAACAGAAGGTCTTAATCTCACACCAATTGAATCTACGCTATGTGGATGTCCAGCTATTTTATGTGATGGGGCTATTGATGAAATTTTCTTTAATAGAAAGAATTGTTTTGTTGTAAAAAGTGAAGATAAAAATGATATGATGAAAAAGGTTGAAGATGCAATAGTCAATTTTGATATTTTTTCTGAATTTTTTGAGAATAACATGTTAAAAATTACTAAAGAATATACGTGGGAAAACGTTATTAATAATTTAAATAAACTGTTATGATAGATTTTATTGATTTAGGATGTGGAATCGGTGGCTCGATTGACTGGGTTCGAAATAGATTTGGGTGTGAAACATATCTGGGTATTGACAGTAGAATTTCTGATGTTCGAACAGGAATAAATAATGGTTATAACATTATATTGGGAGACGTTACTAATGATGATATTATATTTCCAGAATCTAGATTTATAACAATGCTTCATTTTTTAGAGCATCTAAAAGACGAAGAGGCTGTTGAAAAAGTAATAAAAAAATCAATAGAATCTGCAACTGAATTTATTTTCATAAAAGGTCCTTATTTTGATAGTAAAGATTATTTAAAACAATTTGATCTAAAATTAACTTGGACTGATTGGTTGGGACACACAACAGACGTTACTAAAAATTCGTTAGAAAAAATTATAAATAAATTTGGGTTGGAATTTAAAATAGGGTTTCAATATTCAATTTTAAACTCAGATTCAAATGAAATAATACCAATTTCATCACCAATTAATACAATTGTATATGATGAATTATTGGGCGTTAAAAAATATGTGGAATTCGAAGGTGTTTATAGAGAAATATATTGTTTTATAAATATCAACTGTCCAAATTGGAGTGAAATAATAAACACAAAAATAATATGAAAGAAATAATTAAATTACCTGTTGAGCATTATTTACAATTAATAAAAGATAATAAACCATTTTCATTTTCAAGATTTGGAGATGGTGAAGCATTATGTATCAATAATCCCGATTTTTTTAAAACACAAAAAACATATCCATATCGTTCGTGGATTTTAACCTGTGGCGATCAATTACTGAAAATTTTAATTAATAACCATGATTACTATCATTGTTTTTTATACGGTACGTTTTGGGAGAGAGGACCGCATAGGGGAAACGATTTTATAAAAATTTT
>Ga0268283_1000134_pt1 | contig 71996 bp, 75 predicted proteins | sample saktaG_13_FD_190140 | JGI IMG/M metagenome (GOLD analysis project Ga0268283, IMG submission 190140) | Saline water microbial communities from Sakinaw Lake, British Columbia, Canada - sak_2013_06_06_36m | ecosystem: Environmental > Aquatic > Non-marine Saline and Alkaline > Saline ...
AGCTTCAGCGCGGTCGGAACGGTTTTTTCCTCGAACTGGAATCCGTCCCGAGGCCCCACCTCTATCAGCGTTACGTGTTTCGGAAACGTTTTGTAAAAATTCTCCCGCGTATTCACAGCGGGCATTGGCTCCACAAGCCGGCTGAATGGTTCCATATCCATCTGCATTTTCTCCATTTTTTTTGCATCTTATCAAACGCCTTACGCCGCATAAAGATCAATTACTGCTTCCAGAGGTGCTCAGGCCAAATACCGAAGAAACTAAAAGCTGAAGGCAAATAAAAACCCATAGATTCAGCCTGTCCCCTTGAGTTTCTTATAATCTTTCAGCATTTTTTTGCCTTTACGGAATTGTTTTCCATTGACAGAGAAACGCCCTCTAACTTAAAAGCATTCGGCATGGAAACGAATGCTCCAATCCCAATAAATGAGAACGCCATCATCACTAACGAAGCCCAGTTGATATTTGCGGGAAAATGCGCCTCCTGGCCATGCTTCGAACCCGTGTCGCGATTCTGGCGCTTCCCATGATCCTCGTCAGCTTTCTCATCGCCACATCCCGCTTTTATCATATCGCCGATGTCTTGATCTACCTGATTCCGCTATTTATCCTATGCTCCGGTCTTATGGAGCTATAAGAGCGCACGGTTTTCAAATCGGTTGTTAAGCTCCATCAGGATGCCCGGGTGCTGGAACATCTGAAAATACGTCATAACCTTTTATCCAATTTCATGGACTGATCATGAACAGGGTTTATTTTCCAGACAAAGGCAACCCCTGTTTTCTCTTGCCATGATTAAAGCTTGTATGGTATCAAATTGAGAAATTAAGATACTTCAAGTCACTGAAGTAGATTCATATTTACAATACCAAAAAGGAGGATAAGATGAAATTACAAAAGTTCTGTTTATGGGTTTCCGTTGCTGTCTTGATCCTTGGATCAGGCATTGCAAATGCAGGCACGCTGGATGATGTCAAAGCCAAGGGATTTGTTCAGGTTGGCGTCAATGGCCAGTTGGCCGGGTTCGGCATTCCCGATGAAAAAGGGGAATGGAAAGGGCTGGATGTGGATACCGGACGGGCGATTGCCGCGGCAGTATTTGGAGATGCCAAAAAAATCAAGTTTATTCCACTGACCGCTGTTCAGCGCTTTACGGCGCTTCAATCCGGTGAAGTGGATGTTCTGTGCCGCAACGCCACCATGACGCTGAGCCGTGACACCTCCCTGGGTCTTGATTTTGCCCAGGTTAATTATTACGACGGACAGGGTTTTCTGGTCCCCAAAAAAATGAACATCAAAAGCGCAAAAGAGCTCGATGGTGCAACTGTCTGCGTTCTTCCCGGAACGACCACCGAACAGAATGTCGCGGATTATTTTCGCGCCAAAAACATGAAAATGAAACCCGTTGTCATTGAAAACAACGCCGAACTGAATAAAGCTTTTTTCGCCGGTCGCTGTGATTGTCTAACATCTGACGCCTCACAGCTGGCTGGCGCCAGGTCGGTTGCCCCGAATCCGACGGATTATATCATTTTACCAGAAATCATTTCCAAAGAACCTCTGGCCCCTGCTGTTCGTCATGGCGACAACCAGTGGAAAGACGTTGTCAATTACGCGGTTCTGGCCATGATTGAAGCCGAGGAACTGGGCATTACCTCAAAGAATGTGGATGAAATGCTTAAAAGCACCAATCCATCTGTTCAGCGGTTTTTGGGAGTCGTCCCCGGAAACGGGAAGGCCCTGGGGGTGGAAGAAAATTTTGCTTATAATATCGTCAAACAGGTTGGCAATTATGCCGAGGTGTTTGAACGAAACGTCGGCGTAAAAACGCCGTTAGGTCTGGAACGCGGCCTCAATGCCCTGTGGGTTAACGGCGGATTGATGTATTCACCTCCGTTCAAATAGGCGGTCAAACCTTATCGTCATCAACTTGTGCAGAGGTGTAGCTCCAACATCCCTGCACAAGTTGAATCAGAAACAATGCCCGGAATTTTCATAAAAAGTCCCTGGAAGCGCAAACATTTTGCCTGCTCATTTCAGGGCACCAGTGATTCCAATAATTTTTATGGACTGACCATTTTACTTAGCGCATGGACAACTCCTTGCCATCAACGAAAGAATTTGAAAATTCCATTCCTTTCTGGCATGACCCTGCCAAGAGAGCCATTGTGTATCAATTGGCAACCCTTGCCGTGGTCATCCTCGTAGGCTACTATCTTTTTTCCAATACCGTGACAAACCTCCACCGGCAGTCCATTGCAACCGGTTTTCATTTTCTGGAAAAAGAAGCTTCCTTTGAGATTGGAGAGTCGCTGATCCGTTATTCAGCGGCCAGCAACTACGCCAGAGCCCTGCTCGTTGGCATCCTTAACACCATCAAGGTTGCCTTTGTGGGAATTGTCCTGACGATCCTGCTGGGTACTTTCGTTGGCGTTGCCAGGCTGTCATCAAATTGGCTGGTTTCGCGACTGGCGGCTGCTTACATTGAATTCTTCCAGGATATCCCCATACTGCTTCAACTGATCTTCTGGTATGCTGTTTTTTACGACTCGCTCCCCTCTCCCCGAAATGCGATGGAACCGCTTCCAGGCATGTTTCTCTGTAACAGGGGACTGGCCTTTGGCATCCCCGAGCCCCACCCGGCATACAGCTATATGGCCATTGCCTTTATGCTTGGATGCCTGGGGGTATATTTTCTTCGCAAATGGGCAAGGAAAAGACAGGATCGGACCGGCTTGGCTTTTCCGGTGTTCAGTACGGGATCCGCTATTTTACTGGGGTCTCCCCTGATCATCTGGCTGGTTTCCGGAGCCCCGACAGCCATGGACATGCCCCGGCTTTCCGGCTTCAATTTTACCGGGGGGATCAATGTCAGTCCGGAGTTTACCGCACTTCTTCTGGGACTGGTACTTTATACCGCTGCTTTTGTGGCTGAAATCGTCCGGGCCGGAATTCAGGCGGTCAGCAAGGGGCAAACCGAGGCAGCCATGTCCCTGGGATTAAAACCCTGGCAAACCCTGAATCTGGTCATCCTCCCCCAATCGCTCCGCATCATCGTTCCGCCCTTGACCAGCCAGATGCTCAATCTCACCAAAAACAGCTCTTTGGCCGTTGCCATTGGATTTCCGGATTTTGTTTCAGTTGCCAACACCACCATTAATCAAACCGGACAGGCCATCGAGGGCGTTGCGTTGATCATGGCGGTCTATCTTATTTTCAGCCTCATTACCTCGGCATTCATGAACTGGTACAATAAAAAAATCGCACTGATCGAACGATGATTAGTTGCTTGGAGCTAAACCTGAAAGCGAATCTGAATTTTTTATGACGCAGCATTCCAAACAATCTTTGAATAGTCAGACAAACGACATCAAGCCTCCTTTAACCAGTATCGGGGTTATCGGATGGATCAAATCGAATCTCTTTAACGGCATATTTAATTCGGTGCTGACCCTTCTCATGCTTTTTTTCCTCTGGAAAATTCTTCCGCCGCTGATCCGATGGATTTTTATTGACAGCCTGTGGACAAGCACTTCCGCGGAATGCCGGTCCGTGAACGGCGCCTGCTGGTCCATTGTTTCGGCAAACTACCGCTTTATCCTGTTTGGCTTTTTCCCCCATGACATGCAGTGGCGGCCCTTATTGGCCATGATTCTGCTGATCACCCTGCTGCTGATCAGCCGGAATCGCAAATTCTGGAAACCGTTTCTTCTGTATGCCTGGATCGCAGGACTTTCCGGCATGGCCATTCTGATGAAGGGCGGTGTTCTGGGGCTTGCCCCGGTTGAGAGCACCCAGTGGGGGGGGCTGCCCCTGACCTTTCTTCTGGCGGTTTTCGGGCTGACCGCTGCCTATCCGCTGGGGGTTTTGCTGGCGCTTGGCAGAAGATCCAAAATGCCGGCCATAAAAATGCTCAGTATTGTTTATATCGAAATGATCCGAGGCGTTCCCCTGGTCAGCCTGCTCTTTATGTCGGCAGTCATTTTCCCGCTGTTTTTACCCGAAGGCATCACCATCAATAAGATTCTGCGGGCGCAGGTCGCCATTATCGCGTTTACGGCTGCCTACATCGCCGAAGTGGTTCGCGGCGGACTTCAGGGAGTCGCCAGCGGCCAGTACGAAGCCGCGGAATCCCTGGGGCTGAATTATATCCAGACCATGCGCCTGATCATTCTTCCCCAGGCGCTGAAAATCGTTATTCCACCGTCTGTCAGCATCCTGATTTCCGCGTTCAAAGATACGTCCCTGGTGGTCATCATCGGCTTGTATGATATTCTCAAAACGACTCAGACGACACTGGCCAATCCGAACTGGATGGGATTTTCCACCGAAGCTTTTTTTTTCCTGGCCTGCATTTATTTTGTATGCTGTTACACCATGTCCAATTACAGCAGAAAACTGGAAAAAGAACTGGGGACATCATTATAAAAACCCTTATTGGCTCACGGGCGGCTGACGATAGACAACATAACATGAAATCAGTCAATCCCGATTTTTGCTTTCATGCTTTGCCGGCAGCCGGCAGGCCCAGGATTTTCATTTGTTAATTATGGAGCTTTCATGAATACACCCTCCGCAACCGCTATGAATCTCCCTGAATCCGGAGAAGTCATAGAAATCATTGATATGCACAAATGGTATGGTGATTTTCATGTCCTGCGCGGCATCAATCTGACCATACGAAAGGGAGAGCGGATCGTCATCTGCGGTCCGTCGGGTTCTGGCAAATCCACGCTGATCCGCTGCATAAATCGACTGGAAGAGCATCAGCGGGGGAAAATTGTTGTGGATGGCACGGAGCTGACCAACGATATTAAAAATATCGAAAAAATACGGGCTGAAGTGGGAATGGTATTTCAGCATTTCAATTTGTTTCCCCATCTGACCATTCTGGAAAATCTGACCCTGGGACCCATATGGGTGCGAAAAATTCCCAGAATCGAAGCAGAGAAAACAGCCATGTATTATCTGGAAAAAGTCCATATCGCGGAGCAGGCCAGAAAATTTCCGGGACAGCTTTCCGGAGGTCAGCAGCAGCGCGTAGCCATTGCCAGAAGTCTTTGTATGAAACCCAATGTCATGCTGTTTGATGAACCCACCTCTGCCCTGGATCCCGAAATGGTCAAGGAAGTTCTGGATGTGATGATTAGCCTGGCACAGGAAGGAATGACCATGATCGTGGTGTCCCATGAAATGGGTTTTGCCAAAAGTGTCGCGCATCGTGTACTCTTCATGGATTTTGGTCAGATTGTGGAATCCAACACCCCGGAGGCGTTTTTTGAAAATCCTCAAAATGACCGGACCAAGCTGTTTCTCAGTCAGATTCTGCATTGACCCCTTGTGTCTCTTATACAGACCACGGGGCTACCAACATGAGCATTTTGTGGGGCAAGAAGGCACGACTTCGGCATCTTGCCTGCTAAAAATATAAAGGATTTCGATGGCATTAAACTGGTTCAAGAAAAATAAGGATTCCGAAGATTCTCTTTTGCCGGAGAAGGATAAAACAGCTCCATCGCCTCTAACCGTCCCGCTGCCTTCTCCCGGTCTGTTTCAGAGACTCAAGGAAGGCCTTTCGAGAACCCGCCAGGTTCTGACCACGGACATTGACAAACTGTTTATCGGAAAGCGTCAGATAGATGATGAACTACTAGAAGAATTGGAAGAGATTCTGATTACCGCGGATATCGGGGTCAAAACCGCAACCGATTTGATCCAACGTATATCCGTAAAGTTTTCATCAGAGAAACTGGATTCAGACGGATTCAAAAAGGCCCTCAAGCAGGAAATCCTTGCGTTACTGAGTGTCACGGCCGATGTTCCGGACATGGTTTCAAGGCCCCTCGTCATCATGGTCGTCGGGGTCAACGGCGTTGGAAAAACCACTACCATCGGAAAACTGGCTGCCCAGTTTGCTCATGACGGGAAAAAGGTATTGATTGCTGCAGCGGATACTTTCAGGGCGGCGGCCGTTGAACAATTAACCATATGGGCGGAGCGGTCCGGTGCTGAAATTGTCAGGCATAAAGCAAATGCAGACCCTGCGGCTGTTGCCTTTGATGGCGTCGAAGCTGCAATGGCTCGAGATATGGATGTAGTTATCGTTGATACAGCCGGAAGGCTGCATACTCGCGTCAACCTGATGGAGGAACTGAAAAAAATCAGAAGATCTATTTCAAAAAAGATCCCGGATGCACCACATGAAACGCTGCTGATCCTGGATGCAACAACCGGACAGAATGCCATTTCACAAGCACGCTTGTTTCATGAATCCATTGGGGTAACTGCGCTGGCGCTGACCAAGCTGGATGGAACTGCAAAAGGCGGAATCGTGGTCAGTATCTGTCATGACCTGAATCTTCCATTAAAATATATCGGGATTGGGGAAAACATTGAGGACCTTCAGTTGTTTAATTCCGAAGAATTCGTGAATGCCTTATTTTAAAATGATACCCTGAATCCGGAGATTTTCTTTGAAATACCGACTTTTTGACCTTATGAAGTCATTAACTGTTGACAAACAATGATTTTCTGTTGACATCACCCGCAGTGTTTTGTAAACATTGCAAATAGTCTGGTTCGTGAATTACAAACAATCTAAAATGGGGGGCAAGAAGAAATGACAAAATCAGATTTGGTTGACAAGATGGCTCAGGACGCGGGAATTACCAAGGCAGCCGCCGGCGCAGCACTCAATTCCTTCATGGATGGGATCGGCAAGGCGCTTAAGGACAAAAAAGATGGCAAGGTAACGCTGGTAGGTTTTGGAACATTTTTGAAAACCACACGCAAAGCCCGTAAAGGTCGCAATCCCCGAACCGGTGAAGCCATTAAAATCAAAAAGAGCAATGTGGTTAAGTTCCGCCCCGGGAAAAAACTCAAGGATGGAATATAACCCGCAGGATTCTTTATTGAGACTATTCACCGCAGGAACCGGCGCATCCCCTGTAAACTCAAGCCTGCGGTGAAATCATTTTCTAAAGGAAGATATCAAACCGATCGAGATCGCCTATATGGGTTTCCCACTGTACATCCACATGTTGAACCCTTGAAAACGGCGAGCCCTCCCAGCACCATTCCAGCATGGCCTTCACAGCGGACTCATCCCCATCAAACAACGCTTCCACGGAACCATTCGATTGGTTTCTGACCCATCCCAGCACATTCCTTTGTTTGGCGGCACGCTGGGTTTCCGCTCTGAAATATACTCCCTGAACCTTTCCGCTGATCACCACTCTGGCTCTGACCTGTTTTGGCATAACCCATCCTTTTATTGCTAAGAACCTGAAACACCCGAGGCGCCTTCGGCTTAGCCGAACGAGAGAAAACCATGATACTGCCCAAAGCAGATTCTAAATCAAGCGCTGCTGAAACAACCTGCTGGAAGAGGGAGCAGGCAATTTCCCTTCAAGAAGCTGCATCAAGGCGGTCTCATCAATGATCTCGACACCGATTTTCCGGGCCGTTTCCAGCTTGGAACCGGCGGCTTCTCCTGCAACCAGATAGCTGGTGTTCCGGCTGACAGCGCTGCCGACTTTTCCTCCGGATGCCTCGATCAAAGCCTTGGCCTGACTCCGGGTCAGATTGGGGAGGGTTCCCGTAAGAACAAAGGACTTGCCTTCAAGCGTTTTTCCGGCAACTGGGGTACCAGACAAGATTTCAATACCGTTTTCCAGAATTCTATCAAGGACTTCTCTGTTGGTCGGATCACTGAAAAAGCCATGTAAACTCTCTGCAATGGTCTTGCCGATGCCTTCAACCTCAGCCATGGACTCCGGGGTTTGCTGCATCACCGCGTTCAGACTTCCCCACTTTCTGGCCAGAATATCGGCGATATTCTCCCCCACATGCCGAATTCCCAAGCTGTACAAAAAACGGCTCAACTGGATTTTTTTACTCTGGACAATAGCGGATAACAGGTTTTCAGCGGACTTTTGTCCCATACGGTTCAATTTTAGCAGTTTTTCAATGGTCAGTTGAAAAATATCCGCATAAGAGGTCAACAGGCCCGCATCCACCAGTTGTCCGGCCAGCTTCTCACCCAAACCGTCCATGTCAAACGCACGTTTGGAAGCAAAATGAATGATATTTTCCTTGAGTTGCGCCGGGCATCTGGCATTGAAACACCGAAGTGCGGATTCAAGCCTGTCGGACTTATCCAGCGGCGATCGGATGGCTTGCGAACCGCAAGCAGGACAGGTTGCGGGCATCTGGAACGCGGTTTCGTTTCCGGACCGCTTTTCAGTGACAACCTTGACAACCTTGGGAATCACATCCCCTGCTCTTTCCACAAAAACCGTATCACCGATGCGGATATCCTTGCGCTGAATCTCTTCTTCGTTGTGAAGCGTGGCCCGGCTGACCCAGACGCCGCCAATCCGGACCGGTTCCAAATGGGCAACCGGGGTCAGAACACCTGTCCGGCCCACCTGGACTTCAATGGCCTGAATTCGCGTGGTTCCCTGAATAGCCTGGAACTTCCATGCCATGGCCCACCGGGGGCTTCTGGATTTTTCGCCAAGCATTCCCTGATACCGAAGACTGTCGACCTTGATCACCACGCCGTCAATATCATAGGGAAGGCCGGAGCGGCTTTCTTCCAGTTCACGGTAGCATTCCAGAACCTGGTCCAGAGTCAGACGGGGACGAATGAGGGGGTTTACCTTAAAGCCCATGAACTTCAACCGGTTAAGGATATCCCAGTGGGAGTCGTTGTTCAGGCCCGGGGCCAGTCCCGTGCCATAGATGAAAATATCCAGTGGTCGCGTGGCGGTTATCATTGAGTCCAGTTGCCGAAGCGATCCGGCAGCCGCATTTCTGGGATTGGCAAAAACCGGAAGGTTTTTATCCTCGCGGCTTCGATTCAATTTTTCAAAACCCTTGCGGTCCATGATGATCTCTCCCCGGACCTCCAACCGTCTTTCAAAAGCACCTGCCTGGAGCTGAAGCGGAACCGAGCGGATGGTCTTGACATTGGCAGTAATCACTTCTCCGGTCATTCCGTCCCCACGGGTGGATGCCACAATCAGTTTTCCGTCTTCATAGACCAGCTCGACCGCAACGCCATCCAGTTTTGGCTCTGCGGTATAGAGAACCGCATCCTGAATTTGAAGCGCTTTTTTCACCCGGCTGTCAAACTCGATAATATCTTGTACGGCAAATGCGTTGTCCAGGCTGAGCATCGGAAGGGAATGCGAAGTGGTTTCAAACACGGATAGCGGCGGCGCTCCCACTCGAGCCGTGGGCGAATCCGGGCTTTGCAGGTCGGGATGCGCTTTTTCAAGCGACATCAACTCCTGCATCAAGAGATCATATTCAGCATCCGATATTTCTGGATTGTCCTGCATATGATACAGGGTGTTGTGATGGTGAAGGGTCTGACGAAGGGTTTCAACCCGATTCCTCACTGTCGAATTCGCCGGGGTATTCATGATTTTCAATCCCAGAAGCGGGTTAGAGCCCCAGATAGGCTTTCTTGACGGCCTCATTGCTCAGGAGATTCGGAGCGGAATCGGAGATCGTGATGGCGCCGTTTTCCATGACATACCCCCTGTGAGCCACTTTAAGGGCCAGATTGGCATTCTGCTCTACCAAAAAAATGGTGGTATTGTTCTCGGCATTGATTTTCTTGATAATTTCAAAAATCTGGCGAACAATCAAGGGCGCAAGCCCCAGAGAGGGTTCATCCAGCAGAAGTAGCTTCGGTCTGGCCATCAGCGCGCGGGATATGGCCAGCATCTGCTGCTCGCCACCGCTGAGCGTTCCGCCTGCCTGATGCCTTCTCTTGGAAAGAATCGGGAACAAGTCCCAGATATAGGAAAGGTCTTTTCGAATATTATCCTTATCTTTTCGTAAAAAAGTACCCATATCGAGATTTTCCCCAACCGTCAGATAGGGGAAAATCCTTCGACCTTCCGGAACCTGACTGATTCCCAGAAAGACAATCTTTTCCGGACTCATGCCGTGAATGGGCTTTCCCTTGAAAACGATTTCTCCCCGCCTCGGCGGAACGAGCCCGGAAATGGACATCAGGATGGTGGTTTTGCCGGCACCATTTGCACCGATCAAGGTAATGATTTCCCCCTCGGCAACCTCCATGCTGATTTCCTTCAGAGCCTGAATATTGCCGTAATACGTTGAAACGCCATTTACCCTAAGCATCAATGTCTTCTCCAAGATAAGCCTTGATCACCACGGGATTATTACGGATTTCTTCAGGAGTTCCCTGCGCGATCTTCTTTCCATAATCCATGACAAAAATCCGGTCCGATAGACTCATGACGAGTTTCATGTCATGTTCAATCAACAGAATGGAAACCCCTTCCTCATCCCGAATCCGCGTGATCAGATCGTCCAGTTCAAGCGTTTCCTGGGGATTCATTCCTGCCGCCGGTTCATCCAGGAGGATCAGGAAAGGTTCCGTGGCCAGAGCCCTGGCGATTTCAAGGCGTCGCTGCGCGCCATACGGAAGATTCTTGGCCAGATCATTGACATACCAGTCAAGCCCGATTTTTTCCAGAATCCGGTAGCTGTCATCCACGACCGACTGTTCTTCCCTAACCATGGCCCGGTTGCGGAATATGGCTCCGGCTACCCCGGAATGGGTCCGGCAGTGCCTGCCGATCATCACATTTTCCAGAACCGTCATGTTCGGAAACAGACGGATATTCTGAAACGTGCGGGCCATGCCTTTTTCGGTTACCTGATTGGGCTTTAATCCGTTGATCCGTTCGCGTTTTTGAGTGCCTGCGGCCTTCTTGGGGGAAGAAATGATAATATCCCCTTCGGTTGGTGAATAAATGCCGGTAATGCAATTGAAAAAAGTGGTTTTGCCGGCCCCGTTGGGACCGATCAGAGCGACGATTTCACCCCTTCGGATATCGATGTTCAGATTATCCAGTGCACGTAGTCCACCAAAATCCATCGTCAGGTTGTTTACTTCAAGTATGGTTTCCATCGGGCCTATTCATTAAAATTAATCAGAAGGTCGGACTTGCCAATCAGACAGGAGCGGAATCATAACTCGGCTCAGACCCGGATCAACGACAAATCCCCGCTCTCATGAGACCGCCTGGCTCATGGGCGGTTCTCCGGGCCGGTTTTTCATGGGTGTTCGTTTGGTTTAAACGTATAACTTCGGCGAACATTGGCAACGATTCCCTGTGGACGAAAAACCATCATCAGAACCATGATGGCCCCGAAGATCAGCATTCTGTAATCGGAAAACGCCCTGAGGTATTCGGGAAGAAGAATCATGATCAGAGCTGCAATGGCGACACCCACGATGGAGCCCATCCCCCCCAGAACGACGATAGCCAGTATCATCGCCGATTCCAGGAAGGTGAAACTGGCCGGGTTGATAAATGTCGTTTTGGCTGCAAAGATGACCCCGACCATTCCGGCCCAGGTGGCGCCAAGGGCAAAAGCTGTCAGCTTGGTCTGGGTTTTGTCGATTCCCATGGCCTGACAGGCCACTTCATCCTCTCTCAAGGCGATCCATGCGCGCCCGATTCGGGAATTCTGCAACCGATTGACAACAAAAATGGTAAACAGGACCATGCCAATCATCACAAAATATAAATAAATGATGGAATCGGAAAGAGACAGCTGAATGCCAAACAGGGAAGGCCTGGAAATATGCGCAATGCCGCTGGGACCAAATGAAAATTCATTCCAGTTTTCCAGAATCAGGCGGATGATCTCACCAAAGCCTAAAGTGACAATGGCCAGGTAATCACCCCGCAAACGCAATACCGGAAAGCCCAGAAGAATCCCGAAAAAAGCCCCCATCACCGCACCCATCGGCAGAACAATCCAGAACCCCAATCCGAAATGGTGATTCAAAAGGCCATAAGTGTAAGCGCCGACCGCATAAAAGGCGACATATCCCAGGTCCAGAAGGCCGGCAAGCCCGACAACGATATTCAACCCCAGCCCCAGCACGATGTACATCAGCGCCGTGATCATGATATTGGTCTGATAGGTATCCATCACAAAAGGAAAGACGACAACGAAAATGATGCCGGCGACAGAAGCCGGAATGGCGTATCTGCGATCTGACAGGGTCCGCTGGAAAAACGATGGCACATCTAAGTCGCCAGACCCACTTTTCTTTTTTCCGGTTTCTTTTCGCCAGAGTAAATATCGCCAGACAAAAGATAGCAGAAAGATTCCGATGCCCATATAAACCATGTTCTCCCACCGCCACAACACCAGATTTTCCGTGGTATTGACCCGAATGACCACGATCGGGAAGGTCAGAAACATGAACCAGAGAGACACCAGAAACGATTTTTTTATTTCAGATAAGGTTCGCATATTTTTATGATAGATTGAGCGTTTCAGGGATTGGAACGGATATTAAAACGCATTGATTCCCCGATCTTAAACTTTTTGTGTGGTTGATCTTCCCAGGAGCCCCTCAGGCCTGAAAATCAGAATTAATACCAGAAGCGCAAACGCAAAAACATCTTCATAATCGCTGGATACATAGCCGGTTGCAAAACTTTCGGTCAGGCCCAGAATCAGACTGCCCAGCACCGCGCCGGGAATGCTGCCGACGCCTCCCAGAACCGCCGCTGTAAATGCCTTGATTCCCGCAATAAAGCCAATGAAAAAATTGATCTGTCCGATGTGGGATGCAATCAATACGCCTCCAACCGCTGCCAGGGAGGAGCCGATGACAAACGTCATGGAAATCACCTGATTGACATTGACGCCGACCAACATGGCCATGCTGCGGTCCTGGGCCGTTGCCCGCATGGCCTTTCCGATTCTGGTATATTTGATTAGCACCGTCAACAACACCATGATAATCGTGGTTGTAAGCAGAATGACAAGTTGAGTGGATCGAAGGATGTGGGAATAGGGTTCCCAGAATTCAAAATCAGGAATCAAACTGGGAAACGGCAGAAAATCCGATGTCTGGGCAAGGAGAACATAGTTTTGAAGGAAAATGGACATCCCGATGGCGCTGATCAGGGGAGAAAGACGCGGGGCATGGCGAAGGGGCTTATAGGCGATTTTTTCAACCGTATACCCGTAAGCAGCGGCATATACCGCTGCCGCAATCGAGGCCAGAACCAGAACGGCAAACTGATTCAATCCCATGACCGTCAGCACGCTTGCCACAATGAGAGCCGTGAATGCACCGATCATGTAGATTTCACCATGGGCAAAATTGATGAGTTCGATGATTCCATAGACCATGGTATAGCCAAGGGCGATCAGTGCATAAATGCTGCCGCGCGTCAGGCCGCCCATAAAAAGCTCAAAGAAATATTCCATTGATGTTCAGCATGCCCCCTGTTGAACCGGCACTGAAAACCCTTCACCTAAACATGGGTAAAAAACAAGGGGGCAGTTATCGGCCATACCTGTCCCCTGACTTATTCAGCATTTTTGATGGTTATTTCTTCAACTCATCAAACTTTCCATCCTTGACCTGGTAAATCGAGAATCCCACACCGATAGCATCCCCACGATCGTCAAATTTGATTTTTCCAAGCGGCGTATCCACATAATCGGTCCGCAAGGCCTTAACAATGGCATCGTAATCGGTCGATCCTGCTTTCTGAATGGCGTTCAGCAGCGCCTGAGCAGCTGCATATCCATTGATGGAAAACGCACCCACATCTTCACCGTAGGCTTTTTTATAAGCTTCTTTTACAGTTTTATCCATCGGATTGCTTGAGGTGTCTCTGGGGCCGGTTACATAGACGCCTTCCGCATTTTTCCCGGCAACTTTGATAAAGGTTTCGACCTTAACACCGTCGTCAGAAATAAAAGCTGTCTTCATCTTGCTTTTTCGCATCTCGCTGACAATTTTTGAAGCTTCCGGGTGATATCCGCCGAAAATAATGGCTTCGGCGCCGGCTTTCTTGACCTTGTTGACAACTGAGGAATAATCCACAGCTCCGGGAGTTACCCCCTCAAAAAGGACGACCTGGCCTTTTCCGGATTTTTCAATGAATGTTTTTGCAAATTCAGCAAGACCTTTTCCATAATCGCCTTTATCATGAAGCACGGCAATTTTTTTGAGTTTCAGTGTATCCAGGACAAAATCGACTTCCAGCCTGGCCTGGGCATCATCGGAGGCGATGGTCCGGAAAAAATTGGGGTATTTTCCACTCTGGGTAAGCTCCGGATTCGTTGTAGAAGCTGAAATGGCGATGATCCTGGCGTCTTTATAAATATCCAGCGCCGCTTTTGTTGCGCCGCTGCAAACATGACCCACAACCGCAACTACGCCATCGGATACCAGCTTAGTTGCCGTATTGGTGGCTTTTTCAGGTTTACACTCATCATCTTCTGCAATGATTTCAATCTGTTTTCCCAGAATTCCGCCCTTGGCATTCACGTCTTCAACCACCAGCTTGGCTGCCTTGACAATCGGCAGTCCATAAGAGGCCAGGTCTCCGCTGTGTGCGCCGGCAATACCGATCTTAATGGTATCGGCCGCAACGCCGGAACCTGTAAAAGCCAGTACCATCAGCCCTGCAACGATGGCGGTAATGAGTTGCTTATTCATGGAATTCTTCTTCATAACCTCAGTCCTCCTCTTAAATAGTTATGATATATAATGCTTCACTTGAAGCTTTTTCTTATAATAAAAACCTTCTGAATGAGTCAAGACAAAAGAATTTGCTTTTTGGGTTGGAATTTATTAATATCTTACGAGAATCATGCTGGATATTTTAGATGAATTAACTCAGAGGGCCATTGAATCTCGTGAAACGAATCGGGCTGGTCGTAAAAAACGATCATCTGGCCATTCAAAAGGCCGACGAACTAGAAATTTGGCTGAAATCCAGGGATATCGATGTCTTCAGGAATGAGATGTTTTTCCCAAAGCGCTCTGTTTCTGATTCCCGAACATCTCATGCCCCAGATGATCTGTTCTGCGTTCTGGTCTTGGGGGGCGACGGAACATTCTTAAGTGCTGTCCGGTGGATAGGCGATGCCCCTATACCCGTTTTAGGGGTAAAATTCGGTGAAGTCGGCTTTCTGGCCGAAATCTCTGAAGACAATCTGTTTGAGGCGGTCAATGCCATTATTCGTCAGGATTTTACAACCAGCCCTCGAATGCGTCTTCGGGCCGATATCCTTCGCGAGGATCAGGTCATTGCCTCGGAAACCGTTCTCAATGATCTGGTCATCAACAAAGGCGCGCTAGCGCGCCTTGCCAGCATTAAAACCCTTCTGGACAACCATTATTTAACCACATACCGGGCAGATGGCCTCATTGTGGCCACCCCTACGGGCTCAACCGCATATTCCCTTGCAGCTGGTGGGCCTATCGTTCACCCTACGGTTCCCGGCATCATTCTGACACCCATCTGCCCGTTTACCCTGACCATCCGACCCTTGATAATTCCGGATTCGGTTGTCATTACCATTGTCCTTGAGAAAGAGGCTTCGGATGTGCTGGTCACATTTGATGGGCAGTCCGGCATTGAAATCCACAACAACGACACGATCAGGATTCAAAAAAGTCCCTATCCGGTGCTGATGATCAAGCTTCCTGGTCAGCGATATTTTGACCTGGTAAAATCTAAGCTGAGATGGAGCGGCGGACGTGTTTAGGATATTGACTTCCCGCCATCCTTTGATTATATTGGCATCGTTACATTGGTTAAAATGAAACCTGATAAAAACAGCAAACGATATGTTCACTCATTCAAAACCTTCTGTTTCAACAAAGAAAAATCATCATACAGACTTGAATAACCTGATTTGTTCGATGATCTGTATTTTTATCTTTTCTGCCTGCGGACCTATCAGTTCGTATCGCCATACAGCGCTCGATACCCCTTCCCGGCATGTGGACAACGGGCAGAAGTTTTTACAAATCAATAAAATTGATGCGGCTGTTTTGGAATTTTCTCGAGCGACTGAACTGGATCCGGAATATGCTCCGGCTTACACGGGACTGGGACTGGCTTACGGCAGAATGGGAGATTTTGTAAAAGGCTATGAATTCATGGAACTGGCCACTAAAAAAGCTCGGGGATATGAACAGGAATCCGCTGTAAAGGACGCACGAATGCAACTGGACACCCTGAAAAAAAACCTCTGACAGAGCTTTTCACCCGGGCAAGTGTTAAGTGAGGGGCGCATATCACATATGCCCTGCCCTGCATCCCGCTCCGAGAGAGAGAATTTTATGCAAATCGCTCACCGCGAAAAGACAGGACCCGGACTGCCTATGCAGGAATTTGCCCTTCATTTATCGTTCTAAGCGATGTTCCCATTTTTCCTTGACTTGAAACGCCGTGTAACTTAAATGATACTAATCAATAACCCCCTGTTATTAACTTTATGGTGGAAATATCTATGAGCTGGGACTGGGAAAAATTAAAAGAACAGCAGCAAAGCAAAATCGGCCCCAATATGCCGCAATTGGATGAACTTGCCAACAAATTGAAAAATATCAAACTTCCTGGCGGTCCGATTGTGATTGTTCTGGCCGTAATTCTGTTTTTAGGAGTATCCATGTTTTACACCGTGGATGTGGATGAGGTGGGCGTGGTGCAGCGCTTTGGCAAATATGTGCGGACGACCCAGCCCGGCCTGAACTTTAAACTGCCTACCGGAATTGAAAAAGTAACCAAGGTTAAAGTCCGCCGCATTTATAAAGAGGAATTCGGTTTCAGCACCAATCGTGAAGGAGACCAGCGAAAGTTTTCTGCAAACACCGAGGATGCCGGCGTTACGTTGATGCTGACCGGTGACTTGAACGTAGCGCTGGTTCCCTGGATTGTGCAATACCGAATCAAAGATCCTTATAATTTTTTATTCAAGGTCAAGGATATCCGCCGCCTGCTGATGGATATGTCGGAAGCTGCCATGCGCCTTGTTGTCGGGGATCGCAGTGTTAACGAGGTAATCAGCAAGCGGGAAGAAATTGCGGTTGAAGCCAGGAGCATCCTCCAAAATGAACTGGATAACGCCGAAGCCGGCATAAACGTTGTCACCATCGAAATGAAAAAAACCAATGTTCCGGATCCGGTTCAGCCTTCGTTTAACGAAGTCAACCAGGCGGTTCAGGAAAAAGAAAAAATGATTTATCAGGCCAAGGAAGACTACAACAAGGCCATACCTAATGCGCGCGGGGAGGCAGACCGGACCATCAAGGCTGCCGAGGGATTTGCCCTGGATCGCATCAACCGCGCAAAAGGGGATGCCTCGAGATTTAGCGCCCTTTATGCTGAATACGATAAGGCCAAGGATATCACCAAACGACGGCTTTACTTAGAAATGATGAGCAGTATTTTCCCGAAAATCGGTGAAAAATATATCGTGGACTCGGATCAAAGTAATCTTCTTCCTTTTCTTAACCTCGGTAAAAACAGAGGGGCCTCAAAATGAATTCCAAAGTTTTTTTGATCATTGCTGCCAGCGTCGCCATTTTGATGGCTTATACATCGGCCTACATCGTGAATGAAACCGAGCAGGTTGTGGTTACCCAGTTTGGCCGCGTGGTAGGTACCCCCAAGCAGGCTCCCGGGCTATATTTCAAGGTGCCTTTTATCCAGGAAGCAACGTATTTCCCCAAAAATCTTCTCATGTGGGACGGCGATCCCGGTCAGATTCCCACATTGGATAAAACCTATATCTGGGTGGATGTTTTTGCCCGCTGGAAAATCGTAGACCCGATCAAATTCTTCCAGACCGTCAACAATACGGTCAGCGCCCAGGGACGGCTGGACGACATCATTGATCCGGCTACCCGCAACTTCATTACATCCTTCCGGCTTATTGAAGCGGTCAGGCGGAGCAACCGGGAACTGGATACCTTTGAAATCGGCCTGGAAGATATTCAAAAGGAACCGGTGGAGCAGATTACTGCAGGCAGGGACAAAATTACCCAGGGAATTCTGGAACAGGCCCAGCCCAAACTATCTCCTTTTGGCATCGAGCTGGTGGATGTCAAAATCAAACGCATCAATTACGTGGAACAGGTCCGGGAATCCGTTTATGGCCGAATGATTGCGGAACGAAAACAGATAGCGGAGAAGTTTCGGTCGGAAGGAAAGGGAGAGGCCGCCAGAATCATGGGCGAAAAGGAAAGGGATTTAAAGCGCATTACTTCCGAAGCCTACCGCACCGCTCAGGAAATTAAAGGCAAGGCCGATGCCGAAGCGACGAGACTCTATGCCCAGGCATACGGCGTTGACCCGGAATTCTATTCGTTTACCAAATCCCTTGAGGTTTACAATGAAACGCTGGGCGAAAATAGTTCGGTTGTGCTTTCAACCAGTGCTGAATTCCTGAAATATCTTAAAGGATACAAATAAAGACGCTACAGAGCAGTACCTGAATGCCCAAGTTAACGGATTACCAGCACAGTCAAGCTGGAAAAAGAAAAGCACTGACGCAACAACGGAAAAGCCGTTAAGCGAAAGTGCTTTTTCTTTGTACAGAAAAGATTCCAGGCATCTTATTTACCTTTCCTTCTCTGGTGGCGTGTACGGGCCAAAAGCTTTTTATGTTTATGCTTTCTCATTTTTTTTCTTCTTTTTTTAATGACACTTCCCAACCGATCACCTCCCTTCATTAATCTTCAATAGCCTTATTTCTCACAACTTCAACAAAATTTCAACCCTTTTATCTGAAAGCGAATTATTCCATGAAATGACAGGCCAGGAATTTAAATATACAGGAATTATTCACAGGACATCGGGGACTGATTTACCCTTGTAATTCAAGGTAAATATATTGACACCTGCCAGTCCTTATGATAGCGATTCCTCCTGTTAGATCATCCGCAATGATGTTCTCGTGAAACTGTTGTCCATTAGGATTGTTTTGGATTTTTTCTGATTCAAACAAAGGAGCTACCATGGCACACCTGGAACCCACATCACCTTTATCCGGTGAAAATCTTCTTTTGGATAACGATGATGCCATCCTTCTCACAGATGAAATACTCTCAGAAGAAGACGATGATATTATTGAGCTATCTGAAATTGCAGATCTTTCTGATACCCAGGAAGTCATAAAATTTTCTGACCCGGCAAAAGATAAAACTGGTTTTTTTGATCTTTCAGATGTTCTCGAAGAGACAGATCTCAAGACAGAACGACTGCCGGATTTCTCCGAAACGGAAGCAGAAACGCTCAATCTGGATTTTGATCGGATTTCAGGTCCTTTTCAGCTTGAACCGAAAATGCCAGTTGAAGATACCATTTCTCTTGACGTTCTTCACGGGAATGAGTCAAAGGAGATTAAAGAGCTTGCATCATACAAGGATTCCGATACGGACAATGGTCTAATTTTATTACAGGATGTTGCTCCATTAACTCTTGAAAAAGAATTTGTCGAATCGCTGAGGTTAAATGTTGAACCTGCACGGGCAAGCGCGTTATCCACATCCGGTGGATCTAACGCCCCCGATACTGAATACCAGTTGGATGACCTTCAGCAATTGATTGATGAAGTCATTCACGATTCCCAGGTGCCGCATCAGGATTTGCCTGGAATTCATTCAGAGTTCAACAAACCAACCGAAAAGGATGACGCCATATATAAAGATATGATTGCTTCTCAGCCCAAGGATCAGATAGATGCCGCCATGGAAAGGGTAATTCGAAATCTTTTTGCAGAGAGGATCGAATATATCATAGATGAAGTTGTCACGACAACGGTTACAAGGGAAATTGAAAATCTGAAAACAATCCTCTTGAATTATCTGACCTCTGGGAAGTCTGCTGATAGAATCAAATCTTGAACTTGGTGTTTTTTTACTGTTATAGGATTGGGGATCAGACATGAATCCCCTTTTCCTTTTTAAAGAAAGGCGAAGTGTTGAAAACTCTGTCTCGTGGCTGTTTATGAAAACCCCGCAATACCTATTGTTCCTTAGGAGTAAGTGATGCTTATGGATCAACCTGACAAAGGATACGAACCCCAGAATGTCGAAAAACGCTGGTATGCTTTCTGGGAAGAACATCAACTGTTTGCTGCAAATGAAAGCGATTCCCGTCCCGGTTATTCGATTGTTATTCCCCCTCCCAATGTCACCGGTGTTCTTCACATGGGACATGCGCTGAATGTGACGCTTCAGGATATTCTATGCCGGTATTACCGATTGAAAGGCCACAATGTTCTCTGGATGCCCGGCACGGATCATGCCGGAATTGCCACTCAAAATGTTGTGGAAAAAAAACTCGCAAGTGAAGGCTTAAGCCGGCAGCAACTGGGTCGAGAAAGTTTTATTGATGCGGTGTGGGCATGGCGCAAAGAATCCGGAAACGCCATCATCCATCAACTCAAGCGCCTGGGCGCATCCTGCGACTGGAAGCGGGAACGTTTTACGATGGACGAAGGACTTTCCATAGCTGTCAGAAAGGTTTTTGTTGAGCTTTATCATCAGGGCCTGATTTATCAGGGTGACTACATCATCAACTGGTGCCATCGCTGCCACACAGCGCTATCTGACCTTGAAGTCGAACATGAAGAGATTTCCGGAAATCTCTATCATATCCGTTACCCCTTCCCCAATCACTCCGGCGGCATTGTGGTTGCCACCACCCGGCCGGAAACCCTGTTTGGAGATACGGCTATTGCCATTCACCCAGAAGATGACAGATATCAGAATCTGCCTTCAGAAACAGTTCTTCTGCCACTCACCGATCGCCGTATCCCCATTATTCGGGACGCCTATGTGGGAATGTCCTTTGGAACCGGCGCATTAAAAGTAACACCGGCTCACGATCCGAATGATTTTGAAATCGGAAACCGCCACAATCTTCCCCGGCTCAAAGTCATTGACGATCATGGCCTCATGACGGACGGCGCCGGCATGTTCGAAGGAATGGATCGTTTCAAATGCCGGGAAGCCGTTGTTCAGAAGCTTAAGGAGGAAGGCCTTCTGACTGGAATTGAACCCTATCCCCACAATGTCGGCCACTGCTATCGGTGTAAAACCGTTGTTGAACCCAATTTATCCAGGCAGTGGTTTGTTAAAGCAAAACCGCTGGCTGAAAAAGCCATTGCCGCGGTTCAAAATGGCCAAACCCGTATCATCCCCGAGGCATGGGCAGCAAATTATTACGATTGGCTGAACAATATCCGGGATTGGTGCATTTCCAGGCAGATCTGGTGGGGACATCAGATTCCAGCGTGGACCTGCGAGGCCTGCGGAAAGTTGACCGTGTCCCTGACGCCACCAGAAACCTGTTCTTCTTGCAGTCATTCGGGGTTGATTCAAGAAACCGACGTGCTGGATACCTGGTTCAGTTCCGCGCTATGGCCGTTTTCCACGATGGGCTGGCCGGAAAACAGCCAGATGTTGAAAACTTTTTATCCCACTTCGGTTCTGGTAACCGGCTTTGATATTCTTTTTTTCTGGGTTGCCCGAATGATGATGATGGGTATCCATTTCATGGGTGATGTTCCCTTTAAAGACGTTTATGTCCACGCCCTGGTTCGGGATGAAACCGGCAAGAAAATGAGCAAGTCCAAAGGCAATGTGATTGATCCGCTCATCGTCATGGATCAGTACGGCACCGACGCCTTTCGTTTTACCCTAGCGGCATTCGCCGCTCAGGGCAGGGACATCAAGATGTCTGAAAAGCGGGTTGAGGGCTATCGTCACTTTATCAACAAGCTCTGGAATGCTTCCCGCTTTGCCTTGATGCACGTCAACTCGAATTCAACGACCCTCACGCCCGGAATATTATCTCTTCCCAATCAATGGATTTTATCCCGGTCCGAAAGCGTGGCCCGATCTGCTAGCGAGGCACTTGAAGCCTATCATTTCAATGACGCTGCAGGCCTGCTCTACCAGTTTGTCTGGCATGAACTCTGTGACTGGTATCTTGAAGCCGTCAAACCGGCCTTATACGGAAAAGAAGGAGAGCCGATTCTGGAACAGACGCGGGCAGTGCTGTGGCAGGTTCTCAAGAACACCTTGATCTGTCTTCACCCGTTTATCCCTTTTGTTACGGAAGAAATCTGGCACATGCTGCCCGGAACTCAGGGCTCCATCATGAATGCAAGGCTTCCTCAGGACAGAGACCCTGATTTTGGCCGGTTTGTGAATCCCAAAGCCGAACAGCAAATGGATATCATCATCGGCATCATTACCGGCGTCAGAAATATTCGGGGAGAGATGAATCTTGCGCCGTCCTTAAAACTGAATGCCCTGATTCAAACCAATCATTCACAAATCACGGACACGATTCACCGGCATGGAGATATCATCACCCATCTGGCCAGGGTGGAAAAACTCGCCGTTGATCTTCCGGGAGAAAGGCCCAAGGCTGCGGCAACCGCGATTGTCGAGGGCGCGATCATTTATGTCCCCCTGGAAGGGGTTCTGGATCTGACCAAAGAAATCCAGCGCCTTGAAAAGGAAATCGAGAAGCTGAACGACGAGTTGAAAGGTGTTTCCAAAAAATTGAATAACGAGGATTTCCTGGGCAAAGCACCCATGGATATCATTGAAAAGGTCAAGGACAAATACGCGACCCTGTCTGACAAACAACAGCACCTGCAAATCAATCTGAATAAAATCAAGGCACTCCTATGACAGCGTATCTTGCCCAATTAATCGACATGGCGCTTGCCGAAGATATCGGCACCGGCGACATCACCACCGATTATCTGGTTTCTTGCGACAGCCGGGGACGTGGGATCATTATCGCCAAAGAAGACCTGGTTCTTGCCGGACTGGACATCGCAAAAACGGTTTTCCAGCGCCTTGATCCGGAAGTTCATCTTCAATCCGCTTATGAAGACGGAGCGGAAATCGTCCGCGGGGAAACGGTGTTGCATTTAGAAGGCAGACTTAAGGCGCTTCTGACCGCGGAACGGCCTGCACTTAATTTTTTACAGCGCCTTTCAGGCATTGCCACCCACGTGCGTACTTATGTTAAAGCCCTTCAGCATAGCCGGGTTCGGCTGGTAGATACCCGAAAAACAACACCGGGATGGCGGGTTCTTGAAAAATATGCGGTGCGTATGGGCGGAGCCCATAACCACAGGATGGGACTTTTTGACGGCGTTCTGATCAAGGACAATCACATCGCCGCCTGCGGCGGGATTCAGCAAGCGGTCACTGCAGCCAGAAAACAGATTTCGCATCTGATCAAGATTGAGATTGAGGTCTCGGACCTTACCGGCATCCATGAGGCCCTTGAATCCGGGGTGGACGTCATTATGCTCGACAATATGGACATTGCCCATATTCGGGAAGCTGTTTCCATCATTCAGAACCGAGCCATCGTGGAAGTCTCTGGCGGCATCACCCTTAAGTATTTATCCGATCTGGCGCAAACCGGCGTTGATTTGATTTCGGTCGGCGCTCTGACGCATTCGGCAAGAGCCGTGGATCTCAGCATGAGAATTCAACAAGGACAGGTTATTAATGGGTAATAGGCAATAGGCTATCCGCATCCATCATAGTCTCTGACCCATCACCCATTGCCCCTAATAAATGATTCCTATTCGCGACACCCTTTCTTCAAAGAATTACCCGGTGGTCAATACCGCCATTATCGGGCTGAACATCCTGGTTTATTTGATCCAGATGGCTCAGGGAGGGCAGGCAGAGCAGTTTATTTATATTTATGGCCTGGTGCCAGCCCGCTATTTCGTACCTCATATTGCGTCATATTTTAGCGCGGGCCAGCAGCTTTTTTCCCTGTTTTCATTTATGTTTCTGCATGGCGGTTTCTGGCATCTTCTGGGAAACATGTGGTCTTTGTATATTTTTGGCGACAATATCGAAGATCGCCTGGGATCCATGCGCTACCTGCTGTTTTATCTGCTCTGCGGACTGACATCCGGCCTGTCCCATCTGCTGCTGAACCTCAATTCCAATGTCCCTACCATAGGAGCCAGCGGCGCCATTGCCGGTGTCATGGGCGCCTATTTTCTGCTTTTCCCAAAATCCCGAATCCTGACCCTGATTCCCATCCTCTTTATCCCTTTTTTTATAGAAATTCCGGCTTATTTTTTTCTGGGAATTTGGTTTTTTCTCCAGTTCCTGAGCGCGGCGGGCAGTTATGGCGGCGCGGGAGGCATCGCCTGGTGGGCGCACATCGGCGGCTTCATTTCCGGAATGATCTTAATAAAGCTCTTTCATATTCTTCCCGATTCCGGCTTCACACAAAACCTGCGCAAAGTAACCGAAAAAAGAAAAACCCCCAGGTTTCAGGTTATCCGCACTTCAGGGGCTGGAAGCGATCCCAATCTCTACGGCGTGATTCAGATCACTCCCTGGGAAGCTTTTTCCGGTGCCAACAAGATGGTTAACATTCCTTGGGGATTTTACAACCGGACGATTCGCGTACTGGTACCCCCGAATTTGAAACAGGGGTCGATCATCCGACTCAAGGGAATGGGACGTCAGATGCCGGAAGGACTGAAAGGGGACCTGATGCTGAAAGTAACCATCCAGTCCTGATGCCAGAAGATTTTTTGCGTAAAAAGCCTATCTGCGTTGAGCTTCAGCCTTCGTCATTGCGGCGTACTAACCCCCATGCCCGGGGCGGGCACAACGAACAATGAAAATGGCTGCCACAACCAATTGAATTAAATAGTAAATTATCCATTTTCATATAAAACTAAAACATACGGCAGGCGGAACGCCAGCCCTCAGGATTGTCGCCAAAAGCTCCGGTGCCGCTCGCCTTGATCTTGAACAGGCGGAACGCCGGTACTTTGCCATCCCAATTTTGATCAATCACTGCCGCTGTTTTTGAAGTTTAGCCTGGCGTTTTTTTAAGGACGAGTTCATAAGACTTTACCCGCATCACCGGATAATAGGACCGTTTGGCCTTGGCAAGTCCCGGAACATTCATGTCGCTTTCCTTGTTAATAAAAACATACCCATTAAACAGATGACGGGCGCATTGACTGTCAAAATACTGATACAAGCCTTTTATCCTTGAAAAGGCTTTTTCAAAATGCAAAACACCCATGACAGCTGTCAGATAGGATCCGATGCCAAAGGCACTGACCTTTCCATCGATCCGCAACAATAATCCCTGCGATGAAAAAACATCCAGATGCTCCATGGTGTTTAAGGCGGCCAAGCGCTCACAGGCCAGGTCTTCCTTCAGATTGGCATCGCAGTTGCGCTCTTCGCACCACTCATTCAAAAACTGGATACATTCCGGAGCCAGTTCCGGCGTTATGGGAGCCACGCGAACTCGGTCCTTTTCAAGATACTCCCTGGTAAACTGGCTGATAAGGTTCCGTTTCTTGGAATATTTGTTTCCTTTCAACTCCGCCAGATCCGATGCTCGGTACACATAGTCATCGTATTCCTCCTGTTCACGGATCGTAAACAAGGCTTCCACACGCTTGGTTTCATACTGCTGAAGATATTCCTCGGTAACAAACCAGTAGGATTTATAATCCAGTTTCCGGGCAAGCGCATACAGGGCTTCGGGCGGATATTGTCTTTGAGGAGATATGGGCAGGATCAGGTGCCGTTTTTCCTTCTGGCGGTTAAATTCCGCGGCAACAATCAGCGCATCGCCATCAATTGCTCCAAAAGGCTGATATTCATCATTGCTCCAGGAAAGAAGAGACGGCAGGGAATAGACGCACAAGCGGTGGCGCTGGTGTTCAAAAAAAGGCTTCAGCACAGGATAATCTTCAGGTATTAGAGGTAATAATTTCATAAATCAGACTTATTCCTTTACGGCTTCAATACCGCCGATCCGTCTTAAACGATTTCATTTTTTTCTCAGCATGGGCATGGCGCCCGGTATTTCAGAAAATCCCAGGCCGCAATAAAATGGCTGAGTGCCTTGTTTGGCAATAAGACCGATCCATGTCATTCCATCCCGCTCCAGGCGTTCCACGATGACTTTCATAATGGAAGAGGCAATTGCCTGTCTTCGCGCCTCTGGCCTGACCATTATGTCCTGAATATACGCATCACTTGCCCTGTCGCTGATGGCCCGCCCCATACCCAGGATCATCTCAGGCTCTTTAACCGCTACCACAAAGCAGTGACTGCCGGAAATGATCCGGACAAGCTTCTCAAGCGTATCTCCGGACTCCGACCACCAGCCTGCCAGGCGGTAAAGATGACGGATCTGAAAGAGATAATCCTCTTGTCGGCGGACAGAGAAGGTTCCCCAGCACTCATTTAAACATGTAAGAGAATAAAACATTGAAAATCAACTTGCTGTATCGGGTGGAAGGAAAGATACCCTGTTGCGGCCACTTTCTTTTGAGGCATACATGGCCCTGTCGGACCTGCTGACAAACGCTGTCAGTTCTTCTCCTGGAGAGTACTCTGTGACACCGATACTCAGGGTAACCTGAATCGATCGGTCTGGACATGGACAAAATATTATAAATTCAAGTGCATACTGAATCCTGTCCGCCACTGTTCTCGCTTCATCACCATCCGTATAGGGCAAAATGACCGTGAATTCCTCTCCCCCATACCGGTAAGCCGTATCCATGGTTCGCAGGCAGGTTTTGATCATCTGACCAACAGAGCTTAAAACCTTGTCACCTTCCAGATGACCGTACGTATCATTGAAATTTTTGAAGAAATCGATATCAAGGAGCAATAGCGCCAGGGAATGACCATAGCGGTTGGCCCGTTCAATCTCCATTTTCAACTGAGCAAAAAAATGTCTGGAGTTATAGAGTTGCGTCAAACTGTCGGTGATGGCCAGTTGCTGAAGATCGGCCATCATGCGGTTGCGCTCCAGCCTAAGCTCCCGTTCCTTGAACACCCTTTTTAACCGAAGCAGCAGTTCCTGAAACCGTAAGGGTTTAAAGACAAAATCGCTGGCACCTTTTCCAATGGCTTCTTCGTAAGAATATTGACCGCTGTAACCGGTCATGACAATCACATCAATATCATAATCATTTTTAATGATATCCGTCAGTTCAAGCCCATCCATCCCCGGCATCGTTATATCTGTTATGACTACTTGAAATTCTGATGTTTTAAGAATTTCAAGTGCTTCTTCCGCGCTGGATGCCACCTGGCAGTCAAAGCCTGTCATTGTGACAAATTCGGCCATGGAATCGCGGACAGCCATATCATCTTCAACAATTAAAATATGTCGATTCATGGTAACCAAGGATCCGGGCTCATTACAAATGGTTTCATCCAGAAAACAGGGCGGTTCTGACTCTATAATCATTACCGCTGTTGACATCATTCAAGGGAATCTGTTAAAAAGAGGCAATATTTTTATAATCTTATTTAATTAACTTGAATGCATACAGGTGTCAACTGACTTTTTTCCAAACAAAGTCAGGGAGAATACGAATTGCAAGTGAATACCATCAGCGCCATCCGAAATTTCAGCATCATTGCCCACATTGACCATGGTAAATCCACCCTGTCCGACCGTCTGATTCAGGCCACGAATATGGTGTCAGACCGGGATTTCAAGGATCAGATGCTCGATTCCATGGATATTGAGCGGGAGCGCGGCATTACCATCAAGAGCCAGACCATCTGTCTTCCCTATACCGCCAAAGACGGCAAGACCTATTCTTTAAACCTGATTGATACTCCGGGGCACGTGGATTTTACCTATGAAGTGTCCCGCGCCCTGGCATCCTGTGAAGGCGCACTGCTTCTGGTAGATGCCAGTCAGGGGGTGGAAGCCCAAACCATCGCCAACCTTTACCTGGCTATGGAACACAATCTTGAGATCATTCCCATTATCAACAAAATCGATCTGCCTTCGGCGGAAATTGAACGGGTGACAAATCAAATTGAATCCGACCTTGGCCTGGATCCGGACAAAATCATTCTGGCATCAGCCAAGGAAGGCATCGGCATTGAAGACGTACTGGAAGGGATTGTAACCGTGTTGCCCCCCCCGGTTGGCGATCCGGATCTTCGGCTTGAAGCGCTCATTTTCGACAGTCATTATGATGCCTACCGCGGAACCATCGTCCATTTTCGGGTGTTTCAGGGAACCATTCGAACCGGAGACACCATCATGTTCATGTTCAACAATGCCCGCTACAAGGTTGAAGAAGTCGGAATATTCCAAATCAAACGGGTACCGCAGCCACAACTGTCCGCAGGTCAGGTTGGATATCTGATTGCCGGTATCAAAACGGTCAGCGACACCCGTTGCGGAGACACCATTACCCATGCCAATGCCCCCTGCGACAGTGTCAAGCCCGGGTTCAAGCTGGCCAAGCCCGTTGTTTTTTCTTCTCTGTATCCGATTGCCGCCGATAATTATGCGGAATTGGCAGAAGGTCTTGAAAAACTTCAGTTGAATGATGCATCCCTGGTGTATGAGAAAGATTCTTCAGCAGCCCTGGGCTTTGGTTTCCGGTGCGGATTTCTCGGACTTTTACACCTGGAAGTGGTCCAGGAAAGGCTGGAACGCGAATTTGACCTATCCCTGATTCTGACCGCACCGTCCGTACAATACCAGTTGGTCATGAAGGACGGATCCACCCAAATCATCGACAATCCGGCTCTTTATCCGGATCCCATGTCCATACAAACCACGCTTGAACCCTTCATTCGCGCCACCATCATTATCCCGGACAGGTACATGGGCGCGGTCATGAAGCTTTGCCTGGATCGCAGAGGGAATAATACCAATTACCAGTATCTGACTAATAACCGGCTGGAGATGTTCTTTGAGCTTCCCCTGTCTGAAGTTGTTTATGATTTTTATGACCGCCTCAAATCCATCACTCAAGGATATGGATCATTCGACTACGAACTGATTGATTTCAGGGAAACCCAGTTGGTTAAGATGGATATTTTGATTAACGGCGAACGGGTGGATGCTCTCTCTCAGCTTGTTCATAAGGATCGGTCTGTTGAGCGGGCAAGAGTGGCCTGCGAAAAGCTCCAAGAGGAGATTCCCAAACAAATGTACAAAATTGCCATCCAGGGAGCTATCGGCGGGACCATCATCGCACGGACAACGGTGTCTGCTTTTCGAAAGGATGTTACGGCCAAATGCTATGGCGGCGATATTTCCCGTAAACGAAAGCTTCTTGAAAAGCAGAAAGCTGGAAAAAAACGAATGAAGATGGTGGGTAAAGTCATGATTCCGCAATCGGCGTTTCTGGCGGTATTAAAGACGGATACGGATTAGAGGTCAGGGATCGAGAGCAATGAAACATGAAATCATGCCTGGCTACTGGCTCCTTGCACACAAATTTTACTGGAGAGAAACCAAGTGGGAAGAACTGTTGCTGAGAAGATATTTGATGCTCACCGGGTGAATAACCCCTTTGGCGATATTCATGTCATCCGGCTGGATGCTGTTTTCTGCCATGAGATTACCACCCCCATTGCGATTAACGATCTGATCTCCCGCGGAAAGGACCGGGTGTTTAATCCATCAAAGCTCAAAGTCGTCATCGATCATGTCACGCCTGCCAAAGACGCCAAGACCGCGCTTCAGGGCAAGATTCTACGGGATTGGGCCCATCGACATCGCGTACTGGATTTTTTTGATATCGGCAGAAACGGCGTCTGTCATGCGCTTTTTCCTGAAAAAGGCTTTGTCCGACCGGGCTATACCATCATCATGGGGGATTCTCACACCTGTACCCATGGCGCTTTTGGCGCCTTTGCCGCAGGCGTGGGAACAACCGATCTGGAAGTCGGCATTCTCAGAGGCGTATGTGCCTTTCACTCTCCCCGATCCATAAAGATCATCATCACCGGAAACCTGCCCGAAGGCGTCTTTGCCAAAGATGTAATTCTATCAATTATCGGACGCATCGGGGTAAATGGCGCAACCAATAAAATCATTGAATTCACCGGCCCTGTAATCGACACCATGAGCATGGAAGCTCGAATGACTATCTGCAACATGGCTGTTGAAGCCGGAGCCACCTGCGGAATCTGCTACCCTGACAAAACAACAGTTGATTATCTGTGGGAATTTATTCAAAATGATTACGGCAGTCCAGAGGAAGCTCTGGATGATTTTTCAAGAATTCTTCCGGATGAAGATGCCGACTATGAGGAAATCCTGGAACATGACGTGTCGGCATTGGAACCACAGGTCACTTTCGGGTACAAACCCGATCAGGTTACCTCTGCGCAAAAGCTGAATGGAACGCCCGTGGACCAGGTATATATCGGCTCTTGCACAAACGGCAGAATGGAAGACTTGCGAATTGCCGCTCAGGTGCTGCGAGGTCATCGGATTAAAGATACGGTCCGGGGTATCGTATCGCCTGCCACACCCAAAATTTTTCGCATGGCCCTTGAGGAAGGCATCCTCCAGATCTTTCTGGATGCCGGGTTCTGCGTCACCAATCCCACGTGCGGGGCCTGCCTGGGAATGAGCAATGGGGTCCTTGCGGAAGGAGAGGTCTGCGCATCCACAACGAACCGCAACTTTAACGGAAGAATGGGAAAAGGAGCCATGGTGCATCTGATGAGCCCGGCAACCGCTGCAGCCTCTGCGTTGGCCGGACATATCACTCCATGGGTCCCCGACCTCTGATTTCTTTAACCAACAGCCATTAAAATCAAACGAGACCATTATGAAACAATTCAGCGGACGGGTTCTTTTTCTGGATCGTTCAGACATCAATACGGATGAAATCATTCCTGCCAGATATTTAACCGAAAACACCAGAGAAGCGCTTCAGCCCTTTCTTTTCGAGGATCTCACTCTGGAGGGTTTCAACCCCGCAACTGACCTTCATGCCAAATCGGTGATTATCACCCGGGTCAATTTCGGCTGCGGCTCTTCCCGGGAACATGCACCCTGGGCACTTGAGACAAACGGCATTCATCTGGTGATTGCGGAGAGCTTTGCCAGAATTTTCAAACAGAATATGTTTAACTGCGGCATGATGGCCATTGAACTTCCAGCCGAGATCCTGGATGAGATATTTTCCACTTACGCAGGAACCGAGACGCACATAATCACTGAACTCGACAGAAACCGTTTTATTCTAAAAAATCAAAAAGATACCCATACCATTTCATTTTCTTTGTCCGGGTTCAACCTGGCCCTGGTCATGGCCGGCGGGTGGGTGGAGTATGCGGATTTGCATTATTGACGGGGTCCTTACCGGTAACCTTTTCCAGGCTCGACTTCGTCATTGCCGCAAAAAAATAATTTCATTGCTTGACTCCCCTGGATAATTGATATATGGACTTTGCCCGATAGATATAAAAATATCTGGTGAAATATTTCACTGTAATTCCCTGATGAAAGGAGGCTTGTTGAATGGCTTTTAACCCCGTTGTTGATGAAGACAAATGTGAAGGCTGCGAAGAATGCGTGGATGTTTGCCCTGTAGAAGTATTTGAAATGGTTGATGGGAAATCATCCCCGGTTAATGCGGAAGAATGTCTTGGCTGCGAAAGCTGCGTTGAAGTCTGTGAAGTTGGCGCGATCACCGTCGAAGAAACCTGATCAGACTTCCGGTTCCCTGGACCTGAATCCAGGACCAGGGAACTTCAGGCTGTCTTATCAGATCATCCCCACCGCTTATGGCGATGCGGCGCTTTTATTCCGAAACCCGCCATGTTTTATTCAAGAAATATTTTTGCCGTCCCCGAATATTGCAACCCGCATCCATCATCTTTCCCCTGAATCCGTGTCATTTTTCCCGCTCCCATCTTCCATAACCATCCTGATTCGGTGGATATCCGATTATTTCATGGGAAAACCGGTCTGTGATCCGAAGCCGATGTGGGAATGGCTCGACTTTGGATCCGCAACTCGGCTTCAAAAGGCGGTATATCGCGCCACGTTTCGTATACCCTATGGACAGACCCGGTCTTACCGCCAGATTGCCGAAGCGGTCGGCAGACCCGGCGCCAGCCGCTTTGTTGGAAATACGATGGCAAAAAATCCGTTCCCGGTTCTGGTTCCCTGCCACAGAGTGATTCGCAGCAACGGTAGTCTGGGACAGTTTGGAGGGGGAGTGGATCTGAAACGGAAAATGCTCGAAATCGAAGGATGACGCTCAACGCAGATATTGGATTTTCTACTTTGCCATCACTTTTGAATAGACATCATCGGCCAAGCTGCAGACATGGCCGGCCCGAAGATAATGATAACCGGTCGCTGCAATCATGGCGGCGTTATCTCCGCAGAATTGCAAGGATGGAATAAAAACCGAAAGCCCTTTTTCTGCGGCAGATGCCTTGACCTTTTCCCTTAGCCGGGAATTGGCAGCCACACCGCCCACAACCGCTATCCGGCCACACTGTCTGGACAGAGCGGCCTGAATCAGTTTAAATGTCAGCACATCCGTCACAGCCTCCTGAAACCCTGCCACGACATCCGGAATGATCTCCTTGAAATCATGGGTCTCGATATACCGCCGAACCGCGGATTTCAGGCCGCTGAAACTGAAATCCGAATCCGCCTTATCCAGATAGGGCCGGGGAAATTGGATTCGAAACGGATCGCCTTTGCTGGAAATTTCTTCGATCGCCACGCCGCCCGGATACCCCAGACCCAGCATTTTCGCCACCTTGTCAAAGGCCTCTCCAGCAGCGTCATCGCGGGTCTGGCCCATCAGTTCACAGGCGGTATGGGATGTGACGTGATAAATCCCGGTATGGCCTCCGGAAACCAATAATGCTACAAATGGAAAGTCTGGAGGATCCGCCTCCAGAAACACCGAATGGATGTGCCCTTCAAGATGGTTCACCCCCACACAGGGGATGTTCAGCGCATAGGCATGGGCTTTGGCAAACGAAAATCCGACCAGCAGTGCACCGATCAGGCCTGGCCCCTGAGTCACAGCCACGGCATCGAGCTGATTATCCGGAATCCCCGAGCGATCAATCGCTTCGGAAACTACCTGCGAAATGGCTTCCAGATGTTTGCGGGAAGCCAGTTCCGGAACAACGCCGCCATAAGGGTGATGAACAGCTGTCTGTGAAGCCACCACGGACGAACGAACGATATTCCCCCCGCTGACCACGGCAGCCGCTGTTTCGTCGCAGGATGTTTCTATGCCCAATATATTTTTCATGGCTCGTCCAGGTCAACGGTTTCAATGTGAATGGAGAACTGCTTCAGGCCCAGATCATGTTGCGTGCAGAAGGCGCGGATGGCCTTCAGCCGATCCGGATCATTCTCTCTGAAGGAAATGAGCAGGCTGGTGACCGCTTTTTGCTGAACCATGTCCTGCAGATTGTCAAATGTGCCCAGAACCGGATATCCCTGAAGTTTTTTTCCAGTCTTTAGTGGATCATCATCAATAAAACCGATGGGTTTAATCTTCAGCCGTTTATTGTTAAGGATTTCCCGAAGCAGAATTTCCCCCCCCCTTCCCGCCCCATAAATCAGTATCCGTTCACCGGAAAGCGCCTTTCGTTTCATGGCATCCCCGGTCAGCCTGAAAAACCCGCGGGTCCCCAGAATGGCTCCGGTGGTGATGAACCAGTCCACGATAAAAATGCCTTTTGAAAAATCTTCAAACCGATACACAAAAGTCACTGCCGTAATCGAAAGAAATGAGGCGAGGGTGGAGGCCTTCAGATAAACCGCAACGTCGTTAGAGCTCAGGTATCCCCAGAGGCTTCGGTACACCCCCATCAAGAAAAACGCCGTGAGTTTACAGGCAATCACCGCCGGAAGTGACTTCAAAAACACCTTAAAATAATAGGGAAACTGGGATGAATCAAATCTGAGCCGGTAGGAAAGATAATAGGAAAAAGCAATGAGACAAAAATCGAGAATGACCAGAACAATCTGTTTTTTATAGGTCAACTCGATGAGAATCGGAGTAAAAGTGCGGCCCCGAAGCACGGAAAACTCTTTTTCCGGATACACGCGAAGCTGGGACAGATAAATTCCCATGAGCAGAATCGACAAAATCACCGGAATAATGACAGATGGAGACGTGAAAGTATCGCTTCTGCTGACAAAAAGGGCCGCGGTTCCGGATACCAGCCCGACCCCGTATAAAAACAGCACGGCTTTTTTTTCACTGAACCCCATCAGCACCAGGCGATGGGAAGTATGATCCTTGCCGCCGGTTGAAGCCTTTCTCCCGCTGAGAAGCCTCACCAGCGTCACCATCGTGGTATCAAGCATGGGAACCATGACGATCATCACCGGAACCGCAATGGAAGCCAGGGAATTGCCGGCACTCATTCCGGAGAGACCCAGGCTGAGCAGCGAAATACCAAAACCGATCATCAGAGAGCCGCAGTCGCCCATGAAAATGGACGCCGGATTAAAATTATACACCAGAAACGCCGCGGAGGCGCCCGCCAGTATGGCGGCACCTTGAGCAAATTCAGGACTGTTTCCCGATAAAATGACCGCCAGAAAACCGGCGGCGATCATGCCGGTCCCCGCACAAAGACCATCCATGTTATCCAGCAGGTTAAAGGCATTGGTGATTCCCACGATCCAGAAAATGGTCATCAGGGTGTCCAGTGTCAGTGAAGTCACCCACTGAAGCCTGAAGCCAAGAAACGCGATCAGGGATGCGACCAGAATCTGGCCCAGCAACTTGCTCTGGGGTTTTAACCGGATCACATCATCCACAAATCCCAGTAAAAACATGAGCGTGATGCCAATGCACAAGACCGGAGCTAAAGAAGAAAGACCCGCGGTTTTCGGCGGATCTGTCAGGGGAAGAAGGGTGGCGCTGAAATCCGAAATGACAAACAGGGGAATGGCGGTTGCCAGGTAAATGGCAACCCCTCCGAACAGCGCCGTTGGTTTATCATGCCACCGGTCTTCAGCAGGGCGTGCCATCCAGCCCTTTTTCAGGGCGATTTGCCGGACGAGCGGCGTCAGAATCAGGCAAATGACAAAAGATATTCCAGGGAACAGAAAGGTCATATAAAGCCGTCTGCCGATAGTAAAGAATCAAGCCGGAGCAGGTCATATCCAGGCAATTCTTTCCTCTGTGTCTTTTCTCTCAACGACTTCGCCCATCAAATACGCCTGTACTTCCGCGCCGTTTAATCGCTCCAGCACATCCTGAGCGGCATGCTCCGGAACAACCGCAATCATTCCGATGCCGTTATTGAAGGTGCGCATCATTTCCACATCCGAGACGTTTCCGGCATCCTGAAGAAATTCAAAGACCGGAGGGATCGACCAGCTGCCCTTTCGGATCAACACTTTGCAGGACCGGGGAAGGATTCTGACAACATTTTCAGAAATACCGCCGCCCGTAATGTGGGCAAGACCGTGAATGGGAAGATCCCGAATCAGCATCAGAATGGTTTCTGAATATATCCGGGTAGGCGTCAGCAGCTCTTCGCCAAGGGTTTTCCCCAAATCCGGTACATAGGCGTCTACCGATAGCTTTAATACATCAAAGCAGATTTTTCGAGCCAGGGAATACCCGTTGCTGTGAAGTCCGCTGGATGAAATGCCGATCAGTTTGTGACCCACCCGGATTTCAGAACCATCGATAATCCTGCTGTTATCCACAAGCCCGACAGCAAAACCCGCCAGGTCGTACTCATTGTCCTGATAGATTCCGGGCATTTCCGCCGTTTCTCCGCCGATCAACGCACAATTGGCCTGCCGGCATCCTTCGCCAATCCCTTTGATGATATCGGCGGCAACTTCCGTTCTCAGACAGCCCACGGCCAGATAATCCAGGAAAAAAAGCGGTTTTGCACCCTGAACCACCACATCATTGATGCTCATGGCCACCAGATCAATGCCGATTGTATCATGCTTATTCGTCATGAACGCGATCTTGAGTTTGGTACCCACCCCATCTGTTGAACTGACCAGAACAGGTCTTTCAATATTGGTCAGGTTGAGCGAAAACAAACCGCCAAATCCACCGATTTCTCCCATGACACCGGTTCTGGGAGTGTGGCTGGCGATGGATTTGATCGTGCGTATCAAATCGTTTGCTCTATCAATATCCACGCCTGCATCCGCGTAGGTTAGAGACTTGGTCATGGTTATCTCCTTGAAAATGGACAAAAAACTTGAATTTATTCAGAATATTTAAACAGTTTTGACCCAAAAGTCAAAACATTTTTTGACATGCAGAGCGTTGTATTGTATGGAACAGCATGGATTTTCCAACAAGAAGAATGGATTAAGCTGGACAAGAGTTGTTCTTTTATCAAATTATGACAGGTTACATACCTTTGATCGGAGGTGCATTGTGACTAAATTTGCCAGACTGGACCGACTGCCGCCTTATGTCTTTGCCACAGTCAACAAAATCAAGATGGAAGCCAGACATTCGGGAATAGACATCATTGATCTGGGGATGGGCAACCCGGATCTGGGAACGCCCCGCCATATCGTCGACAAAATGATTGAGGCGGCGCAAAAACCCCACAACCATCGCTATTCCGCTTCGATGGGAATCACGCGACTGCGGCTGGCCATATCCGAGTGGTACAAAAGGCGCTTTGACGTGGATATCGATCCGGATTCAGAAGCGATCGTGACCATCGGTATTAAGGAAGGTCTCTCCCACCTGGTTCTGGTCACCATTCGGCCGGGCGATGTGGTCTTTACACCGAACCCCACCTATCCGATTCACCCTTATTCCGCCATCATTGCCGGCGGCGATGTCCGGGGAATTCCCGTGGGTCCGGGCTGTGATTTTTTCGAGAACCTGATCAACGCCACCAAACAGACCTGGCCGCGGCCAAAGGTGCTCATCATTTCCTATCCCCACAACCCGACCACTGAAGTCGTGGATCTGGATTTTTTCCAGAAAATCGTGGACTACGCCAAAGAGCATGACATGCTGGTCATCCATGATTTTGCCTATGCGGATCTGACCTTTGACGGCTACAAAGCGCCTAGTTTTCTTCAGGCCAAAGGCGCAAAGGATGTGGGAGTGGAATTTTTTTCCTTGTCCAAAAGCTACAGCATGGCTGGGTGGCGCATGGGATTCTGCGTGGGAAACGCCGAAACCGTTGGCGCCCTGAAGCGCATCAAAAGTTATCTCGATTATGGGGTTTTCCAACCCATTCAGATCGCCTCCATCATCGCTTTAAACGGCCCCCAGGAATGTGTTCAGGAAATCCGTGACACTTATATGGAAAGAAGGGATGCTCTGATTTCCGGCCTTCACCGGATTGGTTGGGAGATTAAAAGTCCTAAAGGGACCATGTTCGTATGGGCTAAAATCCCCGACAGATTCGTCAAAATGGGATCCGTGGAATTTGCGAAATTATTGATTAATGAAACCCAGGTGGCGGTATCCCCTGGCCTGGGCTTTGGCGAATACGGCGACGAATACGTCCGGTTTGCCCTTATTGAAAATCCCATGCGGATCAATCAGGCCGTCAGGGGCATTCGAAAGGTCATGTAGCATGAAAACAATTCACATTGGACTTCTGGGTTGCGGCACGGTCGGAACCGGAGTTGCCAGAATCCTGATTCAAAATCAAGAGATGATAAGTTCCCGAGTGGGCGCTGCGCTTAACCTGAAACGCATCGCCGATATCGACATTGACCGCGATCGGGGAGTTCTATTGGGAAAAGATGTGCTGACGACAAATGCGGATTCGGTTGTCACGGATCCGGATATTGATATTGTCATTGAAACCATCGGCGGCCTGGGCATTGCCAAGACCTTGATATTGAAAGCCATCGCCAATGGCAAACAGGTGGTCACCGCCAACAAGGCACTTCTGGCCAGTGAGGGTAACAGCCTTTTTCGAATTGCCGCGGATAAAGGGGTGGAGCTTGCCTTTGAGGCCAGCGTCGGCGGATGCATGCCGGTGATCAAAACACTTCGGGAATCGCTTGTCGGAAACCAGATCCAGGCCATGTCCGGCATCCTGAACGGGACCTGCAACTACATTCTATCCAAAATCACCGATGACGGCGACACGTTTGAAACCGCCCTGGCAAAAGCCCAGAGCAAGGGATTTGCGGAAGCAGACCCGACTCTGGATGTCGAGGGCTTTGATACCGCCCACAAACTGGCGATTCTGACCTCTCTGGCCTATGGGGCTGATCTTTGTCTTGATGATATTTATGTAGAGGGCATATCCAAAATTACCCCCCTGGATATTGAATTCGCGGGACAGTTCGGCTATAAAATCAAACTGCTGGCGATCAGCAAAAACAGAGGCAATGCCGTCGAAGCCCGCGTTCATCCGACCATGATTCCCTTTGACAATCTGCTGTCCAGCGTCAATGGTCCGCTGAATGCCATAACCATCACCGGCGATGCCGTGGGGGATATCCTGCTCTATGGCAAAGGCGCGGGCATGATGCCGACTGCCAGCGCCGTTGTCAGCGATGTGGTGGACATTGCCAGAAACCTGTTGACCGGCTCTGTCGGCAGGGTGCCGTTGCTTTCCTATCAGAAGGATCACATTCACCGGATTCCGGTGATGCCGGTTGACGAAATCATCTCTCACTATTATTTCCGGTTCGCCGCCCTTGACCAGCCCGGCGTGCTGTCTAAAATTTCGGGGATTTTGGGAAACCATTGCATCAGCCTGAAATCCGTACACCAAAAAGGCCGCAAGTCCGGCGGTTCGGTTCCGTTGGTCATGATGACGCACCTGGCCAAGGAATCCAATGTTCAGCTTGCCCTTTCCGAGATTGTTCACCTGGAGGTTGTCAGCGATATGCCGGCATTGATCCGCGTGGAAGACTCCAACGGTTCCGATTAATTCCCAAAGAGGCGCGGGCGGGTCCACGTTCGCGACGCTTAATCCATAGTGAGGCTTTATGTATATAGTGTGTTCAGACCTGGAAGGCGTTTTTATCCCTGAAATCTGGATAAATGTTGCGGAAAAGACCGGTATTCCTGAACTTCGGCTCACAACCCGCGATATCTCCGATTATGATGTTCTGATGAAAAAACGCCTTCAAATCCTAAGGGAAAATCACCTGAAGCTTTCGGATATTCAGGCGGTCATCGACACCATGAACCCGCTTGAAGGGGCGCTGGAATTTCTGGACTGGCTTCGGTCCATCACTCAGGTGATCGTGGTATCCGATACATTCAAAGAGTTTGCCGGCCCCATGATGAAAAAACTGGGCTGGCCCACCCTTTTTTGTCATTCCCTGACAATTGACGCCAGCGGTATGATTACCAGCTACGATCTGCGTCAGCAGCAGGCCAAGGAAAAAACGACACTGGCAATGAAAAGTCTGAATTATCAGATTATCGCCATGGGCGATTCCTATAACGACATCGCCATGCTGAAAGCTGCCGACAGGGGGCTCTTGTTCAGGCCGCCTGAAAATGTTATTCGGGAATTTCCCGAATTTCCGGTAACCCATGACTACAACAGCTTGAAAGAATTGATTCAGGCCATCATCAACGAATAACATTTTATGGACACTGATGTTAACCCATCGCACGCCTTACCGTGTCATCTACGGCGACACCGACAAAATGGGGTTCGGCTATCACGCCAATTATTTCCGCTGGTTTGAAACCGCACGCGCGGAAATGTTTCGTTACATCGGCCTTCCCTACAAAGAAATAGAATCTCGCGGTTTTTTTCTTCCCGTATCCGAACTGCACTGCAAATTCCTTTATCCGGTTCAGTATGATGACCTGCTGATGATCGATACCTCGCTCGACAACAGCGTTCGGGGCGGCATCAAATTCGACTATACGGTCTTCGATGAAATCGGGGTCCGCCCACTGGCCAGAGGCTATACGCGGCATGCGTTCATGGACAAAGCCGGCAAAGTGGTCCGGCCGCCGGATTTTTTCACCGAGCTCATTCGCAAGCATTCCGTCTTCACCGGATAGATTGGCCTCTGGATTTGAAACCGATGCATTTTTTTCAGGAAACGCCCCAGGGCATTATCATCAATATTTATGTCCAACCCCGATCTTCCCGAAACCGGGTCGTCGGCCTTCACGGAGATGCCCTCAAAATAGCGATTCAAGCTCCTCCGGTCGATGATGCCGCCAACCGCATGTGCATCGAATTCTTATCCAAATGCCTGAACCTGCCCCGTTCAGCCATTGAAATGATTGGTGGCCACACCAGCAGAATGAAACGGATACTGCTGAGACTCGCTCCCGGTTCCACATTCCCGGAACAGGCTGAAAGCTGCAAAAAAGCCCTGCTATCGCTTCTCGATAATTCCTTTTCTCAAGAATCCGTCACCCGCAAAAAAAACAGCTTGACTTCCTGACCGCTTTGAACTTAGCGCCCTTCGGGCGAGCTTTTGGTTCCGGTGTATTTCATGGCCTCCCGGTTACAGCCCGGGCAACCAAGAACAGGCATGATCACTTCTCTTCCTTCGAATTCGGCATAACCAAGTTCGAAATCAATGATCGCCTCGTTAACCCATATTTCGCAACCACATTGGAAACAACGGTAATTGTATTCCTCCGGCGGGGGGCCAAAGGGAATATCCTCCCTCTCCTGTAGCTGTGTCTTTGCTTTCAACTGCTCTTTCGTATTTACCCGCTTTGATTTTTTCCCACTCATCATAAATTGTCCCATACTTCGGATGCCATACTCTCCACAGATCCATCTCACAACCACAATACCGACACACAAGCGGATCTCGACCACTCATCCCCTGGTAACGTTCTCGGTAGCTCTTGCATTTAACCACCTCGTAGACGCCCTTAATAATACGTCCAATTCTCCACAATCCTTCCTTTATCGCTTTAACCCACTTCTTTAAGGTCTTGGTTGCTTGCAGCCCATAATAGCGTATCCGCTGAAATCCTTTGGGCAGAATGTGTTGGACCATTCGGCCGATAAATGTCAGCACATCCACAGTGACCACTTCTTTGGCCTTCGTCTGATGATCCTTGTACCAGTACGTGACCTCATTGCCTGTGTAAGAGAGGATTCGACTGATAGCTATCGGAGGAGATGCAACGTATTTGGCCAGGTATTTGGCCAATCCACGGCATTGCTCCGGTACTTTGCCTTTGGTTACATGGGCAACAAACCCTCTCGGATACTTCTTGTACAGTTCATTGATCAATGACTTCATCTCATCGGTCGGCACCACTTCTTTGAGCATCTTCAACAGGTGGTACTGCCATTTCTTGTGAATAACTTCATACGGAAAGTATCCCAGATCCACCCACTTGCCCGTCTTTTCATTGATTCCTCCACTTGTCATGATGATGTGAAGATGAGGATTGTGGTGGCCGGAACGACCATGGGTCTGGACCACCACAATTACCCCGATCTTCACCTTCTGTCTGACCACCGTGCTGACCACATCCTCCAAACACTCATATCCACTTCTCATCAGCTCAGACAATAATTTCCCTTCCTGCCGATTTAGGTAGAAATGAATCCTCAATTGCTCTGCAACCGTCAAAACCATGTGCCGATATCTCAGTCCAGGCTGCAAAACCTGGCCAACTTGAACCACAAAATCATCCGTGTACCCTTTGGCGCAAGAGAGGCAAAAACAACTCTTGCAGGTAAAAGCTATCCGTCTTCGATCCCGCCCACATTTCGTACAAAGATATTCACAGTACCCGCCCTCTTCTCTTCCACACCCCAACATCTTCTGCACCACATCGTCGTAATACTGTGTGTCATACGACGAATGGCATCCTTTGAATTCATCCCAATGATCCCCAAATATCCCTCGAAAAGTGTCTCGGTCGATCCCCTGCATAAGCCATAAGTTCACTGGTCCTTGCCTTACCTCCCTATATCATACCCATCTGTTTTTGTTTTAAAAAAATGCAAATTCCTATGCTATCAAGTTATTTGAATCAGTCGTTTAAGATTTCACCATACCCAGTATGGCACCACCCGCTTTCTCAAGTCGATAAGCACCTGATGCAGACAGGCTTCTATCCTGGGCTGCACGGGTGAAAGCCTGAATCACATGAAACATAGTTGCCCCCTGCTCCAGGTAATACGCTTGTTTGATGATTTGAGCCTCTTCCTGGGGGATTTGGAACTGCCGGACGAAGGTCTCGATGGTGCTTTCGGGATTGCTCACGTGCGTCTGGGCGGAAATCAGAAATCTGTCTTGTCCATGCCGGGACTGACTGATAACGCCTCGAAGGATGTCAGGAAATTCATCCATCACCTTGCGTGAGATGTGCTTATACCTGGCATCAATAGCGGTCTTGGTAATGAGACCATTGGTACAGACCAAGCGATAATAGAATGCCTCGATGGACAGTGCCAGAATGCCTACTTCCGAATTGGCTATGGATATGCCTGGAACGATTTTATCCTTTCCAGCCAGATAAAAGGCACTGGAATGTTCCGGCATTTTCAGCAGCATCATTTCATCGTCCAGGGCGAATTGAATTTCACCGTCCGTGTCAAAACCGTATTCGAGCATCTTGGTGAGGACCTCCATATTATCAATGGCCGTGTATCGTTCGGTGAAAACAGCTCGAAGCCGATTGGAATCGAAACGGCAAAAGAAGGTTTCCCGCTGGCTGCGCTCCTGTTCAATCCAATAATTCAGGTTTCTGGCTTGAAGTTCAGCCGGACACCTGGACAGGTATGAATGAGGCACACGCAATCGATTAGAAATCAATTTCTGCGCACTGGGCAAAATTTCTACCCGCCGGCCAGAAACCCACATCTGATTAAGACTATCGAACTCCATGTCTTGGACGGGCACGATTTCGTCAAAGTGATTGATGGACTGCTGATGAACGACATTGATAACGTTTTCCAGAGTTGCTGTTCTTGTCATGGTAATTCTCCCTTTCATTTGCTGTTGGTTTTGCTGGTTACTGCGGTGATTGATTGAATTTCTGCCAAAGCTTTCTCAAAGCACTCGGGGCAGATGCTATGGCTGATAGGCTCTTCGATGGATTGATGGGGCAAACTCTCGCACTCCTTGTGGCCCAGAAAACTGCCACACCAGGCACAAATACATTTGATGACCATTGCGTCTCCTTTCTAAACAGAAACGCCCCTCAAGAGGGCTGGAGAGCCCGCCAGAGAGGCGTTCATTGGTATTGTGGTGCTTTGCCTTTCTCTATATTCTCACTTCACCACGCTCGACAGATGTTCATATAAGCACAGTCAGCACACATCCAACTGGGCTGCGGATAGACCATTCCGTTTTCGATGGCGGCAAGGACCCTATTGGCTAGTTTCGCAAACCGCCTTCTCTGGTCTGCGGTGCGGACAGTTTGAACATGCTCCATTTTCGGTGTCTGTAATTTTCGGAGTATGTCGAACTGACACTTGACAGGACTTGTCGGGAAAACATACTTGTTGGCTGCCAGAAGATAGCTATTGCGGTCATTTGTCCGGCGTCATCGGCTGTGGATTGTGCCATGGGCTTTGATGCGGTTTTGTTATCCACCACGACGATTTCCCCGTTCTTGTCTCTGATTACAAGGTCTAGGATCCCAGACAGTTTGAATTCGGTTTGCTGTCCTTCATCGGTGTAAAGCGTAGCGGAGAGCGGCAACTCAACGGCAACGATTTCCTGGACGGTCTTGACGATCTGGGGAATGGATTCGTGAAAAACTTTGAGCATCGCATTTCCCATTTCCACTGCACCCTTGTGGTCCGGCAGATCCTTCTTGAAGATCACCGGTACCACGGAATTTTCAAGTTCCAGTTCCAGGCAAGTATCAAACCTTTCGCACATGGCTTCCAGGGGCTCGGAACGACCGTGATTTTTCAGAGCCAAATATGCCATCTCAATGGCAGAATGAATGGCGGAACCAAAGGGCAAGACGATACCGATGCGCTCAGGCGGACGACCTTCGACGTACTGGAACCGGTGTTTCAGGGGACAGGTGGTAAAGCAGAAGATCTGCGAGTAACTGATGTGTAATTCCTGGCTAAATGACTGAAGGGCTTGTTTCTTTGACATGACGATCTCCTTTTAATTGATTGGAACGAAGAAAGGGGGAAAGTCCAGATATTGGACCTTCCCCCTTCGGATAAATAACGTTTAGTATAGCGGTTAGGGATTTTCCGTGGCTCGGAAAAACGAACTACTGTGCCAGCATGTATTCGATCATTGCAGAAGCATCACCTTTGGACAGGAACTGGGCCACGGTGCCGAACATTTCCTGGCATTTCTTGTTTAAGTCGGCACTGTTTTTGCCCATGTCTTCATTGAGACGCTGGATGTATTGATACTGCTTGGCACTCAGCCTTCCACTTCCATTACCATCTGACCCGGATGGGCGATTGTTCCCGTTTCCATTGCTGCCGCCACTGCCGTTGCCACCGTTCCCATTTCCACCATTGGAACCTGAACCGTTGCCACCGTTTCCGGGATTATTGGACCCATTTCGATTTCCCCCGGCGGGCAGATTGTTTCCGTTACAATTTCCCTTGGGTGGGAGATTGTCACTATTACGCTGGGAACCCTGCTGACTGTATCCACCTTGTGGCCGATCGTTGCGGTAAAGATGTAAACCAACTCCGAACAGCGTGGCAGCCTTCTTCAAGGCATCGGTGGCGGCGGCTTTGAGATCATCTGCAAGTGAAATGATATCGCCGCTCTCCCTGGCACGGGTAATCCGGCTCGACCCGAACTGCATTTTGACCACATTGCCAGCTTTCAGTTCGCCTTGAACGATTACCTCATCGGTCTCCTTGAGGGTTTCGTGCTGAATGATGGCGAACGACCAATCCGCATCAAAGGCATCGTTGAGCCGCTGAATCACGGCATGACCTTCGATGTAATCCAGCTTCTTGCCGAAGTTTCCTTCTCTCTGTTTGATTTGTTCAGGGTTGAAGGGTTTTTCAAGGATTTGTCTGTTCATGGTGTTTCTCCTTTCAATGAACGAAAAAAGGCCCAGCCGAAACCGGATAGGCCCTGGTTAAAAGTGATGCTGATGAAATTAGAGGCGACCGAAATCGCCCAAGTCGAGAACCGTTTCTGCTTCATCCCGGCTGTGGAAATAGCCACTTTCACGGCTGTAGGGACCGCACTCAGGGCAGAAAAAGCCGATGTAATAGCCGGCAGCGCTGGATAAGACCTGGATGGTCAGGGCGGTACTGCACTCCATGCACGCGGTTTGGGTTTCGTTGACGCACTCTACTGGTAGGGCCATGAGATTTACCTCCTGTTATTGTGGTTGGTTGAAAATGAACATTCCCGGCACTTCGATCTGTCCCTGCACGCATCGCAGACCTTGTCTCGATCCAGGAACTTGGGCATGTATTCAAAGACTCGTTCGATGGCCTGGGTCATCGGAACCCCCAGAGCCCATGCGATTCTTCGAAGTGTACGGGACAATTCCAAGCTCAATTCCGGCGTGTATGCCATTGGTCAATCACCTCCTTTCGGGAAATAAAAAAAACCACCTGCCGGCGGGCAAATGGTCCCCTCATTGTTGAAAATCTCTTGATGAATTCAGATGATATCGTCGTAAATTTTCTGAATGATGCCTTCATCGGCAAAGCTGAAAAATCGATTGTCCTCCATATTGATGATCAAGTGTTCATGCACCTGGATGCCGACGATATCAGCCGCTTTGATGATTTTTCTCGTAACCTCCAAATCATCGGTGGAAGGAGAAATGTCATTTGAGGGATGGTTATGACAGAGGATCATTGCAGAAGAATTGGCTAGGATGGCGGGTTTCAGCACCTCGCGTGGATGGATTGGCGCAGATGACAGAACCCCCACGGAAACGATGTTCAGTCCAATTATTTTGTTCTTGGCATTGAGCAGAGCGACGACGAACTGTTCCCTGTCCGGCTGTCCTCTGGTAAGGATGAGCTTCTGGATCAGTGCGTGTGCCTGATGGGAATTGTTGACAAAGGCTTCTTGACCAAAGGAAACGGTTGCATCCTTGACCAGGCATACCCGATAAACAGAGATGGACTTGCCGGCGGATTGGCTTGAAGGTGTTTGGAAAAGGTTCTGCTGACTAGTGGTGGGGATGCTGCGTGTAAATGTCTGCTTCATGATGAGCCTCCTTAAAACGTAGAAAGGGCAGCCACCGGCGGTAAAAACCGGCAACTGCCCTCTCTGCTGAATTGAATTGTGGGTTACTCTGCTTTCCAGCACCTCAATGTGAACTGCTGATAATACAGGTGCTCATGGCACGGCTTCTTTGTGTCGGTGATTTCGGTAATCCAGCCGCGCTGTTTCATAATCCACTTGGCACGGAAAATGGCATCTTCGTAATGGTCGTGCCCGTTGATGTTGTGGGAATTTTCTACCAGGTGGGCGTTTTCAATGATCCGCCAGCGGTCACCGTCACGGATATGAGGAATGTTCCATGTGGTGGGGTATCCTCTGGCTACGGTTTGACGCAATTCTATTATCTTGCTCATGGTGCCTCCTTTGAACGCAAAAAAGCGACCTGCCAAAATGACAGACCGCCTCGGTTGATGAAAGGGATACTTCATCCCGGTGATGGGACGGTATCCTGGATTTCACATTATTGGATTGTATAAACGATTGATGCTATGGAAGATTGAAAGAATGGTAGGGGTGGGGGCTATAAAACATGAGAAGGGAATTGTCTCTGGCTCATGGTACTGGTACCCGCATGCTGTAAATCTTGACGGATTTTATGGCTCGACCACGATGGTATGGAATCCAATAACATTGTGGTATTGTGCGCCGTGCAATCGTTTTTTTCCAGCGGGTGCAAATCCCGCCAGACAACTTTCGCTCCGGCCGGATGCAACTGGAGTAGTCGTGGATGATCAATATGCCAAACAGAACCCATGACCTTCCATGGGCGAAAACATGACGCCTAAACTAAAACCGGATGAGGGAAATCCGCCAGTCCTGGTTCGATGAGCGGGATGTGGAAACGGGACCATAGAAAGAGGCTGGAATCAGGCACCAACAAAATGAAAAAGATGGAAACAGAAATGCATTACCTGTCGTCACCGGCCACATCTCGAAACTACATGGGTAGAGTCAGGCGGCAATCCAATTTTCATCATTTTCTTTGATACCGTTGATAAAATTAACGCTTCATATTACTTCTGCCAAACATTCGTAATGATGGAATTGATCTGTCGCTTTTCTGCGCATTGGCCGAGCCTGAAAGCCATTGATATGACGGTCTGTGGAGAAAAATCCGAATTGATCCATTCTTGTATTCGTTACCAACAGCTCAGCATATTTACTTGCACATAAAAAAGGTATCCGAACGTAAGTTCTTGAACGAGGTGGGGAGGAAGTAAGCAGAGGCCTTGCAGCGCAGCCAGTTGATCATGGCGGGTTCGTCCATTTTCTGAAGGCGTGCATGGATATCTGTGACTATTTTCTCAAATATGTCTACTAATTCGGGATCGAAGCGACTGCCTGCTTCCTGACGGAGGATAGCCATACACTCGGCCAACGGGATCGCCTTTTTGTAGGGGCGCGTTGAGCTCAGGGCGTCGAAGACATCAACAATCGAAAATATCCGTGCATTCAAGGGAATCGCCGTACCGCTGAGACCTCGCAGATAGCCCTTACCGTTGAACATTTCATGATGGTTCTCAACGATTTCCCGGCCGGCGCTCAGCCATTCAGAGGTGCGGATAATTTCCACCCCGAGGCTGACATGGGTATGCATCACCGTACATTCTTCTTCCGTCAACGGATCTGGCTTAAGTAGGATGTTATCGCTGATGCCGATTTTGCCCACGTCGTGGAGAAAGGCGCCAATAATAAGTCGACGCATGTCCTCGGCCGCCAGTTCAATGGCTTCACCGAGGCAGATGGCATACTGGGTCACGCGGTAATTGTGGATGTTTGTCTCCGAATCGCGTATGGCAATGGCTGCGCCAAGTGCCGATACCATTTCTATATTGGCATGGAGCACCTCTGCCGAAAATTTAAGAACATCCCGATTGAGCGAGACAATGATTGGATAGAGTGCCAGAGTCGTCAGGAGTATGATGAGCAGAATGGTGACCAGGGTACGGATGAGATTGTTGTGCAGATCTTTCAAGGTTGCCTGATCGACGACAAAAGTCCCGGCGAAATATCCGGCAACAGGTCGGTTTCCCCTAAGTGGAGCAAACACTTGCACGAAAATTTCATTGTTGATAACAATTTTCTCGTAGTGATACCGTCCATCCATGGGTAACTGACGATACTGTTTCCGCAATACTGCCCCAATCGCATCAAATCCTGGATTCCTCACTTCGGTTAGTTTCTTCCCTCCCCGATCATACAATTCTATGGAAACAAATTGCTGCCGGGCAAACAGCAATGCTCGATTTCGCCATGCCGTCAAATCAAGCAAACCCTCTTGATCGGACAGCGTGTTCAGCGACAAGGCGTCGGATTCTCTAGTGGCAAGTGCAATCACAGTATCATTGATACGTCTGCTCTCGACGTAAAACAATACACCGCCGACGAGTAAGGAAATCAACAGCCAAGCCCAAAAGAGATTAAGAGCGATAGTGCGGTGAATATTTGGCATGATAAGATGGTAATTTGAAGTGGACCCATCTGTCAAGACGTAACCGTTCACTTTCCAGCCCATTATTTTCTAAATAGCGACTGATTATCAAACCTGAGATGGGGGGTATCTAAATGAATTAACTGATCAGTGGTCTGCATTAGGGTTTGGGTGTTTCGGGAACTGCTGAATAGGAGCCAGATCGTACTTGACAAGCATCAAAGATAATGTTAAAAAGTATTTAACTAAACGTTCGTTAAGTTAATAAATGGCCCGATACTTGAGGAATTCGATGACTGAAAACACCACAAAGAAAAATATGCGCGAAGAAATACTCGAACTGGCGATTCCACTCTTTGCAAAAGCCGGTTATGACGGGGTTTCCATGCGCGACATCGCGACTGCGGCAAGGCTCACGCCCGCCGCGCTGTACTACCACTTCGCAGATAAGGAGCAGCTTTACATAGACGCGGTGGGTCATGTATGCAAGGAAACGAAGGATGTCTTGAAAGCAGCCATCGATGGCGCAGGGTCGCCGTGGATGCGGCTTGAGTCCTTCATTTCAATGTACACCCAATTGCTCGCGACGAAAAAGGACTATCAACGCATGATGCAATGGTTGATGTTGGACAGCGATGACCAGCGCCTGCGCACGCTGGCGAACAAAGTATTCCAGGAAATATTCGTTGCCGTGCGCGACATGATCGGCGATCTGGGTCATGGCTATGACGCCCGCCTGCTTACGGGTTCGATTCTCGGCCTGATCGTTTTTCACTTTGAAACTGAAAGAATCCTCCGGTTCTTGCCGGGCTACCAGTCACAACACGAAACCCCGGCCATACTGGCGCAGCACGTGGTTGGCTTGCTGCGCAACGGACTGTTCGGAGGGGTTAGCAACAACAGGTGCCCGGACACAGTTGATGAACCAATAAGGGAGGTGTCGATGAAAAAAACTTAAAACAGTTCGACGAATACCGAAGCAATCGAGCGGCAGGTTCAGGATGCGCTCGAAAACAAGGCGGGCTCTGGATGACGTACGGCAAATCACCCTGCTCTCGCTGTACTACGTATAGCAGAAATGAATTTCTTTCGATGTTTCATATATGTCACGAAAAGGAGGAGCGACTATGTCCAATGTTAAATCCAAATCCGCTGCTGCAAAGAAAGTTACACCGAAAGCCTCGACTGTCGAGAAAGAAAAGCCCGTCACCCCTGAACAGCGTTATCAAATGATCGCCGAGGCGGCTTATTTTCGAACCGAAAAACGCGGTTTTGTCGGAGGCGATTCTGCGCAGGACTGGCTGGAAGCCGAGGTGGAAATAGACCGCATACTTCAGCAATCATCGGAGCCGGAGAAGGAAGGCATGGGCCTAAAACAGGCTTTTCAACAAAATCTCGAAGCGCAGCTCAAGGAGTGGGACGTTAAATTCGATGAGTTGAAAGCCAAAGGACAAGAAGCAAAAGCCGAGATTCGGGCTGACATTGAGAAACAGATCGAGTCACTTTCCGACAAACGGGCAACAGCCCAAGCGAAGATACTGGAACTGCGCCAGCGTACGGAAGATGCCTGGGAAGATCTGAAAACCGACGTGGAAAAAACTTGGGAAGAAATGCACGAAGCGCTTAATCGTTTTGTTTCCCATTTTAAATGAAGCGTCACTACGAGAAAATATGATGATGAATACTGGAACGTTTGCAGTTCCATGGATCCAAATTAATGACATGCACTGATGAAAAAAGACGATCAAGTCGCCATACGATCGAAGCACCCATCCGCTGCTCTTATTTTAACATGCCCATCAGCGCCAGCGCCAAGGCCATCAACTTCAGCCAGGATGGCATGTATTTTATTTCAGAAATGGAATTTTATCCCGGTTCTACTGTGGTCATTCAGGCTATAAACGACAGTTCACATCAAAAAATACCGGAAAACACTGAAGGAATGCGACAGACGACGATTGCCGAAGTCCGGTGGTGTAAAAAGATCTCAGAAAATTCTACCCATTACCAGGTAGGAGTCAAGTATTATGAGCCATGGTATTGATCATAACGCAGTTTCCTTAATGTCATCTTCGCTGTCTTGCTATCATCCTGATTTCTTGATGACCAGCATACTGTGTCAGTTCGTTTGAACTTTAAGCGGATGATTGGAGAAGTTGTTGCCAGGACATTTGACCAAGACTGGCAAAATGCGAAATTGATCCTTGATCAGGGGGAAAATATGGGAATATTCAATTTTTTATCAAAATTTCGGGATACATCTGGTCAATCATCCGCTGATGAAATTCGTCCCCGTGATGAATTATGGGAAGCGGTTAATCTTGTTGTCAAACTGAGTCATCCCAATATTCATTATGTGCCGCATTATCGAAAAAAACTGATGCCTGCAGTAGAACATACGCTGAAATATGCGTACGCGTTGATCGTTCAGATGCCGGCTCCTGTTTCGATTGAGGCAGATTCATGGAACACGAATCCGTTTGTCCGGTCAACATTCTTAAATAACAAGGAATTCAAATATTTTTTCTCCGAACACCAGATACTGAAAGATTTTTTTCACAAAACAAATGCTTCCCGATGCTGTGCGCTTTTGCTGATGAATCGTAAGAATAAAAAGATTCTCGGGGCGGAAATAGACGGTGAGATCATTAAAAGAGAGGTGCTTCAGACAAGTGTTGAGTTTTCCGATCACCAAATCGTCGCGCCGATGATTTCCGAAGAGGAAACCCGCAAAGAATTATCGCTGCGTGCGTTGGCATTTCTGGCGACTCACTCTCTGGAAGATATCCTTTCTCTGATAGAGTGGAAAAGAGATATGGAAATGGAAAAACGCATCCTTGAGATCAAATTGCATATCCGGGATACCCGCGTCCGTAGCAGAAAATCCCTTTTGCCGGATATATCAGACAACACGGAGGATACAAGCGAAGTGTATGAAGTGTTGCGGCAACTTGACAGGAAAATTGCGGAAGTCCGGTTAGAGCTTGATGAACCGGAAGATTATCTTAACAGGGTTACGGAGTTGCTGTATCATCCTGAGCAGTTTCTCAGAGCAGAACCTGTCCGAATTTTCGTTAATGATATGAATATCATTAAAAAGAATGAGCATCAGGGAAAAGTCGATGAAATCCGCTTTGCACAATTCAGCACGGGTACAGGACTTCGAAAAGCAGCGGTTCTTGTGGATTACAAGAGATAAGGAGGATAATTTGGCGTTTTTCAAAATCGGAAGTATTGGTCGTTTTTACCTGCACATGCAGCGTTACCGACAAATTCTTACTTGGTCTTTTCATGCAGTCCCTTTCCTGCCAAATGAAATGCCCAGCTTTCTCATTTTTGTCCTGAGTGTGGAGGGGTTCATGTTCAATAGTTTTGCAGTCCCTTTTTCTCCTCCTACACGGCCTCCTGTCGCTTCGAGCGCTTGCATGATGTGCCGCGATATGGCCTGATCCAGGCCATAGACATCTCTGTCATCTCTGGAAAGCAAGGCGGCCGGTGCTGCATTTCTGGCCGTTTCCCCAAGATCATCGAAGGCCAAAGGTCTTTCCCCGCTGAGGATGAGGGCGCGTTCGATAGCGTTCTGCAGTTCCCGGATATTGCCCGGCCAGTGATAATGCATCAGTTTGTCAATGGCCCCAGACGCTAGGGTGGGCACTTCCACCAAGCCCATCTCACGGGCCTTCTTCATCATGAAATGCTGAACAAGGGCGGGAATATCGGCGCGACGGTCCCGGAGGGGCGGAATCACGATGGGAAAGACCCGGAGACGGAAATAAAGATCTTCGCGGAACTTGCTCTCTGCCAGCATAGCTTCCAGATTGCGGTGCGTAGCGGCGATGACGCGAATGTCCACCTGGAGGGTTTCCGACCCACCGATCCGTTCAATCTCTTTTTCCTGAATCACCCGCAGGAGCCTGATCTGCGCTCCCGGCGTCAACTCGCCTATTTCGTCGAGAAAGATGGTACCGCCCTTGGCCCGCTCGAAACGGCCCCGTTTCTGGAACAGTGCCCCGGTAAAGGCACCCTTTTCATGCCCGAAGAGCTCACTGTCCATAAGCGACTCCGGGATGGCCCCGCAATTGACCTTGATAAAAGGACCGTTTCTGCGCGGCGACAAATTATGAATGGCCGTGGCGATGACTTCTTTTCCAGCCCCAGTTTCCCCCAGCAACAATACTGGACTGGTCAAGGGCGCCACCTGAGCGACCATCTCCATTACCTGTTTCAGACCGAAGTTGGCGCCTACGATTTCGTCCCCGGTCTGCTGCCGCAGTTCGTCCTGTAAATACCGGTTGTCGTCCGCCAGAATTTCTTTAAGGCGCAAGACCTCCCGGTAACGCATGTAATTGCTGACGGCAATGGCAAAAGGCTCTTTGAGCAGTGTAAAAAGCCGCACATGTTCATCCGAATACTTTTCACCCAAGTAATTGCCGATAAAAACACCGGCAAACAAATTCCATTCCGGCTTCGGTCCGATAGCCATACATGCCGCATCCGGGTGACCAATGATTGCGCAGAGCGGACCCATGATCGGATGATCGCCGAGCCGGTCCGCCGTTAATGCTTTTGTTGACAGACGTGGATCTTTGATAATTTCATCGAACTGTCGGCGGGTATCAGCCGGGACGGTGGTATTCATGACCGTCAACTCTCTGCCGTCGACATCTGCCTTGGCAATGATTTCCATAGCGCCCATGCCCGGATCGTAAACAACTATGAGCATGATATCCGCCGGGATATAGTTCCGTATATACATGAGGCAGTCCCACAATGCTTTTTCGATCTCCAAACTGCCGCAAATCCGCAGCGTTACCTCCTGGAAAAAATCTTTTTCATCGATCATCTTGCCATCCTCTTTTGAACTGTCGTTAATGTATCTTATTTCGCACTTTAACACAATAAATGCGTAATGAAACATCAATTTGCGTTGTATGCAACACTTATATCGGACGCTTATGTGCAACCATCTGTATTTTTGCACTTATTTAGTATGGCACGGTTTGGGCATATGAAAGGCTCTATAGAAGATGGCGAGGGAGAATAATATGAAACGTCTTGAGGTCATTTCTTTGCGGGCTTCGGGCTATTTGGAGATACAGGCCCATGAGTATCTCAGGTCATTTTGCCTGAACCTTAATAAAATTAACATATTGGAGGCCAACTTGTACGTCAGTGCCTTCATTCCCGGCGACCTTGCGATTGTCATTTCATCGCAAACGGAAAAAGGCAAAAAACAGAAAACGGATGCGGGAGCGAGTCTGGCCGACGCGCTGAAGCATTTCGGTCTGGTGGATCATACCTGTTGGCTTATGGTCGAATACTAATCGAAGTTAAACCCTGCGGAGCGTTTGTCGTGTATCACCTTCATTGACAATGAGGGGTGCGTGTATCTTGGCCAGCAGATTGGCTGGGATTCGGAAGTTTTCTGAAGAAATCAACAAGGATTAATCAAGGAGGTTGCTATGAAGAACAAACGAAAAGCGTACGAAAAAAAGCTTGTTGCGCAGTTGGATGAATGGAACGCGCAGATCGATCTGCTCAAGGCCAAGGCGGACAAGGTCACGGCCGAGGCAAAGATTGAATACTACAAAACCATTGAAGCCTTGCAGCGCAAGCAGGATGTGGCCGAGACAAAGCTGCACAAATTGAAGAACGCCGGTGATGAGGCATGGGAAGATCTGAAGACAGGCGCAGAAAAGACCTGGGCTGAAGTCGAGAATGCCTTCAGCGAGGCGACCTCTAAATTCAAATAAGCCAGGTTGCTGAAATAATCAGCCTGGCAAGACTTTCCTTAGGGTCACTAAAGATGTCGGCGCGGCGGAGCTGGCTTCAATGCGCAATGGGATTTCGAATTTGTTTATCCCGTTCACCGCACCGTCACCTCACGTGATGATTTTTCCTATAATCAGAAAATCAGAATAAGGACAACCATGCCATCAGAAACGCCGTCCACCGTTGTTATCAGTGGCACTGGCCTTTGGACTCCGGAATATATCATCACCAACGAAGAGCTTGTGGCGTCATATAATGCATGGGTCGACATGTACAATATGGAACATGCAGCGGCAATTCAAGCCGGTGATCTTGAGGCCATGCAAAAATCTACGGCCGAATTTATCCTCAAGGCATCCGGCATCAAGCAGCGTTATGTTTACGTCAAAGATGGCATTCTGGATATTGAGCGGATGCGTCCCGCCATACCCGAGCGCCCTGAAGATTCGCTTTCCAGCCAGGCGGAGATCGCCGTTCATGCGGCCCGGGACGCCATGAAGGCTGCTAATAAAACCGCCGCCGACATTGACGCGGTTGTCGTCTCCTGTGCTTACACCCAGCGCGCTTACCCCGCCATTGCCATCGAGGTGCAAAACGAACTGGGAATCAAGGGGTTCGGCTTCGATATGCTGGTGGCCTGCTCGGCAGCCACATTCGCCCTGCAGCGGGGATATGAGATGGCGGCAGCCGGAACAGCACGCTGCGTCCTTTTGATCAATCCGGAGTTGATAACTTCCCAGGTGGACTATTGCAGCCGTGACAGCCATTTTATTTTTGGCGATGTTGCAACCGCAACCATCGTGGAGCGGGCAGACACCTGCACGTCGCTTCACAGCTACGATATTCTCGGCACAAAGGCGATGACCCAGTTTTCCAGCAACGTCAGGTCCAATTTCGGGATCCTCAGCCGCGCCAGCGATGTGGACCCCTTCAGTGCGGACAAGCTTTTCCATCAAAACGGACTCAAGGTTTACAAGGAGGTCTGCCCCATGGCGGAACAGCTTCTCCGGTGCCACATTGAAAGCTTGGGATTAACCGTCCCTGAAATCAGGCGGTTCTGGTTGCATCAGGCCAATATCAACATGAACGCCCTGATCTTGAAGAGACTGCTTGGAAGGGAAGCTGGCATGGACCTGGCGCCTATCGTGCTGGACCGGTATGCCAACACGGCTTCCGCGGGTTCGATCATCGCCTTTCACCTCTACAACCAGGACCTTGCCGGCGGTGACATCGGCGTTATCTGCTCCTTCGGGGCCGGATACTCCATCGGCAGTTTGATCGTGCGCAAGAGATAGTCAAAAACAGTAAACAAGAATAATAGCCCAACTTCATGATATCCATTGGTGTCATCCATCTGCTTAATTTTCCAGTTGATGTTCGACACGTTTCCAGCCCCATCTTCTGTCTCATAGGAGCAATGCCTTCTAATAAAGGTTGTAAAGGGTGAAACGAACTGTATTCAAGTTTTTGGCACTGCTGATGCTGCCAATAAGCGTTACGCTTGTCTTTGGGGATAAATTATGTGAATCCGCCGAAAATTTGGGGACATTCAACTTGTATTTTGAAAACGATTGTTTTGCGGATGCTGACCAAGGCTACACCAACGGTGTCAAGCTATCCTGGATTTCACCTGATTTGACCGATTATGCAAAGAGCGGAAGGTTGCCGGGCTGGAGTTTACCGCTAATCCGCAGACTGCCTTTCATCAATGAGCCTGGGTTGCAGCGCAATGTCGCCCTCTCTATCGGCCAGAATATTTATACGCCGAAGGATCTCTCGCGCGCGAGCCTGATAGAAGATGACCGCCCCTATGCGGGGTGGACTTACTTTGGCATCGGCCTGCACAGCAAAAATGAGTGCAGACTGGATTCGATGGAGATTCAGCTCGGCATGGTAGGGCCTGCTTCCTTTGCCGAACAGACACAAAAATTTGTTCATAATCAAGACCTCAACGGCTGGGACAATCAAATCAAAAACGAGCCCGGCATTGCTCTCGTATATGAACGCAAGGGGCGGTATCTATATAGCGGGGATGTGGGGGAGTTTGGTTTTGATCTCATTCCTCATCTGGGTGGCGCCCTGGGCAATGTTTACACCTATGCCAATGCAGGGATGGAAGCCCGGCTGGGCTGGAATATCCCCAGAGATTTCGGGACATCTCTGATCCGTCCGTCTGGCGATTCCAATTCTCCTCTGAATTCGCAAGAAAACAACGTCTCACGTGATCAGGGTTTTGGGCTATATGTGTTTGCCACATCCGACGGGCGTGCAGTGCTGCGTGACATTTTTCTGGACGGAAATACGTTTACCGATAGCCACAGTGTGGATAAAAAACATTTTGTGGCCGATTTAGGCTTGGGGATTGGTTTGAGCATACATCGATTAAAGCTTTGCTATACCCACGTTTTGCGGACAAAAGAGTTCACGGGACAAGAAGATAACAAGGTTTTCGGCTCTCTCATCCTTTCCTTTACATACTGAGTTTTGAATTTGAAAATGCCTTCCTTCTGCATGTTCTGAAGTTTAAGGGCTTCCTGATGCTTCAACACATTGGACATGGCAATGGGTTCATTCATCAGCATTTAATTTTCCGCCATAGTGAATTAAATCCACTATGGCGGAACACTATTTTACCCTATAGTGCATATGCAAAGCTTGTAATTTATTAACATATCGCTATCAATAGAAATAATGATTGGCATGGTTTTTGATATGTAACTGTCAACCTAAATGGGAGGGCAAGCCATGAGAAGGGTGGAAACGATCACCTTACGTTCCATGGCAACCTCTGTTCATGGTGTTGTAAAAAGCCTTCATGGAACCATCAAAATTCACAACGGACACGGAAACCATCAGCTTCCGCGCACTAGGGCATTTTCTGACGATCGGGTGCTTCTTCACCGTAAGGAAGGAAACCTTTTAGATGCAGAAAGAAATCTTCTTTGACACCTCCTATCATGTAGTGCTTCGGACACAGGAATCTTTACGCCATAAAGACCAGTCCCGACAGCAGGCTGAATCGGTATTGCGCTGGAGACGACGGGTGGATAGGTTGAAGACCGAACACATATCGCAAATTTTCAGTATTAGAGATGTCCTGCTCAGGAGCCGACCCTTGTCCGAAGCTATCGACAGAAATGAAAACTTTGTTGTGAACGCTTTTCTGGATTCACCTGATGTGAACGATCTGAAGGCGGTTTTGACTGAAAAACCATGGAATGGTCTGAAAGAGGAAGAAAACGGTGGATCCGGAAACGAAAATCAAATGAAAATCGAATCTCTTTTTTCGCAGCTTCATGCGGCAAATGAACAAATCATGAAAGCCAGGAAAGAACTCGAAGCGATTTCGCAGGTTAGACTTGAGGATCTTGAAGAAAAGATGTGTGAAATTCGTCAAACTTATGTCCGCGGCTCTCTTCGGGTAGCCAACATGCTGTGTGTAAAAAGTCTGCGGGGAGAGATTGTCAAAGATCAATTTGAAGATACTCCGTTAAATGAATTCAAAACGTCTCCGTTGTTCATTCAATTTGCAGCCATTTTTCCGGCTTTGAAAGAAGCTGTGGAGCTGGCAGGCGCACAGGACAGGAAATTATATGATGCGGCGGTTGAACTCAATCGATTGGTGATGCTCTCGGAATGGGATAAAGCTTTCCTTCTGTATCGGAATGTGTTTCCCCCTTCCACCAATGCTCTTGTTGTGCCACTGGATCAGGTCATTTCCCTGCTGCGGCACATTATCGAGGCCCAGACCGAGCGTATCAACCTGTTTATTGAAAGAATTGCTCCAGCCTCGGAAACCGTGATGGAATCTTTGGAGCTTCTCATGCGGATGTTGAAGGAAAAGAACGTCATGGGCACCCAAAGCTATCATGACCCGATGTGCGCTGATCACTCTGATATGGTGGATGAAATGGCTTCTGTTGCTGATCATGTGGCCATTGCTGTAAAACGAAAGCAAGCCATGGAATCGCTTCGCGAAAGCGAAATAAACTACCATGAAATTTTCAACGCAACCTCCGAAGCCATCATGGTTCATGACATCGAGACCGGAAAAATCATTGACCTAAATGAAACCGCGCTCAGGATGTTTGGATTTTCCAGCAAAGAAGAATTGCTTGCCGGGAACATTGGCGAACAAAGTGCAAATATTCGTCCGTATACAGAACATGAAGCCCAGGAGCTTATTAATAAATCCATCAAAGAAGGGCCACAGGTATTTGAATGGCTTTCAAAAATGAAAAATGGAGAAACGTTCTGGACTGAAGTTTCTCTACGAAAATCAGAGATTGGGGGTAAGGGGAGGATTGTGGCCGTTGTGAGAAACATCACCGGGCGCAAGCGGGCTGAAGCGGAAAAGGAGGCACTCGAAAGCCAGAACCGGCAGCTTCAGAAGGCTGAAGGTCTGGGCCGCATGGCCGGGGCCATCGCTCATCACTTCAATAACCAGCTCGGGGCGGTGATCGGGAATCTGGATCTTGCCATGGACAACCTGTCACGGGGTGCGGATATTTTGGATACCCTGGCCGAAGCACTGAAGGCTGCCTACAAGGCGGCGGAGGTCAGCGGTCTGATGCTGACCTACCTGGGACAAACGCCCGACAAACAAGTGATACTGGACCTGTCCGAGACCTGCCGCCAAAGCCTGTTCCTGCTTCAGGCCGCAGCCCCGAAAGACATGCTCCTTAAAACCGATTTCCCCTCTTCCGGTCCGTTTATCCGTGCGAACGCCGGCCAGATACAGCAGGTTCTGACCAACCTGGTCACCAATGCCTGGGAGTCCGCTGGAGAGAACAAAGGTGTTATTGCCCTGTCCGTCAAGACGGTGTCTCCGGCGGATATTTCCGCTTCAAACCGCTTCCCCGTAAACTGGCAGCCGCAGGAAATTGTCTATGCCTGCCTGGAAGTGGCAGATGACGGCCCCGGTATTCCTGAAAGAGATATCGAGAAACTCTTCGATCCGTTTTTCACCACAAAGTTCACCGGTCAAGGCCTGGGGTTGTCCGTTGCCCTTGGGATTGTAAGAGCACACATGGGGGGGATCACTGTGGAGAGCGAATCTGGCAGAGGAAGTGCCTTTCGGGTCTTTTTGCCGGTATCGTCTGAAAAAATTCCCCTTCAGAAGGATAAAACGGTTCCACCTCAGAAGTTTAAAGGAGGCGGCACGGTGCTCCTGATCGAAGATGATGAGTTGGTGCGTAACATGGCCAATTTTATGCTCACTTGCCTGGGATTTACGGTACTGGAAGCAAAAGATGGTGTTGATGCCGTGGAAACATTTCAACGGCATCAGGATGAGATCCGCTGCGTTCTCTCCGATTTGACGATGCCGCGCATGGACGGATGGGAGACACTGGCGGCTCTGCGCAAGCTTTCTCCGGATATTCCGGTGATTTTGTCCAGTGGTTATGACAAGGCTCACGTGCTGGCAGGCGAGCATTCTGAATGTCCCAATGCATTTCTGGGGAAACCTTATCAGCTTAAGGGGCTTAGAGACACGATCTGCCGCGTACTGACGGATAAGAAAGAATTCATCGTGCAAGGTACAATCCGGAACAGACAGGTTCGCAGCAGAAAGAGACTGGAGGGGCACAATGAACAGCAAGGATAACCCGCCCGATGACGTCGCCGGACTGCGTCGACAGGCTGAAGAGATTGCCCGGGGAAAAGCGATCCTTTCGTTGGAAAACATCAAGGCCCTGTCTCTTGAAGAAACCCGGCGGATACTCCAAGAATTACAGGTGCATCAGATTGAATTAGAAATGCAGAATATGGAACTGCGCCGGTCCCAGGCGGAATTGGACGCTGCGCTGTCGCACTATTTCGACCTGTACGATCTTGCCCCGGTGGGCTATTGCCCCGTCAGCCTGGTAATTGATCCGGAAACGGGGGCTATCATTGACGCCAATGAAGCGTCTGCGCAATTTTATGGGTGGCCGGTTGAAGAACTTAAACAGATGCGCATTCATCAGATCAGCATGCAGTCCCCTGAGGGCGTGAAGGCTGAAATGGAGAAAGCCGTATCACAGGAGTCTGCCAGGCTTGAATTCCGCCACCGAAGGGCGGACGGTTCCATCCGTGATGTGGAAGTGTACAGCAACAAGATCGAGATCTCGGGAAAGAACCTTCTCTATTCCATTATCTATGACATTGCCGAGCGAAAGAAATTGGAGGGGGCGCTGCAAAATATCCATGATAAGCTCAAACAGCAGGTCGAGGAGCGAACGGCCGAACTTATAGTCGCAATGGAAGAGACGGAAAAAAGAAAACAAATAGCTGAAACCTCTCTTTTTGAAATAAAAATGTTAAAAGATCAACTGGAAGCGGAAAGAGCATATCTCATAGAAGAAATTAAACTGGAAAATAACCACGAGAAAATTATCGGAAAAAGTGATGGCCTCAAATACGTGCTCTATAAGGTTGAACAAATTGCCGGCAGTGATACCATCGTATTGGTTCTGGGTGAGACGGGAACCGGCAAGGAATTGGTCGCCAGGGCCATTCATGCGCTTAGCTCGCGCAAAAATCGGGCTTTGGTAAAAATAAATTGCGCCGCACTGCCCGCAAACCTGATCGAAAGTGAATTGTTCGGTCATGAGAAAGGTGCTTTCACCGGTGCTCAATCTAGACACCTTGGGCGATTTGAGGTTGCAAACGGCGCGACCCTGTTTCTGGATGAAATCGGTGAATTGCCGTTGGAATTGCAACCAAAGCTGCTCAGGGTGCTCCAGGACGGCGAGTTTGAACGGCTGGGCGGCTCCCGCACCATCAAGGTCGATGCACGGATTATTGTCGCCACAAACCGTAATCTGGAAGAGGAAGTCCGAAAGGGCCGTTTCCGGGAAGATCTCTGGTACCGGTTGAATGTTTTTCCGATAACCATGCCGCCACTCCGGGACCGCACGGAAGACATCCCGCTTCTTGTCGATTTTTACGTCAAAAAGATTTCCAAGCGGATGGGCAAGACTATTGAAATGATTCCGGCAAGCGTAATAAATGCGTTACAAGATTATCACTGGCCCGGAAATGTCCGGGAGCTGGAAAACGTCCTTGAACGTGCGGTGATCAACTCGTCGGGTCCCAAACTGCGCCTGGTTGATGAACTCAGGAAGTGTGAGTCGTCCCAGTAACCGGTAATCGGGTAATCACTGCTTGCAGGTAAGGAGGCTATTTTATGAAATACCTGAGGTTTGTCATCATCCTGTGCCTTGTTCTGCTGCCGGTTGTCAGCCCGGCGGCGGATGACGGGGGGTATGGCTATCCGATACATGACTCTTACGAGGCCACGATCCTGGGAACCCCGGTCAGTCTCAAGTCAGAGCTTCCGGCCAAGCTCCCGGTCAAGCAGCTCGTGGTTGACATCATCCCGGATCTCAAGAAGCCGGATATCTTTTTTTACGACGAGGGGCTACGCTGCACTCTGGCCTGCCAGGATAATAAGGCGCCGCTGGTTTTCTTGATCCCCGGCATCGGAGCCAGCAACCTGGCCCCGAACGTGGTGGCCATGATGAAGGGCCTCTACAAAGCGGGCTACCATGTCATCACCCTGCCGTCCCCAGCCCACCCGAACTTTATCATCTCTGCTTCCCATAGCCACGTTCCTGGCGACTTGGCCGAAGACGCGGCGGACCTCTATAGGGTGATGGAGACCGTCTGGGACAGGGTGAAGGGGGATATCGAAGTGTCCGACTTCTACCTCGGCGGCTACAGTCTGGGGGGAACCCAGGCTGCCTTCGTGGCCAAGCTGGACGAGGAGCGGAAGAGTTTTAACTTCCGCAAGGTTCTTATGATCAACCCGGCAGTGAGCCTCTACAACTCTGTGACGAGGATCGAGGAGCTGCTGGACACGATTCCCGGCGGACCGAAGAAAATCGGCGTTTTCTTCAACAGAATGCTGGCCAGGTTCACTGAATTCTACCATCAGGGTGAATTCATCGCCATCAACGATGAATTCCTTTACGCGGTCTACAAATCCCACCTTTTCACCCATAATGAAGACGGAGGGCTCATCGGGCTCGCCTACCGGATCAACCTGGCCGGGATGATCTTCGCCTCCGATGTCATGACCAACGGCGGCTACACCGTGCCGAAGAACCGGGTCCTGACCGCCACCGAGCCACTTGACGACTATTTCACTGTCTGCGTTCACCTCAGTTTTATCAACTATTTCGATGAGTACTTCTATCCATACTTTCAGAAGAAGCGGCAGGGTCTCACCAGGGAGGCGCTCATTGACTCCATGGGACTCAAGAGCATCGAAGACTATTTGAAGTCGTCCCCCAAGTTCGGCGTAATGACGAACGATAACGACTTCATTCTGGCGGCGGGTGAACTTGACTACCTGCGGCATCTGTTCGGTGAGCGGGTTAGGGTCTATCCCCGTGGTGGCCATCTTGGCAACCTCGAGTACCGGGACAACATGGATGACTTGGTCGGTTTCTTCAAAGGGTAAGGAGGTACATCACATGTCTTTTACCATATGTCGGGGCTACCCGGTTATTGTCGCCCTGTATCTGATGTTGTCTCTTGCAGGGTGCGCCACAACCGCCGTCAATCTCCACCCCGAAGCGCCTGCAATGCATACTGTGAGCGAATTCAGTAACGATGAGCGGATCGCCGGCATTGATGACCCCTGGGAGGGGTTTAACCGAAACATGTACAAGTTAAACTACTACCTCGACAAGTACTTATTCCTCCCCGTGGTGAACGGCTATGAGTTCATCACCCCCACTTTCGCCCAGTCCGGGGTCTCCAACTTCTTCAACAACATCGGGGAGGTCCGTACGCTCTACAACAGTCTCTTCCAAGTAAAGGGGGTAAAGGCCATATCGACGCTTGCCCGCTTTCTTACCAACAGTACCATTGGCATTGGTGGCTTCTTCGACCCTGCCACCCATTTTGGTCTGAAAAAGCAAAATGAGGACTTTGGCCAGACCCTGGGTTACTGGGGCGTCAATACCGGCCCATATCTGGTCGTACCGGTGCTTGGACCCAGTACGGTGCGAAGTACCGGCGGTTTCGCCGTTGACGCCGGTGTTCGTTATGCCATTGTGACTGCTACCGAACCCTTCGAGAATGTTGAGAACGGAAACGTCATTCTTGCAGGGATATCAACCCTGGAGTTCATCGACTTGCGGCACGGGGAGAATTTCCGCTACTATGAGAGCGGCTATCCCTTCGAATACTACATGGTCCGCTTCGTTTACCACCAGAAACGCGAGTTTTTGCTTATGGAGTGATACAGTGCAACGAAGCATCCGGACTTTTTCGAAATTGTCACTATTAAATATCGATACGACATTGAAACCTGCCGGCTCAGCCCGAATCTTTTTAATAGTCTTCTCGTACTGGGTTCCGGATCTGTCAGGTTATCGATCCGGATCTTTTTATTGGATGCCCAGTGAAATGCTCGATCATCCCGGCCTTCTTCCGGCAGGGCAATGATCGGATCAAAAGTCTTTCCCCCTGTGATGGAGCCGCTGCCACCAGATGCAGGATATTCTGGACTGGATCCAATAGATCCAAGCTCATCCAGTCTACCGGCATGTAATCTTTGATGAACTGGAAGCTGCGTGCTATGGCGGTTTGAATGTCCAGCGTGCCGCAGATGCTGATTGTTGCCTGCCGAAAAAACGCATTGGTATTGATCTTCATGAAAATCCTTTCAACGATCACCGTTGAATATTTTACGCTATGGAGTGATTTGCTATTATTATATACTATAGCGTAACATATTTTATCTAATGGCGTAAATAAAAAATCCATTAATATTTAACTATATGTTATAAATATATATAATAACATGGCATGTTATTTGCGTTGCTGAATTGGATAACAAAAACTAAAGGACCATGTCATGAGATGGATAAAGACCATAACGTTGCGTTACGTCGATCACGCGGGCATTTTCCCGGAGAGTATATTTTGCTCGCTTTGAGCGACATCGGTTGCGGTATGAACAAGGAGGCGTTAGGCAAGCTTTTTGAAATCGTTTTCAAATCGCTTTTTACCACAAAGGGGCAGGTCACGTTCTATGGAATTGTAAGCAAAACAAAGGAGAATCATTATGCAAGAAAATAGCTCGAAGAAGAAAACCAAAAAAATCCGGTTTTCATTGGAAGCAGTTGAGGCAAATAACGTTTCTCTGGTTGGAGAATTTAACAACTGGAATCCTGACGCAGATCCGATGCAAAGAGATGAAAACGGAACATGGACAAAGATAAAGATGCTTTCCCCGAGGAACATGGAATACAAGTTTTATATTGATGGTGAATGGACTCAAGATCCTGAAAATTTAAGGACTTGCCCGAACTGCTTCGGGACCCAAAACAGCGTTGTCAAAGTCAGATTGTTTGACCGGGCGGATTCTCACGGTAAAGTGGGGTGAGAATGTTCATTATTTATCGTAAATCAGCGCTAAAAAGCCGGGCCGGATACTGGTAAACCATTTTTGAGCAACACCCGGTTGCCACCTTCATGGCGAGGTCCGTGACATTCACTTATCCTTTTTTAGCTGCAAAGGAGATGTTCTGTGTCGTCAACGATGGATGACTTGTTCCGAAGGGAAAGACGTCAAGCGAAGGATTTCGATTTCGGTGAGGACACGGCCAAGGTTTTTGACAATATGCTCGACCGCTCCATCCCGTTCTACACAGAGATCCAGCGGATGATCGGGGAGATGGCAGCCGATTTTGCTGTTCCCGGCACCAACATCTACGATCTGGGATGTTCCACCTGTAACACATTCATTCAAATTGATTCCGTGATGGCCGATGGCGTGAATTTCATAGGTACGGATGCCTCGGAGGCGATGATTGCCAAGGCGAAAGAAAAACTGGTGAGCTGTACAATCACGCACCCCTGTGAACTCATATGTTCCGATCTGAATAAAAGTGTGAGCATTGAAAACGCCTCCGTGGTCATTATGAACCTAACGCTTCAATTTGTCAGACCGCTTCGTCGAGCGCGCGTGATCGAGGAGATCGCTTCCGGCATCAATAAGGATGGATGTCTCATCCTCGTTGAGAAGGTGCTCAGTCCGGATTCGACGATCAACAGATTGTTCATCAAATACTACTACGAGATGAAAAAAAGGAACGGCTACTCGGAGATGGAGATAGCACAAAAAAGGGAGGCCCTCGAGAACGTGATTATTCCGTATCATTACTTCGAGAACCGAGACCTTCTTGTGGAAGGCGGGTTTAGGCATTGCGAGATGTTTTTCAGGTGGTATAATTTTTGCGGGATGATCGCCATAAAATGACTGCCGCTAAAACGATCGCAAAATATCGCTCTTCCGTGGGTAAAACACTTTGTGCCATCGGGGCTTTTTTCTTTCGCTTCCGAAATGGATTGTTTCCTGTTATTTACTTGCTGGTGGCGCTATTTATTCGGCCTGCATTTTTTGCGGGGAATCCGAAATGGGATCTCTTTGCGACCGGTATCGGCCTGATAGTGGCTATGCTCGGTGAAACCATCCGGTGTCTCGCGATCGGCCTCGACTACTCCATTGTCCGGGGGGGACGCAAAGGACGGGTTTACGCAGTAGACCTCGTGACAGAGGGGATCTATGCACATACACGCAATCCGATGTATGTCGGCAATCTCTTTTTCTCCCTGGGGTTCTGCCTGATGTACGGCTCGCCCTGGACGTACCTTGCTATTTTCCCTTTCTTTCTTTTGGTCTACTTGAGCATAGTCTTTGAAGAAGAGCGTTTCCTGAGCAAGAAATTTGGGGGGAAATATGACGAGTACCTTCGCGATACGAACCGTTTCGTGCCTCGGCTACAGGGGCTGGCGCAGACAATGAAACAGCATCGCTTCGACTGGAAAAGGGTGATCGCCAAGGAGTATGGGACACTGTTCATTTTTTTGTTCGGTGCTTACGTTCTTCTGATAGCCAAATATCGCTACCTGATCGGCCCGGCCGGCATACTCGGCCGTCACGGACTCTTGGTTCTATTTTTAATTCCTATTTTCATCTTATACGGCGTTGCTCGCTTCCTGAAGAAAACAGATCGCATATAGGTTTCCCCCTTCTCCTCTGCCGCTCCACTTTGATAGCTTTGCGCAACTCATCGCGATTTTATGTTTTTAATGAAGGAATAAGGGGGGGGCGTTGGTAACAAAGTAAGGTATCAAGTCTTTTGACCGGAACTATATCAATAGGGTTAGATTTCTTGCTTTCGCAATTCATTTCTGGGAGCGCCCTGGTGATTATGAGCATTTGCAAGAAATATGGCCCTGGCGCCCATGCTTGCGCCCATCAGTGGCGGTTGGAACATGCACGTTTCCTAACTGGCGGTGGGTGTTTGTGATCCAAGCCGCCATGGGTATGGTCGCATGGGGTGGGGTGTACCGCATGGCCGAGCCATTAAAGACATTTGAACGGGTTTCTCCGGCTGGCACCATTTTTTTCCAGCATCCGGCAGGTCTTAAACCGGCCGCTCCATATAGCGATAAATGTACACAAGGAGCAGAAATCAGTGAAAAAAGCGCAATAATTTCAGCAGTCGGTTCAACGTGACCGTTTTTTGCCATAGGCGATTGCCAATCGATCCATTTTCTTTCTGAGCGTGTTGGGATGAAGTTTCAGTAGCTCAGCCGAACCCCCTGGCCCGTTGATTTTGCCTTTCGCCTGATTCAGGGCCTGCAGAATGTGGCTTCTGGATACTTCATCCAGCGGCTGTATCGGCCCGGCATTGGACGTGCTTTCAGCGGGTGAGTCCGGCGCTCTCGATGATGGCAACGGGGAGTCGATCAGCAGGTTGCCGCCCCGGTGCTGAATCAGTGCGCGTTCCACCATGTTTTCCAGCTCCCGGATATTTCCCGGCCAGTTGTATGCAATCAGCCGGTCAATGACTCCGGGCGCCAACCCGGGGCGTTCCTTGATTTTGATTTCCCTGCATTTTCGCTCGATGAAATGATGAACCAGGGCCGGAATATCTCCTTTTCTTTGCCGAAGCGGGGGGATCATGATGGGAAACACATTCAGGCGGAACCACAGATCCTCGCGAAACCGGCCGCTTCTAATCATTTCTTCAAGGTTTCTATGGGTTGCGGAGATGATGCGGATATCCACCGGAATGGGCCGGGTTCCGCCGACCCTTTCAATTTCCCGGTTCTGGAGAACATGCAGGAGCCGGATCTGAGCCTGCGGTGGCAACTCGCCGATTTCGTCCAGAAAAATGGTTCCGGTGTGGGCTCTTTCAAAGCGGCCCCGTTTCTGGCTGATTGCGCCTGTAAACGCCCCTTTTTCATGTCCGAAAAGTTCGCTGTCCAGCAGTGTATCCGGAATGGCCCCGCAATTCACCGTTATCATGGGGCCGTCCCGCCGCTGGGACAACTGGTGGATCGTGTTGGCCAGCACTCCCTTGCCCACGCCGGTTTCTCCAAGAAGCAGCACCGGGCTGCCCAGGGGCGCTACCTGCCGGACCATATCCAGAATGGATTTCAGACCAAAATCCGCTCCGATGATCTCGGCGCCGGAGATCTCCTGCAGTTGACGCTGAAGATAGCGGTTGTCATCCGCCAGCATGTCCTGAAGTTTAAGGACTTCCTGATGCTTCAACGCATTGGCCATGGCAATGGCAAAGGGCTCATTCAGCAGTTGAAGCAATCGGGCATGCTCATCCGTGAAGCGATCGACTCCATTGGCCGCCAGAACGAGTTGACCGATACGGTTGCCTTCGATTTCAAGACGCATGAAAATCAGTGAAATCTGCCTGCTCAGTCCGAATCTTTTTAAAAGTTTTCGAGCACTGGGTTCGGGATCCGTCACATTATCGATCCGGATCTTTTCGTTGGAAGCCCAGTGAAATGCCCGGTCATCCCGGCCTTCTTCCGGCAGGGCGATCATCTGTCCAAGCGTCTTCATGGATGGGACCGCTGCCACCATGTGAAGGACATTCCGGTCGGTATCCAGCAAATCCAGACTCATCCGGTCCACGGGCAGGAAATCCTTGATGAACTGGAAGCTGCGTTCCATGGCGATTTGAATGTCCAGTGTGCTGCAGATACGAATGGTTGCCTGCCGGAAAAATGCGTCAATATCCATTTTATAAAATACCTTTCGATCGCCAGCTTTCAGGATTACGCCATAGGATAAATAAATTTCGTTATAGCGTAACATATTTTACCCTGAAGCGTAAGCAAAAAGTGTAATATATTATAACATACTATTATAATAATATAAAATTAAATGGCATGATTTTTGATATGTTCCTGTCAACATCAATGGGAGGACATGTCATGCGGTGGATGGAAATCATCACCTTACGTTCCATAGAAACCTCGGCGGGCTCGGGAGTTGCCGCGCTTTTACGCCAAATACTGTTGCCTTCAAGTTCTTCGGCCCAAAGACCGGTGGATGTAAAAATATACCATCTTGCGGAGCTAAACACGGATTTCAGCATTCATATCCACTGGGACGGCAACGCCGGTTCTCAGGTCAAAAGCCCCTTGGGGTTAAGACTGGCTAATAACCTGAAGTATATTGGATTGATCAATCATTCAATCTGGATTGAAAATGGGGGGTGATGTCCATGTCATCTGATTTCAGCATGTCTGTAGTGCAACAGGAAAAATGCCTGCAGATTCAAATCCGGGGCAGTTTAGATGGATCCGCCGTACAGCAATTGCTTTACACTTTGTGCCAATATGTTGACCTGTTTCCGTTAATCGTTATCAATACAGACGGGGTGTTTCATGTTGAGGCTTTCGGGCTGAATCTCTTGCGCTATAATCTGGAGATAATGAAAAGGTCCACCGAACAGTTCAAATTTACTGGAAATCATGCACCCGTATTTCAGTCACTGATTAACCGTATAATTTAATACATGTGGCATTGTAGGTGTTTAACAGATTTATAAAATATCCAAAGCCGGTTTAACCAAAAGAACGGGTAATGACCAAAGAACCCACACGACGAGAAAGAGAAAAGCTCAGGCAGCGCCAGGAGATGATGGCTACTGCTTTGGTTTTGTTTTCGGAAAAAGGATACCACAATGTATCCATGCACGAGATCGCCGCCAATGCCGAATTTGCCATTGGCACGCTGTATAAATTCTTCAGCAACAAGGAAGATCTTTATAAATCCCTGCTTCTGGAACAGTCTGACCGGTTTCATGCGGCACTCTTGAAAGCCATAGAATCCCCTGGCGATGAAATCGAAAAACTGCGCCGGTATGTTCGGGCAAAAGGAGAGGAGTTTCGGGACGATTCCGCTATTATTTCTCTCTATTTTCCCGAAACACGGGGAGCCGGTTTCAATATTCTGGCCGGGCTCGGCCAGATCATACTAAACCGCCGGGAAAGCCTTCTGCAGCAACTTGCCGAAATCTTTGAATCCGGAATTCACGCGGGGCGGTTTCATCAAATCGCCGCCCCTTACATTCTTGCTGTCGCTCTAGACAGCCTATGCAATGCATTTCTGTTTCTCTGGCTCGAAAATCCCGAAAATCATTCTTATCCGGAAAGTCCGGATATAATTTTAAACATTCTTTTAAAAGGGTTGGTATCTCCTTAATCATTTGAGGAAGCCATAGATTTAAAAGCTCTTGACTGTAACCATGAGGAGGAATTGTCGATGCGTCTTCGTAATATCGTTTGTAGCCCACCAGCAGGATGGGTGATTCTGTTATTATTACTGTCTTGTTATGGGCTTACCGGCTGTGACAGCAAGCCTGTTCAGGCACTTGCCCTCATACCGGAAGTGGCCGTGATATCGGTAACGACCCAGAAAATCACGCTGACCACGGAATTGCCCGGTCGCACCTCCGCTTACCGCATTGCGGAAATTCGCCCCCAGGTCAACGGCCTCATTTTAAAACGCCTGTTTACGGAAGGTCAGGAGGTCAAGGCCAATCAGGAACTCTATCAAATCGATCCGGCTCCCTTTCAGTCGGCTTTGGACAACGCCAAGGCATCTCTTGGCAAAGCCGAGGCCAATGTGCCCGCCATTCGGCTGCGGGTGGAGCGCTTTCATGACCTTTTGGTCGATAATGCTGTCAGTCAGCAGGATTACGATGATGCGTTCGCATCCCTGAAACAGGCCGAGGCTGAAGTCGCGTACTGGAAAGCGACCGTTGTCACGGCCCAAATCAATCTGGGATACACGGCGGTCAAGGCGCCGATCTCAGGGCGCATCGGTAAATCCAATGTCACGGACGGCGCCATCGTGACGGCGTATCAGCCCGTGGCTCTGGCCACCATCCAGCAATTGGACCCCATTTACGTGGATGTGCCCCAATCCACCATCGATCTGTTGGGCTTGAAGCGCCGCCTGAAGGACGGCCGTCTCAAGAAGAACGGGGCAGGTTCGGATAAGGTCAAGCTCATCCAGGAAGACGGCACCCCCTATTCCCTGGAAGGCGCCTTGCAATTCAGCGATGTCACCGTGGACCCGACTACCGGATCCGTTATTCTGCGGGTTGTTTTCTCCAATCCGGAAAACATTCTTCTGCCGGGCATGTTCGTCCAGGCAGTGATCAAGGAAGGAGTCAATGAACAGGCGATTCTTATTCCGCAGCAGGGGGTTTCCCGCGATTCCAAGGGGAATCCCTTTGCGCTGATCGTGGATGCTGAAAGTAAAACCGCTTTACACCCGCTCACCCTGGACCGGGCCATCGGCGACAAATGGCTGGTATCGGCCGGCCTTACTCCCGGGGATTCGGTGATCGTCGAGGGACTGATGATGTTGCGGCCCGGCACGATTGTGAAGGCTTCCCCATTTAAAGAGCCTCAAGCCGACCCCAAATCCCCGGCCGGACCGGATGCCCCGTCTCAAAAGCGAAGTAAAGGAGGCGTCTGATGCTCTCGAAATTCTTTCTTGCCCGCCCGGTTTTTGCCTGGGTGATTGCGATCATCATCATGACGGCCGGTGGGCTGGCCATCCACAAAATGCCCATCTCTCAGTATCCCCCCATCGCCCCGCCGGCTATTGCCATCGATGCCTTTTTCCCCGGGGCCTCGGCGGAGACGGTGGAAAATACCGTGACACAGATCATCGAGCAGAAGATGACCGGTCTGGACGATATGCTCTATCTGTCCGGCACCAGTTCTTCGTCCGGCTCAGCCCGCGTCGAGATGACTTTCGCCCCGGGGACGGATCCGGATATCGCCTGGTCCAAGGTACAGAACAAGCTGCAGCTCGCCATGGCCAGCCTTCCCGATGTGGTGCAGCGCTCCGGCGTCAAAGTCAGCAAATCCACCCGAAACTACCTGATTATCGTCGGTCTGATTTCGGAAGACGGCAGCATGAGCGGCGACGACCTGCGGGACTACGCCCAGTCGAATCTGGAAAAGATCCTGTCCAGGGTGCGAGGGGTTGGCGAAGTGGAAAATTTCGGCACCCAATATGGCATGCGGGTCTGGGTCAACCCTGACAAGCTGACCAACTACCACCTGACCATGGCGGATGTGATTCTGGCGCTCAAGGCCTACAACGTCGAGGTCTCCGCCGGTCAGTTCGGTGGGGCGCCGGCCGTGGAAGGTCAGCGCCTGAACGCCGCCATCATTGTTCAGCATCTGCTCCAGACCCCGGAGGAATTCTCCGCCATCCCCATCCGCACCAATCCGGACGGTTCGGTGGTCCGGATCAAGGACATCGGCCGGACGGAACTGGGGACCGAACGTTCTGATATCGTGGCTAGCTACAACGGCAAACCCTCCGCAGCCATGGCCATCCGTCAGGCTGCCGGCGCGAATGCCCTGGAAACGGCCAATAATGTCAAACAGAAACTGGAGGAGATGAGCCGCTATTTCCCTGCCGGCATGAAGGTGATTTATCCCTACGATACCACCCCATTTACCAGGGTGGCCATCGAGGAAGTGGCCAAGACCCTTTTTGAAGCGATTCTTTTGGTATTCGTGATCATGTACCTTTTTATGGGCAATATCCGCGCCACCCTGATTCCCACCATCGCCGTGCCGGTGGTGCTGCTCGGGACCTTTGCCGTTCTGGGTTTCTTCGGTTTTTCCATCAACATGCTGACCATGTTCGCCATGGTGCTGGCCATCGGGCTCCTGGTGGATGACGC
>Ga0268283_1000138_pt1 | contig 70987 bp, 76 predicted proteins | sample saktaG_13_FD_190140 | JGI IMG/M metagenome (GOLD analysis project Ga0268283, IMG submission 190140) | Saline water microbial communities from Sakinaw Lake, British Columbia, Canada - sak_2013_06_06_36m | ecosystem: Environmental > Aquatic > Non-marine Saline and Alkaline > Saline ...
AACTTTTACACTTTGGACACTTCTTGCTGCTTTTTTAAAACTCATTTTAGATGATCCTTTACAAACCACCATGGTAGCGAGGTTTTCTAAGGGTTTCAGCCTCTATTTTTTTTCATTACGCCAAAAAGTTGAATCAGTGTTGGCACAACAACAGCTTGCGCAGGAGAAATTTGAAGAGTTTAGCCTCAGTGAGCTCCCGAGTTTGGATAATGTGGTTCATCGTCATATCGATTTGCTGCGCATTGCTGAGCAGGATCATTTTAATCAGCTTAAAAGTGTCATCAAAGGTCCCAGTGAAGAGAAGGTTGAAATTCATAATGAATTTATTCAAATTAAACATGCTCTCGAAAAACTTCAAAAATCTCATTCTCTTGATGGTGTGATGGGGGCGATGGAGCATGAGTTCTCACGTATTATTGCTGAATTCGCACGTCATATTCAAACCATTGGTTCTAAGAGTGAGAGCATTGTAACGACGTTGCTGGAAAATGAGACGATACTCAAAGGTTCCCGTGATCAAAGTGAACTGATAATGCAGCAAATGGTGTTGTCCTCCAATCACATGCGTGAAATGAACCACAGCACCAAGGAGCTTAACGAATCGTTGCGACCGCTTGGGTCACTTTTTGGATCGGCAGAGTCATTGTTTAAAGAGTTTATGGTGGCGAAAAGTGCTTTGTCTGAGCTTATTGTGACTCTCGAATCGTATGAGAAGCATGAACATCGCGCTCTTCGTGAGCATTTGGAAAACGTTGCCAACAGCGCCATTACACAAATGGAATTATTTACCCAAAATTTAGCAAAATTTGAGGAAACTCATCACTATGTCTCCCCTAAAGAGGTACAGGAACTTTCCCATAAAGTGAAGCTTCACCAAAGCTACAATGCCGAATGAGGAACATTTGGATAAAATGCTATTGGTAAAATAATAAATATGGATAAATAATGATTGAATACTATGAGCAAGCTGATGAAGAGGGACAAAACTATCGCATAGAGGTGGATTTATCCCTAGTTGATGAGGTTCCTGATCTTGAAAAACCTTGGCTGTTATGGCTTTTTGTTAAAGTGGCTAACAGTGAAGATGCTGAGTTTGTCGCTTTTAGAAATGACCTCATCGTGACTCTTGATTCACAGATAGAAGCAGTGTATGCCGGGACTATTGTAAAAGATGGATGGTGTGAACTTTATTTCTACGCATCAACCTCTAAAAAGTTTGAAAATATTACCTCGGAAGTCATGGCACGGCACACTAAATATGCCTACGAACGCGGTTCTTCAAAAGACACAAAATGGGAAATGTATCAAGAGCGTCTCTATCCTGAACCTTTTGACATTATCAGCATACAAAGTCGTCATACTCTCGAAGCGCTTTTGGAAGAGGGGGATGATTTGAGCGTCCCTAGAGAAGTGGAACATTATTTCTTTTTCCAAACCCCTACGGCGTTGCAACGTTTTGAAGCATCGATGATTTCAGACGGCTTTAGCCTCAAAGAGCATATCAATGATGATGAGAGCGATTATGTGTATGGAGTGACTTTGACAAAAATGGAGTCTGTAACTCCGGAGCAAGTCAATGAAACAACGTCAACGCTTTATGAATTGGTGATGCAAGAACATGGTCATTATGAGGGTTGGAGCACGGTGCTTTCTTGAAGCTCTCCCTTTGGAAGATCAAAGGGGTTGTCCCTTATTTAGCAGCCCTTTTTCTCAATGCTTTTACCGATCTAGGGCATAAGATACTCATCCAAAATACCCTTTTTAAAATCTATGACAATCAAGAACAAATCATACTCACCGCGATTTTAAATGCTTTTATACTCCTCCCTTTTATTGCACTGTTTACCCCGGCAGGATTTTTGTCACAGCGTTTTTCACGTTCTTATGTCATGCGCTATGGTGCACTTTCTGCGGTGTTTATCACATTGGGAATTACCTTTGCCTATTATCAAGGATGGTTTTGGTGCGCTTTTGGTTTTACTCTCCTTCTGGGTGTTCAAGCTGCCTTGTATTCACCTGCAAAATACGGATATATCACGGATTTAGTCAAAGAAAATCGACTTAGCGGACTGAATGCCTTGGTTCAATCGGTTACGACCGTGGCAATACTGGCTGGAATAATGGTCTATACACTTTTATTTGAAACCTCTTTGCATGCATCTTACCCCAATGAGAGTGACATTTTAAAACAAATTGCACCTTTGGGATGGTTATTGGTAGGTGGGTCTGTTGTGGAGTATCTGCTGACGTTACGATTACCAAGTAAATTGCCTGTCTCTAAAACTCCTTTGGATATTCGTCGTTATATTCGTGGGTTTTATTTTCGGAAAAATTGGCTTGCGATTCGTCGTAATGAGGGTATTTTAGAGGCTATTATTGTTTTGTCTCTTTTTTGGTCAATCTCTCAAGTTATCCTCGCTTCATTTGGCGCGTATGCAAAAGCTACCCTTCATCAAGACAATACCATTGTTGTTCAAGGGCTGATGGCACTCGCTGCCTTTGGGATTATTGCAGGCTCATTTATCGCTTCACGTGTCAGCAGATACTACATTCATCATGGACTTATCCCTATGGGGTCAATCATCATGACAGTTACTCTCTTGGCATTACCGTTTGCTACGTCACTTGCTGTTATTGGCGGACTCTTTTTCCTTTTTGGAATAGGGGGCGCTATGATGATTGTCTCCCTTAATTCTCTGATTCAGTCTCGTGTTCTGCCCTCACGATTGGGGTATGTTCTAGCAGGTAACAATTGGATGCAAAATATTTTTATGACGGGTTTTTTGATTCTCACGACGTTGGGTGCAATGGCTGGGATGAACAGTCTTTATCTGTTTTGGATAATGTTTGGTGTTTCAATGGTTCTCTCACTTTGGCTGATAAAGCGTCATGGAGATTATTTACTCTGGCTCTTTTTTGAAAAGCTTTTATCCCTTCGCTATGATATTAACCCCATCGGTTTACATCATATTCCTCCCAAAGGGGCTGTTTTGTTGCTGGGAAATCATGTTAGTTGGATAGATTGGATACTCGTTCAAATCGGTATTTCACGTCGTATTGGATATATGATGGAGCGCTCGATTTATGAGAAGCCGTTTATTCGATCTATTATGCAACTTGGTCGTGTTATTCCTGTATCTGCCAATGCCTCTAAAGATGCCTTTAGAAGCGCTCAAAAACGGTTGCAAAATAATGAAATTATTGGTATCTTCCCAGAAGGGGGGATAAGCCCTACGGGTGAAATAGAGAAGTTTTATTCCGGTTTTGAAATCATCGCACGTGGGATTGATGGGGTTATTATCCCATTTTATATTCACGGTATGGACGGTAGTCTCTTATCTCGTACATCTGCACAACGTACTTGGTTACGCCGCCGTGTCAATATTGTCTATGGAGACCCGTTACCTATGGACAGTGATACAAAAACAGTATATGATGTTATTACTCATCTAAAGGAAGTTCATGGCTCTAAATAAACCAACCAAACATACACTTTTTAAAAATACCCGTTTTGCCCTTAATGGTCTTGTTGAAGTGACTCGCAATGAGAGATCGTTTCGTCTTCAAATTCTCCTTTTTGTTTCGGGTATGGCAATAGCATGGATTTTGCCAATTTCTTTTCTCCATAGTGCTGTTTTATCCGGGGCTCTTTTTATTCCGCTCATTGCTGAGGTAATTAACAGTGCCATTGAGCGCACCGTTGATTTGGTAACCCTAGATCATCATGAGCTTGCAATGCGGGCAAAAGATGCGGGAGCTGCCTTTGTTTTTCTCTCATTGGCGATGTTGTCTTTCATTTGGCTTCTAACTCTTTACGATGCGTTTTGTTTGTAACATTTTCGTAAGAGACTTTAGCTTATAATTTCAAAAATATTTACCAACTAAAGGGTTTTACTATGGCAACTGCACTCATTATCGGCGCCGGCGGAGTAGGGCGCGTTGTGGCACACAAATGTGTCATGAACAACACTACCTTCGATCGTATTATTTTGGCGAGCCGTACGTTAAAACGTTGTGAAGAAATCCAAAGCGAACTTCCAGAGGGTGCAATCGAAATCGCGACGGTTGATGCGGACAATACCGATGAGGTGATTGCCCTTATTAACCGTGTTGGTGCAGATATTCTTATCAACGTTGCCCTTCCGTACCAAGATTTGACCATCATGGATGCATGTATCGCAACCAAAACTCCTTATCTCGATACGGCAAACTATGAGCATCCAGATGAGGCTATGTTTGAATACAAAGAGCAGTGGGCAAAAGACCAAGCATTTAAAGATGCTGGAATAATGGGATTACTCGGCAGCGGATTCGATCCGGGTGCGACCAACGTTTTTTGTGCCTACGCTCAAAAACATTATTTTGATGAAATCCATACCATTGATATTCTCGACTGTAATGCAGGCGATCATGGCTATGCGTTTGCGACCAACTTTAATCCTGAAATTAACTTGCGTGAAGTAAGTGCCAAGGGGCGTTATTGGGAAAATGGTGAGTGGATAGAGACAGAGCCGATGGAGATTATGCAAGTGTGGGATTATCCTGAAGTAGGGCCAAAAGATAGTTATCTTCTTTACCACGAAGAGATGGAATCGTTAGTAAAAAACATCAAAGGTCTTAAGCGTATACGCTTTTTCATGACATTCGGACAAAGCTATCTTACCCACATGAAATGTCTCGAAAACGTAGGTATGTTGGGAATCAAAGAAGTAGAGCATAAGGGGATGAAAATCGTTCCGATGGAATTTTTGAAAACCTTGCTCCCTGACCCTGCATCACTCGGTCCGAGAACTAAAGGAAAGACCAATATCGGTATCGTGGCTGAGGGTCTAAAAGATGGTAAAAAACGCAAAATTTACATCTATCAGATAAAAGATCACGAAGAGTGCTACGCCGAAGTAAAATCCCAAGGGGTTTCATACACGACAGGTGTTCCTGCGGTTATCGGTGCAAAACTGATGGTCGAGGGGAAATGGAGCGGTACGGGTGTGTTCAATATGGAACAACTTGACCCCGATTTCTTTATGGACGAAATGAATACCCAAGGACTTCCTTGGAATGTTATCGAGATGGACGTTTAACGAAAAAGTGCACTCGCATACCCGACGACACGAGCAGTATCTCCGCTCGCGTCGGCACTGGTCCGATAATCGAGTAGAACGGCTTCCATATTCTTTTCTTTAGCAACACTGAGCATTGCTTCTACCCCTATCATCCCACATGCTTCACATCCTTGATGCAATTCTTGAACATTTTCAGTACGAATCGCTTCCAGACAAATGGAATCAAGCTGTTTTGCCTTTTCAAGTGAATAGTAATGGCTCAAATCTGTACTGATAACGACAGCTGTATCGGGTAGACTCAGAACATACTCGATGATTGGGGTAATTTGTGTGGGTTTTGCATACGCATAGACGAGTTCAATCACCTTTATCTCAGGGAAATAGTGTTTGATAAAAGGCATCTGTACTTCGGTGCTGTGTTCATGGTGCGCTTGAGGAAAGCAGGGAAGAGAGAAATGGTGCCGTAATGTTTGCACCAACTCATGATCGATAGATAAATCTCCCAACGGTGTTTGATAGGTTTTCATATCGGCAATACTCACCCCCTCAAAGCCTACGCGGTGAGAGGGCCCGATGACGATAATGGTTTTAGGATGGGTATTTGTGAGAACTCGAAAAGCGATGTTGGCGGTAAACCCTGAATAGATCCATCCTGCATGGGGGACAATCACCGCAGACCCTGAGAGAGAATCGAATTTATGTAATACTTTAGGATGAGATTCTAAAATCGTATTGAAGTGATCTATCATTTGCATAATCTCATTCGATGAAGCAGGATAAAAGCTCCCTGCGACGCTCATGGTTCGACTGCTCATTTTAATCCTCCTTTATTTTTTCAACTTGGTAGGTATATATTTCGGGATGATAAGCCAATGGATCATTTCCAATACCTGCTTTCATCCCTAAATGAGCAAAAAAACTTTCAAAATCAGTGAGTTCTTCCCACACCTGAGGCAAAAAAGTCGCCTGATAATTTCCAACTCTGAGAATCACCCCATCAACTCCGACATGGATCAACGATTTTAACTGGACTTTGTCGGTATAGGAAACTAATTTAGGTTCGCTCAATAGTGAGACTTCGATTTTTATTGCAGTGAACTCCGCAGGGGTAAGAGGTTCAAAACGGGGATCATGAAATGCTGCTGATTGGGCATTGGAGATCAGATCATCTAAAAGCGGGCGATGTGAAACAAGAGAGCCGATACATCCTCGTAATTGCCCGTGCAGGGTTAAGGTAACAAAAGTCGCTTTGTGCACAAGCATTTCCGGATAAGTGGCTAGCAAAGCTTTTTTATCGATATCTAATCCGAATAATTGTTTTTGTATAGACTCTCGTGCGATGGCAAGATAGAGTGCAGGAACCATACTAATCTCCTCAAATATCTTATTTACATATTCTATCACTCATTTAACTATTCAGACTGTTTACTTTGGTGTAAATGGTATGTAGCTCTTCGTGAGTTAAGTTGAATTTCGGTGCTATGGCGTCAATCATCCCCTCTAAATTTTCTGTTTTTTCGAGTTTTTCAGTGATGGTCAAAATTTTACCTAAATACCCCTCTCGAGCCAAAAGAGCATCACTTATGGACTTTCCTACAACAATTTTGCGGAGTAATTCTTCCATCGTCGTCTGAAAATAAAGATCAATCAACGATAAACTTCCCGTTAAAAATGCCTCATCAGCAAGTTCATTTTTTTTATGAGCAATTACCAACTCTCTCATCATATTGGCTCTAAATTTTGCTGATCTTATGGTTTCTTTGTTAAGGGATGATTCATCCTCACTGGAGTAAACAAACAGCCCAAGCCATGAGCGCAATCTCGTTGGTCCAAGTAGATTAATGATTTGTCTAATACTTGTAATTTCACTTCTAAAACTATACTCAGCAGAGTTTATATAGCGTAAAAGATTAAAGGTAAGTTCGGGATAAAGGGAGAATTTTTCAGTAATAATTTTTATATCCGCTGTGTTATGCAAGGTGTTTAGTACATCGATGACATTTAAACTTTTTAGATTCATATCTCAAGCCTCTTTTATTATGGTCGTTTATTCTAAGTTAAATCATCTTAAATAATAAGTAATTTAGTACAAAATAGTATTTTTGGAACTCTTTTTGCTACGTTATAGTATTAAAATAGTTTTTTTTATATTACAATATGTGTTAAAGATGAGAAAGGATGAGAAGCAGTGGACAGAAGAACTTTTTTAACACTAAGTACTTTAGCTGCTTCAAGTACCCTATGGGGGGCGAGTGAAGAGATAGAAACAACGGTACAAAGAAGAGGTGCGAATGGTCTCGTTACTTCACTTTTAAAGAAACTTATTATCGTTCAAAATCAGGTTGGTTACGTTCAGTTTAATATTTTAAGTTTTGATGATTTATTAAAAACGGCATCACAATGTAAATCTCCGCTGCAACCTGCTGAAATTGATTTTATTGAATCTATTTTTTATGGTGACCCGCGAAAATATGGTTTTTATGGGGAGCGAACGGTTCCTCAACTTACCGTAGTAACCCCTCAAAAAGATGTTATTTACATGGATAAAACAGGACATTTTCTCATGAAGGGTGCGGCTACAGAAAAATTTTCCCAACTTAAACGTCTCATTGGTTCTGATCTCGTGCTCACATCAGGAGTGCGTGCTCCAGTAAAACAGCTTTATCTTTTTTTGAAAAAAATGGACAATTCTGGGGGTGATTTGCGGCTCACTTCCACTTCTATTGCCCCTCCTGGATTTACCTTCCACAGCGTAGGTGATTTTGATATTGGTAAAGCGGGGTATGGACAATTTAATTTTACGGAAAAATTCCAAGAAACCGATGTCTTTAAAAAGCTTTATGATGGTGGATATATCACTATTCGTTATACTTCTAACAATCCTTACGGTGTTCGATTTGAACCGTGGCATATCAAGGTTACGGGCGGTTTTGAGACGGCTTAATACCCTTTTATGATACAATGACGCCATTAAAATTAAGGATTATTGGATGTCTGGTATCGACTTCACTCAACTGCCCCATACCCCTATGTATATTTGCGAAGAAGTTCTTTTAGAAAAAAATTTAGACCTTTTAGGACGTGTCCAGCGTGAGTCAGGAGCGAAAGTGATCCTTGCTCTCAAGGGATTTGCAATGTGGTCGACATTTGATCTTGTTGGCAAATATTTACACGGAAGTACGGCTAGCGGTCTGCATGAAGCCAAGTTGGCTCGTGAAAAAATGAACAAAGAGGTGCATACCTATTCGCCTGCATTTAAAGACGACGAGATTGACGAAATTGCCCGTATCAGTGATGATATTGTATTCAATTCTCCCGCGCAGTTTCACCGCTATTATGAGCGTGTCAAGGCAATCAATCCTAATATCTCTGTTTCCTTACGTGTCAATCCCGAATACTCCTCATCCCCTGTCGATTTGTATAATCCTTGCGGACTTTACAGCCGTTTAGGAACGACAATAGTCAACTTCGATCCTACAATTGTCTCGAAGCTTGATGGACTCAATTTTCATGCACTGTGCGAACAAAATGTCGATGCACTCGAAGGGGTACTCGAAGCCTTTGAAGCAAAATTTGGTGACTATATCGACACCATGAAATACATCAATTTTGGAGGAGGACACCATATCACCCGCGTTGATTACGATGTTGATCGTCTTATCGAAGTAATTCGTGCGTTTAAAGCTCGTCATAACGATATTACCGTCTATCTCGAACCGGGAGAAGCAGTTGGATGGCAGACGGGTTCGTTGGTAGCCTCGGTGCTCGACATTGTTCATAATGGAATGGATATTGCCATTCTCGATACGTCTGCCGAGGCACATATGCCCGATACTCTCGCAATGCCGTATCGTGCCATGATTCGTAATTCAGGTGAAGCAGGTGAGAGAGCATATACGTACCGACTGGGTGGAAATACGTGTCTTGCAGGAGATATTATGGGGGATTATTCGTTTGACAAACCTCTGAAAATCGGCGATAAAATTATTTTCGAAGATCAGATCCATTATACATTTGTAAAAAATACAACCTTTAATGGGATTAAACTCCCCTCATTAGCTCTTTGGACGAAAGAAAAAAAGCTCACTATTATACATGAATTTGGATATGAGGATTATCGAAACCGTCTCTCTTAGAATTGCAAAAAATCTGCTACAATAATATCAATTTATCTTAGGAGTTTAGTATGATAGCGCTAAATATTGATAATCCTGTTGTTGAAACGATTTTTTTGGAAAAATTTGGTAGTAATAAAGAGTCTTTTTTTCAATTTATTGCCGACGCATTTGAAAAAAAACAGCTTTTAAAAAGTTTAGACATATCATGTAGGCAAGCCAAACTTCAAGAAAATGGTGAGCTTTATGAATCAACATTAGATGATTTGATTGATGAATTACACCATCACTCCCACACCTGAATTTATTCGGCAGGTCAAACTTCTAGCCAAAAAGAATCGCCATATAGGCGATGATTTACAACACCTCAAAAATATTTTAGCTAATAATCCTCATTTTGGAACACCTATCGGAAATCACTGTTTTAAAATTCGCCTTAGTAATTCTTCTAATTCAAAAGGAAAAAGTGGGGGCTATCGTGTTATTACCTATTGCTTTGATGAAAATGAAATTATTCGACTTTTATTAATCTATACAAAAAATGATCGTGATAGTGTGAGTGATATTGAAATTATAGAAGTGTTAAAAAATAATGGGTTGATTTAACCCATTTGTAAATATATTATTACGCATACTTTTTGAGGATTATCGAAACCGTCTCTCTTAGATGATTTCATCCCGGAGTTTTTTGATAATCTCTTGTTCGCGTCGTGCAATGTATTTACTTAATTCAGCTTCTTGCTGAAGCGTTGGGGTAATTTTAAAATGGTATTTATATCCACCCTCGTAGGCTGACTTGAAGACCAACTGACCTTGAACCTCACTTGTTTGTCCCATAATCTCTGATGGAAAAAGTAATATTACATCGACAAAAGGTGAAAGCGAATAGAAATGTTTGCTAGTGACGGCAATCCCTCCGATCGAAATATCGTAAGCTTGTGTTTGCAATGTCAGTGATGGATGAATAATCGTAAATTTGTAGGGCTCGTGTGGGTGGACGCGAATGCTTTGTCTGTGAAAGAGGGATGTTTTAAGCTGATCAAATCGGCTGAGCTCTAAAAAGCGCTCTCCTTCGAGGATTACCGGATGAACAGAAGCATAGACATCATGCATAAAGTACGTATTTTTGAGAAGATAAATCCCATTTTGCAAAAGTGCAGCTGTCTCTTGGAGCGGATGGACACGAAGGATGACACTTTGGGTATCAGTATGGATAATTTGTGCTGGATATTGGATGGGTACACCGTAGTATGTATTGAGTACCGTGATACTTTGTGAACGCTGTCTCAGCATTTCGAGCGCATTGATAAGGGCATCTTCGAAGATAAAAAAGGATTCATCTTCGATACGTTCTGCCACGTAAGCAATAAACTGTTCTATCGCGGAAGCAAAAGGGACAATTTTTTCCCATCCACCGATCTTACCGTAAAATGATTTGATGTATTGATTCAAAACAATATAAAAGGTATCAGAAAAAAAATGTTCAACTCTATTTTTATCGACTAAAAGTTCACGGATCTCATGAAGAATATTTTTCACTTCCTGATTTTTGTCTAAAAAGAGGGCATCAAAAAGGGGACTGATAATATTTTGAAAACGGCTTTGTGAGATGGGAGTGTGCTCAATATCTGTATATGCTTTCCATGCCGCTTTGATAAAAATGGGACGAAACGTTTTTGAATCAAAATGAGGATGTGAAATACTCTTAAATACGCTCAAATATTCTTTAGTTGACATCCGTATTTCCCTTGCCTGCAAAATAAACAGCTGCTTTAATTGCATTGATATAGCTTAATATTAATGCCTTGTTTTGGTAGGCAATATCAAATGCTGTTCCATGATCGACAGAGGTCCGGATGATTGGAAGTCCCAGTGATACATTGATTCCCTCATCAAAATAGAGTGCTTTGAGAGGAGCTAGTCCTTGGTCGTGATACATGGCGATGTAGTGGGTAAAATGCTCACGTATTCGCGGGGTAAACGCAACGTCTGGGACAAGCGGTCCTATGAATATTTTTTCACCTAGTTGTTCGTTTACGTGGGCTATGGCTTTTTCAATTTCACGCTCTTCATTTCCCAATACGCCATTATCTCCGGCATGAGGATTGAGTCCTAACACTGCAATATTTTTAACTTTCATACTCTTATAAAAACGGAGCATAAAATCACTGAGCTCATCGGTATTAATATGACGCATAACCTCTCGAAGCGGAATATGCTCTGTAAAGAGGGCTACGTACATTTTTTCGCACCCTAGCATCATAATTGCTTCTTGGTTGAATATGTCTCTTAACGCATCAGTATGACCCTTATACGGTATACCAGCCATCATCCATGCTTCTTTGTGAATAGGGAGAGTGACAATAGCATCCACAGTTTTAGTGCGTGCTAAATCAACCGCACTTTTAAAAGAATCAAAACTGTATTTACCGCTGGATGCCGATACTTCTCCTGCTGTGATAGTGAATTCACCTGAGACTTTAAACATATTGAAATCATTGGGAAATTGGGTATGAAGTAAAGATGCTGCTTGATGAGCCATAGTGTAATTAATACAATAGAGCGGATCACAGAGTTTTTTGATTTCATTGTGCGCTTTGAGAAGTATCTCAAAGCCAACACCGTTCAAATCACCAACACTGATGGCAATACGCTTTAGCGCTGACATAGACTTTTCATTTCTTTGACTGCTTGGGAAAGTCCCGTAAAGATTGATCGGGCAATGATACTTTGACCAATATTGAGTTCTTCTATGGTAGTGATGTTAACAATTTCTGTAATATTTTGATAATTCAGCCCATGCCCTGCGGCTACTTTGAGTCCCAGTGAGCGTGCAAGATTGGCAGCTTCGACAATTTCATAATAAGCATTTTCTAATCGTTCATCAAGCTCATGACGGCTTAGGCGCAATGATTCAATAGCGTGGTGAGAATGAGGAAGGCAACTGTGACGCATGGCATAGAGGTTGGCATAGCTTCCTGTGTGCAATTCTACCCATTGAGCTCCAAGACGTGCTGAGAGTTCTATGGCTTCACGTGTTGGGTCAATAAAGAGAGAGACTTCGATTTCATAGGACTTAAGTGTATTGATAGTATTTAATATCTGCTCATAGTGCCCTGATACATCCAATCCCCCTTCTGTTGTTACTTCTTCTCTTTTTTCAGGAACCAACGTCGCACGGTGCGGATTCAATGCACAGACGATATCAATAATTGTAGAATCTATCGCACATTCCAGATTAACAGGAAGGGGGGATGATGCGATGATACGGCGGGCATCTTCATCGTGGATATGACGGCGATCTTCTCGTAAATGGATAGTGATTTGATCGGCACCCGCTTGGGCACAAATTCCCAGTGCCATAAGGGGATCTGGGTCGTTAATCTTGCGTGCTTCACGCAATACTGCGATATGATCGATATTAACCCCTAGAGTCATTTTAGGCTTGGCGTCGTGCATAAAAGTCCTTTTTGAATTCACTGAATTTGCCTGCAATGATTGCTTCGCGAGCTTGACCCACTAGCCATAAATAATAATGAAGATTATGAATTGATGCAAGGCGAAAAAATGTCAGTTCTTTTGCTCTGAAAAGATGGTGAAGATAGGCACGACTGTAACGCTTGCAAGTGTAGCAATCACACACAGGATCGATGGGCTCACTATCAAATTTGAATTTTGCCCCTCGAATGTTGATGCGCCCATAGGTGGTAAAAAGTGTTCCGTTTCGAGCATTTCGTGTAGGCATTACACAGTCGAACATGTCCACGCCGCGCTCAATGTTTTCCACCAAATCTTCAGGTGTACCGACACCCATAAGATAGCGTGGTTTATCCACAGGCATAAGGGGGGTAGTATGCTCAACGGTATCGTACATAAGATTATTGGATTCACCGACAGAGAGTCCTCCAATAGCAAATCCATCAAAATCCATGGCGCATAGTTCAGTAGCTGACTGGGTACGGAAGGCTAGATCGGTTCCCCCTTGAATAATGGCAAAAATATTTTGGTCTACCCCAATACCAAGCGATTGTTTATGGCGAAAATACTCGATGGATTGTTTCGCCCATTGTGTTGTTCGCTCGATAGAGAGCTTAATACGCTCTTGTGTCGCGGGGAGGGCGACGAGATCATCGAGTATCATCATAATGTCGCTGTTAAGGTTATTTTGGATGTCGATTACTTTTTCAGGGGTAAAAAAATGTCGTGAGCCGTCAATATGGCTTTTAAATTCAATCCCTTTCTCACTGGCTTTTGAAATATCACTGAGGCTAAAGGCTTGGAATCCACCACTGTCGGTCAAAAAGCTTTTCGGATAGGTTGTAAAGCCGTGTAATCCACCTAAAGCAGCTATCGTCTCATCTCCAGGACGTAGATAGGTGTGATAGGTATTGGCAAGGATAATTTGTGTATTCAAAATTTCTGTCATGTCGTGCATATCGAGTGCTTTGACACTTCCTACCGTCCCTACGGGCATAAAAATAGGAGTTTGAATGGTCGAATGAGCGGTTGTAATGGTGCATGCTCTTGCATTTGCACACGTAGCATCGATGTTAAATGTCATAAAGTCTCGTTTAGTTTTTCGTATTTTATCTAAATAACGACAAATAAAAAATATTGCAATATGCCACATAATTTTTCAATTTTAAAAAGTTCGTTATAATAAGTCCCAATAGAAAATTAAAAACTACGAGTATAAAATTGAAATTAGATAATATTAAACGTGTCGGTATTGTTTTACGCCCCTCAACCCCTGAGCTGAAGGATATGTTCTTAGAAGCAAAGAGAATTTTTGAATCTCGCGGTATTGAAGTTTCCATTGATCATGTTAGCGGTGGAATGATTGATGTCATGGGACAGCCTTTTGAGATGATGTGCCGTAATTGTGATTTTTTGGTCACGATTGGCGGTGATGGTACTCTCATTTCAGCCGTACGGCGTTCCTATGATTTTCAGCTCCCCGTTTTGGGTATTCATGCTGGAAAATTGGGTTTTTTGGCGGATTTAGATTTTTCTGAACTTGAAAGCTTTGTTGATAAACTTCTGATTGGTGAATACCGTATTGACGAACGGGCGATGCTTCAAGCAACCATCACCACAAAAAGCGGTGTAAGCCAAATCGTAGCATTCAATGACATCGTCTTAACGCGCCCTTCAATCTCTAAAATGATTCGATTGGAAACGTATGTTGAGGGGAAAGCCTTTAATACCTATTACGGTGACGGTGTGGTAATTTCGACTCCGACAGGGTCAACGGCATACAACCTTTCAGCCGGAGGACCCGTACTTTTCCCTCTTACAAGTGTTTTTGCCCTGACTCCTATTTGCCCGCATTCCCTGACCCAACGTCCCGTTGTTCTTCCTGGACACTATGAAATTGAGATTAAAACTCCAGATAGCAGTGCTTTGGTCATTGTAGATGGGCAGGATATGGTTGAGATTAGCGACAGTGATACGGTCTATATTAAACTTGCAAGCGCAAGTGCTCATCTAATCCATCGCAAAGAGTTTAACTATTTTGAAGTTCTAAAAGAAAAGCTCGGGTGGGGGAAATAGGTGATTGAACGCTTTTATCTTAAAGAATTTTTATCGTTTAAAGAGGCAGAACTTGAATTTAAACCGGGATTAATTGTTTTTACGGGACCAAGCGGTAGCGGAAAATCTATTTTGATGCGTTCTATCCTTGCTTCCGTAGGGTTGGATAGCGTTGATGCCAGCGTGTGTGAATCCTCTGTTATCTGGCAAATTGATGAAGAAAAATACGGAATTGACAATGAAACAACCAATATTTTTCGGCACGTAAAAAAAGAAAAAACCTCTTATTTTATCAACAATCAGCGTGCTTCAAAATCCTCAATGGAATCTATCAGTTCGGGACATTTGCGTCATTTGAGTCTGAAAGACTACACGGATTTTGACGCGGCATCGCTCATAGGATTGTTGGATGAGCGGATTTCTCTTGTTGATGATCAACACCATGCAAGCGTTAAGAAGCATAAAGAAATTTTTCTGGAATACAAATCTCTTAATGATGAATTAAAATCTATCGAAGATCAAGAAAAAAAGCTAGTAGAACTCAAAGAGTTTGCAACGTATGAAATAGCTAAAATTGATGCCATAAAACCTACCATGGGTGAAGATGAAGAGCTTAATATCATCAAAAAACAGCTCTCAAAAAAAGAGAAAATCGAAGAAGCCATCAATGCTGCTGAAGATATTTTTCGTTTTGAAAACCACGTCTCTAATGCACTCTCTCTTTTGGATACCGAAAGCAGTTTTTTTGACGATGCGATGAATGAACTGCGGGGTATTTTTGAGAATTCATTGGAAAAATTAGAGTTGCTTGAAGAGACATCAATCGAAACCGTCCTTGATAGAATCGAGCTTTTGTCTGAGTTAAAAAGACGTTATGGAAGTATTGAAGAGGCATTGGAGTATCGAGAGCAAAAAGCGATAGAGCTTGAATCGTATCAAACCATCGAACACTCAAAAACAAAATTGGTACAGCAAATTACCAAGCTTGAAATTGAATTAACCTCTTTTGGACAGCAACTCTCAAGTAAACGTCAACGTGAAATTGAAATAACTCGTGATAAGCTTAATGATTATCTCTCAATGCTTTATTTGCGCAGTGCAATGTTGAGTCTTGAAAAAGTTGAACATACGCCATTAGGAATTGATCGTGTAGTGTTGGGACTTGAGGGAACGAAGCTTGAAAAGCTGAGTTCAGGTGAGTTTAATCGTCTGCGTCTTGCTCTTTTGGCACTCAAAGTAGAGTGTATGAATGAGCAAGGAGGGGTATTGATGCTTGATGAAATCGATGCGAATCTCAGCGGTGAAGAGTCTATGAGCGTTGCCAAAGTGTTACGTCACCTCTCAACTAAGTATCAAATCTTTGTCATCTCGCATCAGCCGCAGTTGACCTCTATGGGTGAACAGCATTTTTTGATTTATAAAGAGGGTGAAAGTCGTATCCGAGAGTTAAATGACGTAGAAAGAATTGATGAAATTGCCCGTATTATCAGCGGAGATGGAGTAAGCAGTGAGGCAAAAGGTTTTGCAAAAGAGCTGTACGAGCGTGTTAGAACGGAGTATGCCAGATGATTATTGATACCCATATCCATCTTGATGATGATCGATACCGTGAGGATTTTGAGGAGATGATACAACGAGCTTTGAGCGCAGGGGTGAAAAGTTTTATTATCCCTGGGGCACATCCCTCCACTTTGAAGCGAGCCATTGAGCTATGCGAGCAGTATGAGACTATTTATTTTGCCGTAGGGGTTCATCCGTATGATTTAGAGGGGTTGGATGGTCTGGATTTTGAACACTATGCTGCTCATCCAAAATGCGTAGCCATCGGGGAGTGTGGAATGGATTATTATCGCCTTGAAGGGAGTGATGAGGAAAAACAGAGCGAAAAAAAGCGACAAGAAGAAGCCTTTAGAATACAAATACGCTTTGCAAAAAAGGTAAAGAAACCACTCATCGTCCACATCCGCGATGCGAGTCATGACTCGAAAATGATATTGCTCTCTGAGGGTGCCGGAGAGGTTGGGGGAGTGCTTCATTGCTACAATGCGGATGATGAATTGCTCTCTCTTGCCCATGAAAATTTTTATTTTGGAATCGGTGGAGTTGTGACTTTTTCAAATGCTAAAAAATTAGTGAATGTTCTTCCCCGTATTCCTCGTGATAAACTCTTGATCGAAACGGACGGTCCGTATTTAACGCCTCATCCTCACAGAGGGTCTCGTAATGAGCCATCCTATACCGCTTTAGTAGCTCAAAAGATGTCTGATATTTTAGACATACCCTTGGACGAAATAGAGACATTAACGACTGCCAATGCCTTGCAATTATTTGGACACATAATAACTTAGTATTATTATGTGTCCAATAAATATCAATTTATCTTAAAAAAAGGGAGAGTTGTATGCGTATTTTGTTGCTTATTGCTCTTCTCCCTTTTTCTCTTTTTTCTCTTGCTTTTAATCCCAATGACACCAAAAAGGTCGAAGTATTAAAACATTTTGATATTCCATCTTCTTTTTTAAATGATTCGTATCTTAATGATATGTATGTGGAGAGAAAACGGGATTGTATGTTGAATGGTTTTGCCAATTCGAGTGAAAATGCGGATATTTTTATACCCATGCTCTCCTCATTGATTGCGCAATCGGATTTGCCCGCAGAGTTTTTATTTATCGTGTTGGCAGAGTCGGGGCTTGATACCCTCGCCACTTCATCTAAGGGTGCAAGCGGATTGTGGCAGTTTATGCCCGAAACTGGAAAAATCCACGGTTTGGTTATTAACCAATACGTTGATGAACGACGTGATCATATTAAATCTACCCGTGCGGCAATTACTTACCTTTCGCAGTTGCATCATCAATTTGGTAAATGGTATCTTGCGATTATCGCTTACAATTGTGGTGATGGAAAACTAGCCAGTGCAATACGAAGGGCAGGGAGTGATGATTTACATGTGCTTGCCAACCCTAATAAGGGATATATCCCGCCAGAGAGCAGACGTTATATTCGTCGCATAATTGCTCTTGCATTACTTGCGAGTGACCGAGTTTTTTTGGAGCAGATACAGTATGAACATTTGATAGGCGTGGCATCTGAAAACCCGATTGCAACCGTTTATCTTCCTGAGGGGGAAGATATTGATAAAATTGCTACGGTTTTAGAGATGCCCAAACAAAAATTAAAGTTGTTAAATACCCATCTAAAACGTGGTATTACACCACCAAATCAGAATTCTTATCCTGTTTATATCCCCGAAGAAAAACTTGCTCTTTTTGAAGAAAAATATCGACCTCGCGGATTGCAAAAATATTTTGTGATGCACAAACTTAAATCAGGGGAGACACTCTCTTCGCTCTCCAGGCGCTATAACGTTGAGCGTTCAACGATTATGGATGAAAATATGATGGGAGAGCGGGATGAGTTCAAAGCTAATCGTATTGTTAAAATTCCACTCAGTAACTCATTTATCAAAAATGAGACGCTTTTAAGCGATAAAATCCCCATTTCAGCCCCTAAAGTGTATAATTTAGACTTCAATCAACTAAAAATTAAAAATCCATTTAATACGCTAAAAACAGACGAAAAAGAGGAAAATAAAGTTGTACATTAGAGTTTTTTTAGGAGTCTTTATTCTCATTATGAGCGGATGTACGACGTTTAAAGGTGCCTATTCATATCAAAGTCCAAAAACCTCAAAAAAATATCCATCCGAAAATTTGGATAATGCCCCTTCAGGACTGAAAAAGAAAAATGGGGAGAGTGTTGCCTCAATGCGGCCTTATACGGTATTCGGTAAAGAATATTACCCAACCGTTGTGAGCGTTGGAGATACTTCAAGCGGACGTGCAAGTTGGTATGGATCTGATTTTCACGGTAAAGCAACCTGTAGCGGTGAAGGGTATGATATGTACGCAATGACAGCGGCTCACAAAACTTTGCCTATGAATACCGTTGTACGAGTGACTAATTTAGAGAATAACCGTGCAGCAGTTGTTCGTATTAATGATCGAGGCCCGTTTGTTGAAAGTCGGATCATTGATTTATCGTATACAGCCGCCAAAGAGATTGATTTAGTAGGAAAAGGGAGTTCAGACGTTCGATTAGAGGTGTTGGGCTTTGAACCTACCGGTACCAAATCAATTGATTATGCAGCAATGGCGGCAGGACCTCGCCAAGAGGTGTTAACCTCCTTTGCCGTTCAGATAGGGGCATTTGCAAATATCAACGGAGCACTTGAAACCCAAAAAAAATACGCGAGTTTTCATGGATACTCTGCAATCATCAAAGATTCACTGTATAATAACGATAAATTATTCCGTATTTGGTTGCGTGGGTTTAGAAGTGAAGCTGAAGCACGTGATTTTATAGCAAAAGGCTATTTTGACGGTCAGTTTATCACAAGGGAATGAGATGATTCAAAAAGAACGTAAAACCAAAGAAACCGATATTCGTCTTTCACTCAACCTAGAAGGTGAGGGTAAAAGCACTATTTCAACGGGAGTCGGCTTTTTAGACCACATGTTGGAGAGTTTTGCAAAACATGCATGGATGGATTTAACCATTACGTGTGCCGGTGACACCCACATAGATGACCACCACAGTGTTGAAGATATTGGTATTGTATTGGGTCAAGCATTACGAGATGCCATCTACCCAATACAAGGGGTAGAGCGATTCGGAAATGCGGTTATTGTTATGGATGAAGCCAGTGTTAGTTGTGATCTTGATCTTAGCAACCGACCTTTTTTACTCTGTGAGCTAGAGGTTGAGGGAAAAGTAGGGCAGTTTGATACAGAACTTACCGAAGAATTTTTTCGTGCGGTAGTATTCAATGCCGGTATCACTGCCCATATTATCCAACAGCGTGGAAGCAATAAACACCATATCATTGAAGCCGCTTTTAAATCACTTGCTGTTGCTTTGCGTCGTGCATTGAGTAAAAATGAGAGAGCAGGTATTCCAAGCACCAAGGGTGTTTTGTGATTCGATTGTTGATTCTTGATGTTGACGGGTGTTTGAGTGATGGAAAAATAACCTACACCCACGAAGGGGTAGAGCTTAAAAGTTTTCATGTGAGAGATGGATTTGCGATTAAAACACTTGCTAAAATGGGTTATCAAGTAGCTATCATTACAGGACGAGATTCAGCAATTGTTTCTCTCCGAGCCAAAGAACTTGATATTTCCCATCTCTTTCAAGGGGTTAAGGATAAACTCTGTGTCGCTCAGGAACTTTGTAGTGAACTTGGTTTAAAAGCAGATGAAGTCGCCGCAGTTGGTGATGATCTTAATGATTTGAAACTTTTGCAATGGGTAGGAAAGCCATTTGCTCCTAACGATGCTTTGGAGTACATTAAATCCTCAACGCACGTATTAGAGCGTCGCGGCGGAGATGCATGTGTGCGTGAGATGATCGAAATAATTCTTAAAGAAAATGGGGATTATGAACGCTTTTTGAGTTTTTGGATTTAGATGTCGATTAATATCTTTTTTACCCTTGTTTTGACTCTTTTGGTGGGGATGTTTGCTTATTTTAAACCTGTAGAACGTGATCAATTATCGGTAAAAGAAGTCCCCCTCTTTGAGCTTGATAGATTTGTAATTTATGAAATTTCTCCTCATAAAATCGACCATTTTTTCGAGGGTGAGCATGGAAAACGATTTTCAGATCGCTATGAAGTGAGTGTGGCAAAATTTACGAATAATGAAAAAGCTTTGCTTGAATCCATTCGTGCTGATAAGGCTCTTTATAAGGACGATATTGTCTCTCTTGACGGAAAAGTGCACTATGTCCGAGCTGATGGACTTCAATTTCGTTCTAACGAGGGATTGTACGATCAAAAGCGCTCTTTGATAACGACGGATGGGGCATTTACTATTACAAAAAATGAAAATATTATTCAGGGAACACATCTTTACTATAACTTGAATCTTGATACCGTTTCGGCGAATCAAATTCGAGCCAGTTATCAACTAAATTAGGAATTAAAATATGATAAAACGATTAACACTACTTGCAACTTTTTTGACATTAACGCTTACAGGTCAAGAGCTCAAAATAATCTCTGATAACTTTAAAGGAGATCAACCTCAAGGTGTCTCTATTTTTACAGGAAACGTCAAAGTAACCAAAGGACTCGATGAGCTTAATGCCACAAAAGTGACCATTTATACCGATGCTTCTCGTAAACCTGTCAAATACCTAGCTGAGGGGAGTGTCTCTTTTTACATTGTGACGGAAATAGGTGAAAAATATCGTGGAGTGTCACAAAGGGCAATCTATATGCCCAATGAAAGCGAATACCAATTTTATCAAAAAGTAGACCTTATCCGTATAGATGATTATCGTCGTGTAAAGGGTGATAAGGTAGTGCTCAATACCATTCAAGGACATGCAAGTGCTGATGGTATTGGGGGAGAGCCGGTTGTAATGGTTTTCACCTTGGAAGACAAAAATACAACCAAGAAAAGTAGTAAAAAATGATTGAAATTATTGAATCTGCCTTTCTTACGTCGGCACCGACTATCCGTTTGGCTCCTGAGAATGAATTTCAAAATGAAATTGCCTTTATGGCACGTTCAAATACAGGGAAAAGTTCACTTCTCAATACGCTGACACAGAGAAAATCACTTGCAAAAGTATCCTCAACGCCGGGTAAAACACGTCTTATAAACTATTTTGACGTTATTTTTATGGATCGAGAATCAGGGGAAAAGAGCAGTGCTATATTGGTCGATCTTCCCGGATTTGGATATGCCAAAGTAGCAAAAAGTTTAAAAAGCGATTGGGAAAGCAATCTAACGAACTTTATCTCGGAACGTAAACAAATACGAGTATTTGTTCATCTCATCGATTGCCGTCATCCTGATTTGGAAATTGATGCTTCGGTTGCCCAATATCTCAGTGAGATTTGTACTGAAGATCAGCATATCCTCCAAGTGTACACAAAGATTGATAAACTCAATCAAAAAGAGCTCTCAGTACTGAAAAAACGGTTTCCGGATGCATTGATGATTTCCAACAGTAAGCGTAAGGGAGTGGATAAAATTGTTTCAGTCCTTTATGGAATGTTAAAAGGGGCGAGTGAGTGAGTCTAATAACGTATAAAAAAGCCTCACTGTTGGATATTCCAGCGATGCAAAATCTCGTAGAGCCAGAAATCCAAAGCGGTGTTATTTTGTATCGCAGTGCTGATGAAATAGCGACCAATATACGCTCCTATACCCTGGCAATGGATGGAGATACATTAGTTGGATTTTGTGCGCTCCATATTCATTCACCCAATCTTGCCGAAGTTCGTTCTATGATTATTAATAGTACCTATCGTGGACAGAATATCGGAAGTACCTTGGTATCTAAAGTATGTGATGAGGGACGTGGATTGGGATTACGTGAAGTGTTAGCCCTTACCTATCAACGAGCATTTTTTGAACGTCTTGGATTTGTAGAAATTCCAAAAGAGACCATCCCTGAACACAAGATTTGGGCCGACTGCATTAAATGCAAACATTTTCCGATATGCAACGAAGTATCACTTATCAAAACGCTCTAAGCAGCCTTTTTTGGGTTGTTGCTTTTGGTATTTACAGTGCACTTAGCAGTATTTATCTTTTTTTACCCCCTATGTTGGCTCTTATAGGCTATTTATTCTATCGATCACTGACGCGTCATGATCTCTATTCTCTTATTGTTTTTTCCATTATGCTTTTAATGATTGAGGCTGAAAAAGGGTATTGGTTTGGAAGTTCAATTCTTTTCTTTACTCTTTTAAGCCATTATATAATTCCTTATCTTGAACAAACAATGCGATGTAACCTGTGTATTAAAGCAATCTTTGTTGCTTCGGGGTATCTTCTTTTTTGGGTATTTATAACGATGATTGATGGTGTTTTACTCCTTGCTCTTCCCGCATTTGATTGGCATACCTTTTTTTATATGGCAATTGAATTTGCCTTGATAGCGATGTTTTGATGAAAGTAAGATTATTAATAACTTTTTTTATATTGGCTTGGATTTCACTGATTGTTCGTGTGTATGATTTAGCCATTCAATCCAATGAACATTATGAAATGCTTTCCCAAAACAATAGTATTAAAGCAGAACTTTCACCACCGGTTCGCGGAGAGATTCTGGATCGCAATCTGGAACCTATTGCAATTAATGAACTTGGTTTTAAGATTTCACTTGCTCCGCATTTAACAAAAGGGGATGATGACCATCTCCTGAATCAAGAAATTAGTTATTTACTCACTATGATTCCCTCTCTCGATTCGAAAAAAATTGCAAAAGCCTACAAGCAAGAAGATTCCTACTATAACCATAATTTTATCGATGTTGTTGAGTTTATTCCCCATGAAACGATGATACCTCTGTATGCGTTGATGAATTTACGTGAGACGATTAAAATTTCACCTTCACCTAAACGGTTGTATCCTTATGGAAAAACGGCATCCCATCTTATTGGATATGTGGCAAAGGCAAACCAAAGAGAAGTTGAGAACAATCCTTTATTGCAACTTTTGGGACATATCGGAAAAACTGGGATTGAAAAATATTATAACACCTATCTCCAAGGTGAAGCGGGGGAGCGTCGCATTAAGGTCAATGCCCACAATGTTGAAATTGAAGAGTTAGGACGCAGTGTAACAAAGGAGAATCGTAATCTTGTTCTCAATATTGATATGCGTCTTCAGCAGTATATTGCAGAGGCTTTCAAGGGCAATGTTGGAGCGATAGTGGTTATGGATACAAAAGGTGCACTTTATGCAGCTGGAAGTTATCCTGAGTATGATCTTAATGCGTTCGTCGAGGGGGTTAGTCCTGCACAATGGAGTTATCTTATTAATAGTGTTGATGCCCCATTTACGAATAAAATTGTTAACGGGTTGTATCCGCCCGGTTCAACGATTAAAACAGGACTTGGCCTTCTGTATATTAGCTCTGGTACATTAAATGAGAATTTTGGTGTGAATTGTACGGGATCTTTTCGTTTGGGAAATCGGTCATTTCGTTGCTGGAATCAGCATGGACATGGAGATGTTACGATTCATAAGGCGATTACCCAAAGCTGTGATGACTATTTTTATAAGGGAAGTCTAAATGTAGGGATAGAGAAGATGAGTTCGGGGTTGATGAGAATGGGGTTAGGGGTTAAAACATCGATTGATCTCCCGAATGAATTTATCGGAACGATTCCAAACAGACAATGGAAAAAAGAAAAATTTAAACAACCGTGGTACCGTGGTGAAACTCTCAATACCGCCATTGGGCAAGGGGATGTTTTGACTACCCCTATTCAAATAGCACAATACACCGCATTGATGGCAACGGGTAAGCTTCCTACCCCTCATATTGCGTATAAAATTGGATCGCGAGTAGTTCAGCCTAAACCTAAAGAGGTTCTAACTCCACTGGAAAAAAGAAATCTTCCTCTCATTCAAAACGCAATGAGGTCGGTTTGTAATGACAAGGGAGGAACCGCAAAGGCATTCGTCTCCAGCCGTTTTCCGATCGCAGGAAAAACAGGTACAGCACAAACGACAGGAATTGGGCAAAATGTTAAAAACCGTCTGAATGAGAAGAGTATGGAGTATTTAAAACGTTCACATGCATGGTTTACCACCTACGGACCCGCAGATAATCCACAGTTCATTGTGACTGTTCTAGTAGAGCATGGGGGTCATGGAGGGGAGGCTACTGGAGCGATTGTTTCTGGTATTTATAATAAACTACTGGAATTAGGCTACGTCAAATTAGGTCAGCCACAAAAGATTATCCCTGTGTCCGAACAATCAGGCTCAGCGGTAAATTAAACTCTTTTACAAGCTCTTTTTCACGCTCGCGCATTTCTCCATTATCAACTTCATGATCGTATCCGAGCAGATGAAGCATTCCGTGAATAAAGAGCAAAGCCATCTCATCATTGGGTGTATGCCCCAGTTCTTCCGCAATACTTTGGACTTTATCCACACTGATAATGATACTCCCAAGGGGCGCATTAGGAAAGGGGTCACTGGGAAAACTAAGGACATCAGTGGCTTTATCAATGCCTCTAAATTCACGATTAATTGCTGCTATTTCATCATTGTTGGTGAGAATAAGCTCGATTTCACGGCTACAAAGAGACTGACCTATCTGCTCCAGTAGAGCAAAATTATAATTTTTATCGGTTCGGTTATCTAAATCTATCATAAACGCATTGTAGCATAAGCCTCCCCTTGGTACAATCTCATGAAAGGGAATCTTATGACTAAAAAAGCACTTTGTATCATGAGCGGTGGGATGGATTCAACACTCGTTGCCTATATCATGCGCTCGCGCGGTTACGAGATTATTGCACTGCATTTTAATTATGGGCAACGAACGGTTGCTAAAGAGCTAGAAGCCTATCGTACTGTTTGTACTGATTTGGGTGCGAGTGAAAAATATGAAATCGATTTGGATTTTTTTAAAACCATCGGAGCTTCGGCATTAACCGATCATAGTATTGATGTACCCACTACCGGAGTAGAAGAGGGTGTTCCTATTACGTATGTCCCCTTTCGCAACGGTATTTTTTTGAGTATTGCTACCGCAATTGCTGAAAAAGAGGGGTGTGAGGCAATCGCTATTGGAGTGGTTGAGGAAGACAGCAGCGGTTATCCCGATTGCCGTGACACTTTTATACGTTCATTTCAACACACTGCCAATTTAGGAACGAAAGAGACAACAAACATCACTATTGAAATGCCATTGGTCCATTTGCAAAAATCTCAAATCGTTCAAGAGGCACTCAAACTAGGTGTTCCTTTGCATTTGACATGGAGCTGTTATCAAAGCGAGGATAAAGCATGCGGTGTTTGCGATAGTTGTCGTTTACGTCTTCGAGGCTTTGAGCGTGCAGGTATCAATGACCCCATCGAATATCTTTAATGCGTTAACCTCAGAGGTCAGTGTTCTTTTTGCCCCTCGTAATCGCAATACATATATCACCGTTACTCATGAGGGTGAAGTGCGGGTACGAACACCGCTTAAAGAGTTGAAACGGATCCGTAATCTACTCAAAGAAAAAGAAGAGTGGATTAATTCTAAACTCATTTCACTCCAAAAACGCTCTTCATATTCCCATACATTAGGAAGTACCATCCGTTTTCGCGGAGAAGTTATGAATATAGACTCCTTTGAATCCTTGCAAAAAAAGCTCAAAAAAGACGAAAATAGCATTAATATTGAAAAATATTACCATCAATTTTACAAAAATGAAGCCATTCTAACACTTCCATCGCGAATCAATCATTATGCCAAAAAGATGAATTTACACCCAAGCGAGATACGATACAAACGGCTACGACGACGATGGGGAAGTTGTAATAGTTTAGGGACAGTAACGTTTAATACCCTCATGATGCAACTCTCATACGAGCATATTGATTACATCATCGTGCATGAATTGGCACATTTGAAACACATGAACCATTCCAAAGAGTTTCATACTTTGGTACGAACTATCTTAGAGAACGAAAAGCAACTACGAAGCGAATTAAAAGAGATAAGAATAGGTTAAAAATCAAGTTCCAATTGTCGCATGGATGAGCGGGCAGGGTTAAGTATGCTCTTGTCTGCTCCTGCAATAAGGGCAAAGTGGAAGGGATTGGTTTGAAGCAGGGTTAAAATCTCTTCAGGGTATCCGTAAAACAAAATATTCTCAATCCCGATGGTGAGGCTGGATTTCATGGAATCGGGTAGAATATAGAGTATTCTCGACCACGATGCCTGTTCTCGTAAAAAATCAATTTGTTCATCGATCAGTTCGAGAAGTGGTTCAAATATGACGACTCGGTCACTGCTCCCAAATTCTTTGATTTCTAAACGACTATTCGTAAATACCGGTGTAAAATGACCCATTTTACTAAAGCTTTTGAGCTGAAAAGGTATACGCATAAAGGTATAAAAAAAGAGAAGATGTTCGAGGTAGGGGATAAAAAACGGTGAAAGCATCTGACGCTCATAAAAAGTATCGTGATGGATAAAAGAGGTTTCAAATAACGTCTGCTCAATAATGGTGATGGTTGTCTCTTGCGCACGGATGAGCTGATTGGTTTCAATAAATATCTCAGAGTCGGTAAGAGCAGGGGAGTAGAGTACAATCGATTTTTTTTCTAAGGGCCACAGTTTTTCCCACACCTGCGCCATTGATCCCTCTACAGGACAAAAATTGCTAGGCGTTGAGACAGAATGGGCGAGATGCAGGGTAATGGGGTCACACGCATATACTTGGAGCTCTTTTTCGAGTAAATAAAATCGAAGAAGTCGTTTAAGTGCATCATCAATTTTTTCAACTTTGATCCATGCTACTTCAGAATCACCCATTTGAGTCGGTTTGTCAAAGAGTATCCCATACGCACCGTAACTTAGTGCTTCAGGAATATCGGCGGGGTTATAGGCGACAAAAAGTGATCCTCGTTTTACTTTGGAAACATCAAAAGCAATGGTTTCAAAAAGACTGATATTAGGGTCGCTGTGAAGAGTCCCTTTGGTCAGTGCGAGGATATTTTCAAGTCTCATCCAATAGAGCTTCCAATGGCACGTGGTTTTTCAGGTCGTATTAGAGAGAGTCCATCAGCATCTTTTGCAGCAAGCAACATCCCCTCAGAGAGCAATCCCATAAGCTTGGCGGGTTTGAGGTTGGCAACAACACACACTTGCGTCCCTACAAGAGACTCGGCACTGTAATACTCTTTTATCCCTGCAACAATCTGACGCGGTACTTCTTCACCCAAATCAACTTGAAGACGGAGAAGTTTCGAGCTTTTCGGTACTTCTTGGGCTTCGAGGACAGTACCGATTTTTAACGATGTTTGGAAAAACTGATCGATGGTAATAAGTCCTTCTTCGGGAACCGTACTCACCTTTTTCTCTTCGGTTTTTGTTACAACAATAGCCGCCGCAACAGGTGCCTCTTGCATCATTGCCTTGGGTGCTTCATCCATCAATGGCTCATCAACACGAGGGAAGAGAGGGGGGATTTTTTTGATTGTAAAGGTTTTTAGAAGCGCTTTATTGAGAATTAAATCAGTATAGCTGGCGGTATTGATTTCAAACCCTAGTGCATCCGCAACGGTAGCTGTGGTGTGAGGCATAATGGAGTGTAACATCATCGACGCTTTGGCTAACAAATTTGCAACCAGTGCAACCGTAGCCAGCGCTTCATCGGTACGACCCTCTTTGATTTTTACCCATGGAGCATGTTCTTCGATTGCTTTATTGCCGATGGTGAAAACTTTCCAAAGCTCTTCGAGATAACGGTGAAGTTGTAAATCTTTCATGTACTCTTCGAGAGTATTGATAATGGCATGTGCGTCGTCTATCTCTTTGGAATGATATTTCAAAACATCCACGCTGTCAATCACAAATTCAGAGTATTTTTCAGACATTCCGATGACACGATTAAGAAGATTACCCAAATCATTGCTAAGATCCGAATTCATACGGTCAATAAGGGCGCGTTGTGAAAAATCACCGTCTTGTCCAAAAGGGACTTCCCTCATCATAAAATAGCGGAAATTTTCAACGCCATAGTGCTTTGCAACTTCGATTGGGTCAACAACGTTTCCTTTGGATTTGGACATCTTCTCCCCATCACGCGTCCACCAGCCGTGAGCGCCGATATGTTTTGGAAGCGGTAAATCCAAGCTCATCAAAAATGCCGGCCAGTAAATCGCATGAAAACGTAAGATGTCTTTTCCTACTAGCTGAGTTGTTGCAGGCCAAAAATCCATATTTTCTTCACCATTGCCGTATCCAAGAGCCGTCACATAGTTCATCAAAGCATCGAGCCAAACGTACATAACATGCTTAGGGTCATTGAGAGACTCTGGAAGATGAACTCCCCAGTTAAAGCTTGTACGTGTGACGGAAAGATCATGCAATCCCCCCCTTACGAAGCTAATAACTTCATTTTTGCGTGATTTTGGGAGGATAAAATCGCTGTGTGCTTCATAATATTCTAATAATGGCTGTTCGTATTTTGAAAGTTTGAAAAAATAGCTCTCTTCTTTGAGAATGGTGGTGGCACGTCCACAGTCAGGGCAACATCCGCCGTCCATGAGCTGTGATTCAGGGAAGAAGGTTTCACAGCTTACACAGTAATTACCCTCATAAAAATCTTTGTAAATATCCCCTTTTTCCACCATTTTAAGAAAAGCCGCTTGAACACCGCGTTTATGGTTCTCATCGGTAGTACGGATAAATTGATCGTAACTAATATCAAAGCTGTCCCACAAATTTTTAAAGGTAGTGCTGATCTCATCGGCAAATTGTTGAGTAGGTTTATTAAGCTTTTTGGCGGCTTCTTCGATTTTTTGACCGTGTTCATCGGTTCCGGTTAAAAAATAGGTTTCATTACCCAAAAGGCGTGAATGACGTGCAAGTGTATCCGCGATAAACGTCGTATAGGCATGACCGATATGGGCTTCACCGTTAACATAATAAATAGGGGTTGTAATATAATTTTTCACTTGCAAAAATCCTTCATTTTTTATTGTTTTAAAAGTCAAATCCGCCGATTTCACCTTTGGACATACTCTCATAGACTGAGCGAACATACTGTGTTCGAATCGGACACCCTATGAGTTCAGAACAATTTAGACAGCTTTCTAAACCTTTAGACGTTTGGCACTCAATCAGTGCTTGTTTGGCATCATCAAGTTTACCCTCGTAGACACTGTTAGTTTCGTCCATAAACGTCCAAAACTACCGCGATTTCATGATTTGAGCCAAAAAAGCAAGGTGAAGTATCATGAACATGTGCCGTGACTTTGTCAAGAACACGTATCTTACCATCCATCGCTTGTCCGCCTGCCATTTCAAATATCAATGCAAAAGGAAATACTTCAAACAATTGACGCAATTTCCCCTCAGGTTTATCAGCAGCACCCGGATAGCTGAACAATCCGCCCCCTTTGAGGAGGATTTGGTGTAAGTCAGGAACCATTCCGCCTGAATAGCGTAAACGGTATCCTTGAGCGAAGAATGAATCAATCATAGCTTTATGATACGGTGCCCAAAACTGTTGTGTTCCGCCGGGAGCGTTGATTTTCCCTTTTTCACCCAAATGAATTTCTTTGACAAATTCAAATTCACCTTCTTGGAGAAGATAAAGCTTTACTTCTCCCTCATGCGCGAACACAAGCTCTACGCGAGGACCATAAACAACATAACACGACGCTATTAATTTACTCCCGATAAACTCACCGTCATAGATTCCAAAAATTGAGCCAACACTGAGATTGACATCCACAAGCGATGAACCATCCAGTGGATCAAAGGCGATGAAATAGCGACCTGATTCGTTTAAAAGCATTGGAAGCTCTTTTTCTTCACTGGCGATAGTGTGTACGGAAGCTACGTGACTAAGCTCTTCTTCGATGATTAAATCGCTTTGAATATCCAGCTGTAATTGCGTTTCACCTGAGCTATTTTGTTCTTGGGAATAGCCAATATCTTTGACATCAATAGCTCGCTTAATACGAATAGCACTTCGTTCAATCGCTTCTAAAATTTCTTTCATTCAAGACCCTTTGCGTTGTTTAATATCCATTCGATAACGTTGTCTGCGTCGTTGAGATCAAGCACATCGACTGTACTGGGAAGATCGTAATCACCGATGCTAATTGATTCATCAATAGCCAGTGCGTTCATGTAAGGAAAATAGTCTGTATCGATTACGGTTCTAAAAATACTGATGCGAGGCAACGGAAGATTTTTAAGTCCCTCTACGAGCAACACATCAAAATCTGCAAACATAGCAACAATTTCATCCAACTCTTTATGACGTTGTGAAAAATAGGTGGTACGAGTAGGGGAGGTTACCACCACCTCTGCACCTGTATCGCTAAATTTGTAGCTGTCTTTTCCAGGAACATCAAACTGTGCTTTATCTTTTGGATCATTTTTAATAATGGCAACGTCTAAACCATGTTCATGGATTAATTTACGCGCTACTTTTAAAATCAATGTTGTCTTGCCACTGTTGGAAGGACCGGTAAATGCAACTGCTAAACGTTTTTTCAAAAATAAGCCTCAATAGTTATATATATACAATTATAGTCAACTATCATTGAAATTTTGTTAAGATGGCGAAGAAGAACACTAGTGAAGGAGTAATATGAAATTTTTAAGTATAGCGATGATTGCATTAATCGGTTTTAGCGGGTGTGCCCAAAAAGGGACGTTTGATCTTTTTAAAATGGATGCAGTACATGAACGCTCCGTTGAACAGTTACGGACGGGTGCTATTGTCCAATCTCTTGAGACCAAAGCGCTTACCTCTATTATCTATCTCAATCCGATTTATCCCCAAACGTATAAGGATGGAGAATATTTTGTCGGTGCTTTTTATTTTGAACGTGATAGTCGTGATCTTAGAAAATGGGATTTATACACGCATGGATATATGTTAACATTGAATGGAAAAAAAGCAACATTTCTCGAAGAGCTCAAAGAGAGCGATCCAAGACGTACATTGATACCAGTACAAAATAACTGGAATAAATACTATTTTATTCGATTCGATTCTGTACCAGAAGGGATTTTAACGCTTCTGCTCGAAAATAATCAGACTGGCTCGGTTGCACTAAGTTATCGAAAAGGGAAGTAATTTTTACTTCCTCGCCGAGTATTTTTTTATACATCACATAATTGGCAAGGACTCTTTTGCCATATTCTCTATTCTCATCATTCCCCATAAGCTCCATACTTAAAAAAGGCTCATACGGTCCCGGTAAAAATCGACCGCTACCATCTGTTAGAAGGCGCTTAGTAGAACCGAAACCTGCGTTATATCCATAGGCGATTAAAATGGGATTGTAATATTTATCCGTCAAATGTTTTAAATGGGAAATAGAATACGCGATACTGTATTCAGGTTTTAACATATCAAAATAATTAGTGGGTTTAAGAGGATGAACCTTACTAATTGTGTCGATATTAAATGGCATAATTTGCATCAGTCCAAGGGCAAAAGAGCGTGAAATAAGTCCTGGAATAAAACGTGTTTCTTGACGCATTAGCGCATAAAGCAGTGCCTTTTGATCATTGGTGAGAGATGTCATATATTGATCATAAGCATGCGTAAAATTGTGGATATAAGGTTCGTACGTACGTTCCAGAACATAACCTTGAATCGCGATAGACTCTTCACCATCACAGCGGTCGATCAGAGGTGCAATGGTTTCAGGCTTAGACGACATAATTTCTTGAGAAAAGGCTCTCCACTCAAATGGATCGATACCTGTGATACTGTTGGGATTAGGGGTTGTGGGGAGTGTAGTGAAATAATTATCTGTGGGTAATCCAAGAAGCTCACGCGCATAAAGGACATACATATTAATATCCAAACTTTGTGAGAGTTCCGTTAAATACGTGCCATCTTGGGTGATTTTATAGAGCCAAAAGAGACATTTGTCTTTATCAATTGGGGCATAATAGCGTCCCTTTGCTACCTTAAGATGCTCTAATGCATTCACCATATTTCCATATTTAAGTGCATTCATAGCTAAAAAGAAAGCTGTTTGCGGTTCATAATTCCCCACGCTCACAGTGGATAGTGATTGCTGTAATTGATCCATTTTTGGATCGGTAACGGTCAAAAAAACGATTTGAGAAAAGAGAGTGCTTTGCGTTAATGCGCCAAGCACTTCAGGTGTCAAAGAGTGGTTGAAATGATCATAGCGGTACTGTGCTCCAGTAAGACGGAAGAGAGTATTTTCATTTTGAAGATTATTAACCGAGGTGTAAAAACTCTCTTGGTTTAGGGCGCGAAGCCACTGAGTGTTACCAAAGCGATTATTTAAACGAGCGGCAATCGCTTCACGCTCTTCATTTTTTAAAGCTGTTGCTTTGGCCGGAGTCAGAGCTAGCATCAAACAGTCATCTTTCTCTATAAAAGGGAGATCACATGCTTTTTTTTGAAGACATTCGGTCGTGTATTTAATTTCAACTTCATCGGTTTTTGCTGAATAATCGAATAAAAAACGGTCGTTGACATTCTCCACTTGATAAAATGCTTCGCTTGCTTCTGTGGCATTAATGTCTTGATGCAAAAATTGCCAAATTAAAAAATTTTTCTGGCGAGAAGCGGGTTTATCGTTGATCTCAGCAAGCGTAATTCCCCAGCTAGAGGTGACAAGGAGGAGACTTAATACAAGAGAACGTCTCATCCCATAACCAATGCATTTATGATATTAACCAATATTACATCAATAACTTGCAATGTAATGATAAGAATCAAAGGGGCAAGATCCAATCCATTAAAGACTGTCGGCATGATACGACGTACTGTGCGATAAGCAGGTTCGCTTAAGCGATAGATGACTTGAACAATCGGATTATAAGGGTCAGGGCGTACCCATGAGAGCAGGGCACCAATAATCACAACCCAAATATAAACGGTGAGCAGCGAATGAACGATTCCACCTAAGCCAGACACAATACCACCCATCATTTTGCGACCTCTTTAAGATAATTTTTGAGATTCATATAGAGATCATTAAGCTCAGGGCCATGTTCTGCCCCGCCTATCAAAATTCTAAGAGGTTTAAAAAGTGTTTTTCCTTTTAATCCTGAGTGTTGCATTAAATAGCTTTTATACGATTCATAATCATCAAAATGTGGCGCTTTTATCGTTAAGTCACGTAGAATTTCAAATCCCTCTTTGTACTCTTCGGGGACAATCTTGGGAGCAAAAATAGCACTTATCTTTTCGCGCAGCTCTTTGAGAGTGCTTACTTCATCTAAAAAGAGTTTTGAGAGTCGTCCAATATCTTCATCTGCAAATCCAACATAACGTGAAAGTTCTTTGGGATCAAGACCACGAAGATGCTCGCGGTTAATAAATTTGAGTTTATCAATATCGAAATGGGCAGGAGATTTGGAAATCGTCTCCAAATCAAACCATTTAATTGCCTCTTCGAGTGAAAAAATTTCGTGCGGTGTTTTGTTGCCCATTAATATGAGATAATTGGTGATAGCTTCAGGTAAAAAACCCTCTTCGAGAAGCCATTTGACACTCGATGCATCATCACGCTTCGACATTTTTTTACCCTCATTGCCTAAAATTATCGGCAGATGGGCATACTCTATGGTTCTATCGTATCCAAGAGCTTTTTGAATGGCAATTTGTTTGGGAGTATTACTCAGGTGATCTTCCCCACGAATAATAAGTGAAACATCCGAGAGCATATCATCAACGGCACATGCAAAATTATAGGTGGGGTATTTATCGGCACGCATGATGATAAAACTGTCAATATCGTTGGGGGCAAATGTCGATTCTCCCTTAATTATGTCACGAACGGTGATAGAATCAGAAGGTTTTTTAATTCGGATAGTAAAAGGGAGAGGATTATCGATGACCTCTTCTGCATGGAGGTTTTCACATGCTCCATCGTAACGGTATGCAATTTTATTCTCTTTAGACGCTTCACGTTTTGCTTCGAGTGTTTCTGGGGTACAAAAACAATTAAACGCTTTTTTATCGTGCAAAAGCTGTAGTGCCATAGCACGATGAAAACGAAGATTATTACTTTGAAGCTGATGTTCTTGATGTTCAATTTTAAAGAGAGCAAGAATGGCGAGTATCTCATCCTCTTTCCCGGGGACGTTACGCTCTTTATCGGTATCTTCGATACGAACTAAAAGCGGTTCATTGCGTTTTTTTGACATAATATAGTTAAATAAAGCGACTCGAAGATTGCCAATATGCATATCTCCAGTAGGGCTAGGGGCGAAACGAAGCATTCAAAGTTCCTAGGATAAAGTATAGATGGAATTTTAGCAGAAAAGAGTTTAAAATGAATTAATTTTATGAGAAGAAGTGGTGACTCCAAGGGGATTTGAACCCCTATGACCAGAATGAAAATCTGAAATCCTAACCATTAGATGATGGAGCCACTTTTGTAGGAATGTATTCCTGAGCCGAAATTATAGTGATAAAAAGCTGAAAAAAAGCTAAATCATAATGAAATTTCATTATGATTTAGAACTAAAGAGAATAGAGTGAAAATTTAGTTGTTATAAAACGAACGCAAGGCACGAATGATAACAGCATTCTTGGAAATACTCTCTGCTTTTGCATTGTCATCTACCAACTCATATACATCTAACGGTAATGAGATTGAGAATGTTTTTGTTTCGATTTTTTTACGCTTAGAGATAAGGGAGACAATATTATGAAGCATTTCAAGAATTTTCTTGGTATCAATAGGCTTTTGGATAAAGCTGTTTACACCAACTTCGATAGATTCTGAAATCTTTTGAATATCATTACTTGCAGAAATAACGATAATAATTTGAGACGGGTTAATCGCACGGATACGACGAGCAAGCTCAATACCATCAATTTCTGGCATGATAATATCAACAAATACGATGTCCGGATTAATTTTTTCGTACATACGTAAAGCTTCTGCGCCATTATAAGCAGAAGTAACATCTGCAAAAAAGTTTTTAAACGTAGAACTCAAAAGGTCATTGGCAACCACTTCATCTTCTACAACCATTGCCGTGAGTTTTTTGGTTTGTTCTGTAAGCTGGATCAAGTCAATATTAGACATAAATAAGGCTCCTTAAATGGGGTGTTCAACAACATGTTAAAAAATGTCATTGTATTTTAATCGTGGTATTATATTCATAAACAGTTATTAACAACTTTAAAAAAATAAATTATATTGTTTTGAATTTTTGGAGCCATTCGATATTATCTTCATTCGTATTTTCTTGTTGTTTTAACAAAGAACTAATAATTTGCAGAAGGGTTTCTCTGTCCATAAACTCTAAGAATTTTGGATTTATAGTGGTAGGATTTAGTCCATCATAGCGGTTGAGTAGATTTTGAATATCAGTGATAAGTTGTTCGTTAGTAGATTCCATGCTGAAAGTATAACTTATTTGCGTTTATTTTAGAGTGACTCGTTCTCCAAATATGTCATAATACAAAAGAGTTCAAAAAAGGAGAAGCAATGCGAATTGTGATTGTGGGCGGTGGAATATCCGCTGTATATCTTGCCAATACGGTATTGCAAAAAGCTCCTGATTCTGAAGTCGTGATTGTCTCGGATGAAAGTCATCCTCCTTATGATCGGATTCATCTGTGCGCCCTTGTGGATAAAAGCCAATGTGTTCAATCCATCACCCTTGATCTTGACCCTAAGGTACGTTTGGAACTGAACCAAACAATTTTAAGTATCGATGTATCGGCAAAGCGTATTATAAGTCAGCATGCTGCATTCTCGTATGACAAACTCATTATTGCGACGGGTTCACAGCCTAAAACATCCTTTGATATTCAGGCAATTACTAATGCCTCCACCTTTCGAAGTGAAAAAGAGAGCGAAAAAATAGCACAGGGTATTGTTGGGAAAAACGTCGTCATTGTTGGGGTTGGACCGATTGGACTCGAATTACTCGATACCCTGATGCGTAGTCCATTCCCAAAATCAATCACATTACTAGCACGAAAAGAGTATCTCTATTCACAGGATTTGAGCCGTGAGGGCATCGCCTTATTACGAGGAATTTTTGAGCAGGATGCACGAATACATATCGAATTTAATGATGAGATACTCAATAAAACCGTTTATAAAAACCAAATCACTGAGATTCATACCCGTCATAGGGTGATTGATAACCCTTTCCTTATTTTTGGTATCGGGATTGATCCTCGTATCGGTTTTGCTCATGAGGTGCTCGAATGTGATAGAGGAGTTTTGGTGGATGATACCATGCGTACCTCTAATCCTGATATTTATTGCGTCGGTGAAGCGGCACAATTACGGACAAGCGGTTTTATCGCCGGACGGGTTAAAGAGTGTACGCTGCAAGCCGATGTGGCTATCACTAATATGCTAGGATTTCAGACCAAAAACTTTGTGCAAGAGGTATCCATCGACGGTCTAAAAGTAGGTTCATTTTTATTCGCGGATGTCAGTTCTCCAAGCTATGATCCCAAAGATAAAGAGAATGAAACTATCCTGATAACTCATGAAAATCGAATCGATCAATACATCGTTAATCATGATCGGCTAAAACGGTTTATTGGAATCAATACCAACATTGATTTAATTCATCTCAAAAAGTTAATGGAGAAAAATGAAGTTATCGATGCGGCATACCTCTATTCAAATCGGCTAAACAGTGGGAAAGGACATCTTGTTTGCAGTTGTGAGAGCGTTTACGAAGAAGAGCTGATTGATCTCATAAAACTGAATGTGGTGACGTCGTTCCAAGAGCTTAAGCCTTATAGCAATGCGGGACGAGTATGCGGCAGGTGTAAGCAAGATGTGTGTGCCTTAATCTCTGCAACACCCGTTGATGCACAAGAAGCAGCACGACTCAAAGATCAACGAGAGAAGCAAGCCAAAGAGGCAGAGCTTGCACGGGTCCGTATGCGAATTGAGAAATACAATGCCATCCATCCCAAAAATCAGCTCAGCAGTGAAAATCTTGAAGAAGCAATCGCCTCTTTTGATATGAGTCGAGAATTCAATAAATGGGTTTCGATGATTACAGCAACGATGCATCTGCATCCTGATTTCGAAGAGGTGGTCAAAGAGGGGGTAACACAGCTCAATAAAATCCCTATTATTTGGCTGGAACTCGCCGATTGCAGTGGAAACTCAGAAGGGTTTATCAAATCGTCCCATCCGAAAATCGATGATTTAATCCTCAAATACATTTCACTTGACTACCATGAACTGCTCATGGCGGGATCAGGGGAACAATCGGAAAGCGTACTTGATAATATTATTAAATATGACACAGGGAAATATCTCTTGATTGTCGAGGGGGCAGTACCTCTTGGACTTGATGGTAAGTTTCTTCGTATTGGTCCAAAAGGAGAAACTGGGCAGGCACTGCTTCAACGTGTTGCCAAAAATGCGGCGGCTGTAATTGCTGTTGGGTCGTGTGCGTATGATGGCGGGGTAGTAGCTGCTGCACCAAACCCCACCGGTGCAGTAGGCGTATCAGAAGCACTGGGACGAAAAGACATCATCAATCTCCCTGGATGCCCCGTAAATCCAATCAATATTGTAGGAACGTTGCTGCATTTTATGATGTTTGATGAATTCCCAAAACTGGATGCCAAAAATCGTCCCGAATGGGCGTATGGCTTTCTCGTTCATGACAACTGTGAACGGCGCGGACATTTTGATTTGGGCGAATTTGTTCTCGAATGGGGCGATGAAGGGGCTAAAAAAGGGTGGTGTTTGTTTCAAATGGGGTGCAAAGGACCGTATGCGCAGATGAACTGTCCTCAGGTAAAGTTTAATGAGGGGACTAGCTGGCCGGTACAAGCAGGTCATGGATGTTTTGCCTGCGGTGCGGGTAAAATCGCATTTGATGAATACGCTAATAATCGACCATTGCCGAAGGAAAATCATGAGTAACCGTAAAATCGTTATCGACCCCATTACCCGCATTGAAGGACATTTGCGCATCGAAGTAGAGGTGAATGAGGAGAATGTCGTAACCGAAGCGTGGGCATCAGGACAGCTGTTTCGTGGGATTGAAGTTATCCTCAAAGGGCGTGATCCTAGAGATGCAGGGCTCATAGCACAGCGCATTTGTGGTGTCTGTACAAACGTCCATTATCGTGCCTCTATCAGTGCTGTTGAGGATGCGTATGGGATTACAATCCCTCAAAATGCTGAAATTATTCGTAATCTGGTTACCCTTTCTCTCTTTGTACAAGATCATATTATCCACTATTACCATCTCCATTCACTTGATTTTGTGGACATTACAAGCGCTTTGGCAGCTGATTGTTCTAAAGCGGTTACGATGGCAAAACAGTATCACGAGAACCCTTATCGCAATTCTGAGGGGCATTTGGAGAGTGTCAAAGAAAAACTGAACAGTTTCGTCAAAGCAGGGAGGCTAGGGCTCTTTGCTAATGGATATTGGGGGCATGAAACCTATCTACTGACTCCTGAAGAAAATCTAGTTCACATGAACCATTATCTTGAAGCGCTTCGGATTCAGCACGATATTTCCAAAGCCATTGCTATTTTCGCCGGAAAAACGCCCCATCCTCAAAATCTCGTCGTGGGAGGGGTAACCAGTGTTGTCGATATGCTCAATCCTCAACGGTTAAACGATTTTATGTTTCTTATCAAAGAGACGCGTGATTTTTTAGAGCGTGCGTATATCCCTGACATGAAGATGATTGTCAAAGCATACAAAAAATCGATTACACGTGGGGAAGGGCGGGGTAATGGGAATTTTATGTGCTGTGGAGGGTATCGTTTCGGTTCAAAAGAACAGCTTTTTGAGAGTGGTGTAATCATAGGGCATGATTTTGATGCGATTGCCCCCTTCAGCCCCTCAAAAATTACCGAAGAAGCTTCCCGCTCTTGGTATGAAGATGATGTGCCAAGTTCACCATACGACCAAGAAACTGTCCCGTTTTATACCGATTTAAATGAGGATGGAACGCTCAAAAGTGAGGGAAAATATAGCTGGGTCAAAGCTCCGCGCTATGATGGAAATGTGATGGAAGTGGGGCCAGTGGCTCGGATGATTGTAGGGGTAGTCAAAAACTCAAAAGTGATCAAACCCTATATGGATCGTTTCATGAAAGATACGGAGATGAAACTGATCGATTTTTCTACGACTATCGGACGCAATGCCGCCCGTGCTGTCGAGGCACAGATATGTTGTGATTATCTTTTTGATTTTATGAGCGATTTGATTGAAAATATTAAATACTATGATGAAACAACGTGGACAAAATATGTGTTTGAAGCATTGCCAACCGCCTCAAAAGGTGAAGGAATATTTGAAGTACCTAGGGGAATATTAAGCCATTTTGTCCGTATCAAAGAGGCTAAAATTGCCAATTATCAAGTAGTAGCACCGACAACATGGAATGCATCACCTAAAGATGCTACAGGTCAGCGAGGGGTCTACGAAGAAGCCCTTATAGGAATAAAACTCACAGACCCTACACGTCCGCTTGAGGTATTACGAGTGATTCATTCGTTTGATCCGTGTTTGGCGTGTGCTGTCCATGTGATTGATACTAAAGGTAAAGAACTTTCTAAGTACAAAATCTCTACTGGTTGATTCAATAATAAGGTTAAATATAGCATTTGATTAACATAATATAAATTATATTGAAAAGATGTGTCGATTAATGTTTGGATGGAGAAATTTGAAAATATCTCCTTGATGGTAGTGAAATTGACCACCACCCTTCCCTATTTTAGGGAATGTGCATTTTTGCCGATATATTCATACCTCCAATAAAGGAGAAAAAGACATGGATTCAATCAATTCAAATTTAGGAATAGGTCCTGAGCTCTATGCTATGAAAAAAGCGATGGAAACTCAAGGGCAAGGTCTTGTGAAACTCTTAGAGAGCGCACAGGTCTCTACTCTCACACAGTCGGCTCCATCTTCTGGCTCTTCAGTCACAGGTCTTGGGCAAACCTTCGATATTCGAGGATAAGCTATCCGCCATTTAGTATGGCGTGATGGTATTCATCTTATTTAACATTTCTAATGTTCTCAATTCTCTCTATTTTTTTATCATACAGCCTCACAAAATAGCTTTTTAATATTTCTACTTGAAATTATAGGCATAATAACAAAAAAATTGGAGTGCCCTAATGACAAAAAAACAAGTAACCAATATCCTCTTCTATCTTATAATCGCTGCTATTGCTAGTTATTTAGCGTATGTAAAAGGGTGGATACTCACTGATTTTGAATCAATCTCTCCTAAACAAGCTTATACTCTTTTGCAAAATGACACCAATGTCACTCTCCTTGATGTTCGAACACCCGATGAGTTTTTAAAAGAGCATATAGAGGGTGCAACACTCATCCCTGTACAGGAATTGAGTGAAAATCTCTCAAAACTTGATAAAGAGAAGAAAATAATTGTCTATTGCCACAGCGGAAGACGAAGTATTGCAGCTTCACGTATTCTGGCTAAAAATGGATTTATCCCTCTCAACGTTAAGGGGGGAATAACTGCGTGGAAAAGTGAAGGCTTGGGTGTTGTTCACTAATACACTGTCTATTAATCCTTATTTCAAAATAAATTCTGAAAGATCATTATGTCTCCATTTTTAGCTATGTTTATTCCTGCCGTTATTGCTTCACTGGGTGGAGCACTGGCTATTTTTTGGAATCCTTCTCACCATACCCGAAGTCTCATTCAGCATTTTGCGGCAGGGGTTGTTTTGGCTGCTTTAGCAGTTGAAGTATTACCGGAACTGGGCCGTGAACATGCTCCTGCTTGGATTTTGATCAGTGCATTCACTATCGGTGGGATACTAATGTACCTTATGAAATTGTGGAGTATCCGACTTGAGGAAAAAACGGAGCATTTTGGAAAAACTACGTTTAATTATGGTCTAATTACGGCAACATTTATTGATGTGGCAGTAGATGGATTCATCATCGGAGCGGGGTTTGCCGCAGGTGGAAGTACGGGGTTGATTTTAGCGCTCGGGTTATCGGTTGAATTATTATTTTTAGGGTTATCTTTAGTCTCGGATACGATCAAAGGTTGGCGAGTGGTCATTATGACTTTATTGCTCGCTTCAGTGGTTCTGAGCTGTACGTTATTGGGTAACTATTTGTTAGTAGGTGCTTCAACGAGTATTATTAGTGCTATTTTAGCCTTTGGTGTAGCGGCATTACTTTATTTGGTAACCGATGAATTATTGGTAGAAGCGCATACCATAGAAGAGAAACCATCCTCGACTCTTTGGTTATTCGCTGGATTTTTGGTATTTTGGAGCATTCAGCTTTTTAGTAATTAATAAATATTCACACTTCACACAAAGTTCACACTATTCCAGTAAACTAAAGATAAATTTACTATGATTGGAGTACAGATGAGAATCCCCGTTACAAAATACTTTATAGGAGGAGCATTACTTATAAGTGCATTTCTCGATACTGCGTATGCGGTTCCCAGCTTTGCCCGTCAAACAGGATTTGATTGTACTGTCTGTCATACTGTTTTTCCTGAACTGACCCAAACAGGGCGTGAGTTCAAACTACGCGGTTACACCATGAGTAATGGTGAAAAAAGTAAAATGCCTCTCCCCCTGGCTGCAATGATAATGGTTGATATGACCAAATCCTCTAATAATACTGGTTTAGCCAGTGATAACTTAGCTCTTACTAAAGACGGTAAGATTTTAATTCCGCAAGTCAGTCTTTTCTATGCCGGAAAAATCACCGATAAATCGGGAGCATTTATTCAGCTGACGTATAATGGAACAGACTTACCAGATAAGACCGATATTGCACACCATATCGGAATGGATAATATGGATATTCGCTATGCCGACTCAGTGATGCTCGCCGACAAAGAATTGGTTTACGGAGTTACTGTCAATAATAATCCAACGGTTTCAGATTTGTGGAACAGTACACCAACATGGGGTTTCCCATATTCGGCATCCGCTATCGCACAATCTCCGGGAGCAGCCACCATGACAGAAGGATTGGGACAACAAGTTGGTGGAATCGGTGTCTATGGACTATGGAATGATTTAATCTATGCTGAGCTCGCCGCATACCGCAGTGCAAAACCGGGTGGAATTATGGGAGCTTTTGGTTGGAAAAACCAAGGACTAAAAGGGGATGCCGCACTCGTCCAAGGGACAACACCGTATGCTCGACTCGCTTTGCAACACTCCTTTGGCAATAACTACATTATGTTTGGCGGTTATGCAATGACCACAACAATTAATCCAGCGGTTATTTCTAATGCCAGCTGTCTGCTCGACAAGTACAAAGACCGTGCCATTGACGCCGAATACCAATATACAAACGGTAACAATATCATAACCGCTACCGCAACAAAAATCTGGGAAAAGCAAACTCTTGATGGTAGCGTTGCTTTACTGGCACCTATAGCTGATAATTTAAATAATTCTCTCTCAACCACCAGAGCCAAAGTCAGCTATTATTATGACCAAAAATATGGTGCATCACTGGGATGTTTCTCAATAACTGGTACTACTGATGCAACTAAATATGATGCAATGACCACGGGAACAATATCTCCAAACAGCCGTGGAGAAATCGCTGAAATCGACTATCTTCCTACGCAGACTATCAAGCTGGCTTTACAATACACCCGATACGATAAATTTGACGGTGCAAGCAAAAACTATGACGGTTCAGGTCGTAATGCTTCCGATAACAATAACCTCTACTTACTCGGGTGGTTTATGTTCTAACACTCTTTGCCGGTAATCATGCCGGCTAGGTTATCCTCTCTATTTTCCCTTGTTTTAAAACTCAGAAATTACCTTTAATTAAATCGTATGCAATACCTGAATATGTGAGGGAATAATAAGATTAGGATTGACCAGTAACGCGGTACTCCAAACACCGGCATCAACCGTTGTAGGGGCGATGACACTGACTTGATTATAGTTTTGGTCTCTGGAAGAAGAACCAATAATATGGGTTATGTTTTCTTTTTCTATGGTGGTAAAGCGTTTCGAGTGGCCGGAGGTACACACAGAAGCACTGTTCAACTCAATTTCCAGTAGATTGGAATCGAGAGAGTCAGGGTTTTGAATTCCTATTTTCCATGGTGTATCATGATAAGTTCCGTAAGCTGCAATATCCCCACCAAAGTTAATCAAAGCAGATAAAATACCCCTGCTTTGTAACTGGAAGGAAACTTGATCTACTGCATATTCTTTGACAAGGCCGCCAAGGTCTATTTTGGTGATAGTGTTGGAAAAGGTGAGACAATTACCCTCAAGAGTAAAATGAGAAGATGAGGCGAAAGGAAGTAATTCCTCTTTTAGCCGTTTGTATTCCACTAATGTAGGAGCTTTAGATGCTGCTTTGAGCGTACCGGATAAAGCAATATCAAAAGCCCCATGTGTTATATCAGTGTAAAACAATGCCATTTGTAGGAGTCCTGAGAGTTCATCGCTAATAATATGCGTATAACTGGATCGATGATTTAGTGCATAAATTTCTGAAGTTTTCTGAAAAAAACTATAGCGGTATTCGAGCTCTTTTGCATACGTTATGACCATTTGAGTCATATCATTGGCTACCGACTGAGTCGGAGCTTCAAGATGAAGCTCACACACAACGGTAAAAGCTTCGAAAGTATAAAGATACATATTGCCCATTAGGCCGAAAGATTTGTTGTCATTCCAGTGGCAGCGGTTGGATTACCATAAGCAGCCATGATTTTATTGAACAAGTTTTTCTGGATCTCATTAGCAGGGGAAGATGCTTGTTTTGATAATTGTTCTGTCTGCGTAGCAGTATCAGATGCACTTACATCAGCATGATGATGGTGATGGTGTTTTTTAGTTTGTGTTTGAGCACTGGCTTGTTTCATCGCATTCATCATTTCATCTGAACTGATTGAACCATCACCATTTGCATCAATTTTAGCAAATGCCGTATCGACACTGCTACTACTGCTATTGTTTGCATTCTTTGCTAATGCTTGAGCCGCTTGGCTAAATTCCGCTTTATCAATTGAACCGCTTTTATTCGTATCCATTGTTGACATAAGTTGTTGCGCAATGGCACTAAAGTCTGCACTGACCCCTTGACTAGCGTAACCGCTCGCACTACTTTGGGCTTGAACGTTACTGTTCGAATTTACCTGAGATGCGTAACTGGCCATCATAGCATTGCTATTGACTGTCATAATAACCTCCTTACAAAGTTTATATTTTTAGCACTTAAAGAACAAGCAAAAAACGTACCTATCCTTTTATAACTTTAACATAGCAAGCGTGAAGTTAGTGTGAATAAATAGGTTGACTAACCTAAACATAGATAACTATTAGCCATTTGGTATTAATTATTCAAAGCGGGATATATATCTTGATACTTTCTTTATACTGTTTTATATTATCCTGAGACCAACCTGATACGAATAGCTCTATAATTTCACTCCTAAATTATTCAAGTTTTTTAAAGGAATATTATGACATTGCGTGAACGTCTAAAAAATGAGATGATGGTGATTAAATCACTGGGTGTTGTATACGGAGATATTGGAACGAGTCCCATTTATACCTTTGCCGTTATCTTATTGCTTGTGCAGCCTACCAAAGAGACAATTTTTCAGATTCTTTCCATGATTATTTGGACACTCATGATGCTTGTCACGGTTCAGTATGCATGGTTGGCAACCAGCCTCTCAAAGAGGGGTGAAGGGGGGACGGTTGTGTTGGTACAACTGCTGCTCCCGTATCTCAAAGGGGCGCGTTTAGCTGGTATTGTTACTGCGCTTGGATTTGTCGGAATCTCGCTGATGATCGGGGACGGTGTTATCACCCCGGCTATCAGTATTTTGAGTGCTGTGGAGGGGATAGCATTGATTCCTGGATATGAAGAGACTCCCAAGCTGACATTGCTCATTATTGCCGCAGGAGTTGCATTTGCATTGTTTATCGTTCAGAAAAAAGGGATTGAAAAAGTAGCCAGTGCATTTGGACCTATTATGGTGGTATGGTTTTTCACCATTGGAATTGTAGGGGGATATTTTATATTACAAAACCCAGAAGTTCTCCGAGCGATTTCACCATTTTATGCGCTTGAATTTATTGTTGAACACCCTTTTATTGCTTTTGTCATTTTGGCCGACGTGTTGCTATGTGCGACCGGTGGTGAAGCGTTATACGCTGATATGGGGCATTTGGGGCGTCTGCCGATTCTTAAAGGATGGCTTTTTGCTTCAGCAGCATTGATATTATGTTATTACGGGCAAGGTGCATTTCTTCTCTCTCATCCCGATGCAGTTAAAAGCCCATTTTTTGAGATGTTTCACACGATTGTCCCCTCATTGTATGTTCCATTGCTATTATTAGCCGTAATAGCAACGGTTATTGCCTCACAGGCAATGATCAGCGGTATATTTTCAGTTTTGTACCAAGCAATGACCACGCGAATTTTCCCTCATTTTAGTGTGAACTACACCTCAAGCGAACTACGAAGTCAGATTTATGTCGGCTCGGTCAATTGGTTTTTATTTGTATGCGTAGTTGCTATGCTCTTCATTTTCGGGGAATCGGGTAAACTGGCGGCTGCATACGGTCTCTCGGTTGCGGGAGCGATGAGTATTACAGGTATTTTAATGAGTATGATTTTTATGTATAAAAAAAGCTACTTTAAAATGAGCATAGCCATCGTTACAGGTCTCATGAGTACGATCTTTTTTGTCTCTAGCTGGATGAAGATTCCCCATGGTGGTTATTGGTCTCTTATTATTGCATCTGTTCCACTATTTATTGTCATTCTCTATACACAGGGGCAAAAACGTCTTTATGCTTCTTTGGTTCCGGTGGATAAAGATGTTTTTTTAGCCGAATATTCCAAGCAGTACAGACTCGGACAGCACGTAGACGGTACGGCTCTTTTTTTCGCCCGTAATGCCGATGCAATTCCTGCCTACATCGCCAAAACGATGTTTCAAAACGGAATCATTTATGATTACAATATTATCGTTATCATCAAAACGTCGTATGAACCTCATGGGATAAGCAGCCAACTCTCACCCTTAGGTGAGGCACTTGATCTTTTGATCATACGTCCTGGATATATGGAAAAGCTTAATGTTGAGAAATTATTACGGGAAAGAAATATTAATGAGCGAACCATTTTTTATGGAGATGAGGAGATTGTATCGGATAATATTTTTTGGAAAATTTATTCGTTGATTAAAGATTTATCACCAAATTTCGTCAGTTTTTACAATTTCCCGCATGAGAAATTGATCGGTGTTGCCCGTCGTGCAGAGATTTGAGATATAATTTACGATTATGAGAAATAGATTTCCTCTTATTGAAGGTTTTTTTGTTGTTTTACTCGTTTCACTGCTAGGATTATGGCAATTTCAGCGACTGGAGCTGCTCAATATTGCAATGCTCTATTTGATTCCCGTAATTTTGAGTGCATTGCGGCATGGCAGAATGGTGACATTGTTGGTCTCTATCGTTGCTGTGTTAGCTTTGGATATTTTATTTGTTCATCCCCGCTTTATGCTCACTGTATCGGATAGCCGTTATTTTCTCAGTTTTGCTATTATGATTGCTGTTGGTCAACTGATCGCTTATTTAGTGGAAAAAGCGGCACACGCCAAAGAGCTTGAAACGTCTGAGCGGTTGCAGGAGACGCTTCTAGGATCGTTGTCACATGAGTTGCGTACGCCGCTTGCAGCGATTATGGGGGCATCATCGGGGTTATTGACGCATGAATTGAATCTAAACAGTGAGCAAAAACAAGAACTGTATCAGACTATCGATTCAGGTGCACAACGGATGCATCGTCTGATTGATAATTTGCTTGACACGGCACGTCTTCAAAGTGGAGTGCTCAAGATCAAGCATCAGGAATGCGATATTCCTGAGTTGTTGGGAAGTGCATTGGGCAAAGCGGAACATACTTTTCCGGCAACATTAGCAATCGGTCGAGATATTCCACAAATATATGGTGATGCAGTTTTGATTGAACAAGCGTTATTTAACCTTTTAGATAATGCTTTTAAATACGGAGATGCGGTGAATGTAACCGTAGAACGTGAACCCATTGGTGTAATAATCCGCATTTGTAATACGGGATCAATTCCCCCTGCTCATGAAGCTTTTTTGGCATGGAGAGCTTTTTCGAGATTAAGCAATGTACGAGGAGAAGAGGGAATCGGATTGGGACTTTATGTGGCATACAAAATTGCTAAAATGCACGGTGGAGAAGTGGAAACGATGAGTGATGGGATACAATTTTGTGCAACGATGAGACTACCAGAGCGGAGTGATGGATGAATGAGACGATTTTAGTTATCGACGATGACAGTGCGATTCGTAAACTTCTTGAAGTGGCTCTGAGTGCAGCAGGGTATCGTCCCGTTTGTAGTGCAACAGGCAAAGAAGGATTGATACGTGCGGCGATTGATGCTCCCGCGTTGGTATTACTCGATTTAGGATTGCCCGATATGGACGGCAAAGAATTTTTGAGCCGTTTTCGAGAATGGAGCCAATCTCCTGTGATCGTCCTCTCCGCCCGTTCTGGGGAGAGTGAAAAAATAGCCGCGTTAGAGGGGGGATGCGATGATTATCTTACCAAACCGTTTGGTACAGGTGAACTGCTTGCCCGAATAAAAGCCGCGCTTCGTCGGCGTGGTAATGGGATGAGTGACACTTCATCTGGACTACTTAGTGATAACCTCTCATTGGATATTGCTTCACACACGGTGATGTTGGATAACGAAGAATTAAAACTTACCCCGAAAGAGTTTGAATTACTGAAAATGTTGATGCAAAACAGCGGTAAAGTTCTCACCCACGCATGGCTTCTCAAAGAGATATGGGGAGTAGGATACCAAAACGAAACCCACTATCTACGGGTTTTTATCAATCAACTGCGTCAAAAGATTGAAGTCGATTCTGCCCGCCCAAAGCGGATTATTACCGAAACGGGTATCGGGTATCGGTTTGTCGGCTAAAATTAATAAAAGCTGCCGAAAAGCTTAATGCTATTGTTTCATCAACAGTTGGTTCAATTGATTCATTATTTCAGGGGTGAAATGTACTTTTGTTGCACTCTTAATTAAATCTTTTGGGATTGCAAAAGTTCCACTTGAAGATTCAATCATGATTGTATCTGTTGTATTTCTGAAGGGGCTGATTTTTGTTATATTGTATATTTGAAATTGATCGGAGATAATTTGCGGGGCATCTTTGTATATCTCGGATAATGGAATTTGTTTGGATCGATTTGGTTGTTCAGTATAGGTAGAATCTACATACATATTTTTATCTGCGATTTGTAGACTAGGGGTTGGTGATACTGGATTTTGGGTAGTAGGTACAGGAATATTTTGAATGATAGCTACTGGTTGTGTATTATAAATAATTGTTGGCGAAGGTCTATAAAAAAAAGTTCGACGAGGAACTGCGTAGCCAAATCCATTACCCCTAATCATTGGTGAAGCCAATCTCCTGTGTTCCCAACCATTATCATTATGATAAATGGTGCGGCTAAGACCACCATGACACGTTCTAGCCTGAAGAGACCCTACTGTAAGGAGAAAAATTATACTAATACATAGAATCTTATTCATAGGTATCCTTCTCTTTAAAAATTTATATTCGTAGTATAAAATAATAAGTGTGAAGTTACTGTGATTCAATTTTTAAAAAATACAAAGATTTTATTATTTTTTCACACTATATTCACAGAGGTATCTGTATACTTTCTAATATATTACATATAAAAAAAGAAAAAGGATCTGTATGTTTACAATTGCTAAATTATTGACTGCTTTACTCTTAGCAGGCTCTATTGCACTGGCTGATAACGTGCCAACAATACATCAAGTTTACCAAACAGCTGAATCTGGAGATCTAAGCGGTGCCCACCAGATGGTTGAACAAGTTTTAAAGGCTCATCCAGAGAGTGCTAAAGCACATTTTGTGGATGCTGAGATACTGGTACGTCAAGGAAATTTAGCTAATGCTAGGAGTGAGCTTGCAACAGCGGAGAAGCTTGCCCCCGGCTTACCCTTTGCAAAGCCGAATGCTGTAAAAAATATCAAACAGCGTATTTCTGAAAATAATCAAAATGAAATAATCAATACTATAGCATCTGAAGCTACTCCTTCAAATGAGAAACCGTTTCCATGGATGATGTTAATTATCGGTGTTGGTGCTGTTGTATTGATTGTATTAGTATTTAAATCATTCTTCTCACGTAAAACAGATACTTATCCCGCTCAAGGCAATGGTGGGTATGACGCACCTTCTGCTCAAAGGTATCCAAATACTAACGCTCCATTTAATCCATCACAAAATGGTGGGGGTATTGGCAGCAATATTGCATCCGGTTTAGCAGCAGGGGCAGCAGCTGGTGTCGGAATAGTAGCCGGTGAAGCTCTGATGCACCATTTCATGGATGACTCAAGCTCTGGAAGGAGTAACGAAAATGTTAATAATTCATCATTTGCAAATAATGATATTCAGCCATCAAATACGATGGATGACCCAGATTTTGGTGTAACGGATAGCTCATCTTGGGATAATGACAGTTTTGGTGATTCTAGCGATGATACATGGTAAGATACCTTATTCATTAAAAGTTATTTCATCTGAAAAAAAGTTAGTGTGAGTTCACACTAATTTCACAAAAATATTGCTATACTTTCGCGCTAATAGTCGTGTATAGGTATGATTTATATTCCTTATAGCCTTCCGATTTGTTAAAAAAGTTATTACATGAATTTATATCGATAAAGTATCAAGAAAGTTCAGCTTATTTTCCAAATAAAACATATATTTTTAGAAAGATACAGATAGATGAACTCTTTATTAATAAAACGATACACTATAATCATTTCGTTTATATCTCTCTATGCATACTTTTTTCTTGATCGCCCCATTGCCCTATGGTGTGCCCATTATTGTGTAGGCAAATACAATGATTTTTTCAGAATAGTCACACAATTTGGGATTTCTACTCCTTATCTCATTGGTTCAGCGCTGCTCTTTATCTTTTTTTATTATAGTAAAAAAAATTTATATTATGCCAACCATACCCTTTTTATTTTTGTATCTGTAGCCTTTTCCGGAATTACAACGGGTATTATCAAAGTTGTTGTTGCCCGATTTCGTCCCTCTATGTTGTTTGAACATGGTCTCTATGGATTTGATTTTTTTCATCGTGATTCAGCAATAAACTCTTTTCCATCTGGTCATACTACCACGGCATTTGCTCTCGCGATGTATATTTCGATATTTTGGCCAAGATGGGCGGCTGTTGGCTGGATAGCAGCTATAATGATCGGAATCAGTCGTATAGTTTTGACCGCGCATTATCTCAGTGATGTATTAGCAGGAGCACTTGTTGGAGTAATTACAGTGAAGTTATTAGTTCTATTTTGGCCAAAAAATCGATGCTTAAGTTGTTTAGATAATGATTAATATTATAAAGTTTATTTTCTCAGCCCTCTTGCTTTGGATTGCTTTTAGGATGGTAAATTTTCAATTTATTGGTCATATTATTCTCAATGCCGATAGTAAATTTATTGTATTTTCAATCTTCTTACAGCTAATTAGTACCTCATTGGCAGCATACCGATGGTCTTTGATTATGCAAACACTCCAGTTCAATCAGACATTTTTGTTTTATCTGGCAAGCTATTTTAAGGGAGCTTTTTTTAATCAGGCATTACCTGGAAGTATTGGCGGAGATGCTGTTCGAGGGCTTGAGTTAGGAAGCCTGGGATACAGTAAAAAAGAGGCTTTTTTTGGGATTTTTATCGATCGCATTGTTGGACTTGCAGGACTTTTATTGCTTAATCTTGGAGCTAACATTGTTAGCGGTGATATTTTACCTCCATGGCTGTATCACCTTATTAACATAATTTGCGTAGGAGGAATCTCTGGATTTCTGATTTTGATCTTATTACGAAAAGTTGCATGGCTCCGACGATACCGCATAACCCGTTTATTTGCCGATCTTTCAAATCGTTTTCGACAAGTATATGCTACCAAGCAAACAATTTTTCTTCAGTTGGCTTTATCCGTTATGGTCCATTTTTTATCTATTTTCTCTTTGTATGAATTGGCTTGTGCTGTTGGTATGTCTTTACCTTTAACAATTTTTTTAGTGGCTGTTCCCCCTGTATTTTTACTGACACTTATCCCTATATCACTTGCGGGATGGGGAGTACGAGAGAGTGCAATGGTCGGAATATTTATCCTTGTGGGGGCGTCTAAAGAGATGATCCTTTCTGTTTCTATTCTTTATGGGACTATGTTGATTGTTGCAAGTATTCCAGGTTTATTTGTTTGGCTTCGTGGAAAAAAGCTTGTTTAATCTTATATACCCCCCTTATCCTGCTCTAGGAGTTACATATGCACGTTGATACGATGAGGAATGTCGACTATTGGGTCGGAATACCGTTATGCTTTATGGGCAGCATGCTCCGCAAAGTACTGCGATGGATCCCCGCAAATTATGTACATTCTCCAACCAATATTCTCTTGATCGAACTCTCCGAGATGGGAAGTACTATTCTTGTCGATCCGGCTATGCAAAAACTCAAGCGGGAACTGGATGCTAATCTTCACTTTGTCATTTTTAAAAAAAACAAGCCCAGTCTCGATCTTCTTAAAACCGTTCCGGAGGAAAATATCTTTACGATTCGGGAAGATAGCCTCTTCTCGCTGATCGGAGATACCGTCAAATTTTTCTTTTGGACACGTACCAAAAAGATTGATACCGTGATTGATTTGGAACTTTTTTCCCGTTTTACGGCACTATTAACCGGATTCTCAGGGGCTGCACGACGAGTTGGCTTTCACGCATTTTACAATGAAGGGCTTTACCGCGGCTCCATGCTGACCCATGAAGTGGCTTACAATTCCCACCAGCATATCAGCAAAAATTTTATTTCTCTCGTCAATGCCGTTCTTGTCAAAAATAAAGAACTCCCCTACTCCAAAACGGTTATCAGTGATGATGAGATTGTACTTAACAAAGTAACACTCACGACCGAAGTCAAAGATGCTATGCAAACAAAAATAGCCTCATATTGCTCATTCTATAACCCAAAGCAGCACCGAATCATCCTTTTTAATGCCAATGCCAGTGATCTTATGCCCCTTCGCCGATGGGATCAAAAAAACTACATCGACCTTGCACAACGGATTTTAGATACCTATTCGGATATCATTATCCTCCTTACCGGAGCACCGGCAGAATATGAGGGATTAGACAATATTCCTAATACATTGCAATCCCCTCGGTGCGTTAATTTTGCCGGTAAAACCTCGTTTTCCGAGCTGGTAGCATTGTATGAAGTATCCGAATTTATGCTTACAAATGATTCGGGCCCTGGTCATTTTTCAGCCGTAACCTCTATGCCCTCTTTTGTCTTTTTCGGTCCAGAAACACCGAAACTTTACGGCTCTTTGGGAATCACCACCCCTATCTATGCGGGACTAGCCTGTTCACCATGTGTGAGTGCAACCAATCACCGAAAAACGGTGTGCAATGATAATATCTGTATGCAAGTAATGAGCGTTGATTTAGTCTACGCACTTCTTGAATCTTCGTTGCAAACCAGTCGATTTCAATAAGTATATATATGGCCAATAAAAAAATCTTTTTACTCATTCTTTTTTTTACCGTAATGCGGTTGCTTGTCGCCCCCTCTTTCGGCCTTGGAGTTGACGAAGCCCATTATGTCCTCTATGGACACTATTTGGATCTAAGCTACGTTGACCATCCACCGCTCGTAGGATGGTCACAGGCCCTTTTTCTCTACCTCTTCGGAGACAGTATTTTTTGGGCACGTCTCCCCGCAATCCTCTTAATGATACTTATTTCATGGGAAAGTTACCGTTTTTTACGCTTTATTAAAGCTACCGAAACTCATGCGTTATGGGGTGTTGCCGCACTAAACAGCTCGTTTATGTTTGGTGCAATCGGGCTTATGCTCTTGCCTGAGAATTTCTTGCTTGTATTGATTTTTCCTATTATGATAAGCGTATTGCGGATTGAACAAGAGGGAAAAATAAGCGATTATATTTGGCTGGGAATATGGCTTGGTTTAGCGGGACTCTCCAAATACACCGCCGTTATTTTACTGCCGCCTATTCTCTTCTATATCCTTGCAAAACGACGATATGATCTGCTGATCAATCCTCGTATTTTACTCACTGCTTTCATCGGGATAATGATGATTTTACCTGTAATTGTATGGAATGCCTCCCATGAATGGATCAGTTTCACTTATCAATCCTCTCACGTTGCGGGAAGCACTACGATTTCTCTAAAACCGGTTGTCCGGTCTTTATTGGCTCAATTTGGAGCCTATAATCCCTTTTTATTTATCATTGCACTTTATGGAGTAGTTATCTCTCTTCGTTCTAAAAATCCGGCTATAGTTCTCGCTCTTTGGATTGGTCTTGGTATAGAGCTTTTTTTCATAGCAACATCATTTTTAAAACCTGTATTACCCCATTGGCCGGCACTCTTTTATTTACTCTTTATTCCCATAGGGGTCATCCACTTACTGCAACGTGGTGGAAAATATGCCAGTAATGTACGTATCACTATCATCATATCGCTCATTTTAAACGTTATTATCCATGCAGAACTTTTTGAAAAATGGGGCAGTTTTCCTGATTATAAATCTCCGTTTCGCGATATTTATGGATTTGATACCCAGATACGTGAAGGAGTGACTCTTTTAAATAGCCTCAAATCTCCTAAAAAAGCTTTGGCGGTTACCAACTGGTCGTATGGAAGCCGTCTTAACTACTATTCACTACCTTATGGAGTCAAAGCGTTTGTATTGGATGATTACAACAAGCAGTTTTCTCTCTGGGAAGGTGAACCCCCTATTGGTTATGATCTTTTAATTCTCCATTCTCATTTTTCCGATACACCCAATACCCTTCGGTGCGAAACACTTCAATCTCTTAAAAAAGAAGATATACTTTTAAATGGCCGGAAAGTAGATACAGTAGAATACTTATGGTGTAAAAACTATCAAGGTAAAAAGTGACACTAAAAGAGTAAAGAATATACTAAAGGTATGGTATAAAAATTTTGAATGATATGAATTATTTATCTTTTCATCTCATTTTTATTGTTATCGCTCAAGCGATAACAATGCTCCATATGCTTTATCTTAGACGAAATCACAGTACTATTCTTGCTTGGCTGATGGTACTTATGTTATTTCCTTATCCGGCATTTGTCCTCTATTTTATATTCGGTAATAGAAAAATACGGCAAAAAAATACTAAAAAAACTTTACTCCTCCAAAATGTTTTTTCATATACTGCACCAACAAATTTAAATCCAATTGAAACCGTTATGAAAAGCCATTTTCTCTCCACGACTACGCATACAAATAATATTAAGTTATATTTTAATGGTGTTAGTGCCTTTGATCTCCTTATGGATGAGATTAACAATGCTCAAGACTCTATCTATATAAGCATCTATATTTTCAAGAATGATGCAACGACCCAAATAATTTTGAAAGCATTGACTGATAAAGCAGCACACGGTGTTACTATTAAACTTTTGATTGATAGTGTTGGTTCCTATCCCCTTTATTTTAATCAACGCTCACTGAAGCCACTTGAAAAAGCGGGTGCTCACATAGTATTTTTCAATTCGATTTTACAAAACCCATTCAAAAATTATCTAAACCTGCGAAACCACCGTAAAATATATATATTTGACCAACAGAGAGTTATAAGCGGTGGGATGAATTTATCGGAAGAATATCTTGGACCAAAGCAATCAAAAGAACGTTGGGCTGATATGCTCTTTCAAATAAGCGGGGAAGCGGTTTTACCCTATATTCAAATTTTTAAAGCTGACTTTGAATTTGCCAGTGGCGAAAATATCCCCATCGAAATAAATAAATATGATGTACTTGGAGAAGATTCCGTTCAAGTTGTTCCGTCTGGTCCTGATATTAAAAGTGATGCATTGTACGAAGCATTGTTATCTGCAATACATGCCGCAACTCAAAGAATTTGGATTGTCACCCCGTATTTTGTACCGGATGACAGTATTCTCAAAGCACTGATTATTGCCCGACACAAAAGTGTCGATGTTAAACTTATTACACCCCGTACTTCTAACCATTGGATTGCTGATATTACGAGAAGCAGCTATATGCGTGAACTGGAAGAAAATGGCGTAGCTATATTATTGCATAATGGCATGATGCTTCATACCAAAGCGATTATCTTCGATGATTATGCCGTTATGCTTGGATCGGTTAATATTGACAATAGAAGTCTTTTCCTCAATTATGAGGTTGTCAGCTTTGTCTATTCAAAAAGGATTGTAGTCGAGGTTGAGCGTTGGATCAACGATCTTACTGCCGGATCAATACGAAAAATTAAGACAGCCTCCTATCAACGGAGAATTTTGGAGAATTTTATGAGAATTTTTTCTCCACAGTTGTAAGGAAAATCCACAATGTTGAAGCCTGAAGGGATGATTCAAAGAACAGCTGAAACCGTCGAAAAAAAAACTTTGCCACAAGAGTTTGGACTCTTATGTTGGAATGTTCATAAAGAAAATGACCAAATCCGTTTTGAAAAACACTTTGAGATTTTACTTCAGCAGTATAAAATAGATTTGATTGCGCTTCAAGAGGTAAAAATCAATGTGAGTAAACGGTCTATTTTCGATAAGTTCCATCTCTCATTGGCTCCCAATATGAAATTTTTTAACAATATTTATGGTGTTCTAATCGGTTCATATACCCCTGAAATCTCCACTTTCCCACTTTTGTCAATGCACAAGGAAAGTTTCATACAGACGCATAAAAGCGCAATTTTTTCATCGTATTTGCTACATAATGGAAAGATTTTGTTATTAGTTAATCTCCATGCCATTAACTTTAGACGAACTAAAATTTACAACAAAGAGATAGATCTGATTACAGAAACTGTTCGTCATCATGAAGGACCACTGATTATCGCTGGAGATTTTAACAGCTGGAATCGAAAAAGGATAGAAACGCTTAAGAGCTTTACCCGTTTACTTAGGCTTCACTCTATCACGATGAATCATGGACATTTAGTAAAGTCTTTTATGCGCCATAAGCTTGATCATATTTTTTATCGCGGATTGAAGCTGCAAGAGAGCCATGTTATCGATACGGCACAATATTCAGATCATAATGCATTGTATGTACGCTTTACGTCTATAGTTTTGTAATTTCTTATTACTGCTTTATTGCCAAATCTCCTGCTTGACGAGTACATCCCCTTTTTCACTGTGGATGCTTAGCTCTGTATCACTGATATTACACTGCAATCGCATTGAGCGTTCATGCAACTTTTCAAGCTCATCACTCTCCAAATAAATAACACTCAGATTTTTAAACCGTGCGAAGGTCACACTATTTTGACGCCACCATGCTGTTGCACTTTTGGGATTATAGGTATAAACGACTACTCTTTCACTTCTGCCACACGCTTTACGAAGACGTTTTTCATCTACTTGCCCCAGATCAATCCACAGTTCTATCTCTCCGCCATAGTTTTTCTCCCACAATTCAGGTTCATCCTCTGCGCCGATTCCTTTGGTGATGATGAGTCGCTCACTTGCATTTAGGGCAAAGGCAACCAAGCGAATCATGAGCCGCTCGTTTGTTTCTGATGGATGCTGAGCCAGTGTCAATTCATGCGTTTCATAGTAGTTTCGATCCATATTTGCAATACTCAGCTGTACTTTGTAAATCGTCGAACCTATTGCCATTATTACTCCTTATTGGGATGAGACTATGCCATAGCCTAGCTTTTAGTAAGTGATGCACACAGCATCAAAAATTCTTCTCCGTATCGCTCAAACTTCACATCCCCTACTCCGCCTACTTGCAACATCTCTGATTTATTTTGCGGGAGTTTTACGGCCATATCCTGAAGTGTTTTATCGCTGAAAACGACATAAGGGGGTACTCCGCCACGTTTGGCGATTTTGGTTCTTAACGTTCGTAATTGCTCAAAGATAGGTTGATTTCCCCCTGAACCGTAGGCGGTTTTGGATGTTCTTGAAGAGCGTTTTTTTTCTTCCAATCTCTCTTTTCTAATGGTGACGGAGAGAGATTTTTTAATAATTTCCAACCCGTATTCATCCAGTTGCAATACCCTGAACTCTCCTTGTCTTAGAGCTTTTAATTCAAGGAGCCTATCCCCTATCGTGAGCCACTGATGACGATTTTTGTCTTTTCCTATCCCATAGACGGAGAGGGTATTCTGACCGTTTTGCTCTATTTTTTCGTTCACAGAACCTTGTAAAATATCGACAACATAGTGAAGTCCAAACCGTTGTCCACTGCGATAAACGCACGAGAGGAGCTTAAGGGCGTCTTGGGTAATATCGACACTCTCTTTATCCGGTTCCAAACAGTTGTCGCACCGTATTTGACATCCGCCTGCGCTATCATCGAAATATTCGGCGATGAGTTGATGACGGCACACTTGCGATGAGGCGAATTTTGCCGTTGCTTCGAGTTTTTCGAATGCCAATTTTTTATAGGCAGACTCAGGCTGTGATTCTATCATCCGTTTTCGCTCTAAAAAATCAGAGGTTGAAAAAAGGAGCAAAGTGGCAGCATCCAAACCATCCCGCCCTGCCCGTCCTATTTCTTGATAATAGTTTTCGATGGTTTTTGGTAACGAGGTATGGACGACGAAGCGTATATTGCTTTTATCGATCCCCATCCCGAAAGCGACGGTAGCGACGACGACCCTGATTTCATCGTTTAAAAATGCTCGATAGGTCTCATTTTTTTGAAGCGTCGGTAATCCTGCGTGATAGGGTTGCGCGGGTATCTTTTTACCAGAGAGAAATTTGGCAAGTTCTTCCGCCTCTTTGCGGGTAAAGGTGTAAACAATACCGCTTTCATTGGTGTATTTGCCTAAAAAATCCATCAGTTGTTCACGCCCGTTTCCGTTTCGGTTCAGTGCTGTTATCGTGAGATTTTCTCTTGACACTTTTGCCCGTATCAGCACAGGGTCTTGAAGTCTAAGTTGAGAGAGAATGTCATGTTCTACCAAATGGGTCGCCGTTGCCGTAAATGCTGCTATAGGGACGGAGGGGAAAAGCTCCCGCAAGCGATAAAGCTGTCGATAATCCTCCCGAAATTCATGCCCCCATTCGCTGACACAGTGGGCTTCATCGATTACAAAAAAGTCTATCGGAACATCTCGCAAAAATCGGACGAACTCCCCGCTTTTCAACCGTTCCGGCGCAACATATAAAAATTTGAGCTTTGCCCCCATTGCTTTTTGCATCGTTATTTCTATCTCTTGAGCCGTTTGCATGGAGGATACCATAGCCGCTTCTATCCCAAAAGCCGACAATGCCGTTATCTGATCATGCATCAATGCCAAAAGAGGTGAAATTACCACCGTTACCCCACTCATCAACAGTGAAGGGAGCTGGTAACACAGCGATTTCCCGGCACCTGTGGGCAAAATCATCATTACATCTCGTCCCGCGACGATGGCATCGACGGCTTCTTCTTGAAACGCTCTAAAAGAGGAGTGTCCAAATACACTCTTAAGTACCGTATACTTTTTATCCACAGCTAACACGGGCGTCCTTATTGAAAACGGTTCTTTTTTCGGCGAATTATAGCACCATCACAGAACTCTAATCCCAATATTATCAAACCAAAAGATTGTAAGCGGTATAATTGCGAAAAATTAACCTAAGGACTTTGATTTGAGAAGTCATTTTTGTACTGATTTAAATGAAACAAACGTTGGCGAAAAAGTCGTTTTATGTGGTTGGGCGAACAGTTACCGCGACCATGGCGGTATTGTTTTTATCGATATACGGGATAAAAGCGGTGTCATTCAACTTGTTTGTGATCCTGCTGATAATGCGCGTGCCCACAAATTGGCAAGCGAGGTTCGCGATGAGTTTGTCCTCATAGCCCATGGACGTATCCGTGCTCGCGGTGAAGGTCTTGTTAATCCTCGTCTCAAAACCGGTGCTATCGAAGTAGTCGTGGATGAACTTATCATCGAAAACCGCTCTGAGCCCGTCCCTTTTGTTATCGGTGACAACAATGTCGGTGAAGAGACACGTCTTAAATACCGCTATTTGGATTTGCGTAACCCTGCGATGTACAACACTTTTTTACTCCGTTCAAAAGCTGCCATTGCTGCGCGCAACGTCTTGGATAGCCTTGGATTTTTAGAAGTCGAAACTCCAATCTTGACCAAATCAACTCCTGAAGGTGCACGTGACTATCTCGTCCCTAGCCGTGTCCATGAGGGTGAGTTTTACGCCCTCCCCCAATCACCGCAGCTCTTCAAACAGCTTTTGATGGTGGGCGGATTTGACCGTTATTTTCAAATTGCACGATGTTTCCGTGATGAAGATTTACGAGCTGATCGTCAGCCTGAATTTACCCAAATCGATGTCGAGATGTCTTTTTGTAACCAAGAAGACGTTATTCGTGTTGCCGAAGAGCTCATCGTTGCGATGTTTGCATCGGCTGGTCGAACGGTTGTTACCCCGTTTAACCGTATCAAATACTCCGATGCGATGGAGTGGTACGGATCGGATAAGCCAGATCTACGTTATGACCTTAAAATGGTCGATGTTATCGATATTTTTGAACGTTGTGACAATGAAATTTTTACCGCCATTGCCGCCAATCCAAAAATGAATCGTATCAAAGCGCTCCGTGTTCCGGGTGCCGATTTGGTATTCTCTAAACGTGAGATGAAAAGCTTTGAAGATTATGTTCGTAAATTCGGGGCAAAAGGGCTTGGTTATTTCCAGATGAAAGAAGAGGGTCTCAAAGGGCCATTAGAAAAATTCTTCTCTGCGGAAGATTTGCAGCTTCTTGTGGATCGTACTGAACTTCAAGTGGGCGACGTTGTCTTCTTCGGTGCAGGAGATAAAAAAACGGTTTGGGATTATATGGGACGTTTCCGTATTTTCATCGCAGAACATGAAAAAATGAATTTGATAGACAAAGACCGTTTTGAATTCGTATGGGTTGTTGACTTCCCGATGTTTGAAATTGAAGAGGGGCGCGTGAAAGCACTTCACCACCCGTTTACGATGCCACGCGATTTGAATCATGAGCATCTTGAAGACATTGAGTCCATTGCGTATGACATTGTCCTCAACGGTACAGAACTTGGCGGCGGATCGATTCGTATTCATAAACAAGCTCTTCAAGAGCAAATCTTTAGATTGTTGGGGATTGAAGAAGAAGAAGCGCAAGAAAAGTTTGGTTTCCTCCTCGATGCACTCAAATATGGAGCACCTCCGCATGGTGGTTTTGCAATCGGATTTGACCGTTTCATGATGCTCTTGTCGAAAAAAGATAGTATTCGTGACGTTATTGCGTTTCCAAAAACACAAAAAGCCTCATGTATTATGACACAGGCACCAAGTCCGGTAGAGCTTACACAGTTACGTGAACTTCATATCCGTCTACGCGAAAGTGCCAAGTAACTAATGAAGAAACTTTTTTTGATTATCGGTGCGCCGGGCTCAGGAAAAACGACCGATGCTGAGATTATCGCAAAACATAACAGCGACTCAATCGTTCACTACTCTACCGGAGATCTTCTCCGTGCAGAAGTAGCCAGTGGAAGCGAACGAGGAATACTCATCGATAGCTTTATCAGCAAAGGATTAATCGTCCCTATCGAAATCGCTATTGAAACCATTGTATCGGCTATCAAAAATGCACCAAGCGATGTCATTCTCTTCGACGGTTATCCACGTTCGTATGAGCAAATGAATGAACTCGACAAATTCCTCTCGAATGATACCGTTGTAGAGCTTATGAGTGTGATTGAAGTTGTTGTCAGCGAAGAAGTGGCACATGAGCGTGTTCTTGGGCGCTCACGCGGTTCGGATGACAAGGTAGAAGTATTCAACAACCGTATGAAAGTGTATACAGAGCCTTTAGCCGATATTCAAAATTTTTATGAGACAAAAAATCTCCTCAAAAAAATCAACGGAGAACGCTCAATCGACGAAATTGTTGATGAGATGGAAACGTTTATAAAATCAAAATTCTAATTGATAGGAAATAATATGAAAATTATTCTTTTGGGTGCACCGGGTGCAGGAAAAGGGACTCAAGCGCAATTTTTAACCAAAGCGTTTGATATACCGCAAATCTCTACGGGGGATATGCTTCGTGCTGCGATCAAAGCAGGAACTGAACTTGGAACATTGGCAAAATCATTTATGGACTCCGGTAAACTCGTTACCGATGAGATTATTATCGGTCTTGTCAAAGAGCGTATTTTAGAAGATGACTGCAAAAATGGTTTTCTTCTCGATGGTTTCCCACGTACCGTTCCGCAAGCTGATGCACTAAAAGTTGCAGGTGTTGCCATCGATGCGGTAATCGAGATTGATGTTCCGGACTCTGAAATTGTGAATCGTATGTCAGGACGTCGTGCCCATCTCGCGTCAGGCAGAACCTATCATGTTGTTTATAATCCTCCAAAAGTAGAAGGAAAAGACGATGAGACAGGTGAAGATTTAGTTCAACGTGATGATGATAAAGCAGAAATTGTACAAGATCGTCTTCGTGTCTATCATGAGCTGACGCAACCTCTTGTTGCTTATTATCACGGCATGAGCGATTCTGATGCTTCAATTAAATATGTTCGTATTGATGGTACTCAGAAAATCGATGCTGTTGAAAAAGAGATTCTTTCACAGCTGAAATAATATCCGTCATTCCCGCGAAAGCGGGAATCCAGCTCTGTATTTAGGGGGATGGATCCCCGGGTCAAGCCCGAGGATGACGAAAGTATCTTAGTTAATCAAATTTGGTATAATTTAAAATTATCGTTTCAACCCATTGGTTGTTGCCAACATTTCATCACTCGTGGTAATTACTTTTGAATTCGCATCGTACGCACGCTGACCTGTGATCAGATCGGTAAGCTCGACCACCAACTGAACGTTTGAAAGTTCCACAAACCCTTGGCGGATATTTCCCAATCCAGTATCTCCAGGGGTTCCCTCAACAGGCTGCCCTGAGCTATCCGTTTCGACAAAAAGATTATCTCCCATTGCATGAAGACCTGCCGGATTGATAAAATTCGTCAATGACATCTGCCCTACTTGCGTTGCTTGTGCTTGACCCGGTTGCGTTACGCTGACAATACCATCGGTTCCAATACTGATATTAATCGCATCTTGGGGGATAACAATTTCAGGAATCACCGTATATCCGTCTGAATTTACCAGCGTCCCATTTTGATCCACTTTTAACGAACCGTTTCGGGTATACACTTCGGTTCCATTGGGGAGTTGAAGTTTCAAGAAACCTTTTCCGGTAATTGCCAAATCAAGGGTATTGTCGGTTTGTTTTAAACTCCCTTCCGAAAATATTTTATTAATCGCCGTTGGACGTACCCCAAGACCCACTTCAATCCCTGTGGGAGATTTGGTGGTATCACTCGTAGACGTTCCCGCATAGGTCATAACTTTATACATCAAATCCGCAAATTCAGCACGTGATTTTTTATATCCCATGGTATTAACGTTGGCAATATTATTCGCCGTTGTATCGATTTGGGTTTGCATTGCCAGCATTCCCGTAGAACTGGTATAAAGTGATTGCATCATGGTATTATCTCCTTAAATTATCGTCGAGTAACAGCGATTTTTTCAATAGCATCGCGATTCATATCATTCATCTGGGTATCCATTGCTTTTTGGTACATCCCTACCAGGCGATTGGCTTCGACCAGGCCTATCATTTCATTCACCGAATTAACATTACTTTTTTCCGTATAGCCTTGCATCACTGCTCCACTTTGGTCAACCGGGGTAAGGGCGACGGAAGGGTCAGGAACATAGAGATTGTCCCCCTCTTTTTTAAGCAATCGTAGATTTTGTGGTTCAATAACCATTAACTTTTTACCCGCTACCATCTGTGTAGAACCGGGGACATTGCTGCTAATCACCCCGTTTTTATCAATACTCACTATGGTGTCTTGGGGGTTAAGGGTAATGGCTGCTTTAGCTTTAAAGTAATCCTCAGAGAGAACTTCATATCCTTGTTTATTAACAAGTTTCCCTTCATCATTGAGAGTAAACAGTCCATCTCGTGTTAATCGAACCCCTTGCGGTGTATTAACTGCAAAAAACTGTCCCTCTTTAGCAAGAGCTAAATCAAAAGTATTGTCCGTTTTTTGAAGAGTACCTTGGGAGAAATCTGTATACGCATCGGTAATTTGCGGAACACGGGATAATGATCGATTAAAATACAAAGCGGCTTGAGTAGTATCATTTTGGAGTGGAAGCGTATCGCGTGCTTCTTTATAAAGTCTCGCAAAATCTCCTGTAATCAATTGCTCTTTCTTGTAACCGGCAGTGTTGACGTTTGCTAGGTTCGCTGCAATCGTATCCATACGGTTGAATTGCGCAATCATCCCCCCTGTAGCAGCGTAATATCCCGTTTGCATTGGTACTCTCCAAATTCAATATTAAACGTCTAAAGCAAAGCTCATTCCACTTTTTAATAATACTGACTTAGAGTTATTTAATAAGATTTCGGTATAATCCGATTCTTTTTAAAACCGCAAGGGAGCTTCTACCGTATGAGCGTCAAAGATTTAAACAAACATCTCGAAACACTATTTTCAGAACACAAATCGAAAAATTGCTTAACCTATGAAGCAATTGTCGAAGCGTACGACAAGCAACCTACTTCTGCTCAAGCCAAAAATATTTTAAAACTGGCCGAAAAATACAAACTTTGTCTTTTTACGTCATCAGAGCATGCTAAAATCCTCAATCAACAAGAGGCAGAAGCACGACGTGTAGCCCAATTAAAATACATTGAAGAAGCAAGCAGTGATCAGTTTGATATTCTCAAACAACATGAACTCCTTGAGTGGTCACGCTCAGATTCACCGGTACGTATGTATTTGCGTGAAATGGGACAAATCCCTCTTTTAACCAAAGAAGAAGAGGTCGAAATTTCGAAACGTATGGAGTCTGGTGAGGGAATTATTATTGATGCAATCTGTTCTGTCCCTTATTTGATCGATTTCATTCTTGACTATAAAGACCCCCTTATTAATCGTGAGCGTCGTGTCAAAGAACTCTTTAAAAGCTTTGAAGACGGAGACGAAGACGAGAGCGAAACAGAAACAGATGATGATGCCATAGATGATGATGAAGAGGTCAAAGAAAAAGCCCCTTCCGTCAAAGATAAAAAGCGGATTGAAAAGGTTGTGACCTCTTTTAAAGCGTTAGAAAAAGCCAAAAAAGAGTGGTCAAAAGCAACCGAAAAAATGCTTGAAGAGCGTACGCTTGATCAAATGGATGCAGATTACGTCCTCTTTTTTCTCACTCTCAGCTTCAAGAAAAAAACCCTTAAAGAAGCCCTTCTCGATCTAGGACCTACCTCTAAACTCATCAATGAGCTTGTCCGTTCTATGGAAACTGCCCTTCGAAGTGACGAAGGATTTGATCGTGAGCTCAAACGTTTAGAATATAAACTGCCTCTTTTTAATGAGCAGCTCAAGAAAAATCATAAAGTTATTTTGGAAAAAATTTGTGATCTTACCAAAGAAGAGATTTCAAGCAAAGTTCCGGAAGCGACTATGGTCAGTACCTATATGGAGATTAAAAAACTCATCCAAACCAAAGAAGCCTCAAAAGGCGGATTTGATATGGAGCCTGAGAAGCTTGCTGATATTTTAGAACAAATCAAACGGGGTAAAAGTATCTCAGAGATTGCTAAAACCCGTATGGCAAAATCCAATCTCCGTCTCGTTGTCTCCATCGCAAAACGCTATACTAATCGTGGTTTACCGTTCTTGGATTTGATTCAAGAAGGAAATATCGGTTTGATGAAAGCTGTTGATAAATTCGAATACCAAAAAGGGTATAAATTTTCAACCTACGCAACATGGTGGATTCGTCAAGCAATCAGCCGTGCCATCGCCGATCAAGCCCGTACGATTCGTATTCCGATTCACATGATCGAAACCATTAACCGTATCAATAAAATTATGCGCAAACACCTCCAAGAACACGGAAAAGAGCCGGATGTTGAAACCATCGCGGAAGAAGTGGGCTTGTCGGTTGAAAAAGTTAAAAATGTTATCAAAATCACCAAAGAGCCTATCTCTCTTGAAGCTCCGATCGGTAATGAAGAAGATGGTCGTTTTGGTGACTTTATTGAAGACAAAATGTCAATCTCTCCTTCGGATGCCATTCTCAAGGATGACTTGAAAGTGCAAATCGAAGGGGTTCTTGAGCAACTCAATGAGCGTGAAAAAGCCGTTATCAAAATGCGCTTTGGAATCATGGATGATGAGAGTGACCGTACATTAGAAGAGATCGGAAAAGAGCTTAACGTTACCCGTGAGCGCGTTCGTCAGATTGAAAGCAGTGCGATCAAAAAACTAAAACACCCTAAAGTGGGTCGTAAACTTAAAAATTATATCGAGGACTAATGACATTTGATCAACAGTGGATTGAATTTGACTTCAACCCCTTTGTTCTCTTTAGTTCCAATGGTAAAATAGTTTCTCTCAACACTGAAGCGCAGTACCTCCTTGGTGCCGTTGAAGCTTCTGTCCTTTATAAAATAGCCACCACCTATGCCAGCTCATCTTTTGGATTTAAAACTACATTTTTAGATCTTGAATTTGGTCGGTTCAAATTTTTCGGAATTACCATAGGGTACGAAAATGAAGAGCAAATCGGTATACGACTCTACCAGCTTCCAACCTTTAACTTTGCCAAACAAAAACCAGAGGGTCAATTGATTAACATCTATACTCTAATCGACTTATGCATCAGTTCCAATTCGATTGGCAGCACTATTCGCTATACCAAAGAACTGGATCCGGCATTACCTGAAATACGTCTTCATACAGAACTTTTTATAAAATTACTCAATAAAACCTATCAATCGTTCAATGATAATATGAGTATACTCACACGGCTTTATTTTCGTGTCGGTGAACATGTTAAATTTGAAAATGTCAAATATTCCCTCTTTGCAATAGAAGTATCCGCTGAAACTATGAACCGTAAATTTATCGCAGAACTCACCCATCTTGCCGAAGAAAATCATCTCTCTCTTGATCTAAAAGCGACAAAAGTAACCATTAATATCCCGATGATCACAAAATAGGGTTTAGCTTTAAACGGCTTCAAACCACTCTTTCGCCAAAAAATATCCTGCGATAATTCCAACTCCTAACCCCGTCAAATAGGGGAGAAGCACCAAAGTATGATTGTTTTGAAGTCCGAGAAAACCTAATATTAAAAAGGCATACGGGAGCAAGCGATATAGTGAGACCCATGCAGAACCATTTTTCGTAGTATTTTCAATAATATTTTGCTTTTGTTTCGCTTTTTCTTCTTTTATCAACTCTTTTATATCTTCTACTTCACCTTCACGCTCTTCTTCGTACAAATCGTAAGGGTCATCCATCATATCAATAACGTCTTTACTGTCACCAATCTCCACATCAAGCGTTCGTGTGCGAATCATATTTCGATAAGCGTACAATGACCCCATGGTAATCAGTGCACCTGAGAACAGTGCCACTTCAAAGCTTACAAAAACTGCTTTAGAGATGAAGAGTAAAAAAGTGATTACGGTTTGGAAAAGTACGGCAAAAATAAGCGTTTTTTTAATCTTCGTCGTCATCGTCATCCACTTGTTTACCCATATTGTAGCGAGGGTCTTTTGCCAATTTTTCAAACTCTTTGTATTGTTTGCTGTAGGCTTTATAGACATTTAAAAATGCTGCGGCTATACCGATAACAACACCCACCCATAAGAGCCATGTGATACCTGTGAGCTTTTTGAGACCCAGCCCTATTCCCACGCCGATTAAGACAGCGACCACCATTGAAATACCAAGCGATAAACTCTCCGCCCCTTCAATGATTGGTTTTATTCGTGGTTTGTGTTCTTCTTCTGTTGTCATAAAAATACCTTTTCTTGTTTAGAGATGGATCCCCGGATCAAGTCCGAGGATGACGGAAGTCGTCATTCACCCTCACGGGCACTTCGCCCTCGAAGGCTAGCATTGTGCCCCCTGCTGGTAAATCCAGCTTATAATTCACTAAAAATTTTATCTGCCGCAGAAATCGTCTCTTCAATCATCGTGTCTGTAATAGCTGTACAAATAAATCCTGTTTCAAATTGCGAACATGCAAAATAAAATCCTGCATCCAACATACCAGCGTGAAAACGGGCAAATCGAGCGGTATCGCTTTTGAGTGCATCAGCAAAATTATGAACAGGCTCATCCGAAAAGAAAAATCCGAACATAGAACCGCGAACATCGGTTTGCAGTCCGATATTGTGTTTCAGCGCTGCCTCATTAAAGCCTTGCATGAGACGCTTTGCACGTGTTTCAAGAATTCCGTACAAACGACCGTTTTGTTTGATTTTACGAATCGATGCCAATCCTGCTGCCATCGCTACGGGATTACCGCTGAGCGTACCTGCTTGATACACTCCTCCCTCAGGTGAGAGATGCGCCATAATGTCACGACGACCACCAAACGCTCCCACTGGCATACCGCCGCCGATCACTTTGCCCAGTGTAACCAAATCAGGTTTCGTCCCCGTAATACTTTCAGCACCATGCAAACACGCTCTAAACCCGCTCATCACTTCATCAAAAATCAACAATGCGCCGTATTCATCACATAGTGCTCGAAGTTGGGCAAGGAAATCTTTATCCGCAGGTACGAGTCCCATATTCCCAGCGATGGGTTCGATAATGACACACGCGATTCCTTCACTCTCCTGAAAACATTTGTGAACGCTTTGGATATTGTTGTACTCGGCTAAAAGAGTGTGCTTGGTAAAATCAGCCGGTACTCCCGGAGAGCTTGGTGTTCCGAATGTCGCTGCACCTGAACCTGCTTGGACAAGCAAAGCGTCACTGTGACCATGATAGCATCCGGTAAATTTAACAATATCATCACGAAGTGTAAATCCGCGAGCCAAACGAATAGCACTCATAACGGCTTCCGTTCCGCTGCTCACAAAACGAACTTTTTCGATAGAGTCATAAATAGAGATAATCAACTCTGCCAAATCACTCTCAGCTTCGGTCGGTGCGCCAAAGCTCAACCCGTGTTTTACCGCTTCAATCACCGCATTTTCGATGCTCTCATCACGATGTCCAAAAATCAACGGACCCCAGCTTTGAACGTAATCTACATAACGATTATCATCAATGTCAATGAGATACGCACCCTCTCCACTGGCGATAAAACGGGGAATCCCCCCAACGCTTTTGAATGCACGAACGGGCGAATTGACACCACCGGGGATAAGCTCTTGTGCTTTCGTAAATGCTTCTTGCGAATGATTAATTGTCATAAATATGTATCCTTATTTTAATGATTCATATTATAACCACACCTCTATTAACCCGATATAAGGTCATTTACAATGATTTAGCTATAATTCCCACAATTTACACCATATTTGGAACTTTCATTGCAGCAGCGTCCCTCTTTTTCTCTTTATGCCTTGCTTATTGCTGTACTGGTGCATATCATCGTTATTCTTTCACTTGCATTTATCGAAAAAATTACCCCTATTCCTCCCCCTCCTCCCAAAGATGAAAAGGCAAGTGAATCGCGATTTAAAGTCTCTCTAAAAGAGCAACCCAAGGCATCCAAAGAGGCGTTGATAAAAAATAATATTCCTAAAATAACCAAAGCACGCCCCATTCCTAAAGGGGAGCAACTCACAACACCGACGCCACAACAACCAAAGCCAGTTCCTAAGCAAAGTTCACCAGCCGTACAGCCTACCCCTCCTGTGCAAGAAACAGCCCCACCTCCACCTGAGCCAAAAAAAGCATTTGAACGTCACGTTGCCAAAGAAGTAGCCACTATAGAGCGTAAACCCCAGCCAAAAGGGCTGTATGATATTCTCTCTCAAGCCGATCCTGAAGTTAAAACATTATCAAACCCCAGCATCAAAATTAATGATAGTGTTAAAAAACTCTACGGAGATAAATTTGGTGAGTTGTCTGAAGGTGAGCAAAAATATATTTTGGATAATCAAGAGGTGATGCGTCGAATTACACAAACTGTTTTAGATCGATATGGAAGTTCACGTATTCCTGATAATCTTCGCGTTGATGAGACCAATACTATCGAATTTTATCTTCATCCGGATGGAAGTATTTCTGATATTCGATATCTAAAACACAGTCGCTTTGCCATTTTAGATGACACGACTAAAGAGACCATCGAGCTTGCATACGCACAATATCCAAGACCTGCACAAAAAACCTATATTCGTTATCGTGTTTGGTACAATCTTAGAGGCTATTAATCACTACCAATGCACCCTTATAAATCGGCTCATCGATAAATCCGTACCGTTCATCTACAAAACCTGTAATTCCACAAGATGCATGTTTCTCGAAAAGTTGAATAATCTCTTGAGCACGCTCAATCTCTGCTTCACTGTGACTAAAGATTTTATGTATTAGCTCCACTTGAGTGGGCGAAATGCACCCTTTTGCATCTAAGCCTATCTTTTTTTCCAGCTCCAGCCAATGGCGTAATCCATCACTGTTTTTATGCTCTTGATAGACGAAGGAGACGGGTTTTACTCCGCATGCACGAGAGGTAATTAAAAAATGGGAAAGAAGATACTGAGCCGTTGGATTTTCAGGAGTCAATAAACTCTGTGACAGTCCTAAGTCGGCAAAAAAATCAAGAACTCCGAGATAATAGACTTTGATACGTGGACTAATCGCCAATTTATCCAAGAGCAACCATGCTTCTTTGGTTTCGATAGAGAGATGGACTTCAATCCCCTCATCAATAAGTTCCAAGGCACACTTTACATCCTCTATGCTACGAATTTTTGGGATTCGGATGGCATCAGGCATAAATGCGTTGAGATACCTAATCTCCTCCACTCCCCCCTCATCCAAAGGATTAATCCGAACGACCAGTTTTTTATCGGATACAGGATTCGAGGCAAGAGCCAAAGCACACAAAACCAACGCATACGGCTTTAATTCAGAGCTTACTCCGTCTTCGAGGTTTAACATCAGACACTCAGAATTTAATGTGGGAATTTTAAGCAAATGGTGTAGATTATGGGTTGAAACCATCATCGCACTTCGAAAGGACAATGTGCGGTTTTGATGTCGATAAACGGGTACAGCTAATTTTCTTAACGATTCTAAATCTCTCTTCTCTAAGAGATTATTTAGATTTATTGTGTTTCGAAGCGGCAAGGCGCAATTCTTTGCGATGGAGATAATAATAGAGAGTTTGGATTTCAGTATCGGTGAGATAATAACGAGGCATACCGACAATTTTACTGTTCACATGATGGTAAAACTCTGAAAAAGGGATACGGTTGATAGGGGTTCCCTGAAATACCTTTTGCTCACCCTCTTCTTTATAGGTAGCAATTTTTCGACCTTCACCTGATTCACCGTGGCACATTTGACAGCCGATGCCTCTGGGGTTATGATACAGACCTGCTGCGTACTCTTCTTTGGTGATAAATGAGGTAGCACCGTACACTTGAAAGGCTATGAATAACATCAACAATACTTTCACGCCACCCCTTTAACCAACTGTTAGTTATTTATCGGTATCATACCCAAAAACTATTTTACGGTGATTAAATGCAACTACTTGACGGTAAAACCCTCGCCAAAAAAATCGAAGAAAAGGTTTCATTTGAAGCCAAAGAGTTCAAAAAAA
>Ga0268283_1000139_pt1 | contig 70909 bp, 65 predicted proteins | sample saktaG_13_FD_190140 | JGI IMG/M metagenome (GOLD analysis project Ga0268283, IMG submission 190140) | Saline water microbial communities from Sakinaw Lake, British Columbia, Canada - sak_2013_06_06_36m | ecosystem: Environmental > Aquatic > Non-marine Saline and Alkaline > Saline ...
GTGTCCGATGGAGAGCATGTCGTGGTCTCCGGCAATGGATACAGCGCCACGATAAAAGCCCGGATCAGCCCGTGCATGCACCCGGAAGCCGTGTTCATGGTGCATGGGTTTGGCCGAAGCATTCCGGCGGAATCCCGGGCCTGCGGCAAGGGGGTATCGGATATTTCACTGATGAGCGGCGGATTGAACCAGTGGGATCCGGCCGGTGGCGCACTGGCGTTTCAGGAGCATTTCGTGTCGGTTAAAAAGAAGCAGCCCGGTTGATGGCCCAACCAGACAAGCAGAGATGGGCTCCAGTGAATATGTATCAGGGCTTCCGATGGATAATATGTGGCTGCCATGCGAAGATTATACTTTTTAACTATTTGTAAATATTTATTATTAAGTATAATGGATTATAAAAATGTAAATATTATTCATTTGTACTTGACAGGATAAACGTCATCAGTGTAAACGGACACAGTTTGTTTTTCAGGAACTTTCTACCAATCCAAACAAGGGTGAAAATCTCATGCAGTTTGACTGGTTGAACTTCGCTATCCTTTTGTTTTTGTTTGCCGGACTTGCATTCGGTGGTCTTCCGGTTGTCCTCTCGTTGTTTTTATCACCAAAAAGCAAAGCAAACGACTTATCTCTTCCCTATGAATGTGGAATAAACCCCCTGGGGTCGGCGCGTGTGAATTTCGGAATCAATTATTATTTTTATGCGCTGCTGTTTCTTGCCTTTGATGTGGATGTTTTGTATCTGTTTCCGGTATCGGTTGTATATGCAAACAGCCCTGGCTGGACCCTGTTCTGGGAACTGGTCGTCTTTTTGGGTATTCTTGGGCTTGCGGTGGTATATTTCTGGCGCAAAGGAGTGTTTACATGGCCAAGAAGGATTTCCTTCTAAAACAGGCAGTGACGGATACGGGTACGGATCCGCCGCTGATTCAAATTCAACCCGTTCAGCAGATCATGGATCTTTGCAGGTCCATGTCCTTGTGGCCCATGACGTTCGGGTTGGCATGTTGCGCTATTGAAATGATGGCTGTCGGCATGGCGAGATTTGATATTTCGAGATTCGGAGCAGAGGTATTCCGCCCGTCCCCCAGGCAGTCGGATCTGATGATCGTTGCCGGAACGGTTTCAAAGAAGATGGCGCCTGCCGTTGTACGGCTGTATGAACAGATGCCGGCACCCAAATGGGTTATGGCGCTTGGCAATTGTGCCATATCCGGGGGTCCGTTCAGCTTTGAGGGGCAGTATGGCATTGTTGAAGGAGTGGATCGTCTGATTCCCGTGGATGTCTATGTGCCGGGCTGTCCGCCCAGACCCGAGGGGCTGCTGGAGGGATTGTTCGAGCTTCAAAAGAAACTGACTGGCCGTCGCTGGTGGCCAGAACCCAAAGAACATTACCGCATATGAAAACGCAACATACGAATCGCTCACTTCCTGAAGTCCTGTCCGGCATCGAAGTCCTGGGAAAAGCAGCTTCCGATTATGCAAAAACCGGGTTTTATGCCGGGATGTTTATCGAAAAATCGCATCTGCTGAACGTTGCGGCCCTTCTTTTTGAAAATGGCTATTTTCTTGAAGATGTTTCGGGCGTCGATGTTCAGGAGGGAATTCTTGTGGTTTATCATTTCGACCGGTATGACCGGTCCGAACGGCTGACCGTTCGCGTGCTGACGTCCCATGACGCGCCATCGGTTCCATCCATTGTTTCCGTTTTCAGCGGCGCGGACTGGCATGAGCGGGAATGCTTTGACTTTTTTGGTGTCATTTTCGAAAATCATCCAAACCTGAAACCGCTTCTTCTTCCCGATGATCTCGGTGTGCACCCACTGTTAAAAGAAAACAACCGGCAGTCGCTTTATGCCGTGTTGCCCTTTGATCAACTCGTTGACGGCAATTCCAAATAACAGGTTTATTTATAATCACGATTTCGGACTGCTAACATTAAGCAAAAGGCATACCCGGAAGGATCCCATGAAGAGTCAATACTCCATTATCCAAGATAAAGAACGATGTATCGGTTGTCTGAGCTGTGAGGTCTATTGTCTGCAGAACAAGCAGCTCTCGGAAGGCCCCCGGCTGTGTGAGATTGTCGTGCTGGGCAAACGAAAAATCAGTGGCATTCCGCGCGAAGCCTACGTTTACATGTCCTGTTTTCACTGCGAAAACCCGGCCTGTGTCGCCGCTTGCCCGACCGATGCCATGAAAAAGCGTGAATCCGACGGGATTGTTTATGTGGATTTTGATCGCTGTATTGGATGCAAGTCCTGTATGGTGGCATGTCCCTGGGGAGCGGTTCAGTGGAATCCCGAATCTCAGAAAGTCGTCAAATGCGATTATTGCAAGGATCGTGTGGATCAGGGTCTTAAGCCGGCCTGCGTAACGGTTTGCTCAACCGGGTGCCTGAGCTTTAAGGAGCTGAGCGGCAGCGACTCGGATACGGATTAGTTGCTTTGCCAATCCAAGCCCTTTTGCACAGAACGAAGGGCAATCAATATGTTTGAATACTTTCCAGCCTAAGGAGGCATGAATGTCGGGGACAGCGTGTGCGTGCCAGGAGATAGAGTGCAGGGAAATCGAAATCGATTACAGTCTTCTGGATAAAATCATTCGCGACGATTATGGCGGAAACAAGGAAGCCATGATCATGATGATGCAGGCAATTCAACAGGTATACCGCTTTTTACCTGAAGCTGCCGTGAAGTACTTGTCCCAGGTGATCGAGGTTCCCATCACCAAGATTTATGAAGTGGCCACGTTTTATGCCTCGTTCAGTCTTGAACCCAAGGGAAAGTACATCCTCAGCGTGTGTACGGGTACGGCCTGCCATTTGAGAGGAAGCGGCGGCCTGACCGAGCACATCTCCAAACGGCTGGGAATCACCCCTGGCAAAACAACTTCGGATATGAAGCTGACCCTGGAAACAGTCAACTGCGTCGGCGCCTGCGCTGTGGCACCGGTTGTGGTGATTGATGAGAAGTGTTACCCCAAGGCAGATATCGCCACGCTAAACGAATTCATGGATCGTCTGAATGCGGAATAAGGGAATGATGATATGATCGAAGCAACTCAAACCGCAACTCCCCCCGAGCTTAAAAAAATTACGAGCCCTGACGGCCTGGCACTTTTCCGGCAGGAACTTGAGAGAAGGCATGACCCGAATGCACCGCAGATCCTGGTCTGTTCCGGCACCGGATGCCGGGCAGCCGGTAGTGCCGCAGTCGTGGATAAATTCAAGGAAGTGCTCTCCGGAACCGGATGGAACGGAAAAGTCATTCCGCTGGCCAAGCACACCGGCTGTCACGGGCTGTGTTCCCGCGGCCCCCTGGTGGTCATCGAGCCGGGAAACCTGTTTTACCAGCGGGTTTCGGTTGACGATGTCGAGGACATCGTCAATAAAACGATTTTAAATAACGAAGTCATTAAAAAACTTCAATACAAGCCGGCAAACTCCAAGGAAGTCATTGCCAAAGCCAGCGACATTCCTTTTTACGCCAAGCAGACCCGCCTGGTCTTGAAGAATATCGGCAAGGTGGACCCCACCGATATCAACGACTCCATCCTCCGCGGCAGCTATTCGGCGCTGGCCAAGGTCCTGACCCGCATGTCGCCTCAGGATGTGATTAATGAAGTCGCCAATTCCAAGCTCAGAGGCCGTGGCGGGGCCGGGTTCCCCACCGGTTTGAAATGGGAATCCTGCGCCAAGCAGGAAGGCATCCGGTATGTCATCTGCAACGCGGATGAAGGAGACCCCGGAGCTTTCATGGACGGAGCGCTTCTTGAGGGAGATCCCCACAGCGTTCTGGAGGGCATGGCTATCTGCGCGTATGCTGTCGGGTCCAACCGCGGATACATGTATGTGCGGGCCGAATATCCGATGGCCGTGAAAACGCTCAGGGCCGCTATTCCTCAGGCAGAGGCGCTCGGTCTTCTGGGTGAAAACATCATGGGAACCGGCTTTGATTTCAAGGTAACCATATCGACGGGTGCCGGCGCATTTGTCTGCGGCGAATCCTCCGCCCTGATGGCGTCTCTGGAAGGAAAAGTCGGCCGGCCCCGGCCAAAATACATCCGATCCGTTGAAAAAGGATTCCGGGACAGTCCATCGAACCTCAACAACGTGGAAACCTACGCCAACATACCGGCCATCATCACCAACGGCGGCGACTGGTATAAGTCTTACGGTACGGAACGATCCTCCGGGACCAAGGTGTTTGCCCTGACCGGCAATGTCAACAATATCGGCTTGGTTGAAGTTCCCATGGGCATCTCTCTGATGGAAATCGTTTTCGGCATCGGCGGGGGCATTCCCAACAAACGGTCGTTAAAAGGGGTGCAGACCGGTGGGCCTTCGGGTGGGTGCATTCCCATCCCCCACCTGATTCCCGATATCAACGTGGGGTACGGGAAATTGGCGGAAGTCGGATCCATCATGGGTTCCGGCGGAATGATCGTCATGGACGAAGACACCTGCATGGTTGAGGTGTCCCGGTATTTTGTCAACTTTCTGTTCGAGGAGTCCTGCGGTCAGTGCACGCCCTGCCGGGAAGGGCTGATTCGCATGAAGGAAATACTGACCCGGATTACCCAGGGCGAGGGAAGAGAAGGCGATGTCGAGCTGCTGGTAGAAATCGGCAATTTCACCAATAATTTTTCGCTTTGCGGCCTCGGAACCTCGGCAGCCAATCCTGTTCTGTCCACGATCCGGTATTTTCGTGAAGAGTATGATGCCCATATTCGGGATAAAAAATGCCCGGCCGGGGTCTGCAAACCCCTGTTCCATTATGATATCGATGCGGAAACCTGTACCGGCTGCGGGGTCTGCAAGACTAAATGCCCGGTCAAAGCCATTGCCGGGGAGAAGAAAAAGACACATGTCATTGATCAGTCTCTGTGTATCAAATGTATGGAATGTTACAAGAGCTGTAAATTCAGAAGCGTCAAAATCATGTGATAACGTTGTAATTCGTCATCATTTTTAAAGGACAACCCCGATGAAAGTCCTCAACATTGTATTAAACGGTAAAGCAGTTACCGCAAAGATGGGCCAGACCATTCTGGAGCTGGCAAGGGAACACGACGTCTTTATCCCGACGCTTTGCGACAGCCCTGCGCTTGAGGCCGCGGCCATGTGCCGGCTATGCACCGTGCAGGTCATTGAAGGCAAATGGCCAAAATTTGTGACTGCCTGCAATTTTCCGCTACGACGGGACGCGGAGGTCGTGACCGACTCCCCGGAAGTTCGCCATGGCCGAAAACTGATTATCGAGTTGCTGATGGCCAGATGCCCGACATCTCCGGAACTGCAGCGGCTGGCTGTTGACTATGGCTGCGATCTGGAGCGGTTCTCGCCCCTGAATGACGATTGCGTGGTGTGCGGCCTCTGCACCCGGGCCTGCGAGGCGGTTACCGGCAGGACGTTGTCCCTGGCCGGAAGAGGCACGGCCATTCACGTGGATACCGCGTTTCAGAAAGCGTCTACATTTTGCATCGGCTGCGGCGCCTGCGTCCAGATCTGCCCGGTACAAAAAATATCCATGGAAGATGTGGATGGAGAACGCCGGATTATTCTTCATGGGAAAATCGCATCCCGCGTCAAACTGCCCCAGTGTACATCCTGCGGAAAGTTTTTCGGTCCGTTGGTTGACCTGAAGCAGGTCATGGAGCGCATGGGAGAGCATCTGATTCCGCCGCCCAATGCATGCGTATGTCCGGAATGTTCCAGACGGAATCTGGCGGTTAAACTGGGAAAACGATATTTTGAACAATATGGCGTTTTCGAAGAAGAAGGTCAGGCTGATGCTGGATAAACCCTCCTTTAATCTTAACGGCGATTACTATTCGTCCCGATTTTCAGAGCTCGGCAAGGGAGAAGGCGATACCCTGATTCTGAATCTGGGGCCTCAGCACCCATCCACCCACGGTGTGCTTCGGGTTATCGTGGAACTGGACGGTGAATATGTCCGCAGGGCGGAACCGGTCCTGGGATACATTCATCGGATGCACGAGAAAATGGGTGAGGTCAAAACCTACGTTCAGTATCTGCCCAATATGGGACGAGTCGACTATCTTCATGCGTTGGCCTGGAACTGGGCTTATGTGGGTGCGGTTGAAAAGCTGATGGGGCTCGAGGTCCCAAGTCGCGCCGAATACATTCGGGTCATCACTTGTGAGCTGAACCGTATCTCCTCGCATCTGCTGTGGTGGGGTGCCTATGTTCTGGATCTTGGCGGGTTTACTCCGATTCTTTACGCCTTCGATGATCGGGAAATCCTCATGGATATCCTCCAGATTCCAACCGGTTCCCGGCTGACCTATTGCTATTATCGGTTCGGCGGGGTGTCGGCGGATCTGACGGAGACGTTTCTGACTCAGACACGCAGTTTCATTGAACGTTTCAAAACCCGTATTCCCATGTACCACGACCTGGTCACCGGAAACATGATCCTGCGGGGAAGATGTGAGGACATCGGTGCGCTCCCGGTGGAAATGGCCAGGCGCTACGGGGCAACCGGGCCGGTGCTTCGCGGATCCGGCGTGGCTTACGATGTCCGTCGCATGGAACCCTACTCGGTTTACGATCAATTCGACTTTGACATACCGGTTGGGAAAAACGGGGATGCCATGGACCGATACGACGTCCGAATGGCGGAACTGGAACAAAGCGTTCGCATCATCGAACAGGCCATGAGTCGCATTCCGGACGGTCCATTTATTAATCCCGATGTTCCGGACCGCATTCTTCCGCCCAAAGGGGAAGTGTATTTTGCGGTGGAAGGTGCGCGCGGGAAAATCGGCGTCTATCTGATCAGTGACGGAACGGCCAGGCCATACCGCCTGAAACTGCGGGCGCCGGGGTATTCGAATCTTCATGTGTTTGCGGAACTCGCCCAGGGAACGATTCTGGCTGACGCGGTTTCCATATTGGGAAGTCTTGACCTTGTGATACCGGAGATTGACAGATGACGCAAATTCTCCAACTCCTGATGCATCCACTCGTGCATTTGCTGGTGGCGCTGATCGCCATTCTGACTTTTATCGCGCTGAACGGCCTGATACTGGTGTATGTGGAACGGAAAGTCGCCGGCTTCATTCAAAGAAGACCCGGCCCTTTTGAAGTGGGTCCTCACGGACTTCTGCAGCCGCTTGCGGATGCTTTGAAACTGGTGGGCAAACAGCTTGTCATGCCAAGGGATGCGGACCGCATTCTTTTCTGGGCAGCGCCGCTGCTCTCCTTTGCCCCGGTTGCCATCTGCCTGCTTCCCATTCCGTTTGGTCCCCATCTGCTGGGACTGAACGTCAACCTGGGGCTGCTGCTGGTTCTGGCGTTTTCCGGATTGAATGTTCTGGCCCTCTGTCTGGCCGGTTGGGGTTCCAATAATAAATACGCGCTTCTGGGTGCGGCCCGCGCCGTGGCCCAGTCCGTGGCCTACGAAATCCCGCTCCTGCTCTCCGTTCTCTGCGTGGCGTTCACCTGCGGGTCCCTTAATTTTGTGGATATCACGGTGTCGCAGACAAAGCATGGACTATTATCCTGGAATGTGTTTTCTCAGCCGCTGGCATTTCTCATATTTTTCGTCTCGGCTTTGGCTGAAACCAACCGGGCTCCCTTTGACCTGCCCGAGGCGGAAAGCGAGCTGACCGCCGGGTTTCATACGGAATATTCCGGGATGGGATTCGGGCTGTTTTTTCTGGCGGAATATTCTTACATGATCGTTGTCAGCGCGGTGGCATCCGTCTTGTTTCTCGGCGGATGGAGCGGGCCTTTTTTCTCCGGCCACTGGTGGATGCTCGGCAAAATCTATGCCCTGATCCTCATCATGATGTGGTTTCGCTGGACGTATCCCAGAGTCCGATTCGATCAGCTCCTGAATATCTGCTGGAAGTGGCTGATTCCGCTTTCCCTGATCAACCTGCTTGGAACTGCTTTGATCATTAACCTTGTGAGGTAGGATGACAACGATTCAAAAAACCCTTAAAGGGCTGTGGAGCCTGATTGTCGGCCTGAAGGTCACGGGAAAAGAGTTTTGCAGACCCTGGATTACCGTGCATTATCCGCGGCAGGAAGTCACCAATCTGGATTCCTACCGGGGGCATATCGATCTGGTACCGCTTCCGGCCGATCCCCGAACACCGCTCTGTATCGTCTGCAGGCGCTGCGAGGAAGTCTGTCCATCCGGCTGCATCCGCATTGAAGGGCATGTGCCCGGAGAGGAAAAGGGAGGCCCGGTACGTCAGCTTCTGCTGATTTCCAATGTGCCGTTGCCCCATTCCGCGGCCAGGGAACCGATATGTGCCGCAGATAAGACATTAAGGGTGCTGGACGGGTTTAGCCTCAATTACAATCTGTGCAGCTTGTGCGGCCTGTGTGTCCAGAGCTGCCCGGTATCTTCCTTGAGGTTTTCAGAGGATGTTTATCTGGCCGGGGCCTCCCGTAAGGATTTTGAGTTTGATCTGCTGAAGCGGCTCAAACACCGTGGCCGGTTTGCAAAGATTAAGAAGGCTGCATGATTTGAAGCAGGATGGAATGGTTTTTAAAAAAAAACGAAATACAGGCAAGTTTTTAAGAACTTGTAAAAAATCATATTTGGGATGGCAAAGTAAAAAGTTCAAGATCAAGGTGAGCGAGTCCTGAGGACCGGCGTTCCGCCTGCCGTACGACGAGTACGCCGCAATGACGAAGGATGAAGCTCAACGCAGATATTGGGCTTTTTGCGAAGCCATCAAGTTTTTAAGACTTTCATTATAAATAGGACAGGAGAACCATGGATCAGCTTTCAGGGATTCATCTGGCTTACGGGCTGTATTTAGTCCTCATCATCTGCGGAGGCCTCGTGGCCGTGCTCGCCAGAAGTTTAGTCCGGGCGCTGTCCGGTCTGATCGTCACCTTGTTCGGCGTTGCGGGAATGTATCTGCTCATGGCAGCTCCGTTTATTGCCCTCATGCAGATACTGATCTATGTGGGTGCGGTAACGGTCTTGATTTTTTTCGCCATCATGCTGACCCGAACATCCGAAGGCGAATCCGGTTCCGAAAGCGGACGAATCGGCCGCGGTTTTCTCGGTATCTGGGCAGCCGGGTTCTCGACCCTGGTTCTGGCCGCGGTGGTGATTCGTCATATGCCCAAAGCCATCCCGCTGAAACCTGAAGTTACCATGGGCAGACTGGGTGAGTTCCTGACCGGCCCGTATTCGCTTTCCTTTGAACTGATTTCCGTTGTCCTTTTTGTCGCAATGGCCGGGGCCGTACTTCTGGGGTTTGAGAGGAGAAAAGCCAAATGAATTATCTGGTATGGTATCATCTTGCAGCGCTGATTCTCTTTGGCCTGGGTCTTTATGGCATCACCTGCCGCAAGAGTCTGGTCGGGATGCTGATATCCGTTGAATTGATGCTGAACGGCGCCGGTCTGGCGCTGGTTGCCAGCAGCCGGTTAACTCCGGCCCTGGATGAACTGGGGCAGCTTGGCACGCTTTTGGTAATGGGGCTGGCTGCAGCTGAAGCCACGCTGGTGCTTGCCATAATCCTGATCGTATCCCGGCGTTTTGGAACCACTGAAATTGCCGATATCGCAACGTTAAAGGGCTAACGGATGATGACTGAAAGCGTAACTCTTCTTCTGCCGATTATTATAACCGGTTTATCCCCGCTTTTTATCTGGTTGCTTCGTAAAAACATCAATCAGCGGGAAGCGGTCTCTTTTGTTGCCGGCATTCTGACCTTTGCATCCGTGATGACATTTGTGCCGCAAGTATTAAAGGGAAATATCCTGGTTTATAAGCTCTTTGAGATTCTTCCCGGAATTGAGGTCAAATTCTGCGCGGACGGACTTGGGATGATATTTGCCATTGTCGCATCCTTTCTCTGGATACTGGCCACCTCCTATAACATCGGCTACATGAGGTCTCTTAAGGAACACGCCCAGACCCGGTACTATTTCTGTTTTGCCGTTGCCATCTTTGGGGCTGAAGGGGTTGCGCTGAGCGCAAACATCTTTACCCTGTATTTGTTTTACGAAGTCATTACCGTCTTTACCTATCCCCTGGTCGCCCATCATCAGGATGAAGAAGGTTTTGCCGGCGCCCGGAAATACCTGGTCTACCTCATGGGGACATCCAAGCTCTTTCTGCTTCCGGCCATGGTGATGACATATGTCCTGTGCGGCACGCTGGATTTCAAGCTCGGCGATATGATGACCGGTATTTTTCCGGCGGATGCCAATCCGGTTCTGGTCCAGATCACGTACTTTCTGTATGTTGCCGGCCTTGCCAAAGCCGCCATCATGCCCTTTCATAACTGGCTGCCATCGGCCATGGTCGCGCCCACTCCGGTTTCCGCCCTGCTGCATGCCGTGGCGGTTGTAAAAGCCGGTGTGTTTTCCGTGAGCCGGATTCTGCTTTCCGGATTTGGGGTCAATGTCATGACGGACCTGAATCTGGGGTTTGTGACCGCCTGTTTTGCTGCCTTCACCATTGTGGCGGCATCGGTGATCGCCTTGACCAAGGATGATCTGAAAGCCCGGCTGGCCTATTCCACCGTCAGCCAGCTCTCCTATGTGGTATTGGGCGTGGCCATGCTGACACCCTCGTCCATTACCGGCGGTCTTGCCCATATCGCCCATCATGCCTTCAGCAAAATCACTCTCTTTTTTGCGGCAGGTGCAATCTACGTGGCGACCCATAATAAAAAAATCAGTCTAATGTCCGGCTTGGGCAGAAAGATGCCCTGGACGTTCGGTGCGTTTGCTCTGGCCAGCCTCTCCATGATCGGCGTGCCGCCGGTGTGCGGATTCGTCAGTAAATGGTATATGATTAACGGCGCAGTCAGCGCCAATTACACGATTTTCATGACAGCGCTTCTGGCCAGCACGATCCTGAACGCCTCGTATTTTACGCCGATCATTTTCAAGGCGTTTTTCGAGGCCCCGGTTGCCGGCATGGATCACTCCCATTTCTCGGAGGCGCCCATGACCATGGTGGTGCCGCTTTGTTTCACCGCCATGGTTTCGGTGTTTCTGGGCTTGTATCCCCAGGTCTTTATTCAGTTTATTCAGATGATCAAAGGGTTTTAAGGTTTACTTAACGATAGCGTGAGTTATGCGATCCACACCAACGAGAGTCATCAGCCATGTCCTTTTTTAAACAGTTTATGGAAGCGCCTTTCTTGAAAAAAGCGATGTATGCGGTTCTGGCCGTGATGGTCGTGCTGAACTTTTTGATTTTACCGCCGCATCCTCATTTTGGAGCGGAAAAAATTCCCGGTTTCTGGGCCATTTTCGGCTTGGGCGTTGCTGTGGCCTTAGCCCGGCTTGCCAAGGGTGCTGCGCACACTTTTCTGGGGAAAGACGTGGATTTTTATGAAAAACATGAGAAATAATTCATCTGCATCCCCTAAGGAGGCAAAGTGACAGCGTTTATTCATCCCTCCATCCTGTTTGCCGGCTGCGCGCTGATTGTCATCTTCATGCCGGTTAAAATCGGCAGATGGTTTCCGCCCATAGCCGCCTCTCTGGCTGTCCTGAGTGTGCTCACCATGCCCCAGGGGTCTCACGCCACACTGCATTACCTGGGAATGACATTAAGCCTGGGCCGCGTGGATGCCTTGTCTCTGGTGTTTGCCCATGTATTTGCCATTCAGGCGGTCATCGGATTTATCTTCGCGTTTCATATTACGGACCGGGCCCAGCACGTCGCCGCCTTGATGTATATTACCGGAGCGTTCGGATCGGTTTTTGCGGCCGACTATCCCACCCTGTTTATTTTCTGGGAAATGATGAGCGTCTCATCGACGTTTCTGGTCTGGTTGAGACGTGTTCCCGCCTCAACAAAGGCCGGTTTTCGGTATTTCCTGTTTCATACGCTGGGCGGACTGATGCTTCTGGCCGGCTTGCTGCTGCGGTACAAGGCCACTGGCTCCTGGGCTTTTGAGGCGATATCACCGGCTTCCGCTCAGTTTTATGACTATCTGATCATGATTGGATTCTGCGTAAACGCGGCTGTTGTTCCGCTTCATGCCTGGCTGCCGGACGCTTATCCGGAAGCAACCGTTACCGGCGCCGTATTCATGAGCGCATTTACCACAAAAACGGCCGTATATGTGCTGCTTCGCGGGTTCTCCGGTTTTGAGATTCTGGGCGTGATGGGAACCCTGATGACCCTCTACGGGGTTGTCTATGCGACCATCGAAAACGATGCCCGCCGCATTCTGGCCTACCATATCGTCTCTCAGGTCGGATACATGGTCGCCGGAGTAGGAATCGGCACCGCCATGACCATTGACGGGGCTTGCGCCCATGCCTATGCCCACATTCTTTATAAAGGTCTTCTTTTTATGAGCGCCGGCACGCTTCTTTACGCAGCCGGAACCTCCAAGCTGACGGAACTTGGGGGGCTCTATAAGCGCCTGCCCATGGTTTGTTTCTTCTATATGATTGCCGCTGTCAGCATTTCCGGGGTGCCGCTCTTTTCCGGATTTGTCAGCAAAACCATTACCATTGCCGGTGCTGCCGAAGCTCACCATACGTGGCTGGCCATCGGCATGGAAATTGCCGCGGTCGGTACCTTTCTTTCCGTCGGTATCAAGCTGCCGTATTTTGCCTTTTTTTCCAAAAAAGATCCGGGGATGGAACTGACCCCGATTCCCCTGAACATGTATATTGCCATGGGGATCGGTGGATTTCTCTGTTTTTTCATCGGCATCTATCCCAACTTTCTTTACAGGCTTCTTCCCCATGCCGTTGAATATGTTCCCTACACGCCGTGGCATGTGCTTCAGTCTTCCATGCTTCTGGGTTTCACCGGCCTTGGATTTTACATCATGCGGAACAAACTCAAGCCCGAAGCCAAGCTCAATCTGGATTTCGACTATTTTTACCGTCTTGTGGGTCGAGTGGTTCTGGCCATTGCCAGGCGTCCGATCGAGGTCATTGATGTTTGGTGGAGTGAATTCTATCGCATCGGCGGCTTGAAGGGTATGCTCAAAATTGCAGCCGGTTCCGCCTGGTTTGACAAGGCCGCCATTGATGGCGTGGTGGATGGATCGGCCTATACGGTTCAGAAAATCGGACGGGTTGCTTCCCTGACCCAGACCGGACGCTTACAGGACTATTTGTCGGCTGCCCTTGTCGTTGGCCTGACCGTGTTTGCTTTGATCTGGTTTTTATAAAGATAGCAGTTAATTTACACACGGGCCTTTTATAATTATTGATAAGACCGTCAGTATTCGTCGAACGGAGAACGAATGAGTCAGACCACAATGCCAATTCTATCCATTTTGACATTTTTTCCTTTAGCCGCCTGTTTTGTTCTGCCATTTCTCAGGAATGAAAAAACGGTTCGGGTCTTTTCTTTACTTGTTGGCATCGCAGAGGTTTTAATTGCGCTTCCCCTGTTTCGATTCAGTTTGACGACTCCCGGATATCAGTTTGTTGAAAAAATTGCATGGATGCCCCAGTGGGGCCTGACCTATTATATGGGAATGGACGGCATCAGTCTGCTGATGGTGCTTTTGACCATCCTGCTTCTGCCGCTATGCGTTCTGTGTTCCTGGACCTATATCTCCAAACGGGTCAAGGAATTTCATTTCAGTCTGCTTTTGATGACATCGGCCTGTATCGGCGTGTTCCTGGCACTGGATCTGGTGCTCTTTTACATTTTCTGGGAAGCCATGCTGGTTCCCATGTTTCTGCTTATCGCCGTATGGGGTGGACCGGAACGTCGCTATGCATCGGTAAAGTTCTTTCTGTATACGCTGGCTGGAAGCACCCTGCTGCTGGTCGCCATCATTGCCCTTTACAAGGTCGGCGGCACATTCTCCATACCGGATCTGACGGAGCAGACATTTCCTTTCAGGTTCCAGTTCTGGGTGTTTCTGGCAATGGCTTTGGCCTTTGCCATCAAAGTGCCGATGTTTCCCTTTCACACCTGGCTTCCGGCAGCTCACGTGGAGGCGCCTACCGCCGGCAGCGTGCTGCTGGCCTCCATTCTGCTGAAGATGGGGGCTTACGGTTTTCTGCGGTTCTGCCTTCCCCTGACGCCGGATGCCAGCGTCTATTTTGCGCCCATGATGATAGCCATCTCCATTGCGTCCATTCTATACGGCGGCTTTGTGGCCCTGGGCCAGAAGGACATGAAAAAGCTGATCGCCTATTCTTCGGTGGCCCACATGGGGTTTGTGACCCTGGGGATATTTATTTTCAGCCTGCGAGGATTTCAGGGCGCGCTCATGGTCATGCTGAATCACGGCATCACCACTGGGGCCTTGTTTATGCTGGTCGGGGCCGTTTACGAGCGCAGTCACAGCCGGGAAATCGCTAATAACATGGGCCTTGGCAAATATCTGCCGGCCTATATGTTTTTCTTCGGCCTGTTTGCTCTCTCTTCTCTGGGTTTTCCGGGAACCAACAGTTTTGTGGGTGAGCTCTTGGTTCTGATCGGTGTTTTCAAGGCAAGTCCCTGGGTCGGCGCCGCCATTATTCCCGGCGTCATGCTGGGGGCGGCCTATATGCTGAGACTCGGCCAGAAACTGGCCTGGGGAGAGCCCACGCAGGCCAAGGCATGGAAGGATTTGAATCTGAGGGAATGGAGTTATCTGGTTCCGCTGGCGATTCTGGTCTTCTATATCGGACTGGCGCCGGGACTCACCTTAAGAGTCATTGATCCCACGCTGAACCGGGTGCTGGATCGCATTACGCCCAAACCCAAACCGGCCATCGTTAAAACTGCTGTTTTGCCAAACACACAGAAAGGCATTATTGCCGGACTGTTCTCTTCATCACGCTGAGGAAGGAGAACCTTGTGAAGGTTGATTTGACGCTTCTTTTACCAGAACTGGTTCAGATCCTGATTATTCTGGGACTATTCGTTCAGACCCTGAAAAAATCAGGCACTGAGAATAAGGGGTTTTTCGGCATTGGCTGGCTGCCGTGGGCTGCTGCTGTCGGCATTGCCGCGGCCGCTTTCAGCATGAAACGATCCGGTCTCCTGTTTTGGGATGCTTACCAGGTGGATGGATTGTCTCAATTTTTCAAAATGGCCATTGCGCTGGGTTTTGCCATCGCCTCTTTAAATGCCATGTCAGCTCCGACCGTGAAAGACGATCAGCGGGCGGATTATTTTATGTTTTTTGCCCTGAGCTCTCTTGGGCTCATGCTGATGGCCAGCTCTGTTGAACTGATCACCATTTACATTTCACTGGAAATCGCCTCATACAGTCTTTATGCCATCATTCCCATTCGCGGCAACGACCCGCGCGCCGCAGAAGCCGGTATCAAGTATATTCTCTTTGGCGCGGCGGCAACGGCCATCGCACTTTTCGGCCTGTCCTACATTCTGGCGTCCCAGCACACCACCTATCTGCATCTTCTGGCTGCCAAGTCCTGGGCATGGGCGGATTCTCCCCTGGCGGTTACGGGAATCACCCTATTCATGGTGGGTTTCTTTTTTAAACTGGCCTTGTTTCCGTTTCATTTCTGGTGCCCGGATGTCTATGACGGAACCAGCAACGAAACCGCCGCTTTTGCAGCCACCCTTCCCAAGCTCGGGGCCGTGGTGATCCTGATTCGGCTGGTCGCCTTGCTGAAGCCGGAAATTGAAATTATCACCATCATGGCGGTATTGTCGGCAGCTTCCATGACATTCGGAAATCTGGCCGCCCTGATTCAGACGGATGTCAAGCGGATTCTGGGGTATTCCAGTGTGGCGCATGCCGGGTATGTGCTGGTAGGGCTGGTGGCCGCCAATGCCATGGGACTTTCCGCTGCCGGCTTCTACAGCCTGATTTATCTGCTGATGAACCTGACCTGTTTCTGGGTGATCTGCAGCCTGTCCACGGACGGCAAGAACCTGAAGCTGGACGACTTGAACGGCCTTTACAAGCGGGCACCGTATCTGGCCTTTGTTCTGGCGGTCGGCGCATTCGCTCTGGTCGGCCTGCCGCCAACGGCCGGGTTCATGGGAAAGCTCTTCCTGCTGACCGCTGCCTGGAACCGCGGGTATAACTGGTTGATCATTATTGCCGCGCTCAACACCGCCATTTCCATTTATTATTATTTGAACATCGTCCGCCATGCCTACACTCAGGAAAGCGAAGCTTTGCAGCCGGAAGTCACGAGATGCGGCAGCGCAATCTGGGGTGGGGTTCTGGCAGCCTCTCTCCTTGTTCTCGGCATTATTCCCGGATCCGTTTTCCACTGGATGGAAGAAGCCGCAAAACAAATGATGCCTTAGAAGTTTATGTCCGGATACTTTTTTGTCCTCCTCCAGTGAACGCGGGGAGGGCAAAAACCTGGACACCTTCCTTCATTATCGCTTCGTAGCTAAGTTCCCATCAGCGTACCTGGACATTCGAAAATTGCCGATAATTTTTAAGCCAATGGTCAAATCGGTCTGACATGAAATTGAGTCAATTATTGACAATCGCGGTTTGATCTCATAATAGTATTTACCCGCGTTTCGAAGATAAACGGTAAAGGCTGTTTATCGATTCGAAATCGTATGGAGCACCTGCCTTTGTGTCTATCTGTTTTGTCTGATGGAAATGTGTCTTATTGGCATTTAATTAACACTTTGAATATTGTTATCACTTATGAATGAAAAAATTGATTTAACAAATCGGGATAAGATATTACGATTAATCACGGCATCGGTCGTCATTCTGGAGTTGTTTATTTTCGCCTGTACCCTCGTTTATCAACTCAATGAAAAAAATCATATTGAAACGCCGATAACCGAGGAAATGGCCAAATTGTACATTGACCATCCTGAAAAACTCAAGGCGAATGAACGAATTGCCGTGAGTACGCGCAACAGCATGTATAACAATCAGCAGATTTATCTTCTGATCAGCGATGAGACGATTGTTCATCAATTCCCCTGGAAAGGCTGGATTCTCATTTCCATTGGCGCGCCCATCGGCATCTTTTTTTTGGCGACGCTGATTACCAAAGCCTATTTTCAAGCCATTGAACCGGACTTCAGGGAAGATGAAGAGAATGCCAATCAGTGGATTGCGGCCTTGAACCGATTAAGCAAAATCAATGTCATCTGGTTTATGCTCCTTCTGGTCTGCGCGTTGTTTTTAGTGTGGTATATTCCGGAAGTTGTTAAATTTGCGGGAAGTGTCACCACTGCATGGCTGGCCAAATTCTGGTGGATCCCCACCCTGTTGTTCGCCATTGTGTTTTTGACCATCATCTGGTGGATTTATCTGCAATATAAGCTTAAAATCAATGTCATGCATATGGAAATGGAAAAATTCAAGCTGCTGCAATATGAGGAAAAAAAGGCGCTGCTATTGCCGAATGAAACTTCCAGCCAAATTCAGCTTACTGAATAAGAAAAATCAGATGATATTGCTCTTCCCGGATTCCGGCCATCTCTAAACAGACAGTCTGGACAGGTGATTTTCTCGGGTTGGAAGTTGCCGGGAGCAAACAGGCTGTTATTGACGGATCAGATTGCCTCCTTCTGACGATACGGCCGCAAAAGGCTACAGAAGTGCTTCGGGATCTGACCTTTGTGCCGATCAGACGGTGTTTTCCCTCATTTCCATCATTCCGGTGGATGCGGTTCGCCGGAATGTTTTTCCAGCAACCCGGATTATGAGATTGGTTCCGCTTCTTTCCTCGCCCCGATATCTGGGACCGATTGCCATTTACCCCCCTCCGATACAGTCGTTGACATTTTCAGCCGGGTAAGGACCCCCATCACAGTGGATGACGAAAAGCAGCTTGGAATCCTGAGCGCCCTCATTACACTGTACTTTCGCTGATGGACCAGGGCGGTATCCGCCTGGCCGACGCGGATTCTGCAGGCAGCTATGTTTCGGCCATGTTACATGCCCTTTCCGCAATGTCCTTGACAGTATCCAATATTGATGTTACGCAAAGACTCTCGAAAAGCGATTTCCCAATATTCCGACTCGTTGTCCCCGACGAGTTCGACCCCAAACGCGGGTGGATCAACATCGACTCGCCGATGAGCAAATACCTGCTTTGCAAGGAGGACGGGGACGAAACCTTGCCCGCCGTCCCGTCGGCAATGCGCTCTTCATGATTCTGGAGGTTATAGTCTACCGTAGAGTGCGCAGCAATCGTTATACAGACCGGTTGGAGCAGCGTAATACGGCAATTATCTGATGAAATGAGTTGTGACTTCTCTTGTTTGAATTGAGGGAGCAGCAAGCATGCAGACATTGATTGCTTTTGCTACGGAGTGGGGTAGTAGTTACGGTGGCATCAACAGCTTCAACACGGATTTTCTCAGCGCTTTCGGTGTTGCTTATCACAGCAGTGTTCAGGTTGTCTGCATCGTGGCAAACGCTACTGATGTCCAGCGTGAAGAGGCTCGGAATGCACACGTCTGCCTCGTCCCCTTACCCTTTCCACCGAAAGAAAAAATTCTTTCCGCCGCTCATGCCCAAAGTGCGATTAAAGAGCTGGAAAGCCTGAATATCAGCTTTACCCCTGATGAGACTATTTGGCTCGGTCATGACCGCATTACCGGCGAAGCTGCCAATAGTGCTGCGAAAACTGCCGGTGGCCGGTCGGCACTGATTCACCATATGAGCTATGACCACTATGAATCCTTTGCTGAAAATTCCCGCACCGCATACGAAAAAACCCAAACGCAAAAAGCGCTCTTTCAGGCAGCCGATGTTGTACTGGCAGTCGGTCCGTTATTGCGCGATGCCCTGAGCGACCTGCTTGCCGTATCGAAGCCCGTCCACATGCTGATACCGGGACTGGCGGAAATCAAGGCGCGTTGCGCGCCGAAAACCTTTACAGTATTTATGAGCGGTCGACTCAGTGACGATGCTGCACGCATCAAGCAGAGCCATCTCGGGTTAGCCGCTTTTTCACAGGCCCATCGAGACGCCTGCAACAACGGCATGCCGGACGGATTGTGCGATAAACCCAAATTGGTATTGCGCGGCGTTGATTTCGAATCGGCACTCTCAGGTGAACAATTACTTTCACAGAAAGACCCGGAAACCGAACTTAAAAAATTCGCGGAAGAATATGCCGAATGCGTGATCAATCTTCACGCCTTGCCTTACACCCTGGATCGGCAAATGCTCTACGGCGATTTAAGCTCTTCCAGTATGGCGCTGATGCCTTCTTGGCACGAGGGGTTTGGGCTGGTGGCTTGGGAGGCGATTGCAGCGGGGGTTCCGCTGATTCTAAGCAAGGATAGTGGGGTCTACCGACTGCTGGAGGAAAACTATCCCGGTGCAGCCAAGGGGTGTACTTACCCAATAGATATAAAGGGTTCGGTATCGTTTCCCTTTTTCCGAACAGAAGATTTGCAGTCATTGGTAGGAAAGCTGAAAGAGATCGCCAATAAACCGGGTGAGGCCCGAAAACGTGCTGGCAATTTACGTGGTCAATTATTGGTGGATAACACTTGGACTGCCTGCGCCGAACAGGCCGCGAAAGCTTTTGACTGGCTGCTACATCAAGGGAGCATCCAAACAGTGGTGGTGGCGCCATCTCTCTCCGATGTTTCGATACAACCGCCGGAAGCATCTGTTCCCATTTCAACTTCCCCCCTCCAAATGCCGATCAAACACTGGAAAAGAGATATCGGCATGGCCGATAGTCGACTTCTGCGTGCCGAAGAAGAGCTGGTCCCCTTCGACCTGGCTCGTCAGCCGGAACTTGATGTTTTGAACGACTGGCTCGATGATCTTCAATATCCGCAAGCGGTACGTTTGATGACTGGCGCTGGTGGGGTGGGGAAAACACGATTGGCGCTGGAGCTATGTCGACAGCGTTTGGAGTTGGGTTGGCACGCGGGTTTTTTGAACGCTTATTTCGAAGACAGAGACTTGGTTACCGCCTGGCAGGCCAAGCGAAACTTGAATCATCCGCAGCTGATCGTGATCGACTACGCGGAAACCCGCCAGACAACACTCCTATCTTTGATCAATGCGATAATGAATGATCGAGGTGTTCAGCCGGTGCGAATTCTCTTGCTGGCACGTGGCGGCGGCGAGTGGTGGGACAACCTGCCAAGCAGGGACAGCAACTGCGAGCCGTTGCTATGCGGCTATGCCACGACTGGGCCATTCTGCTTGCCCGCCCTGCATCCGACCGAACGGGACAGACGAGATGCCTATCAACTGGCGCTTCTGACCTTTGCCCAAGCCTTGGGAGTGGTTGCGCCCGACGTTGTACCCTCGTTGGAAGGGGAACATTTCGAGCGCCCCCTTTTCTTGCAAATGGCCGCCTTGCTGGCGTTGTACGGCGAACGCCCGACTACGGCTGAGGGGTTGACCAGAGCGCTGTTGAACCATGAGCGCCGCTACTGGCGGCGGCTTCTTGCCCGCTTCAAAGGGGCCATACCAGAGCGTTACGTCCAACAACTTTTGACGCTGTCAACCCTGACTGGAGGATTGGCAACCCCCAAGGTAGCACTGTCTCTGCTGAGGACGGCAAGTGTGAATCCGCTTCGCGATGCAGTTTTCAGCGAGCTGTTCTATGCCCTGATGCCGCTCTACCCCGGTAAGCAAGGGCTGCAGGCCGTGCGGCCCGACCTGCTCGGCGAAGCATTGGTGGCGCATGCGCTTCTCTGCCCCGAAGCTGCGGATTTGCTCGATGCAGTCCTCTCCAGCAGTGCCAGTAACTCGGTTCGCCGCCATACTCTGACAGTTATTGCACGCTTGTTCGCACAACGCTCCGATCTCCATATGACTTTAATGGAGGCATTGATACGCAATTTCAACCACTGCTACACCGAAATTATTGAAGTCGCTATCGAAACAAACGGGCAACTGCTGCCCTTGGCGGAAAAGGCCTTTGCGTGTCTGGTGCCTGCACAGAAAAGTCAAGTTGCAGGGTTGTTGGAACCATTGATTCGAGAAGAATCCATACAGTTGTCAAGGCTGGGTTGTCAGGTGACAGAATATTTAGTGGAAAAATTTCATCACAAATATTCAAAAAAAACCAACTGTGTTGAAACGATGATAAATTATGCAGATGCCTTATTAAATCACTCTATAAATTTGTCTCGCATCGGTAGAGCAGAAGATTCCCTCAGTTGTGCAAAAGAAGCTCTTGATCATTTCGATAAATTGAGTCCTAAAAATAAAATACGCTTTGAATCAATGTATTCAACAATATTAGGTAATTACGCAAACTGTTTGCGCAATGTGGGGAAATACGAGAAAGCGTTGACGTATTATCAGATGTCGATCACAAATCGTCCGCGCCCGTCGCAGAAGAACTCCGATCGATATGAGTCTGAAAATTCTAAGTTATTGAGTAATTACGCGACTAGCTTGAGCGATGCAGGGCGGTATGAGGAAGCACTGACGTATGCCTTGCAATCGCTGGAGATTTATCAACGCCTGTCGCAGAAGAACTCCGATCGATACGAGTCTGAGTATGCAAAGTCATTGAATAATTGCGCGACGAGTCTGAGCGATGCAGGGCGGTATGAGGAAGCACTGACGTATGCCTTGCAATCGCTGGAGATTTATCAAAGCCTGTCACAGAAGAACTCCGATCGATATGAGTCTGGTTATGCAATGTCATTGAATAATTATGCGAATAGTTTGAGCGATGCAGGGCGGTATGAGGAAGCATTGATGCATGCCATGCAATCACTGGAGATTTATCAACGCCTATCGCAGAAGAACCCCGATCGATACGAGTCTGGTTATGCAATGTCATTGAATAATTACGCGAATAGTTTGAGCTATGCAGGACGGTACGAGGAAGCACTGACGTATGCCATGCAAGCGCTGGAGTTTTATCAATGTCTGACGCAGAAGAACCCCGATCGATACGAGTCTGACCATGCAATGTCATTGAATACTTACGCGAATCTTTTGAGCGTTGTGGGGCGGTACGAGGAAGCGTTGATGCATGCCATGCAATCACTGGAGATTTGTCAACGCCTATCGCAGAAGAACCCCGATCGATACGAGTCTGGTTACGCAATGTCATTGAATAATTATGCGAATTATTTAAGCAATATGGGGTGGTACGAGGAAGTACAGGCATATGCCAACCAATCATTGCAGATATATCAGCACTTGGCAACAAAAAACCCGATTCGATTCGATGAAAAAGTGTTCAATGTCAAATGCAGCGTCCATTTTCATAATTGGCTATATAATTCTTCTGTTGATGTCGATGACAAGGCAGATTCTTGCGATCTGCCGTCGACGATCCGTGCACATCATCGTTCACTTTTTCGCTTATATTTCGCCTTTGTGCAAGCGTGCCAAACGACAGAATGTGCCGAGCGCACTGGTGATTTTGCACAAGTTCTGTCTACTTGGGGAGGTTTGTCCGTGGCGGAACAAATCCAATTGCAACCCTATCGACTGTGTGCTGCAGCTTGGTGCACCTCGAATGCTCCGCATTTGGTTGTGGGGCTGGATTGGCAAGCTGACTTGAATAAATTCGCCCGGCAGCGGCAGGGCAACCTGCCACAGTGGATGCACACTGTGGCGCAACGTTTGGAGTTTTCTTTTGATTCTGCACAGAATGATGCAGTGGCGCGGAGTGTCAGTTAGGATATGACGGAACTTGATGTTGTTATGAAGGATACTCTGAGTGAGGCGGCAACGGGTCATCTTGTTTTGGGAGGTAAAAACCCGGTCGAGAATCTTTTAATTGGGAGACCAAGGATGTTCAAACGATTCGATACGGATCAGCTTTGGGTTGCTCTGATTATAGGACTGGTGGTTCTGTGTATTGCCGTTTATCGAATGCGGATGCTGTAATGGAAAAAATCATCGGGTCCAGGCCGATATCCGATAGAGGGGTGAATCCAGATTCATGAACTTTACCGTGAAAGCAGGGGGGTAGAAGCGGGTTTCATGCTGTTGTCAGGAAGCGATCAATTTTTGAGCTATTGAGCATGCTTTTGTTAAAAGCAGTTTGTCGATACTGCCGAGTTTTTTGATTAATCTTTTTTTGTCAAGACTTCGAATCTGATCCAGCATTATTTTGGAATCCATTTCCAATCCGCCAATTCCAGTTTTAAGGAATACTTCAAAAGGATACAGTTTTCCAATGGTGGATGAAATCGGAGCAATGATAATCCTGGGAGAATGTAAATTCATTGAATCTATGGATAAAATAAGGCCGGGTCGGGTTTTTCCTATTTCGGTATTAAACCCAGGATCGAGGTTGATGAGATAAATATCTCCTTGACGCATCTAATCCCATCCTTCGTTATCGAGAGTTTCCCACTCTCTGATGGTTGCCAGGCGTTTTCTGTCCTTTGCGGCTTCCTGAAAAGCAGAAGACAATTCATCCAATCCCTGCTCCCGATTTAACTTCTGAATCTCCTGTTTCAATAACTGATTGATAAACCGGCTTTTACACCTTTTGGGTGCCAATGTGTCAAAGGCATTCCAAACCTCTTTTTCAAGAGAAAGATTGACCCGTATCAAACCCATATCATCTTCCTTTGCCAATTTTTCAGTATTGACTTCTATATAGTGTTTTCGTTAAATTACCTGCCTAATCCGATTTGGGTCGCTCTGATTCTGGGACGGGTGGTTTGTCTTGCCGTTTATCGGATGCAGATGCTGTAAAAGTAATGAGTATTCGGTCAGGCCATTATCCGCCGATGGCTGCTGCGATTTCATCGGTAATGCGATCGGCGGCTTCTACGGGATCTTTGTCGTTGCGGATGGGTCTGCCGATGACGATATAGTCCGAGCCGTTGATCACGGCCTGAGCCGGGGTGGTGATCCGCTGCTGATCATCTGCCGAAACCCCGTCCCAGAGCGGGCGGATTCCCGGGGTCACTGCGATAAATTCCCTGCCAAAACGGTTTTTCACGGCGGATACTTCCTGACCGGAGCAGACAATTCCTGCGCATCCTGCGGTTTTGGCCATTTCCGCCCGTTTCATGACCAGGCTGGAGAGATTCTTTCCATATTCCGGGCAGAAGCCGGCCTCCGTAATATCCTGTTTGGAAACGCTGGTCAGGACTGTGACGCCCAGGACTCCGACCTTTCCATTCCCGCCTTCCACCGCGGCTTTCAGCATGGCCGGATTTTCGCCGCAGTGAACCGTTGCAAAGGTTGCTCCGAGTCCGGCGACCCCTGCCATGGCCCGGAAAACCGTTGCCGGTATATCATGGAATTTCAGATCCAGAAACACACCGGCAGTGCCGGATTCCAGAATCCAGCGCACCAGATCCGGGCCGGAACGGACAAAAAGCTCCAGCCCCACCTTGAACATGCCGACATGATTGGAAAGCAATCGGACGAATTCCCTGGCCGCATCGACGGATGGCACATCGAGCGGGAAAATGATATAATCTTTGGCTGTTTTCATAGTTGTCTCCGCCTTGTTGTTACAACCATGTCTATCCGGTTAACGCACACAAAATATTCTAAGCCATTGTTAATGTAAGCATTTTATCCTTAATATTTATTTGAGGCTTAGTGCCAATAAGGTGTATTAATTTCATCAGGTTATGCCTGTTTTTGCTAAATATTTGTGCGTTAACCGGATAGGCATGGTTACAACATTATTTTGCCTGAGATGGAATGTCAAGAACTTAGCTGGACTGTCACCGAAACCTCCTCGAACCGGCCTTCCACAGGCACCAGGGTTTTGCGACCTCAACGACCGGAATATCAGCTTTGCATGGAGCAACATGGCCCGGCCTCTGAAGGGCAGGAACTTTCCACATCGGCAATTAATGAAAAAAATCCCTTGACAACCATGTATATTGAAGCTTAATATTGCAATATGCAAGGCAAATACATTGAACGCGATTTGCAAAAAGAGGTCATTACCTGCTTGAGGGATTTTCCTGCCGTGGCGATACTCGGCCCCAGGCAATGTGGTAAATCCACACTTGCTCGCAATATTATCCGGAATGCGGGGAAAACGGTCTATCTGGATCTCGAACTGCCATCCGATATTCAGAAACTGTCCGAACCCGAACTTTTTTTTCACCAGCACTCCGGGAAACTGATATGCCTCGATGAAATTCAGCGGATGCCGGAAATCTTTCCTATATTACGCAGTGTAATCGATGCAGACCGGAGCAATAGTCATTTCCTTATTCTTGGCTCGGCGTCTCCGGAGTTGATCAAACAAAGTTCGGAAACTCTGGCAGGCCGTATCGCCTATCTGGAACTTACCCCTCTGCTCCATCATGAAATATCGCTGGCGGTTCAGGATAGCGCATTGCCTGAATATTGGCTGCGTGGTGGTTTTCCGGACAGCTTTCTGGCCCGAAACGATGAAAGCAGCAGGCGATGGCGGGATAATTTTATCCGTACCTTTCTTGAAAGGGATATCCCGCAGTTTGGCTTTTTCATTCCAGCGTTAACTTTGCGCCGTGTGTGGCAGATCTGCGCCCATAACAGTGGTCAGATTTTCAATGCTTCGAAGCTTGGCACCAATATCGGAGTAAGCCATACCACGATGAAAAAATATATCGATTTGCTGACAAACACCTTCATGCTCCGCGTCCTGCCGCCTTTTATATCAAATATCGGAAAGCGGTTGGTGAAGTCCCCGAAAATCTACCTTCGCGATACCGGTATCCTGCACTCCCTCCTTCGAATTGACAGATTTGACGACTTGCTTGGTCATCCAGCACTGGGTGCCTCATGGGAGACATTGGCACTTGAAAACATCATTGCTGCTCTGCCAGGATGGGATGCATTTTTTTACCGGACAGCGGCAGGTGCCGAAATCGATCTGGTATTGACACGGGGCAAACGAAAACTTGCCGTGGAATGCAAGGCATCCGCCGCTCCCCAGGTGAGCCGCGGATTCTGGAACGGCATGGAGGATCTCGGAATCGAAAATGCCTGGGTGATCGCACCGATCCGAGACTCCTATTCGATCGCCCAGAATGTCACGGTGTCATCTCTTGAAACCTTCAATAAAGCGGTAGTCTCGATGAAAGAAGAGATATAACAAAGTCCAGTGATACTACCGATAGTCATAATGCATTTGACTTATCTCGCTTCATAGATGCGCAAGAAAACATCTATGATTTAAATTTTCTTTTTGTAGTCTCGAAGAGGCGAAATGTTCATCCTACATCTGATAATGGGATTCAATCCATTCCAGATACGCTCCGGTTTTGATGCGGTCAACCCAGTCCCGGTGCTCCAGATACCAGCGAATGGTTTTTCGAATGCCGGTTTTAAAGGACTCTTCCGGCAGCCACCCCAGTTCTTTTTCAATTTTTCCGCAATCAATGGCATAGCGAAGGTCATGTCCGGGCCTGTCCTTGACAAAGGTGATCAGTTCCCGTCTGGACCCGGTGGCTGTCGGCACCATCTCATCCAGGGTGTCACAGATCAGTTCCACCACGGAGAGATTGGCCATTTCGCATCGTCCGCCGATATTATAGGTTTCTCCGCGTCGCCCCCTTTGCATGACGAGCCAGACGGCCCGGCAGTGATCCCTGACATACAACCAGTCCCTGATATTCTGGCCGTTTCCGTAAACCGGCAAGGGCTTTCCTTCCAGAGCGTTTAAAATCATCAGAGGAATCAGTTTTTCCGGGAAATGATACGGGCCATAGTTGTTGGAACAGTTGGAAAGTGTTATGGGCAGACCATAGGTGCGGCTGTAGGCCATGACCAGGTGATCGGATGCCGCTTTTGAAGCCGAATAGGGACTGCTGGGATCGTAAGCCGTGGTTTCCGTGAAATAGCCGTCACTGCCCAGGGAGCCGAAGACTTCGTCGGTGCTGACATGATGAAACAAAACCAGGCGATTCATGTTCTGCCTGGCCAGTTCCAACAGATTGAACGTTCCATTGATATTGGTTTTGATAAAGGCATCGGGTTCGGCGATGGATCGGTCAACATGCGATTCCGCGGCAAAATGGCAGATGGTATCGATTTGAAAGGTATCAAACACCACGGACATGGCGGATCGGTCACAGATATCGGCTTTGACAAAGGCATAACGATCCTTAAACTCGTTGTCGATACCGGCGAGGTTTTCCGGGTTTCCGGCATAGGTCAGTCGGTCCACATTGATCACCCGGCCGCTGAAATCGGATTCAGAAAGCAGGTAGCGGATAAAATTCGATCCAATAAATCCACACCCGCCGGTCACCAGAACGTTTTTCATAATCCCCCTGGAATTTTCTGATAAATAGATATTTTGTATCAAACCTGTTAATAAATCTATTGAACCCATTGACTTTAAGATGATATGTTACTAGTTTGAAAAAAAAAAGTCCATAGATAAGGGGCAATCGTCTATCTTCATGAAACTCTCCGAAACCCAACAAATGCTGCTGCGCCGCCTTCCCGGCATCGACCGGATGCTGGAGCTGGCTAAAACCGACGCGTTTTTTCAGGATGTTCCCATCTCCGTGGTGACCAAATCCGCCCGTCAGGTGATCGAATCGCTTCGTACGGCCATTTTTGAAAACAGCGCGGAAATGAGTGAACAGGAATTGTCCGATGCATCTGTCGTTGAGAGAATCAGGGAATCGGTGGCGGGCGCCATGTCTTTGAATCTTTTCAGAACCATCAATGCAACGGGCGTTGTCGTGCACACGAACCTGGGCAGATCTCTGCTGGCGGACGAGGCTATTGCCAATCTTCAGATTATTGCCGGAAGGTATTCGAACCTGGAATTTGATATCAGCGCGGGAAAACGCGGATCCCGTTACCGGGCCGTTGAAGATATACTTTGCGAGATCACCGGGGCCCAGGCGGCCATGGCGGTCAATAACAATGCCGCCGCGGTGTTGCTGTGCCTGGATACGCTGGCCAAGGGAAAAGAAGTGGTGGTGTCCAGAGGGGAACTGGTTGAAATCGGCGGATCTTTCCGCATTCCGGATGTCATGGCCAGAACCGGCGCCATCCTGAAGGAAGTCGGGACGACCAATCGCACCCATTTAAAGGATTATAGCCAGGCCATACAGGAATCAACGGGTCTGCTGCTGAAAGTGCATACCAGTAATTATCGGGTGACGGGGTTTACGGCCTCGGTGTCGCTCAGCGATCTGGTATCCCTGGGGAAAGCCAGGGGGATTGCGGTGATGGAGGATCTGGGAAGCGGCACCCTGGTGGATTTTTCGCGATACGGGATGCAGAAAGAACCCACGGTTCAGGAATCGGTTGCATCCGGCGCGGATGTGATTACTTTTAGTGGCGACAAGCTTCTGGGCGGCCCTCAGGCAGGGATCATTCTGGGAACAAGGGCCATCCTGGATAGCATCAAGCAAAATCCCCTGACCCGGGCGCTTCGTATCGACAAGCTGACCCTTGCGGCCCTGGAAAGCACGCTTCGCCTGTACCGGGACCCGGAAAAGGCCAGACAAGCCATTCCGACGTTGCGAATGCTGACCCTGCCGATAAGCGAGATTCAGCGCCGGGCAGACCGGCTATGCGCGCTGCTGTCCGATATCGGGGATTTACGGCTGAGTTTGGCCCAACATGCGTTGTCTTCACGGGCAGGCGGCGGCTCTCTGCCCCTTCTGGATATTCCAACGGTTTGTGTTGGCATGCGTGTGGCCGGTATATCGACACATGCCGTGGAATCGTTTTTGCGACATCACACGCCTCCGGTTATCGGCAGAATTGAAACCGATATCTTCCTGATGGATGTCCGAACCCTGCAGGACGATGAACTGGAGTGGATTCAAACGGCTGTTGCGGCGCTTTTAAAAAGGAACAAGTCATGAAACCTATGGCTTTGGAAAAAACCGACATGACTTCGGTGGTTTCACCCGGTACCTCACAGGTGTTTTTATTTTCAAAAACCCTTTCGCCATCCGGAAAATGCCCGGCGGCATCTGATGTGCCGGAACCGTCAGCCCCGGTATTTTCCGAGGAGATTCATGATGGTTTTTTAAATGCGTTTCCCGGTGTGCTGGCGGGACAGACATTTGTGGATGAGGCACTGAAGCAAATGGGGGATGTTGGGTTCACTGCCTTGATGATTCGGCCGGATTCCCGGATAACCGCGGGAGCCGGCGCTGCTGTTGATCCTTTTTTATTGAATGCCGGTTTCGTTCTGGAACAGTTGACCCGGCCCCTTCATGCCATCTGGGGGCTGATCAGGCCCGATACCCTTGGGTGCATGATTCCGGAAACCGATCTGTCTGTTTGCAGGAATCTTGCGGCGAATATTCAGAATAAACTGTCAGAATATCAAAAAGAAACCATATCCATTGGAATTGCTGTTTATCCCTTGGTCGGTTTCAGTCGAAATGATGCGGTTTTAAATGCCTGGAAGGCGTTGACCCATGCAGTGGTTGCGGGCCCCGGGAGCACGGTTGTTCTGGATGCCGTCAGCCTGAACATCAGTGGGGACCAGCTTTATCAGGCCGGCAATCTGACGGGGGCCGTTGAAGAGTACCGGAAAGCTTTGCAATTGGATCCATCCAATGTCAATGTTCATAACAGCCTGGGCGTTTGTTACGGCATGATGGAAACGTACGATGCGGCCGAAGCTGAATTTGATGCCGCGCTACTGCTGAAGCCTGACGAAGTAATGGCCTTGTATAATATTGGCGTGGTCTGTCTGCTGACCGGCCGAAAAGAAATGGCGCTGGATTTTTTTATGAAAGCGGCTGCCATTGATGACGAAATTTTTGAACTGGCCCTTTTAACCGGTAAACTTTATCTTGAGGCCGGCAATCCGGAACAGGCCAGATCATTTCTGGAAAAAGCGCTGAACTGCCGACCGAAATCCGGAACCGCGCTGCGAACCCTGGGCGCCTGTTTTTCAGCGCTGAACCTTTTCCGGGAAGCGGTTGCGGTCTATACCCGCGCGGTCAAGAACAACCCGAGCGATGCGGAGTCTTTTTCCCAGTTGGGACAGCTTTACGATACGATTGGAGAAAACCCGGAGATTGCGCGGCTGTTCTGTCAGCAGAGCGTGGCGATTACTCCGGAAAACGAGGTTTACCGCGAAAGACTTAACAAATTGATGCAAAAGTGACAGATGGCCGGTCTCAGTCACTTTTAGAAATAATATAGATGAGGAGTTCATTTTTATGCCTATTTATGAGTATCGTTGTGAGGAATGCAAAAAGGATTTTGAATATCTGGTGTTTAGAAATCAGGAACCCGAAGGATGCCCGTCCTGCAAAAGTCTGAAGGTGAGCCGACTCATGTCTGCCTGCGGTTTTGTCTGCAAGGGCGGCGGCGGGGAAACGGTCAGTTCATCGGCTTCGGTCGGGTCTTCCTGCGGCGGATGCAGCGCTTCAAGCTGCGCCGGTTGTGGCCACTGATGAAAGCCATCCTACGCATCGGAACCCGCGGCAGCAAGCTGGCCCTCTGGCAGGCCAACTGGGTCAAACAGACTATTGAAGCGAAGCATTCGCATCTGTCTGTTGAGATTCAAATCATTAAAACCAAGGGGGATAAGATTCTGGATGTGCCTTTGGCCAAGATTGGCGGCAAGGGGCTCTTTGTCAAGGAAATCGAGGAAGTGCTTCTGGACGGTGGCATTGATATCGCCGTTCACAGCATGAAGGACATGCCCGGGGATATACCGCCAGGCCTCTGTATCGGTGCGATTCCGGAGCGGGAGAATCCTTTCGATGTTTTGATCTCCTGCCAGGGGCTTTGCCTCAAGGACCTGAAATCCGGCGCCCGCATCGGCACCAGCAGTCTTCGCCGCTCTGCCCAGCTTTTACATGCGCGGCCGGATTTAAATATCGTTCCGCTACGCGGGAACCTGGACACTCGCTTGAAAAAACTGGAGGGCCGCGACCTGGATGGCATTATCCTGGCTGCGGCAGGCGTCCGGCGTCTGGGTCTTGAAGACCGGATTACCGAGTATCTGTCCGAAGACCTTCTGCTGCCCGCAGCCGGTCAGGGAGCCTTGTGCATCGAGATTCGCGGCAATGACGCGGCGACAACAGCAGCTGTCGCCGGTCTGGATCATTTCCCGACCCGGCGGGTGGTTCTGGGAGAGCGGGCGTTTCTGCACCGGCTCCAGGGCGGATGTCAGGTTCCGATTGCCGCTTATGGAAAAACCGATGGCACCACCATTTCCCTGCGCGGACTTGTAGCATCTCTGGACGGCAAAAACATCATCCGCGACCTGGTTTCCGGTCCCGAAGCCCAAGCCGAATCCATGGGGATTCAACTTGCCGAACGCCTGCTGTCAAAAGGCGCGGATCGGCTGCTCGACGAACTCCTGTCGGCCTTATAAATCCCATGCGATCATAAAAAGATAAAGAGAACATTTATGAACCCATCAAGCGGCAAAGTGTATCTGATCGGCGCGGGTCCCGGAGATCCGGGCCTGATTACCGTCAAGGGCTTAAATTGCATTCAAAATGCGGATGTGGTGGTGTATGATTATCTGGCTGCGCCTTCGCTGCTGGCTGAAGCCTCCCCCCATGCGGAGATTATTTACGTGGGGAAGAAAGGCGGCGATCACACCCTGTCTCAGGATAAAATCAATCTGCTGATCGCCGAAAAAGCCAGGGCCGGTAAAACCGTTGCGCGGCTGAAAGGCGGAGATCCCTTTATCTTTGGAAGGGGAGGGGAAGAGGCCGAGGTCCTCGTCCGGGAAGGGATTGCCTTTGAGATCGTTCCCGGAGTGACCTCTGCCATTGCGGCCCCTGCCTATGCGGGGATCCCATTGACCCACCGGGAATTTACCTCTACCCTGACCCTGGTGACCGGACATGAAGATCCGGATAAAGACGCATCCAGCATCAACTGGGCATGTCTGGCGGCAGGGGTGGGGACCCTGGTATTTCTGATGGGAGTCAAAAATCTTCCCCAGATTGTTCACCAGCTTGTTCTTAACGGCAAGGCCCCTCAGACGCCGGTGGCGCTGGTGCAGTGGGGAACGACCACCAGACAGCGCACGGTAACCGGAACCCTGGAAACCATCGTTGAGCGTGTCACAGCAGCCAAATTATCATCTCCCGCCATCATCGTGGTCGGAGAAGTGGTGACCCTGAGGGACAAGCTGAAATGGTTCGAAAATCGGCCCCTGTTTGGAAAAACCGTTGTGGTCACACGGGCCAGGGAACAGGCCAGCGATCTGGTGAAGTCCCTGACCGATCTGGGGGCCAACTGCATGGAATTTCCAACCATTCATGTAGGGCCCCCGGACAGTTGGTCCGCGCTGGATGCCGCGCTGGATGGTCTGTCGTCATACAACTGGGTGGTGTTTACCAGTGTGAATGGCGTCAAATTCTTCTTTGAAAGGCTTTTTGCCAGAGGACTCGATGTGCGGGCCCTGGGTCATATCCGGACGGCAGCCATCGGGCCGGTTACGGCCCAGCACCTGAGGCGTTTTGGATTGAACAGCGATATCATTCCGGAAAGCTATCGCGCGGAATCCGTGGTGGATGCATTCAAAGCCGAATCCATAAAAGGGAACAGAATCCTTCTTCCCCGCGCCAAAGAGGCCAGGCCGGTATTGCCCGTTGAGCTTTCAAAAATGGGAGCGGTTGTGGATGAGGTAACGGTTTACCGCACCCGCCAGGTTCTTGGCCATGCCGATACCCTGATTCAGCTTCTGGAAGATCGGCAAGTGGATCTGGTGACATTTACCAGTTCTTCCACGGTGAGTAATTTTATGGCGCTGCTGCCGACAGGCAGGGCAGGGGATCTGCTTAAGGGAGTCACCCTTGCCAGTATCGGGCCCATTACCACGACCACGGCCATGGAGCTTGGGCTTAAGGTTCACATTACGGCGCAGACCTATACCATTCCCGGATTGTGTGAGGCCATCATTGAATTCCATGGCCGTTTGTCATGAAACTGATAGACCCCTATAGCCGCATATTGAATTATCTGCGTATTTCCATTACGGATCGCTGCAATCTCAGGTGTCAGTACTGTTCTCCCCGGTATCAGATTCCCAAATTGTCACATGAAGACATTTTAAGTTATGAAGAAATCCTCCGCCTGGTCCGAATTGGGGTTGAGCTCGGCATCAGCAAGGTCCGGATTACGGGTGGAGAGCCGCTGGTTCGAAAAGGGGTCTGCGAATTCATACAGGCGCTGCACCAGGTTGACGGGATACAGGATGTTTCGCTGACCACCAACGGTGTTTTGCTGAAAGATCAGGTGGATGCCCTCATGGGTGCGGGGCTCCATCGGATCAACATCAGCCTGGACACCCTGAAACCCGAAAAATTCAAGAAAATAACCGGGGTGGATGCTTTTGATCAGGTCTGGGAAGGCATTCTAAAAGCGTATCAGGGCGGACTGTCTCCAATCAAAATCAATACCGTGGCCCTTCGACATTTCAATGACAATGAACTGGAAGATATTGCCCGGCTTTCCTTCGCGTATCCGTTTCACTTTCGGTTTATCGAATATATGCCCATCGGGAACACGGAAGAGGGGATGGCTTCTTTCCTCCATACTCCGGAAATCAAGCAGCGGCTGACAGATCGGATCGGCGAATTGATTCCGGTTGAACATCATCTCAATGATGGGCCTGCGGAACGATACAGATTTGAGGGTGCGGCCGGTGAGGTCGGATTTATCAGTGCCATGAGTCATCATTTCTGCCATACCTGCAATCGGCTCCGGCTGACGGCCAGCGGTCAGCTCCGTTCCTGCTTGCTGTCGGATCATCAGGAAGATCTCAAAACCCCTTTGCGCGGTGGTGCATCCGATGAAGCACTATCGGCCATATTTTTAAAAGCCGCCCGAATGAAAGGCGTTCAGCACGGTCTGACCGCCGATACACCAGTACGGGTTTCGGGTCAGATGTCATCCATTGGCGGATAGCTTACGTTATCCGTGTCGGCCCGCATTCCGGCCCGTCGGTTCTCCTGACTTTCCCCTTTTTCCAATCTGTCTTCAAGAAGCGGGACGGCATGGGTTCCGCTGGTTTCTATCGCTGGGACGGCTTTTGCGTTGCCATCAAATTGAAGGTACTTCAGTTTTTCAATTTCCATGTTCATCTGCATGGCCTTTAGTTTCAACCGGTATTGCAAAAAAAACCAGAGGGCGACAATCAGAAATACAAGTATACATACGATGACCGGAATCCACCAGAATTTGGCCAGCCACTCGGTGGTGACATTTCCCGCAAATTTAATAACTTCCGGAATATACCAAAGGGCGAAGACCCCACCGATTAAAATCAGCATGAGCCACGTTACATTGAGCTTGTTTAAGGTGTTCAGGCCTTTAACCCACTTGCTTTCAATATCTTCGCTTTCCTTCTCGTCAAATTCAGCCACCTGACAATACGCCTTGGCGACCAAAACAATCAAAAACGCGAGGGTTATGGGTGCACCGATGGAAAGCAGAATCCAGCCTTTCCAGGGAAAGGCGCGCCGTACGATCTCATTCGTTATGAGCATATAGGCTTTTTGATCAGAGGAATGCCGGTTGACAGCCAGTCTTTCATTGTCTTTCAGTTTTTCGGGATGGTCGATGTAGACTCTTGCCATCTCTTCCGATATGGGGATTTCCGTACGGCTTTGTGAGTCCTGCTGATAAAAAAATGTACAGATGGCGATGAGCAGTTCCAGGAGACATACGCCGATGGTGATCAGCTTGAGGATTTCCTTGCGGTCGTTTTGTTTATTGTTATCAATCATGGTTCAGATAGATTTACTGGCATAGCGTTTCGGTTGTTTGGGCTGGGTTTTTGGCCTTCAGCTCAATGCATGGGAGGAAGAGAAGGGGGCAGCCACTTAAAGCAACAGAAATTTTGTCACCGATCGTGGGAGAAAAAAAATCCATGCCTGACATCCTCTTATTTCTATAGGAAATCAGGCATGGCGTGATCGTTCAGAGCGGGATAACCCCGGGGTTATCAGGCTGCTTTCTCTATTCTGACAGCGCAGACTTTGAATTCCGGAATTTTGGAAATCGGATCCAGGGCGCCATTGGTCAGCTTGTTTATTGCTGCTTCGTAAAAATGGAACGGCATGAAAACAACACCCCGGTCGGTCATTTCTGAGACCGACGTTTTAACTTTCAATCGGCCGCGTCTTGAAATAATATGGATGTAACTTCCGTCTGTAATATTCATGATTTTCGCATCTTCCGCATTGATCTCCGCCAGCGGTTCCGGATAAAGACTATTCAGGGCGTTTCCCTTACGGGTCATCGTTCCGGTATGATAATGTTGATGCACGCGACCGGTCGTTAACAAGGACGGATATTCCGCATCCGACAATTCCGCGGGAGCACGGTATTCAATGGCGAAAAACGAGCCTTTTCCCTTGGTGAAGGCTTTGGTGTGAAGGACGGGTGTGCCCGGATGGTCCGGAGTCGGACATGGCCAAACCAGGCCGATGTTTTCAATGCGGCGATACAAAATTCCCGCGTAGCTGGGCGTAAGACTGTTGATTTCAGTCATGATCGCCGAGGCATCCGCATAATTCATGGGATATCCCATTTTTTCGCTAATGGCGGAGATCACACGAGAATCATCCCAGGCTTCTCCGGGAGGATCCAATGCCTTGCGTACCCGCAGCACTTTTCGCTCGGTGTTCGAAAAGGTTCCCTCTTTTTCGGCAAAACACGTGCTCGGCAGTACCACATCGGCAAGTTTTGCGGTTTCCGTTAAAAAAATATCCTGTACGACCAGAAAATCGAGAGCGGACAGGCATTTTTCAACATGATGCCCGTCTGCGTCGCTGAGAATCGGATTTTCACCCATGATATACAAGGCTTTTATCGCTTTTCCGGCAGCAGGAATCATTTCCGTAACAGTCATCCCCACTTTGGTCGAAAGATGGTCGGCATTCCAGGCTTTGGCGAATTTATCGTGCGCCGCGGCATCGGTGACCGGCTGATAACCGGTGAAGACATTGGGCAGGCCGCCCATATCGCATGCGCCCTGAACATTGTTCTGACCGCGAAGCGGATTGACACCGCCGCCGTCAACCCCCACATATCCGCAGAGCATCGACAACGCCCCCAGGGATTTCACATTGTCGGTGCCGCTGGTATGCTGGGTGATGCCCATGGCATAGAGAATCGACCCCGGACCTTCTGTTGCAAAAAGACGCGCCGCCTCAATAATATCCTGGGCCGGGATCCCCGTAACACCGGACACATACTCAGGCGTATATTTGGCCACGCAGGCCTTTAAGTCTTCATAACCCGTGGTGCGCTCGTCAATATAAGTCTGGGCCTGAAGGTTTTCTTTAATGATGACATGCATCAAACCGTTGATCCACGCCACATCCGTGCCGAGTTTTTGGCGCAGCCACATATGGCTGATATCCACCAACTTTATATGTCTGGGATCAACAACAATCAGCTTGGCGCCATGCTTCTGGACTGCCTCAATAATATAGTTGGCAATAATCGGGTGATTGGCCGTGGTATTCGTACCGGTAATCAAAATGACTTTTGACTTCAGTACATCCTGCAACGGATTGGTCATTGCTCCGCTTCCAAACGTGGCGGCAAGTCCTGCCACCGTCGAGGAATGTCAGAGGCGGGCGCAGTGATCCACATTATTGGTGCCGATCACCGCTCGCATAAACTTCTGAAACAGATAGTTGTCTTCGTTGGTGCAGCGGGCGGATGACAATCCGCCGATCGCATCCGGTCCGTTTTCATTTTTGATATGCGTGAATTTTTTCGCCACCAGGTCCAGGGCTTCGTCCCAGCTGGCTTCCTCAAATTTTCCATTTTTCTTGATAAGCGGTGTTTTCAAACGCTGGTCGCTGGCGATAAACTCATAACCAAAACGGCCTTTAACGCACAGGCTGCCCTGGTTTACGCCGGGGTCATCTCTGCCGGTTACACTTACCACCTGATTGTTAAGAACATTCAGGTTGATCTGGCATCCGCATCCGCAATATGAGCAGGTGGTCGGCACTTTTTTAACCAGAAACGATCTGCCTTTCATGGGGCTGACATTTTCCGTAAGGGCGCCGGTCGGGCAAACCTGCAAACATTCGCCGCAGGACACGCAAGTATCGGTATTGACGGCAAGCTCGCGGAAACCGTCCGGAGTGGTTTGCATATCGAGTGCGCCGATGCCTTTTATTTCCTTACAGGCTGTCACGCACCTCAGACACGATATGCAGCGCTGCGGCCAGTATTTGATTAAATTGGTCGCATAAACCAGAGGATTTGATTTCCTGGGAGCCCGGCATTCCACATCTTTAATGCCATACTCGAATACCAGGTCCTGAAGCGTACATTCGCCGGATTTGTCACAGACCGGACAATCCAGGGGATGATTCACCAGAAGCAATTTCAACGACTCCTGGCGAAGGCGCAAAAGTCTGTCGGATTGAGTGGTGATCGCCATGCCATCCGCAACGGGTGTTGAGCAGGCGTGCATGGGATCGGCATTCCCGCCGATTTCAACAATGCACAATCCGCAGGATCCGATGGGATTCATTCTTTTATGATAACACAGTGTCGGAATCTTGATTCCGGCGCTTTTTGCCGCCTGAAGAATGGTGGTATTCTCCTTGGCAACAACTTCCTTTCCGTCAATAGTAAACTTGACCATACTCATCTATGCTTTCTTCCTTAGGTCGTTATAGCAATGCAAGAAAGGACTGCTTTGCAATGTCGATATAGTCTGAAGGAAATATTCCCATGCGCAGGACCCCGAATGCTGAAATCAGGATCGCGATAATGCAGGCGGGTGAAAAGATCAGCGCGGGACTTTCTCCGCTTGCTGCAGGCTCTTTCATATACATGGCAATCGTTACCCGCAAATAATAATAAACCGACACCACGCTGTTGATGACCCCGATGATGGCAAGGCCAAGATAACCTTGCTTAATAGCAGCCGAAAATATATAAAATTTCCCCATAAAGCCGGCTGTTGGGGGTATTCCCGCCAGAGAAAAGAGAAACAGACTCATGGCAATCGCCGCTACCGGATGCCTGTAGCCCAGACCGTTATAATCCTCGATATTGACTTTCTCTTCGCCTTTTCCAGCCAAGACGGTAATGACGGCAAACGCCCCGATGTTCATTAAGGTGTAAGCCAGCATATAATATAAGATACTGCTGATGCCCATTTCACCCGCGCATAGAAAGGCCACCAATACATAGCCGGCATGCGCAATGCTGGAGTAAGCCAGCATTCGCTTGATATTGTCTTGTACCAGCGCGATGATATTGCCAACGGTCATGGTCAGAACGGCCATAACCCATATCAAAACCACCCATTCACCGTGCAACGCGGGAAGCGCTTCCACAAAAACCCTGACAAAAGCGGCGAATCCCGCAGCCTTGGGACCGGCGGACATAAAGGCAGTGATCGGCGAGGGTGCGCCTTGATATACATCCGGCGCCCACATATGAAAGGGAACCGCGGCGATCTTGAAACCAAATCCGATCACCAGAAGCGCCATCCCCAGGATGGGCATGGGGCTCTGCAAATGGGTTTTGGCCAGGAATTGTGAAATTCCATTAAGGCTTGTCGTTCCAGTGGCCCCATATAAAAGGGCCATGCCATAAAGCAGAAAACCGGTGGCAAATGAGCCGAGTAGAAAATACTTCAGCGCCGCCTCATTGGAAATCATTCGTGTGCGGGTAAATCCAGCCAATGCGTACAAGGAGATGGACATTAATTCAAGACCTAAAAATATGGTCATCATCTCCGTCCCGCTGGCCATGATCATCATGCCAAGCGTTGCAAACAGAATCAGCGCAAAGTATTCTCCATTCTGAATCCCCTCATCTTCTACATATTTTATGGAGATGAGGATGGTAAGCCCCGTGCCAAGAAGAAATATCAGTTTAAAAAACCGGCAGTAGTTGTCCACCACCCACAGCCCGTTAAAAGCATATTCGACCGATTTAAAGTCAAAGGGGGAGGGCTTAAAAAATACGATAAAAATAGCGGTTATGATACCGACAAGGCTGATATAACCAAAATATTTTTTACCGCTGATATTGGCAAAAGACTGCAAAAGTAAGACAATTAATGCAAAAAGGGCGATAATGATTTCCGGGTATAAGGCACTCAGATTAATTGTAGGCATCATTGGTTCCATAATTCATCGTTTTTTTTATTCGCGGCCGGACAGCGCACGGTTTTGAAGCGTATAATTCAGGTTCAACGCAGCGATTTTTTGCCCCTCGATTGTCATGGTATTCTGGGCTTTTTGGTCGGTTACTTTTTGTAAAAGATGTTCAACAGAGGTGGTCATTTTATCGAGAAAAGGCTTGGGAAATAATCCAATCCAGATAATAAAAAACACAATGGGCAGCAGATAGGCATATTCCCGACGGGTCATGTCTTTAAGCAGCTTATTCTCTTTATGGGTGATTTCACCATACATCACCCGTTTGTACATCCACAGAAGATAGACGGCTCCAAAGACCAGCCCAAGTGTGGCAACGGAGGCAAACCATATATTGGCCTTAAACGCACCGATCAGAATCAGCAGTTCGCCAATAAACCCGTTCAGTCCGGGAACTCCCATCGATGAAAAGGCAACCAGCAAAAATATCGAGGCAAACACGGGCATGACTTTCATGATACCGCCATAATCTGCAATCAGGCGGGTATGCCGACGCTCGTACAGCATGCCGACGATAAGAAAGAGCGCGCCAGTGCTTAAGCCATGATTGACCATCTGGATGATGCTTCCCTTGACCCCCTCCATGTTCAGAGCGAACATTCCCAGCATGCAGTAGCCCAGGTGGCTGACGCTGGAATAGGCAACCAGTTTTTTGATGTCATCCTGGGCAATGGAGACCAGGGCGCCATACACGATACCAATGACTGCAAGCGCCATGATGTAAGGAATGGCATTAAGGGTTGCTTGCGGAAAAATCGGGAGGCTGAAACGGAGAAACCCATAGGTGCCCATCTTCAAAAGAACGCCGGCCAGGATTACGCTGCCCGCTGTCGGAGCTTCGACGTGGGCATCCGGCAACCAGGTGTGAAAGGGAAACATGGGTACTTTGATGGCAAATGCCAGAAAAAAGGCCAGAAAAAGCCAGAATTGAACATTCGCGGGGAGTTGGAGTGTATGATAGGTCAGGATATTGAAGGTATATTCCCCGGTTTCCTTGTAGTGACGGAAGTAGAGGAAAAGAATCGCTATCAGCATCAGGACGCTGCCGCTCATGGTATATATGAAGAATTTTACAGCAGCATATATCCTGCGGGGCCCTCCCCATATGCCGATGATAAAATACATGGGAATCAGCATCACTTCCCAGAACACATAAAAAAGGAAAAAATCCAATGCGCAGAATACGCCGAGCATCCCGACTTCAAGAAACAGCAGGGATATCATATACCCCTTGACCTGTTTGGTGACCGCCGTCCAGGTGGAAAGAATCGCCAGGGGGGATAGAAAAGTGGTCAGGAGAATGAGAAACAGACTGATGCCGTCTATCCCCATATGATAACTGATGCCAAAATCCTTGACCCAGGGAATGTATTCCACAAACTGCATATTCCAGGTGTTGGAATCAAAGTGAAAATACAGGGGAATAGAAAAAACAAAGGAGACCACTGCCGTCAGAAAGGCCACCCAACGGATCAAATCATGGTGTTCATCCTTCAAAAAACAGATAAACAAGATCCCCACCAGCGGGAAGAAGGTGATGAAGGATAAAATGGGAAAGTGCAGAGCATTTATCATATTTGAGATCTTATCATGAGAATAAAAAATAAGTAAGGATAACGACGCTTCCCAAAAGCATCGTAAACGCATAATTTCTCACCAGACCGCTGCCGGATACTCGGATGGTCTGGGCAAGGTTCATGAAGAAATTAGCGACACCATTAACGCATCCATCTATGAGGCGAACATCGAAAATTCTTGCCAGAAAACTTGAAAAAAACAAGGTGAATTTCGTAAACCAGGTATCGTATATGTTGCTCAGATAGTTTTCGTAAATCGATATAGGTTTATTGACAAACCACATGAACACACGGCTGCCTTTTCGATATACAAAGTCCGTGTCAACGCTGATGGTGGGTTCCGGATCCAGCTTTCTGAGCAGCATGAAAAAGCCAAGCCCGGTAAACATCAGGATACCCAATGCGCTGGTCACATGATCTCCGGTATACGGGTTGAAGTCGACCGTAAAGGGCAGAAGACGATAGAGAGGCCCGGGAAACACGCCGATACCGATACACATGAAAGCCGCCATGCCCATGGCGATCAGCATATTTGTCGGGGGTTCCTTGGTCCGGATTCCCGAGTCTTTTGCAAAGAACATGTAATAAGGCAGTTTAAGGCCGGTATGCAGAAATGTACCGGCCGAAGCCATTGTCAGTAAAAGGGCGACCCAGGGTCTATGATCATGACTGGCGCCAGCGACCACCATCGACTTGGTGACAAATCCGCTGAACAAGGGGAAGGCCGAAATGGCAAACCCGCCGATCATGTAAAGGCACAGGGTGATCGGCATGGTCTTGTAAAGCCCTCCCAGTTCAGTCAGTTTGCGCTTGCCGGTCATTTCAATGACCGCACCCGCACCCATGAAAAGCAGTCCCTTATACAGAATATGCGCAAATGCATGGGATACGGAGCCGTTTAAGGACATTTCCGTACCGATCCCGACGCCCGCCACCATGTACCCCACCTGGCTGATGATATGATAGGCAAGAAGTCTGCGGCAATCATTTTCAAGAACCGCATAGACAACGCCGTAGAGCGCCATGATGGTTCCCATCCAGACCAGAAGTTCTGTTCCGGGGAATACCCGTACCAGCACATACACGGCTGTCTTGGTGGTGAAAGCGGACATGAAGACAGAACCCGTTACCGTCCCTTCCGGGTAGGCATCCGTCAGCCAGGCATGAAGCGGCGGCACGGCGGCGTTTACGATAACACCGATCAGCATGAGATAAAAAGCCAGGCTGCCGTCGTTCACCATTGGACCGATGGCGAGCGAATGGTGAACGACATAGTGAAGCATGATGCCGCCCAATAAACAGACGCCGCCGAAAATGTGGACCAGAATGTACCGGTATCCGGCTTCAATTGCCTTTTGTTCCCGTTTGGCAAAGATAAGATAGGCGGAAGCAAAAGCCATCAGTTCCCAGAACACGAACAGGGTTAAATAATCCCCGGCAAAAGTGACCCCCAGAGATCCCCCGATGTAAAGGAAGGCGGCCATGTGCTGTCCGTTATCTTTTACATGCAGGGCATACACGATTCCGATCAGAGACGCGATGGTAAATACCCAGCCGAAGACAATGCTGAGTTTGTCGACCGCGCCAAAAATAAAAGGGGTGTTTGCGAAGCCGTAAGTCCAAAAAGTTCCCTGGGACATGAATGCAACAGACAGTATGGCCAGAACGGGAATCGTCATCAGATAGACTTGCTGGACCTTCCCCCGCAGGAAAGGAATCAGAAATGCCCCCAAAATAAAGAATATTGATGGATGAAACCAATCAATCATCGTAATAATCCTCGCGCTTCATGATGCCGCCTTGATGACCAATGAATTTAGAGACCAGAATGATGACAACGCAGGAAACGAAACCGTAAAATGCGCCCCAGCCTGGTATTTTGTCCCAAATGTAGTATGCGTGGTCGCGATGGACAAAGAAATCCGAAATGAAAACCGCGGCAAGCATCACATAGCCTATTTTTTTCAATTTTCCGATATTTTCCGGATTGCCGATAAAATCAACGAGAGATTTGATCATCGGATGACCTCCTGGGCAAGCGTTAAAAAATAAACCGGAAATATCCCTATTATCAAGGAGATAATGGCCGTCAGGACAAGCGGTATGACCACCATCGGGTTTTCTTTTATTTCTTCATGATGATGATCCCCCTCCTGAAGGTCTGGCAGGAAATGCGTCGAAAGGACTTCTTTTTGGAAAAAAGCCTTGTAGGTGATCGGCAGGAAATATGCGGCATTCAGGATGGTACTTGCCAGCAGAACCATAAGAATGGGGATTTGATGGGCCTCAATCGATCCCAAAGCCAGATACCATTTGCTGACAAATCCGGCCGCCGGCGGCACCCCGATCATGCTGAGTGATGCAATAAAAAAAGCCGTCATAGTCCAGGGCATTTTTTTCCCGATATTGGTCAGTTGACTGATCTCGGTCTTGTGTGCCGCTGTGTAAAGAGATCCCGCGCAAAAAAAGAGCGTGATTTTGGAAAAAGCGTGGTTGGCTATGTGGACGATGCCGCCGGCCATTCCGGCCGGGGTTAAAAGCACCGCGCCAAGAATAACGTATGAAAGCTGGCTGATGGTTGAATAGGCGAGCCTGGCCTTAAGATTGTCTTTTGACAGGGCGATCACGGAGCCCATGATGATGGTAAAGGAGACAATATAGGCTGTTGTGATGCCGAGATGGAGATTTCCCATCATGCCGATCCCGTAGATATGAAAAACAACCCGAAGGATCGAGAAGACACCGACTTTTACTACCGCAACCGCATGCAGCAAAGCGCTGACCGGAGTCGGAGCGACCATTGCGGACGGCAGCCAGTTATGTACCGGCATGATTGCGGCTTTGGCGAAACCGAACAGAAAGAGAAAAAACGCTCCAAAAAGAAGCGGAGTTCCCTGCATGTGCTGTAAAAGCCCGTGGCTTTGAAAATCTGTGGTCCCGGCGACGATATAAATGATGATGATCCCGGACAGAAGCAGGGTTTTGGACAGGGTAAGCAGATACAGAAAATACTTCTTGGCGCCTTCCTGTGCCTCGGGTGTTTCTTTGTGCCCGACCAGGGGGACGGTGGCAAGGCTCAGGATTTCATAAAAGACAAAAAGGGTGATCAGGTTTGCCGAGAAAGCAACACCGACGGTTGCGGAAAGACTGATTGCAAAGCAGGTATAGAACCTTGTCTGCGCGTGTTCCTTTCCGGAACGCATATAACCGATCGAGTAAAATGTAGTCACGATCCACAGAAAGGAGGAGATGGTGGCAAATATCAGTCCGAGGGCATCGACCCGGAACTTGATATCGATTCCTTCGTAAAAACTGATCAGTGTATATTCAATGGTATGGCCTGAGAAAATGAGAGGCGCCATGGAGATGACAATGGAAAATTTGATAACTCCGGCCAGTACCGACCAAAATTCCCGCAGATTGGGGCGTTTATCCCCCGTGGCCAAAATCAAAGGTACGGCAAGAAGAGACGTCAACACCGCAAGCATGGGTTTCATGGATAGAATCGTCTGCACGTTTTCATCAACCTTTACTTAAATTAATATCGTCCACATAAATGGTCGCTTTATTTCTGAAAAGCGAAATGATAATGGCAAGTCCTACCGCCGCTTCCGCTGCGGCAACGGTCATGATCATGAACACGAATACATGGCCATTCATATCGTTTAAAAATTTCGAAAATGCAATAAACGTCAGATTTACGGCATTCAGCATCAATTCAATGCACATGTAGATAATCAAGACGTTTCGCCTTGTAAATACACCTACGGCGCCAATTGAAAAGAGTATGGCCCCCAGTATCAGGTATGAGTTCAATGAAACCATAGATCTCTATTCATGATTCGGAATTTTTAGATTCACTCCGAATCATCAATCCTCCTTTTTGCTAAGATGACAGCGCTGACAATGGCCGCGAGCAATAAGAACGAGGCGATTTCAAACGGCAGTAGAAAATCGGTGAAAAGCAATTTTCCCACGGCCTTTGTGGTGCCGAATGGATAGGCCGCATCGCCGATTTTAACAAGGGAAGGCTCTATCACTGCCAGATTCGCCATGACAATAAAGAGGGCGCCGACGATCGCGATACTGCCGAATTGAATCATGACCTTCCGGCGGGCCGTCTCCCCTTCTTTCTCATGGACATTCAAGAGCAAAATCACAAACAGGAATAAAACCATGATGGCTCCGGCATAGACGATAATCTGTAGGGCGGCGATTAAATGCGCATCCAGAAGCACGTATATCCCGGCCAGGAAAAACATGGTCATGATCAGATTCATGGCTGCGGTTACCGGTCTGATGTTGGTTACCATTAAAGTCGCTGAAAGCACCGCGCCCAAACCGAGTATATAGAACATCAATAATTGCATTTGGCGTATATCCCTCTGATATATTCAATACGATCCTTGACGCTTTTTTCCGATCTTAAAAGTTTTTCTTTTGAAAAACGCAAATTATTCCGGTTTCGCTTGGCAAGCCCTTCATATTCCGCGCTCATGACAATGGCCTCTTTGGGACAGACTTCTTCACAGTAGCCGCAGTACACGCATCGGGACATATCCAGCGTATAACTGGACGGGTATCGCTCGCCGTTCTCTCTTTCTTCGGCAACAATCGATATGGCGGAGGCTGGGCATATTTTTTCGCAAAGTCCGCAAGCCACGCATTTCTCCGATCCATTCTCCCGTGCGACCAGAACAGGCCTGCCGCGATAGGCAATCGGAAGCGTCAGTTTCTCTTCCGGATAATAGACTGTCATAATGCGTCTTTTTTTACCCTTTGGAGGCAAGACAAAACCGATCAAATTGATAAAAAAATGCATTGATGTGATGTGCATACCCCTGATGATCTCAAAAATATAGAGTCTTTCCCATAAGGTCAGTTCGATATTTTTCCGCACTCTTTTGGGCTTCAATTTTTCAATGGATATGCCCATGATGGGGTAACTATTTCTAATATTAAGATCTGCCATATTATTTAGCCAAAAGCACAAGTCCGGTTATAAATATATTGATGAGGGCAATCGGAAGAAACATTTTCCAGCCGAGTCTCATGACCTGATCATAACGAAAGCGGGGGAGTGTCCATCGAATCGTCATTTGGAGCCAGATAAAAAAGATCACTTTTGCAAAGAAAGTGGCGACGTTCACCAGTATTGCCAGAATGCTCGCCCCATTGGGACCTGCAAAACCAAAGAAATCTACAAGCATCCGGTCGCTGACAAAAGGCAGGTGCCATGCGCCGAAAAACATGGTGGTTACAAGTCCTGCGATGGTCACGATTTCAAGAAATTCTCCCATCCAGAACATGACAAACTTCATCCCGCTGTATTCGGTGAAATAGCCTGCCACGAGTTCGGATTCCGCCTCGGCAACATCAAAAGGCGCTCTCTTGTTTTCTGCGATGGCGCAGGTAAAGAAAAGGACAAATCCGACCGGCTGTAAAAAAATACCCCAATTGAAAAAATTTACTTGCATGGCGCCGATTTCGCTGAGCCGAAGGGTGCCATACACCATGATCACGCCGATAATGTTTAGCCCCATGACCACTTCATAGGAAAGCATCTGGGCTGATGCGCGCAGGCCTCCGAGAAATGACCAGTTATTATTGGATGCCCATCCGCCCAACACCGCGCCGAAAGAGGCCAGGGACGCGAAAGCGAATATGAAGAGAATCCCCACATCCAGATCGGCAATAATCAGGTTGACCCGGTGACCAAAGAGTTCATATTGCCCGCCGAAAGGAATCACGGCAAAGGCGATGATCGCAGGCGTCAGGCTGATAAACGGCGCAAGGGTATGAAACAGCCGGTCCGCACCAGTCGGAACAAAGTCCTCTTTGGTTAGCACCTTGATGGCATCCGCAATGGGATGAAAAAGACCGATGAGGGTAAATCCGCATATATCCGCCCGATTTGCCCCGACTCTGTCTTGCATCAGCGCACTTTGTTTTCTTTCCACCCATCCCAGAATGGGTGAAAAAAAACCGATGTTAACGCTGAATATGAACAATATTTTGACAACAGATTCTATGAGATCAGCAACCATGGTTATCTATCGCATTCTCCACCAATCATGTTAATCATGTCAAAAGTAGGAACGATATCCGCTATGAACCCGCCTTTCACCATCTTGGGCATGGCTGCGGTAAGGGGAAAACAGGGAGGCCTGACCCTGCATTTATAGGGTTTGCCGCTCCCATCGCTTACCAAATAGAAACCCAGTTCGCCATTGGCCCCCTCAACAGCCGAATAAATCTCGCCGGCAGGGGGCTTGATTCCTTCTGTGACGGTCTTGAAATGAAATATCAAGGACTCGATTCTATTGCCGATATCATCCTTGGATTGCCATCTGTATTCCGGCATGTTGACGTTTATGGGTCCGGATGGTATTTGATCCAGTGCCTGTTCCACAATCCGCATGCTTTGATTGATTTCCTCCATCCTTACCAGATACCGGTCAAAATTGTCGCCTTTTTCGCCGACAGGAATTTCAAAATCCATTTGATCGTATACAAGATAGGGATGAAACTTGCGAACATCATAAGGGATGCCGCATGCCCTGAGGCAGGGTCCGGTAAAGCCCCAGGCAATCGCATCTTCCGGGGGCATGATGCCCACATTTCTGACCCGGTCAATGAAAATTCTGTTTTTGGTAAGGAGTTTATCCACATCGGCCCACAGCTCGCGGCATGTTTTAAACACTTCTTTGGTTTTGGCCTTGAATCCATCGGGCAAATCATTTTTAAGGCCGCCAATCCGGATGTAATTGGCTGTGACGCGGGCGCCGCATAGCATTTCGATGAGGTCCCAGAGCAATTCCCGTGCTTCCACAAAATAGAGAAACGCCGTAAACGCGCCGAGTTCCAGTCCGCTGGCCGCAATATTCGTATAATGATCGGATATGCGCGCCAGTTCACTGGCGATGACCCGGATATATTTGCACCGTTCCGGAACATCAATACCGATGAGTTTCTCCACAGCCAGGGCATACCCCACATTATTGATCAGGGGAGAAACATAATTGAGCCGGTCGGTATAGGGCATTACCTGCTCCCAGGTCCCGTTCTCGCACATCTTCTCAAAGCCTCGATGAAGGTAACCAATATCCACTTTCATGTCGATGATGGTTTCCCCCTCAAGGGTTAGCAGGAATTTTACCGTTCCATGGGTCACCGGATGCGATGGACCCATGTTGATCACCATGTATTCGCTATGCAGATCTTTTGTTGTATCAGACATAAGTTAGGCTATAACCAATTAGAAATTAACAGGTTGGCCCGATTAAGGGCTGTCTCTTCTTTATCGGATAATCTTTTCGAAGCGGGTGTCCTTGAAAGTCCTCGTACAGCAGGATCCTTCTTAACTCCGGATGCCCTTTGAAAATGATGCCATACATATCGTAAGCTTCGCGTTCAAACCAGTCGGCGCTGACCCACAGGGAAACAATGGAATCCACGCTGCACTCCGCTTCAGAAACCCGGGTCTTGATTCTGAACCGCCGGTTGAACGTTAGGGAATAGAGATGATAGACGACCTCGAACCGGGGCTCCCTGCCCAGGTAGTCCACGGCGGTCAGGTCCATCATGAAATTGTACTGAAGTTCCTTGTCGTCCCTTAAAAATTGACAGATTTCAAGGAGATCTTCCTTCCTGACAACCGCCGTATCATCTCCGCGATAAGAATGCGTCTCTACGATCGATTCCGGAAACCGGCTGTTCAATTTATTTATCGTTATATTCGCTTCCATAAAGCTATTATCAATATCTCATTATTTCATTCATCAATGTTACTGACCGGTGCCGCGCCTTTGGGGAAATCCGACCATTTGCCTTCCATTACCTTTTGTTGCAGCCTGATCAGTCCGTCAATCACCATCTCCGGCCGTGGCGGACATCCGGGAACGTAAACATCTACGGGTATCAGGGTATCGATTCCCTGTACGGTCGCATAATTATCATAAAACCCACCCGATACCGCACATACCCCAAATGCAAACACCCATTTGGGTTCTGCCATCTGATTGTAAACCTTTACCAGTATGGGGGCTTGCTTGTGGCTGATGGTTCCCACCACCATCAGAAGGTCGGCCTGCCTGGGGGAAAACCGCGGGAGCGCGGCGCCGAATCGGTCCAGGTCATATTTCGGGCCTGCCACGGACATGAACTCCATGCCGCAACAGGCCGTGACGAACGGATACTGAAAGAAGGAATACTTTCTCCCCCAGTTGTTAATGGCTTCCAGCTTTGTCAGAATGACGCTGCCGCCCAGTAAGCGGATGTCGTCTCCGGGATTAGACGGGCTGACATCGGGGGAGTGCCCTTTCTTTTTATTCAATACATCCATTATTCCCATTCCAGAGCTCCCCTCTTCCAAACATATATCAAGCCGATCGCCAAAATGGTAATGAATACCATCATCTCCACAAATCCGAATAAACCCAGTTCCCTAAAAAGCACGGCCCAAGGGTATAAAAAAACCGCTTCAATATCAAAGATGACAAAAAAAATCGCAATCAGATAAAATTTTATTGAAAACCGCAGTTTGGGCGATACGATCGGACTTTCGCCGCATTCAAAGGGCTCCATCTTCTCCGCAAATTTCTTTTTAGGCCCGATGAGAGTGGTTGCGACAATCATCCCCACGGATGTTGCGACAGCCAATAACATCATTATCAATACCGGAATATATTCGTTCATAGGTTCAATCTGCTTTTGTCTTGATATTTATGTTGCAGTATCTTTTCATCTTAAAGATCAACTTGGTATTCATTTCAAAAAAGTGTGTTACCCCTATAACAAAAATTATGGGATGTCAAATATTTTACCTGATTATTTTTTTAATTTAGTGAATGATTTTTTTTATATTTGTTTTTATTGAATATCGCTTCGTAGCATTGTTATTATGTGTATCGCCGGTCATCGGATGCTGCTAAAAATGGGTGCAACTTTGTCGAACTAACGAAAAAAACAAGTAAAAATAAGTTTCTGCCTCTGATCTATTGGTGATTGACAGTATTGCGTCAAGCTGATAATACACTTTTTCCGATATGTCAATCATGGCATATCGAAATGGCTAATCCATAGGGACGGTTTAACCGGCCTGAATCAATCTCCACGGCGTGATCCGCCGATAGCAACCCATGAGCCGGTGACCGGCTTATGGGTGCAAGGGTCATTATGATATCGAAGGATTCGTTTTTTCAGGTGTAACACTTGAATGATTCAAGGAGAAAAAGTGAGCTATGAATATGATTCGACTGACCATTGACAACAAGGAAGTAACCACTCCCAAAGGCCTTACAATTCTGGATGCGGCAAAAAATGCCGGCATTACCATTCCAACTCTCTGCTATCATGAAAGATTAAATCCAATCGGATCTTGCCGCCTGTGCGTTGTAGAAGTAGACGGGGAATCCGAACCCGTGACCGCGTGCACAACGCCAGTTGAGGATGGCATGCTTGTCACAACCCAGTCGGATCTGCTCTTTCGATTGAGGCAGGAAGCATTGAAGCTGATTTTGGTCAACCATCCGCTGGATTGTCCGGTTTGCGACAAGGCCGGTGTATGCATGCTTCAGGATCTTACTTTTGAATACAATATAACAAGCATCGACTGTCCGGCGCCCAAACGAAATTTTATTCCATCCTATCAGACAACCTTTATCAAACACTGGCCGGAGCGCTGTATTGTATGTCTGCGTTGTGTCAATGCCTGCAAGGAAGTACAGTGCATCGGCGCTATTGACGTTGACGATACCGAAGATGGACCCCAGCTTACCTTTAACCGGGATAAATGTGTTTCATGCGGAGAGTGCGTGCAGGTATGCCCCGTGGGCGGCATGCTCGAGAAGAAATCCGCATTGCGCTGGCGGTCGTGGGAAACGACAAAAGTCCGCACCACTTGCCCCTATTGCGGCGTCGGATGCCAGCAATTGCTGCATGTGAAGAACGGTAGGATTGTCCAGGTCACCGGAGTTGAGGACGCTGAACCCAATAAAGGTCGATTGTGCGTCAAGGGAAGGTACGGATTTGATTTCATTTATTCCGAAGATCGTCTTAAAACGCCGCTGATCAAGGAAAACGGTCAGTTCCGGGAAGCATCCTGGGATGAGGCCCTGGATCTGGTAACCCAAAAATTCAAGGAAATCATCGCCAAACATGGTCCGGATGCGCTTGCCGGTGTCAGTTGCGCCCGAAGCATCAATGAAGATTCCTATAACATGCAAAAGCTTTTCCGCGCGGTGATCGGCACCAACAATATCGATCACTGCGCACGTACCTGACATGCGCCCACTGTCGCCGGACTGGCGACATCATTTGGTTCAGGCGCGATGACCAATTCTTTCAGGGAATTTGGCAAAGCCAAAATGTTTCTGGTGATCGGCTCCAACATGACCGAGGCCCATCCGGTCGCCTCCACATTTTTGAAAAATGCGGTGCAGAATGGCGCTCAGCTCATTCTGGTGGATCCCAGAAGACAAAAACTGGCGGATTTTGCCCAGGTTCACGCACAAATCAAGGTGGGAAGCGACATCGCATTTTTAAACAGTCTCATGTATGTATTGATTGAGGAAGACCTATACGATCGAAAATTTGTTGATTCCTGCACCATCGGGTTTAAGGAACTGAAAGAAAAAGTCCTGGCCTATCCACCCGATGAGGCTTCAAAAATCTGCGGCGTCAGCCCGGATATGATTCGGGACATTGCCCGCAGGCTGGCTGCGACCAAACCCTGCATGCTGTGCTATACGCTGGGGATCACCGAGCACACCTGCGGCAGAAACAACGTGGTATCCACTGCCAACCTGCAGATGCTGCTGGGAAACATGGGCGTGGAATGCGGCGGCGTGAATCCGCTCCGGGGCCAGAACAATGTTCAGGGCGCCTGCGACATGGGGGCCCTGCCCAACGTGTTTCCCGGATACCAGAAGGTGATCGATCCGGCGGCCCGGGCCAAATTTGAAAAAGCCTGGAACGTCGATCATCTGCCCGATAAAAACGGCCTGATGATTCCTCAGATGATGGACGGCCTGGTAACCGGCGCCATCAAAGGGTTTTATATATTTGGCGAAAATCTGGCCAATACCGAGCCGGACATCCGAAAAGTCGAGCATGAACTGGCCAGCGCGGAGTTTATCGTGTGCCAGGATATTTTTCAGACCGAGACCACCCGCTTTGCGGATGTGATCCTTCCGGCGGCTGCCTGGAGCGAAAATGACGGAACATTTGCAAGCAGCGAGCGCCGGGTCAGCCGGGTTAGAGCCGCCAGCCCCCCTCCGGGGGATGCCAAGCCCAACTGGTGGATCTTCAAACAGATTGCCAAACGCATGGGGCAGGACTGGCCCTCCGACAGCGCCCGTGAAATCTGGGACAACGAAGTTTCTCAGCTCGCTCCATCTCTTGCCGGCATCAAATATTCACGGCTTGAAGGCGATGGTATTCAGTGGCCCTGCACCCATGACCAGCATGCCGGAACCTGTTTTCTGCATAAGGATGGGGAGTTCAGTTGCGGTCTGGGCCAGTTTGTTCCCGTGGACTGGACCCCGCCGGCGGAAGTTGCGGATGAAAAATACCCGTTTGTGCTTTCCACCGGCAGAAGGCTGTATCATTATCATACCCGGACCCAGACCGGCCGCTGCAAGGGCTTGAACGATCTTTTAAGCGAGGAAACGGCCGACATATCCCTGGAGGATGCCAAGGCACTGCACATCGAACCCGACGAAAAAATCCGGGTGAAATCCCGCCGAGGCGAAGTGACCGTCAAAGCACGAATTACCCCGGAAGTGCCAAAAGGCATGGTCTGGATGGCGTTTCATTTCCGGGAAACCTGTGCCAACTGGCTGACCAATCCGGCCTTTGATCCGATCACCCTGACCGCCGAATACAAAGCTTGCGCGGTAACCATCGAAAAGATCGGGAATTAGGAGGCAAGCATCATCAAACGCCCTTGCTGATTCCGAACTGCGGGACGAACGCCGTTATTGGTTTTATTTTTTTGACGAGGGATTGGTAAAACCAATCCCTCGTCAAACTGCCCCCTCTGGCTGTCCTACCCCTGGGGTCCACCGCCCTTTTTCACATCAGAAAAGCATTCTGAAAGCAGCTTCTTGGTTTGCTTGCCATTGATATATTCTCCTTGAATAATTAAATTGCATTTAATCGAAGGATAATGAAATGATATTGTGTTGAATGAAAGTGAATAACACACTATGCCAGACTTTAGCGTATAACAGTTTGTTTTTTATGTTAAAATAGAGTATTTTGTCAAAAGTCAAGGAGTGAAAATGAAACGGATTGGTTTAATTGTCAATGGAGCAAGACATGAGTTTGTGACCGGACCTGAACGGGTTTTGCTGGATCTGCTGCGGGATGATCTGGGGCTGACCGGTGCCAAGCAGTCCTGCGATCGCAAAGGTCAGTGCGGGGCTTGCATGGTAATCGTCAACGGGAAAACAGCGCTTTCCTGTCTGACCAAGGTCCACTCCCTGGACAACGCTCGGGTGATCACCGTGGAGGGGCTGGGTACCCCGGAAAACCCCCATCTCATCCAGCAAGCATTCGTGCTGGCCGGTGCGATCCAGTGCGGATATTGCACGCCCGGCATGATCATGGCAACCAAGGGTTTGCTGGATGTGAATCCTGATCCCTCTGTCGATGAGATCAAAAAAGCGCTCACCCGAAATCTGTGCCGCTGTACCGGGTATAAAAAAATCATCGAAGCCGTCCAATTGGCCGGCCGTTTCATCCGCGGGGAAGCCACGCCGGAGGCGGTTCGTCCCGGACCCGGGGATGGGGTGATGGGTGTTTCCCATCCCCGGCCCTCGGCATTGGCCAAAGCTTGCGGTACAGCTCAATTTACCGCCGATATACGGCTGAAAGGAGCGCTGGAACTGGCCGTGCTGCGCAGCACGGTTCCCCATGCCCGTATTGTTTCCATTGATGCATCGGCAGCGGAAAAAATGCCGGGGGTTGCGGGTGTGGTGACCGCGGCGGACATCAAGGGCACCAATATCTTGAAATATCTGGTGGCAGACCGCCCGGTACTCTGCAAGGATAAAGTCCGCTATATCGGGGATCCGATTCTGATTGTGGCGGCAGATACCCAAGCCCAGGCAACGGCGGCCCTGGCAGCAGTTCACGTTAATCTGGACCTGCTGCCGGTGATGAAGTGCCCTGAAGATTCACTCCGGGACGATGCGATTAAAATCCACGACGATTTCCCCAACCTATGTTTTGAGCAGCCGCAGATCAAGGGCAATGCTGAAGAAGCGCTGAAAGCTTCCGCGGCCGTAATCGAGGCGCGGTTCAAAACCCAGATCAATCACCAGGCGCCGCTGGAACCCGAAGCCACCGTAGCTTATTGGGAAGATCAGGAAGAAGGCGAAGAACCCCGGCTGGTCATCGTCGGCCGCAGTATCAACATTCATCTGCATCTGGGGATGCTGCAGGCCGCGCTCGGCTGGGAAAACATGAGCTATCGGGAGGCGTATTCCGGTGGCCAGTTCGGCATTAAAATCGATGTGATCTCCGAGGGGATTGCCGGTGCGGCGGCGCTTCATTTCAAACGGCCGGTCCGGTATATTCCCAGCCTGACCGAAAGCATGCTGATGAGTTCCAAGCGCCACGCATTCGAAATGAATGTCAAACTGGGGGCGGATGCCCAGGGAAAACTGACGGCTTACTGCAATGATTATCTGGTGGACAAAGGTGCTTACTATTCCATTGGCCATGTGGTGGTGCACCGGTCCCTGCTCATGCTCTCCGGATCATACAATATTCCCAACATCAATGCCAGGGCCAGACTGGTCTATACCAACAATCCCTGGGGCAGCGCGGCGCGGGGTGCGGGACCGCCCCAGGTCAATTTCGCCCTGGAATGCGCCATGGACATGCTGGCCGACAAGCTCGGCATGGATCCCTTTGAATTTCGGCTGCGGAATTCGCTCCAGCCGGGTCAAAGCAAATCCACCGGCCGGATCGTTCAGCAATGGTGTTTCCCAGAGCTCATGGAGGCCATGCGGCCACATTATGAACGCGCTGTACAAGAGGCGAAGATCCACAGACAAGACCGGGGTCAGGATCGGATCAGGCGCGGCGTGGGCCTGGGAACCGGTGCTTTTGGCATCGGCGGCCCGGGAGATATATCGGTAGCGGCAGTCGAGCTGGATACTGACGGCGGTATCAGCGTATATGCCGCTGCAGCCGACCCCGGGGAAGGCAACGACTCCATGCTGAGTCAACTGACGGCGGCTTTCATGAATATCCCCCTGGAAAAGGTGCGTCTTTACACCCGGGATACCGATCATACCGCAGCCAGCGGTCCGGCCGCGGGCAGCCGTATCACGTACATGATCGGCGGTGCACTGATTAACGCCCTGGAACAGCTCAAAACCGCCATGCTGGAAACCGGATCTATCACATCGGAAGAACTCGAAACCGCCGGCAAACCCAAACGCTATCTGGGCAGGAAGAAAAACGAAGATGCCGGCCCCCTGGATCTCCAGACCGGCCAGGGTCCCTCTTTTGAGTCTCAGGTGCATGCCGTTCAGATGGTTGAGCTGGAAGTGGATACTGAAAGCGGCCAGGTTAAAATTCTCAAAATGACCACGACCGTGGATGCCGGCCCGGTAATCAACCCTCAGAACCTGACCGGTCAACTGGAAGGGGGAATGGACATGGGGGTGGGTTTTGCCCTCAGGGAGGAATATATCGCCGGAAAAACCAAGGACTGGGTGACCTTTAAATTTCCCACGATCCGGAGCAGTTTCGAGATGCAAACCATTGTCCGCGAAACCCCCCGGCCCAAAGGGCCTCTTGGCGCCACCGGCGTCGGTGAGATGTGCATGGTTCCCACGGCTCCGGCGGTGATTAATGCCATCAAAAACGCAACCGGTGTCTGGATCTGTGATTTGCCGGCCACACCGGATAAAATCAAGGCTGCCTTGAATCCGGAGAAATGATGCATGGATGCGCATACCGATGGCCATCAGGCGGACCCGGGCCCCTGTGTGCGCGTCATGGACGGCCGAAAAATTCTCTTTGACGGGGAAGGATTTCTCAATGATTTTGACGACTGGTCGGAAGCGGTTTTCGATATATTGACCAGGGAACGGGGGCTGATCCGAATTACGGATCAGCACTGGCGCGTGGTCCGGTTCCTTAGGGAGTTTTATGCCTATCACGGGCGAGCGCCCCTGAATCGTCAGCTCAAGGAAGGAACCGGCCTGAGTGTGATGGAACTGGAAAAGCTTTTCCCTGATGGACTCAAGCAGGGAGCCCGCAGACTTTCAGGGCTCCCCAACCCTAAAACCTGTGACTGAACCCGGATTTTCTACAATATCCGGAAAAAACATGACAATATCATGACGGATTGATTTGTCTAAAAAAGGCAGGCATTGCCTGACGTAATTGATCGCAATGATGCGGAGATCCTCTTGGATAACACGGCAATCATCTATCTGGACAATGCAGCCACTTCGTATCCCAAGCCATCCGGGTGCATGCAGCGGGCATTGGACCGTTATCTGCAACTGGGAGCTTCCCCCAGCAGGGGCGGATATGATTTGGCCAGGGAAGCCGAGGCTGCCGTATCCGAGGTCCGACATGCGCTGCACCGCTTCTTTGGAGCAGACGCGCAGTATCCGCTTTGCTTCGGCAGCAACGCAACCGATGCCCTGAACACATTGATCCAGGGCCTGACCGAACCGGGAGATCATGTTGTCAGCACCTGTCTGGAGCATAATTCCGTTCTCAGACCCCTGCATCACCTGCGTGCCCAGGGGCGGATCGAATTTGATCTGGCAGGGTTCGATACGAACGGATTCGTGGATCCTGACGATATTGCGGCCCTGATCCGGCCGCATACCCGGCTGGTCATTATAAACCATGCATCCAACGTACTGGGCACCGTGCAACCGGTTGCAGCCATTGGTGAGATTTGCCGGAACACGGGTGTTCCTCTGATTTTGGATGTATCCCAAAGCGCCGGAGTCATCCCCATCGAAATGAAAAAGTGGAATATTTCGGGCCTGGCGTTCACCGGTCACAAATCCCTGCTGGGTCCTTCCGGTATCGGTGGTCTGATCATTCATCCGGATTTGCACATCCGCCCCACCCGGTTTGGCGGTACGGGGATCGATTCCGCCAGTCTTTTTCACACGCAAAAGTTTCCCTACCGTCTGGAGGCAGGCACCCTCAATCTTTTGGGAATACTGGCGCTGGGCGAATCCCTGTCTTATTTGCAGGAGCTTGAAACCCAGGGATACCGTCAGAGGGAAATGGCGCTGACTGAAAAACTGAGAGATGGCCTTTTTGAAATTGACGGCATTGACCTGTATGCCGCGCAAAGCCTGGAAAACCATCTGCCGCTGATCGCCTGCAATGTCCGTGGCCATGTCGCGGCGGATGTGGGAGCCATCCTGGACGGCGACTTCAATATCGCCGTGCGGGCAGGCTTGCACTGTGCCCCCCTGGTGCATGAGCGCCTCGGCACTGCCCCGAACGGCGCGATTCGTTTCAGTCCGGGTGTTTTTAACCGCAAAGCGCATATCGATGCTGCCATCAGCGCCATGTCGATCATTGCCCGAAACGCATGAATCAATTTGTACAACATTTTCTCGCCACGATCTGAGCCAGAACTATGCGGCCCTCTTCAAGGTTCTTTCTTTGATTTTAAGCCATTGGGCTGCGAAATTGCTTCCCTCTTTTATCGACATATCATAATTGACGGCTTCGTAAAAAATCCGGATTAAGGAGCACCCAGCATCAAACGCCCTTGCTGTATTTGTTCGCAAGATACAGCGCAATTCCGGACAATACGGTCAGGGATATCACCATCATGTTGGCTTTTGACCAATCTCCGCTGCCTGCGCTGGTGTAAATCGCCAGTGGCATGGTATTGGTTTTACCGGGAATGTTTCCCGCAATCATCAGCGTTGCGCCGAATTCTCCCAGCGCGCGGGCAAAAGACAGGATGACACCGGCCAATATTCCTTTTCTGGCTAGCGGCAGGACAATATTCACGGCAGTTTGAAATTCGGAAAGTCCCAGCGCATAAGACGCCTGGATGATATTTCTGTCCACGGATTCGATGGCGGCTCTGGCGGTTTTGATCAGCAGGGGAATTGCCACGACAAATGCGGCCAGTGCCGCCGCATACCAGGTGAACATGATGCTCCATCCGGTCCACTGATAGAGAAGTTTTCCGATATACCCGCTTCGGCCGAAGATAATAATCAGATAATAGCCGGTAACCGTGGGCGGTAAAACCAGCGGCAGCGTCAAGAGCATATCGATGATTTCCCTGCCCCTGAATTCTTTTCTGGCCAGAAGATAGGAAATGGGAATACCGAATAATACCATCAGAACCGTGGCTGCAACTGCCACCTGAAGGGAAAGCCGGAGTGAAAACAAGGTTGAGCTGTCCATGAGCAATATGCCTACCGGGCGCTTTCAAACCCGTATTTCTTAAGGATGCGCATTCCCTCTTCAGCGGTCAGCATCGTGATGAAAGTCTTGGCCAGCACCTCATTTTTCGAGCCTTTCACCACCGCGACCGGATAGACAACGGGGCTATGGCTTTCTGAAGGCGCTGTCGCCACAATTTTAATCTTGTTGGATTGGACAGCGGCATCCGTTGCATAAACCACACCGGCATCCACTTCGTTTTTTACCACATAGTCCAGAACCTGCCGGACATTTTCCGCAAGAATCAGTTTATTCTTTATGCTTTCCCACACCTTGAAATGCGTGAATACTTCCTGGGCGTATTTTCCTGCGGGGACGGTTTGCGGATTGCCGATTGAAATCATTTTGATTTCAGGTTTTAACAAGTCCTCGAAGCCCTTGATCTCAAGGGTTGAAGATGCGGATTGAATTAGAACAACCGTATTTTTAACAAAATTTAACCGTGATGAGCCGTCAATTAGTCCCTTCGTGTTGATCTGGTCCATGTCTTTCTGAGCTGCAGATGCAAAAACATCGACAGGCGCACCGCCCTCGATCTGTCTGGCCAGATCTCCGGATGCGCCAAAATTGAAAACGACTTTTGCCCCGGTATTTCGGGATTCAAACAGCGTTCCGATTTCCTCAAACGCATTCTTCAAACTGATGGCCGCGGAGACCGTGATTTCTTTTGAAGGTTGCGCATTGGCACTTCCTGCAGCAGCCAGAACCATCAGACACCCCACGGCCCATAACAACGTTTTTTTAAGCATTTTTTTCTCCTTGCATGTTCAATTGATATTTATGGCAAACCTATCCAGATGTCGTTTATAAACATTTATTGACATTTATAAAACTAGATTGTAAGTTTTGCAACTATCATTTTATCACTTGCGAGGCTTTATGGAAGCTTTCACCAGAATGAAACATAAATTTCTCGATCTGGTCGAGGAGAACCAACTTGGGGCGGTTCCGATCCGGGTAAGTGTTCGCGGCCTGACTCCGGAAGAGGCCATCGGAACTCCCGAAGACCGTGATTACCCGCTGGTCAAGGGCCGTGAGCGGTTATTGGAGGCCGAAATCCTGGGCAGTCGGGGACAGGCATTTACAGACACCCCCGGCAACTTTTCCGGCACATTGAAAGAGGTGGCCCTTCTGCAATTGACCGATAACCGCAGCCGGGCGGTTTTCATCGCCGCGCTGAACGCCTTGATGCGCCATTTGGGCCTGATCGAGAAAACCATTCATTGCAAAGACGCATCCCCGCCTCTTTGCGCCTTGGATCTGGTCAAGCATGTCCAGAAGAATTTTGGAAATCCGCGGGTGGCGATGATCGGCTTTCAACCTCGCATGGCACAAGCATTGGACAAAACTTTCGCCTTGCGGGTTATGGATCTTGACGAAGACAACATCGGACAAACGAAATCCGGTGTGCTGATCGAGGGGCCGGACCGGACGCGAAAGAACATCGCGTGGTGCAACCTCGCCTTGGTGACCGGAAGCACGGTCGTCAACGGAACTGTCGATAAACTGCTGAGCAGCAAACCCACCCTTTTCTTCGGAGTCACCATAGCCGGACCGGCCGTTTTACTGGGCCTGAACAGATACTGCCCTTACGGCTCCTGAAAAGCGTGGATTCAAGTCAATTGTGAGGTTGGAGGCAAAGGATGACAAGAATGACAGGAAGATTGACAGCGCTAAGAATCATGATCAGTGTTTCAGCTTTTTTCTTTTTGGCTTCGGTCGCCGCGGCCGATACCCTGACACTGGGCGCAGGCGCAGGCTACAAGCGGATGCTGGAAGGTGTCCTGAAAGGCTATGAACAAAAGACCGGCCGGAAAGTCGATCAAGTCTATGGGCATATGGGCCAGATCGTCATGCAGGCCAAGGCCGCTGGAAGTATTGGCATTATTGTTGGTGAGCTTTCATTTCTGAAATCCTCCGGCCTGGAATTCGCCGACTTCAAGGAACTCGGCCAGGGAGTCCTGGTGCTGGCATACGGCAAGAATGTCAAGCTGGAGTCTGCCGAGGATCTGAATAAATCGGAAATTCAAAAAATCGCCATACCCGATGCCAAGCAGGCCATCTACGGCAAGGCCGCATTCGAGTTTCTGCGGAACTCCGGTCTCTTGGGGAAAATCCAGGACAAAATCGTAACGGTTGCCACCGTGCCTCAGGTCTCGTCCTATCTCATGAGCAAGGATGCCGAAGCAGGTTTCATCAACATCACCGATGCCATCTACATCAAAGATGAGATCGGCGGATGGGTGGAGGTTGATAAAACCCAATACAGCCCCATTCAACTGGTGATCGGTGTCCTGAAAGGATTTGAAGCCAAACCCGAGATCAGTCAGTTTTTGGATTTCACGGCAACGGATCATGAAACCCAGGAAATTTTGAAGAAGGCGGGTATCCGCTAGAAATGGCCGGATTCAACTGGGATTATTTCAAGGACGACAGATTCCTTTTTCCTCTGTTCTTTACAGCCAAGGTCACGGCTGTCACCACAATTCTGCAACTCGTGTTCGGCGTATTGCTCGGCAGATACCTGAGCCAAAAACCATCCCCGCTGCGCTCGGCGGTAGATCTGGCCATTACCCTTCCTTTGGTCTTTCCGCCTATTGCCCTGGGTTTTCTGTTGCTCCTGCTCCTTGGCAAGGGAGGGCCTATCGGACTTTTTCTGAACCAGTTCGGCGTACGAATCATTTTCACGGCATGGGGCGTGATTATCGCATCCTTTATCGCCGGCCTGCCGTTGATCGTTAAACCCGTTCAATCCGCCATCCAGGGAACCGCTCTCGGTCTGATGGAGGCCTCCTACACCCTGGGCAAGTCCGAATGGCAGACCTTTTTCCATGTGGTGCTGCCGAGCATTAAAAGAACCATCATCAGCGGGCTTTCCCTGGCCTTCGGCCGGTCTTTGGGAGAAGTCGGCATGACCCTGATGCTGGGCGGCAACATCGTGGGGAAAACCAACACGCTGTCTCTGGAGATCTACAATGCGGTTTTCTCGGGGGAGTTTAATAGAGCCATGGTTCTGGCGGCGGTTTTGGGATTGATTTCCACAGGCGTTTTCATTGTGTTTAAAAAATCTTCCGCCTGACCTGAATGGCTTTCGATTAAATCCTCATCCCTGATGGTCGTTTCAACCAGATCGGACCCGGCTTCAATTAGCACGGACCATGCCGCGGCAATCCGGCGCATTTTAACGATTCTTCCTGAAATGACAGAATCCGGAGAAGCGCCTTCGTGCTCCGGATCATTATGCCATGGCTCCAGGACTTTGACAGTTCCCATGTCAATCCGCAGGACTTTGGTGGCCAATCGCCTGATTTCGTTTGGGTCGTGGGAAACCAGCACAATGGTTAGATCCAGTTCTTTGTGAAGCAGGAGGATTTCGTCCTGAAGCTTTTGTCTCATGGCCGGATCCAGGGCTGACAAAGGTTCGTCCAGAAGAAGGAGCTTCGGCCGCCGGACCAGGGCTCTGGCCAGAGCAACCCGCTGTTGCTGGCCTCCCGACAGCCTTTCCGGGTAGCGATTCTGAAGTTCTTCAAGCCCCACCATTTTCAAAAGCTTATCAATACCGGGATCATTTCGGTCCGAGGCGGCATATTCCAGGTTCCTTCGCACGCTCATGGTCGGGAACAATGCGTAGTTCTGAAAAACAAATCCGGTGCTGCGCTTCTGGGGAGACAAGTGAATCAGTGCCTCCCTGTCGAACCAGGTTGCACCTTCCACCTTTATGAATCCCTCATCGGGTTGATCCAGACCGGCCAGCAGACGCAATAATGTTGTTTTCCCGGCCCCGGATGCTCCGGATAAAACGGTTATTTCGTTCTTTTCAATTGTTATGTGGGCACTCAGTTCAAAAGGACCTTCCGAACCTATCAAATTCTTTTTAAAATCAAGCTCGATCAAGTCCGATATTCCTTCATTGAATTCTTCGTGGTTTCAGGGAAAATATCGTTTCGCTCATCTACTTTGTTCCTAAAACTTAAGACTGACATTGGCATACACCCCAACAGGCGCGCCGGTTTGGTATGTTGCCGCGGTAGTTGTAGCCGCCAAAGCGTCATCCGCCGTATTGATTGCGGAGATGTATTTTTGGTTGAACACGTTTGTGGCGGTAATGCGAAATTCCACGGATTTTGCGCCAAGTATCTTTTTGATTTCGTATGCAATATCAAAATCCACGATTGTGGCGTCACCTATTTTTTCTTGGTTCAGCACATCTCCGTATCTTTCGGACATGTATCTAATGGATGGCGTCAACGCAAAACCAAATATCTTGTATGACAAAGCCGCTTTTGCCATATACATCGGCGCATCGGGTACCTGGTTGCCGTCTGCTGAGATAGTGGTATTTGCCGCTGTTCTCAAATCTTGCGTAAAATAATATTTGTTGTAAGAAAGCCCCACCAAAAAGTCCAAATCTTTTGTAATTGCTCCGCTCGCCGCCAGTTCGGCGCCATACGCCAGGGCATCCGCCGCATTGTATGGGTACGTGACGTTGTACGAAGCGTCATAAATCCTTGCCTGTTTATTTTTGACAACAGAGACAAAGGTATTTGGATTTATGCATATGTCGCCGATCTTGTATTTTACCCCAAGATCAAAATTGTCCGCTGTCTCCAGATCCAGCTCGTCCCACAGGCTTTGAAGTGTGACGCCTTTTGAAACAAAGCTGGCCCGCTGTTGAACATAAGCAGGGAAAAGATTGACATCCAGGCCGTATGTTTTTGTATAATCGACATAGATCGTCGCATCTTTGCTCATGTTGTAGCCAAGATAAGCGCTCGGCAGCCACTCTTTGAAGTCTTTTGCATCCACGCTCGCCCACGGATCCAGTTTGCCGTTTGCGATAGCCGTATCGTAGTCCTGGCTTGTGGTGGCGCTTGTGCCATTGGTGTAGCTTTTTAGCGCCCCCAACTTGAAGTCCAGATATCTAACCCCCGCGGAATATACGAAATTGCCCATCTGACCGTTTACTGCAGTAAACGGTGACTGAAAATCGTGATAGTCGTTATCGGCAAGTACTGCATATCCGGCAAACGTCAGACCGTTTGGCCCAACTGTGTATTTCTTTTGATCCGCTGGTGGTCCTGGCGGGAGCTGTCTATGTGCCCAATATCCCAGTTTTGCGTTCAGCTCTTTAGAAAAACTTTTTTCGTATTTCAAGATCCCGCCGAACACCTCATGGTTGATGTCCCACTTGATGACATTTGTTCCCGATGCATACGAATACTCGCCGTTATCCCTCAGATAATAAGGCTTGAGTGAGATTTTGGAGTCCGGGGTCAGCTCATCTTCTATATTTGCGAGAAGGGCCGTGTCTTCAAAATTTTGCTTGTTATAGTCGTAGTAATTCACGCTTGCTTTATTCGTATTAAAGTCTTTGCTGAAGTTTTGTCCCAAATTCAGCGTTTCGGCATACGTCAGGTTGTAGTAGTTGTGTTGGTCTTCACTATTGTGTGTGACAAAAAGCTCTGTTTTGATTTTGTTGTTCGGCTTACCCACGACGCCCAAAGCTTCGTTTGTTCGCTTAAGGTCACCTTCGCCTTTATACTTATCGCTTATCGTATCGGAAAAAGAACCAAAAGCAGATACGTTGCCGATATCACCCGTATCCAGGCGCAAAAAAGTTCTAAAGAGATTGTTGCTGCCGATTGTCTGGGACAGATCCGCGCCAAATGTGTGTTCCGGTCTTTTGATATTCATATCCACCTTGCCGACAAGATTTGAAAAACCCAGCCCCTTATCTACAGGGATATAGCCTTTATACAAATCCACACTTTCGATATTTTCCAAATCAAATATCGTTTTTCCGCCGCCGGGATTACCGCTTATCGGTACGCTGTCATAAGATTTGACGCCTCCCGGTCCCGTCTGTTTTTTGCCTCTTATCCGGATAGAGTCGTGAAACCCGTTTTCGTTGGTACCAAGAGCATCGACAGCAGTGTAGTTGACCGACGGCGACATCTCTACTATCTTAAATACGTTGATATTACTTTGCCTGCCAAACGTCTCGATGCTTTTTTTCGTATAGCTCTCCTGGTTTGATGGAGCCAACACGTCAAGCGGCGTTAAAAACGCATTGATCGTGTCGGTTGTCGTATCATACACAGTGATCGGCTCCAATTGCCACGGTGGCGTTTGATTGTTTTCAGGTTCTTCGGCCATCATGGCCGCAGACGATCCCATGTTCAAAGCCGCTACAAGTAAAACCGTGCCGATGATTCTTTTTGTGTGGTATTTCATATAGATCTTCCTTTCCAAGTTAGCTGCTTTTCGCTGATAAATAATCCGACGCAGCTCTTGTCCAAAACGTCTTTCAACACTATTCCTGCCATCGCCAGCGGCGGTTGGGTTTGCTGAAAGAACGGTTGGCGTCGAGCGGGTCAAAAGGGACTCCATAAAAATTGCGATAAAACGCATTGGCTTCGTCCATGATGTTGAAGGTGCATCGATCGGGATGAAGGATGGATGCGATATACATCAGGCCGAGTATCCAGCGCGGACTGCCAAAATCCCAGCCCGGAGAAGGATGGACATAGATTCGTCGATTTTCTACCGCCGCGACCTGAAGACCGCGCTGCAGGCATTCGGTGTAAAAATCTTCCACCGGATTGGAGATGAACGCTGAGATAAAGATCACCTCCGGATTCAGCCGATTGAGCTCGGAAACGCTCAGTGTGCGGCCGGGTCGGCCGCCGTCCGGAAGTTCCCGGTTCACACTGATGCCGCCGGCCGTTTCCACCAGTTGATTTTCCAGGCGGCCGCCGTTGATATAGAACAAGGGCTTTCCCATGGCATAATAGACCTTTGGACGCCTGGTTACCGATGCCAGCGCGGTTTCGATGCGGGCGAGGCGCTCCTCGATATATTCGGCCAGGACTTCTGCCCGATCGGCGGCATCCGCCTTTTTTCCGAAATAGCGGATTGCTTCGATATAGGTTCGGGGATGCTGAATGCTCTGGTGCAGTTTATTTAATCCGCCATTTTGAAGGACATCCTCCCAGGCGCGGACCACCACCGCTTTCTGGGTGACCCCCATGGCGATGAGCATGGCTTCCACCATTTCCATGGCGCGGGTCAGGGGATAACCGCCTTCGAAGTCTCCCTCCTGATAGGCTGATTGCGCCGCCGGGCCGACCACATTCAGATCGCGACTGCAGACCGGACATCGATCAGACTGCGACAGACCGCTTTCTGGCATTTGGACTTTTGCTCCCATGGGACCGTAAAATTCGCGGCGTAAGACAACGTGGCCGCATTGGGGACAATATGTATGCAAGTACTCGCTTCCCGGCGTGTTAAACAGGTAAACAAAGTCCAGGACATGGCGAAGAGTCCGGCAGAAATTCTCTGCTTCACGGATGGATGGCTCCAGAGCGATGGCCGCTGTCTCAAAGGGCAGAAACCGCATCACCTGAAGCGGAATACATCGCGAAATACCGGCGATATGCAGGGCCAAATCCAATAATTCGGTTTGATTTTCGCGGGTGAGGATACAGGAAATCTCAATGTGAACGCCTGCACCGTGCAGGGCTTTCAAATTCCTGAGCACCGGCAGAATTTCCGGGGCGCCACAAGCATGATAGGCATTGTCGGAAAATCCCTTCATGCCGATATTAATAAAGTCCAGGTAGGGCAACAGTTGCGATAAAGCCTCCGAGGTAAAATAAGCATTGGAGGAACAGCCCACATTCAGGCCCCTGACGTGCGCCAGTTTTGCGATCTTCAAAAAGCGGGGAAAGGCTGCCAGCGGATCATTCATCAGAAAAACGATTCCCTCGCACCGGGTTTCAAAAGCCTTGGCGACGATTTGCTCAACGGTCAGGTGCTGAAGCGCCCGGCTGTCGGGAAACATCTCCCGCACGAGAACCGTTGAAATGCAGCCCGGACAGTTAAAATTGCAGCCCGTGGTCGTGATTTGAAGGAATTTTGCCCCTGGGTAGAAATGCAAAATGGGCGCGGTTTCAATGGAGATGGGGCAGGCAACCAGGTATCGGTCCGCAAACCGCTCGACGATCCGGTTTTCCTGTAATTCATAAAGCCCGCAGGCACCCTGCCGGGCTTCAGTAAGCCGGCAGTGCAGTTCACAGATGGGACAATCCAGGTGGTTCATTGATATTTCCTCATTCTTGAGCATCTATCTTCATGTGAATCTCTAACACTACCCGGCCGCACAAGCGAACCCGCGGATACCACCGTATGTTTTGGACTGTCGCATGCCACCGCGATCGCCGAGCTGTCTCAATGCCTCGGGCACGCAGATTCGGCCACCGTCGCTCAATCCGAGGACATCGACATGGGTGTTGTAAAGTTTGTAAAGGTTGGTCTTGTTGATGGTCTCCTTTGTTTGGCCGTCCGCAATGATCTGTCCATTCTTGAGCATCACCACCCGATCCGAAATCCAGAGAGCGTGGTCCGGGAAATGGGTGGTTTTGATAAAGGTGAATCCGCTACGGGCCAGATCGGCGATGCGGCCCAACAAACGGATCTGGTTGCCGTAGTCCAGGCCGCTTACCGGTTCGTCCATGATAAAGATGTCGGCCCCCTGGACTAACGCGCGGGCAATCATGATCAGTTGGCGTTCTCCGCCGCTGACTTCGGTATAGGGTCGATCTTTGAGATGGGCGATGGAAAGCCGTTCCAGGGCGTTCAGGGAAGCCTGCTCGTCCGCTTTGCTATATCGAGAGAAAAACGGCTTGTGTGGCATTCTGCCCATCAGTACCACATCCAACACCCGATAGCCGAACGAGAGTCGGTGAACTTGAGGGACATAGGCAATGCGCCGGGCCAGTTGCTTGGGTGGGATGGCGGAGACCGATTGGCCTTCCAGCAGGACTTGTCCACTCTGCGGTCGGTAGAACCCCATTAAAAGTTTCAGCAGGGTCGTTTTCCCGCTGCCGTTGGGACCCAGCAAGGAGACGATTTCACCCGGCTCAAAGGAGACCGAAATGTTTTGGAGAACCGGATTAAGAGAGTAGCCGTAGGTGACATGATCGACTGCAATCAAGGTCATTCTCAGTTCCATCCTTTCTTGGCTTTGCGAAGTATGAAGGCGAAAAAGGGAATTCCGATCAGGGAGGTTAAAATCCCGAGGGGGATCTCCACATTGAACAGCAATCGTGAGATGTCGTCGGCGATCAGCAGATAGGTGGCGCCGATAAGGGCGGAAGCCGGCAGTAAGAGGCGGTTGTCCGGCCCCACGATCATGCGGGCGATGTGCGGAATCAACAGGCCCACCCAGCCGATGATGCCGCCCATTACCACGGTCAGCGCGCTGATTACGGTGGCCAGAAAGATAAACAGGATGCGCAGAAAGACTACATTGAGACCCAAGGAGCGAGCCTCTTCATCGCCCATGCTCAACACATTCAGATGGCTGGAAAGAAAAAGCAGGATAAGGATGCCTGCAATGATCGGACCGCAGGCAGTCAGGACCGTCATGCTGTCGACAGAGGAGAGCCCGCCCATGAGCCAGTAGACGATGGCCGGCAATTGTCCGTAAGGATCGGCCAGATATTTGACCACCGACAGCAGGGAAGTAAACAGCGCCCCGCTGATGATGCCGCCCAGAATCAGCATTAGAATCCGGTCGCCCCGATTGAGCGCGGACATTGCCACAGCCGCAAGCACGGCAATCAAACCGAAGGAGAAAGCGCCCAGTTGGACTACAAACCAGTTTTTAGCCAGGATCATGCCCACCGCAGCGCCGAAGGAGGCGCCGGCCAGAACACCCAGCAGTCCCGGCGAAACCAACGGATTGATAAACATGGACTGAAAGACAGCCCCGGAAACCGAAAGGGCCGAACCGATCAGGATGGCGGCCGCGATGCGCGGCAGCCGGATATCGATCAGAATATTCTTGATGATTTGGTACTGCCGGCTGTCCATAACCGGCAGATCGGATACTCGTAGACCGACAAAGCGACCCAGGTCGCCAAGGCTTAGCGGATATCGTCCCAGGCACACGGATATCAAGGCTGTCAGGCACAGGACAGCCAGCAGAACAGGGATCATCATCTTTCGATTCATGGTTGTAAAAGCTCCCGGGTCGCTTTCGAACCCCTGGGGTTTGATATTTCTATCGCCTTATATGATCACACAATAGTAATTTTTCTTTTCAAAACACGGCGTGCAGAGGCTCTGGCCCTGGTGTTCGGTCTCCCGGCCGTCCATGATGCTTTCACCGCAGAGGGCGCAGGGAACACGGCGCAATGGTTTGCCCGGCAAGTCTTCGGGACGTAGCGGCATCTCAACGTCGGTAATGGAAAACAGATCCTCTTCGGCGACTCCGGAAAAATCCGGGTTTTCGGAGCTCGGGTCGGCAGAGACTTTTCTGTCCTTTCGGGTGGCCACCCGCACCGCCTTGCCCGATTCCAGGTTGATGAAGGTGGCCGCCATCTTGCCGTAGTCTCGGATCTTCATGGTGCGTTTGCCCGGCTTGCAGCCGGTCAGGGCCATGATGGCGTCGGTGCAGCACCGATCGATCTCTACAAACACTATCAGCTTCTTCCGGTCAGCCCCCTTGGGATCGGAGATACCGATCCGTTTCAAACCAGCCATGGTCATCCGGGTTCCGATCTGAATACCTGCGCAGATATCGCCGTGAAATTTCCCGGCTTCTTCAAGAAGTGTGGCATATTCGCCAAAGTATTGATTATCCATGTTTTCTCCCTATGTTGTTTTCGAAATTACTGTTCAGTCCCAATTGCTGCAACCGCTCGACATTGACCAGATTGATCTTGCGTACGCAATTGCTGAAAAGCCGGTATCCGCCGCCACCTTCGGCAAGTATTTCCAGTGCCAGGTCGCTATCGGTCACCACCACCGTACCGACCAGGGCGATGTTGCGCCGAAAGAGCGGTTCAGGGACAAATCCGGCAGTTGGGCCAACCACGGCGATAGCGGCATTTTCCGGTACGAGATCAATCAACTGCGTGATGGTGCCGTTGGCGATGGCCGCACCGGTGAAAACGGCGGTTTCGCATCGGGCAAGGGTTTCAGCGGTGCGCTCCAGTGGAACAAAGGTTCCGTATCCGGCTTCGGCCTCGGCCTGGGTCTCCTTTTTGCGGTCGATTATGGTGATCTCGGCAGCTTTCAGTTTTTTCAGTCGTTTCAAAAGCGGGATGATGGCGCCCACCATGCAGACCCGGCGATTGCTGAAAAGCGCCGGAATTCCCGACAAATCGATATGGGTTTCGGTGCGATAGCGACCATCTTCAAAAAACGGCACGGAAAGGGCGTTTAACGTGGCCAGCCGGATGATTTCTGCAAAAGGACTGGGAATATTTCCCCCAATGATCGCCGCTGCTTGCATGCCACGGATAAGGGGAGAACTGCCTTTCAGAATGCGGTTGCCGGCAGCTCTGACTATTTCGGGTGGGGTATAGGCGACCCCACCGCAGCCGTTGGAAAGCTTTACACCGACAAAAAAGATCCCCACCACTAGGCGTTCAATAACGATATCATCCAGTTTATCACCATAAAATCCCCTCAGGGTTTTTGCGGCTTCATCCAATATCGGTCCGGAACCTTCTGTATTTCCGGCAATCTCACTTCTGTGTTCCGGGACCGACGCCATGGCTTTCATCGATGCTTGCCTCCCTTGAAATCACCCGCATCATCTCCTCCTGGGATAATTCAACGCCAAGAAAGATACGGTAAAATTCTCTTGCTTCCTTATTGAAATCTGCTTTGTATTGACTCGGATAGAGATTGCTCATCAGCCATTTAAGGCCGATGATCCTCATGAATGAAGGCGGACGGTCAAACCAGTTGAACGGCACTTTCGGTATCAAATAAACCTTTCCTTCCTTCACGGCCTTGATAGGCTGCCAGGCGGGGTCTTTCTCCCGGATTACCTTGTCGTAAAAACCCACTTCCGAAGCTAAAATCACTTCCGGGTTGTATTGCGTTAGTTGTTCCAGAGAAATCTTCTCCAGGCCCATATGACTGGCCGTATGACAGCGGTGAACATTCGTATCGCCGGCCAGTTGGAGCAATTCCACATGGACGGAATCATTGCACTCCGTGCTCAAACCGTCCGCGCCTTCCGCATAGTAGACCGATGGCCTTTTTTCTTTCGGTATCCTGTCGACAATTTCCTTTGCTTCCGTAAGTGCTATTTGAAAATAGACGCTCAATTCCCTTGCCCGCTCTTCCATTCCAAGAAGTTTTCCCATAAACAGATAGACATCGGGATAATCATTGAGACTTTCCGCAACGGCATACACAATGGGCAAATGGAGCTGATTCAGCGCATCATTGGCTTTTTCATCCATGACAATGGTTTTTTTTGCCGACCACATGATGACAAGATCAGGCTTGGCCTTAAGAACCGCCTCGATACTGGATTGTTGATCTTGTCCGGGAATTCTGCCGATTACAGGCAAATCCTGCACGGCTTTGTGCAGGTATCGTCTGCCTTCTTTCGAGGGATTATTGAAGCTTATCAGCAGGGTGGGGTCCATGGAATATACCATGTAAGTGCCATAAGGTGAGGGGACATAAACCTTTTTTATAGCGTCCGGTATGGCGACCTTGCGGCCTGCCATATCAATAATTTCCCGTGCATCTGCCACGCCGACCGAAATGAACAGCAATGCCGATATGAAAATCATTCCAACGTTCTTTAATCCTTTTTTTAGGGTAGACAATATCAAGTCTTGAATTATATGTTTCATACCTTCTCCAAATGTGATGGTCTCGTAAAAAGTCTAATAATCTAACTATCTAAAAAAACATCTAAAAATTATAAATATCTCTTGCTATTTTTGTGATTTATTGATATGGAACATGCATAATTTCAAACCCTTACGGACAAAAGACATGATTCGCTACAATGATCACAAACAACAGCAACTATTCGACCCATGGGAGTTTTTAGGCGAAAAACGCCGAAAACTCCTGGATACATCCTGGTCAGGGATTTTTCAGAAAGAAATACTTCCAATCCTGCCG